>OQVZ01000057.1_pt1 | contig 34415 bp, 29 predicted proteins | sample 1691571 | NCBI WGS metagenome assembly OQVZ01 (sample SAMN03418261, study PRJEB22391) | human gut metagenome | biome: human-gut; feature: organic feature; material: feces | host: Homo sapiens | place: Tanzania | collected 2013-01
GTCAGGGGTTTTTTATTGTTTAAACCGTAACGCAAAATAATTATTTCTTTTTCTCTCGTATCGTCTATGTCTTTTATTACTTTTGCAACCTTTTCCCATCGCACTTTTGTTTCCAAATCTTCCGCAAGGTCAATCGGTGAACTAATTGTATCCTCGATTGTAAGCGGGTTGCCGTCTTTGTCTATTTCCAATGCGTCACTTAAATAAATGTCATTCGATTGCTTTTTACCTGCTCTGAAATGCATAAGTAACTCGTTTTCAATGCACCTCGAAGCGTATGTGGCAAGGCGAACGCATTTGTCACTGTCAAACGAATCTATCGCTTTAATCAGCCCTATTGTGCCAATGCTTATCAAATCGTCATTGTCATTCGTTTTTGAATAATATTTTTTTACAATGTGACTGACAAGCCTTAAATTTCTTTCAATCAGCACCGCTCGTGCGCTTTTGTCACCGTTTTTCATCCTTTCAAGCATTTCTTTTTCTTCCTTGTGATTTAAAGGCTTTGGAAAGCTTGATGTGTTTTGAATGTGTAAAATAAAGTAAATTATGTTTGCACTGATTGCAGATATTAATGCCGACAACATTTTCATCACCGATATAATATATGCTCTTTGTTTCTTGATGATGTATGTTATAAAATATTTAACAAACGGTATTGACTTGTACTATATTTAATGGTAAGGTATCCTTAGATATAAGTTTAGAGGATTTAAAGATGAAAACTGATTTAATTAACGGTAAACCGCTTAAAAGCATTATTTTGTTCGCACTTCCGATTATGGCAAGCTCAATGCTTCAGTATAATTATAATTTGGTTGATAATATTATTGTCGGCAGGTTCGTAGGAACGGACGCTTTGGCGGCGGTCGGCAATGTCGGCTCAATTAACGGCTTTATTGTCGGCACTTCAATCGGTTTAACTTCGGGTTTTACAATCTCGGTTGCTCAGTCTTTCGGTGCTAAGCGGTTTGACAAAATGAACAAATATGCCGGTAACAGTATTTCACTCGCTTTTATAATAGGTATGGTAATTATGGTTGTGGCTCACTTTTTGTCACGACCGCTTTTAAGGCTTATTGATACTCCCGATGAAATAATCGATATGTCGGCGCAGTATATTGATGTTCTTTACTATGCCGTGCCTATTCAAATGTCACTTAATAATTTTAATGCGCTTTCCCGTGCGGTCGGCGACAGTAAACGACCTCTTTACTTTTTAATTGTAAGCGTTATTGTTAATCTGGTGCTTGATTTTCTGTTTGTAGGCTATTTTAAATGGGGAGTAATCGGTGCTGCTTGGGCAACTGCAATAAGCGAACTTGTTGCAATGGTTTTGTCGGGTATCAGCGTTTTTAAATATACTAACGAATATAAGATTGACAAAGCTTCGCTTAAACTTGACGGCAAAATTTCTTGGTCACAGATTAAAATAGGTATTCCTATTTCACTTCAATTCAGCATTACTTCTATCGGCTCAATGGTTCTTCAAACTGCTGTCAACGGTTTCGGCGCTAATGTTATTGCAGGTTTTACTGCCGCAGGCAGGGTAGAGCAGCTTACAAATATTCCTATGTCAGGTCTTGGTGTCGGCAATATGACTTTTGTTTCGCAAAACTACGGCGCAGGCAAGTATGAAAGAATAATTAAAAGCGTAAAGCGCATATTTATTCTTGATGTTATTGTTTCGCTTTTCTGCAGTGCACTTTTGGTCGGTATAGGTCCGTTTATTGTTAAACTGTTTATGAAAGAATATAATGCGGAGATTATGTATGCGGCAAACCATTATCTTTGGGCGATTGCCGAGTGCTACAGCCTTGTTGCTGTATTGTTTGTGTTTAGAAATACGCTTCAGGGTCTTGGCTTTACTTATGCAAATATGATAGCCGGTGCGGGTGAATTTTTCGGCAGGCTTGCCGTCGCACTTGTTTTCACACCGCTTATCGGTTTTAATGCGATTTGCTACGCGGGTCCCGTTGCTTGGCTTCTTGCCGATATTCCGCTTATAATAATTTATATCAGTAAAGAAAAGAAATTTAAGCAAAAGATTAATCAAAATAATAAATCAATTAAGGGGGAGATTTAATATGTACTACATTATTTTATCTGTTGGTATTGTTGTTTCACTTATCTTTTGTTTTGAAAGAAGTAAAGGCTACAGCGTAAATAATTTGATTTTTAAATCTGTTTCAAGCCTTTGCTATCTTCTTACCGCAGTGTTCGCACTTATAACTAATTCTCAGGCTTATACATACGGTTCGCTTGTAATTATGGGCGGCGCACTCGGTCTTGTCGGCGATATTTTGCTCGACTTAAAGGGAATTTATAAAAATGAAGAAAAAATCTATTTAAAGGGCGGCTTCATTTTCTTCCTTATCGGTCATATCTTCTATTTCTGCGCCGTTATTTATTCAATTAAGATGAAATGGTACTTGATTCTTATTGCCGCTGTTATATCTGTAGTAATCGGCGTGTTGACCGTAGCTTCTGCAAATCTTATGAAAGTTCACTATGGCGCATACAGGCGAATTGTTGCCGTTTATGTCGCTTTTCTTGCTATGACTTCCGTTATCTCGGTTATGGCTGTGTTCGTTACTCATTTTCAAAAGGCATATATCATTATGACAGTCGGCTCGATTCTGTTCCTTCTTTCCGACGCCGTTCTTTCAAATACCTTCTTCGGCAGGGGTAAGGATAAACCTATCCATCTCTTTATCAATCATTTCCTTTACTATGCAGGTCAATATCTTATCGCTGCATCTGTCATTTGTGCGTAAAAGAGGAGGTTAAATAATGAAGTTTGATTTCTTTATGCTTTTTGTTGACCTTATTTTGCCGCTGATAATGTTTATATCAAGTTTCTTTTTTATCAAAGGCGGACCGAAAAATATAAATTCACTTGTCGGCTACAGAACAGAACGGTCAATGAAAAATACCGATACTTGGGCTTTTGCTCATAAGTATTGCGGCAAACTCTGGCAAAAAATCGGTTTGATTTTCATAATCATAACTTTAGCTGTTCTTGTACCTTTCATATTAAAAACAAGCGTTAAAGTCTATACTGTTGCAACATTTGTGATTTTCTCTTTTGAATTTGTTTTGCTTTTCTATACGATTTTCAAAACAGAAAAAGCACTTTCAAAAGCATTTGATAAAAACGGAAAAAGGGTGATTTAATGTATTTCTTTGCAATTCCTTTTTTAATTATGGCACTTGTGTTCTTTTTGGGTAAGGGTAGAGGTTTGATTGCAGGCTATAATACTGCATCTGATGAAGAAAAAGCAAAATATGACGAGAAAAAGCTCAACCGTACCTATGCGATTGTCTGCTTAATTTTGTCAGTCGGTTTTGTATTGACCGGAATAATTGATAAACCGCAGGCAATTTACTTTTTGTTAATTCCAACCGTTCTTTTATGTGTTATTTTGCTTGTTATTCTTTCAAATACATATTGCAAAAAATCTGATTAATGTTTATTTTCGGGCGAATGATATTCGCCCCTACACTTGTTTTAAAATGAAACAAACACCGTAGTGGCTAACATTGTTAGCCCTAAACCTATATTTGTTTATAATGTTTAAGTTTAATGTATAAACTGTTTATAATTTATCCATAATATCCTATTGACAAGGTAGGAAATTAGTGCTATTATTTCCTATTGAAAAGATAGGAATATAAATTTATTTCCGTCTTGAATTTAATTTATTTTCTGCCAACCACAGCAGGTTTAAAAAAATTGTGGTTAGAAAGGCGATATTATGACAGTTTATGCAGATAATGCGGCAACTACTCAAATGAGCAAAAGCGTTTTAGACTCAATGATGCCGATGCTTACCGATATTTACGGTAACCCGTCGTCGCTTCACACTATCGGTCAAATCGCTAAGGAGCATTTGGAAGCTGCAAGGGAAACCGTTGCAAATTGTATCGGTGCAGACCCTAAAGAAATATATTTTACATCAGGCGGAAGCGAAGCTGATAACCAAGCTATCCGTTCTGCCGCTTATATAGGCGCAAGAAAGGGTAAGAAGCATATCATTTCAAGTAAGTTTGAACATCACGCTGTTCTTCATACTCTTGACGCACTTAAAAAGGAAGGCTTTACAGTTACTCTCCTTGATGTGTATTCAAACGGTATTGTTAAACCTGAAGATGTAGCAAACGCTATTACAGACGAAACCTGTCTTGTAACTATAATGACTGCTAATAACGAAATCGGTACTATCCAGCCTATCGCTGAAATTGGCAAAATTTGTAAGGAAAAGGGCGTTCTTTTCCATACAGACGCTGTTCAGGCAGTCGGTCATATCCCTGTTAATGTTAAGGATATGAATTGTGATATGCTTTCGGTTTCGGCTCATAAGTTCCACGGTCCAAAGGGCGTCGGTTTCCTTTACGCTCGTAAGGGTATTCTTCTTACAAATATCATTTACGGCGGCGCTCAGGAGCGTAATAAGAGAGCAGGTACTGAAAATATGGCTTCAATCGTCGGTATGGCTACCGCTATTAAGGAAGCAACCGATAATCTTGAAGAAAACGCTAAAAAAGTCACCGCAATGAGGGACAGACTTATTGACGGACTTAAAGGTATTGAAAGAAGCAGAATTAACGGCGACCTTGAACATCATCTTCCTGGTACACTTAATATGTGCTTTGAGGGTATTGAGGGCGAAAGCTTGCTTCTTTTACTCGACGCTCGTGGTATTTGTGCTTCAAGCGGTTCTGCTTGCACAAGCGGCAGTCTTGACCCGTCACATGTTCTTCTTTCAATCGGTGTCCCTGTTGAAATTGCTCACGGTTCGTTAAGACTTTCAATCAGTGAGTATAATACTATGCAACAGATGGACCATATTGTTAAAAGTGTACCGGAGGTTGTAACTTACCTTCGTTCTATAAGTCCTGTTTGGGAAAAAATTAAAAAGGAGGAAAATAAATAATGGCTCTTTATTCAGAAAAAGTAATGGACCACTTTACAAATCCGAGAAATGTTGGTAAAATTGAAGATGCTAAAAATGTAGGTATCGGTGAAGTCGGTAACGCTAAATGCGGCGATATAATGAAAATGTATATTCAGGTAAACGATGAGGGTATAATTGAAGATGTTAAGTTTAACACTTTCGGTTGTGCTTCGGCTATCGCTTCAAGTTCAATGGCAACAGAGATGATTAAAGGTCAGCCTATCGATAAGGCTCTTGAACTTACTAACAAGGCTGTTGTTGAGGCTCTTGACGGTTTACCTGCTATCAAGATTCACTGCTCGGTTTTAGCTGAGGAAGCAGTTAAGGCTGCTGTTAAAAATTATTACGATAAAAACGGCATAGAATACGATGCGGCTAAGTTTGCAAGCGTTGACTGTGCAGAGTGTGGAGTTCATCACTAATTATGATTACTGATATTCAGCAAGAGATTATTAAACTTAAAAAAGAAAAGGATATTTGTATCCTTGCACATTGCTATCAATCACCTGAGATATTGGAGGTTGCCGATTTTGTCGGTGACTCCTTTGCCCTCAGCGTTGAAGCGTCAAAAGTAAGCAATAAAACAGTCATTATGTGCGGCGTTCGCTTTATGGCTGAAACCGTTAAGATTTTGTCGCCGAATAAGACCGTTTACCTTGCTAACCCGGATGCGGGTTGCCCTATGGCTGAAATGATGGACAAGGAAGTCATTTCGCTTGTTAAGGAGCAATATCCCGATTATACCGTAGTTGCGTATATTAATACTACAAGTGAGCTTAAAACCATTTGTGATGTTTGCGTAACTTCGTCGTCGGCACTTAAAATATGCAAGCAGATTGAAAATGATAATATTCTTTTCATCCCTGATTGTAACCTCGGCGATTGGATTTCAAAAAAGCTTCCTGAAAAGAACTTTAAGCTTCTCAGCGGCGGTTGCCCGACCCATGCAAGAATGGGTGAGAGGGATGTTGAAAAAGCACGCAAGGCGCATCCAAACGCTCTTTTGCTTGTGCATCCCGAGTGCGTTCCCGATGTTGTTAGGCACGCAGATTATGTCGGCTCAACAACAGGCATTATGAATTTTGCTAAGCAGAGTGACGCTAAGGAATTTATTATCGGTACTGAAAACAGTATTGTAACTCATCTTCAAATGAGTTGCCCCGATAAGATGTTTTATCCTCTTTCTAAGGACTGCGTGTGCCATAATATGAAAGCAACAACTCTTGTTGATGTACTTAATTGCTGTAAGGGTACTTTCGGCGAGGAAATTACTCTTGATGAAGAAACATATCTCGGTGCAAAGAAATGTATCGATGAAATGATAAGGCTTGGTTAAATGAACAAAAAATGTATTATCGCAATGAGCGGTGGCGTTGATTCCAGCGTTGCCGCTTTTTTGATGAAAGAAAAAGGCTATGAATGTATCGGCGCAACAATGAAACTCTACGATAACGAGGAAATCGGTATCAGCAGGGAAAAGACTTGCTGTTCTCTTGACGATATTGAGGATGCAAGAGCTGTTGCAAGGCGACTTTCTATGCCTTATTATGTTTTTAATTTTAAAGACGAATTTGAAGAAAAAGTAATAAACAAGTTTATTAAAACTTATGAAACAGGCGGCACTCCTAATCCGTGTATCGATTGCAACCGCTATTTAAAATTTGAAAAACTGTTTCAGCGTATGTATGAACTCGGCTATGACTATGTTGTAACCGGTCATTATGCTGTTGTTGAGGAAAAAGACGGTTGGTTTTATCTGAAAAAGGGTAAGGACAGCACTAAAGACCAAAGCTATGTCCTTTATTCGCTTACTCAGGACCAACTTTCCCATATTCAGTTCCCGCTCGGTGAGTATTCAAAAAAGGATATTCGTGTTATTGCCGAAGAACAGCATTTTCTTAATGCACGCAAGCGTGACAGTCAGGATATTTGTTTCGTTCCCGACGGCGATTACGCTAAGTTTATTGAGGGATACCTTGGCAAAACTTATCCCGACGGCGATTTTGTTGATATCAACGGCAATGTTATCGGCAGACATCACGGCATAATCAGATACACTAACGGTCAGCGTAAGGGTCTTGGTGTTGCTTTTGGCAAGCCTATGTATGTTGCAGGCAAGGATATTGAAAAAAATACAGTCACTCTTTGCACTAATGATGAACTTTTTTCTAAGCAACTTGATGCAGTTGATTTTAACGCTCTTATTCCCGATATTCAAAGTGAGATTAAGTGCAGCGCCCGTGTTCGCTATAATATGAAAGAGCAGCCTTGCACCGCATATATTAACGGTGATAAGCTGAAAGTTGTTTTTGACGAACCTCAGCGTGCTATTACTAAAGGTCAGGCTGTTGTGCTTTATGACGGTGATACTGTTCTTGGCGGAGGTACAATAATATGACTGAGCCTAACACTTGCTATAAACAGTCTGTAACAGCCGTTGTTATTAAAGACGGCAAGGTGCTTCTGGCTCGCCATACATACGGTGCAGGTAAAAATTTACTTATCGTTCCCGGCGGATATATTGACGAGGGGGAGACTCCCGAAGATGCCGTCAAGCGTGAGTATTTTGAGGAAACCGGTATTGTTATAAAGCCTCGTGATATTATCGCAATCAGGTTTAATCTTAAAGATTGGTATGTAGCTTTCAGTGCCGATTATTTATCAGGTAATGCTCACAGCGATAACGATGAAAACAGCGAAGTTGTTTGGCTTGATACCGATGAAGCACTTGAAAGGGAAGATGTACCCGAGCTGACTAAGAAGCTTATTGAGGCGTCGCTTAATTCAAATAATTCGTTTTCAAAAAAAGATTTTGTAAGCAGAGAAAATCACGGCACATACTCACTTTATACAAAATGATATACAATATATTGTTTGTACACTTGTATAACTATCAATATTTGTAATTCTAAACTATTGTAGATTTTTGCAAAATAATTTATATAAATATAAAATTTCAGTGTAAAAATTGCTAATGTTTACAGTTTGTTCACAAAATACTGCCATTTCTGTATAAATTTTTATTGAAATTTGATATCGTTAATGGTATACTACTATTAGACTTTTAAGGGGGTAGACTGCCTTGACTAAAGAAGAAAAGAAAGCTAAGAAGCTTGCCAAAAAAGAGGCAAAATCTGAAAAGAAAGAAGCTAAAGCCGAAAAGGCAAATGCTAAATATAAAGCAAAGGCTGAAAAAAAGCACGCTAAGGCTTATGCTAGTTTCGTTAAGGAAACAGAAAAAAAGAATGCTAAGCTTCAGGCAAAGGCTCAAAAAGACGGTAAGGAATTCGTTCCCATCGCAGTTCCAAGTGTTGATGAATATCAAACCAAAAAGGAAATCAAAGCCGAAAAAGCCACAACTAAGGCTTACGGCAAGTATGTTAAGAAGTTAGAAAAGAAGAATGCAAAGGCTGAAAAGAAATGTGCAAAGAAGGGTAAGCCTTTCGTTCCTGTTCAAATTCCTACCGAGGAAGAGTTTGCTAATTCTTCAACCGGCAACCAGAATAAGGCAGGCAAGATTATCCTTATGATAATTCTTCTCCTTCTCATTTGGTTCTTAATTTACTTCATCATTATGTACATAAATGCAGAGTATGTTGCTCCTGTTGTTGAAACAACTACTGTTGCTGAGGATGACAGTAAGGTTGCGGCTGATTACGAACTTTATTCTAACCCGCACGAAATTACTACTACACCTGACTACAATGTAACCGACGCTAAGCGTATGCTCAAGCAAACTATTCACGATAATTATAAAACTATCGGCTACACATCAGATGTATCAAACAGTGCAATTTCATTTAACAACAGTGTTCAAACTGTTAACGGTGCTGATTGCTATATGTTCACTTGCTCAGGCAAGCAGTTTGCAGTTGCAGTTAAGCTTTCTGCTGTATATTATGTTCATAACGGCGAATATACACCGCTTTCATTTGCAAGTACAGAAATTTTGTTTGACTAATTTAATAAGATTAAAAGGTGCTGATTTTCAGCACCTTTTCTTTTTTATTGACATATTTTTATATGAAACATAATAAAAAGGCGACCGTTTGGCCGCCTTTTACTGTTTTTATATTCAATTATAACTCGACTTTTTCAGGTACGCCGCCGTTTTCTCTTGACTCATCTGCGAGGTAAACAGCTAAATGACCTGCCACGCTGTCAAAGATTGAAGTGCAGGCAAGGCTTGGCTTTCCGCCTTGAATAAACTTAACAAAGTCCTCGGCAAGTCTTTCATCGCCGCCGCCGTGTCCGCCGTAAGCGCCAACCATATCGCCGCTTACATTAAGGTCAACTTCTTCTATCCTGCATTCACCGTTGTGAGCGTCAGGTGATGGGTCAATAGTTGAAACATAGAACTTTGATTCTTCAAAGTTGCCGTAAATTTCGCCTTTTGTGCCGATAATATGTATTCTTCTCATAGGTTCCGACGAACCTCCAACCATATTGTGAGTACCTGTTGCACCGTTTGCAAAATTGATAAGTACGCTTTGGTGGTCAACAACATTGTTGTCACACTTGTACATACATCTTGCATATGGGCTGTCACTTTTCATAAGATTAATCTTGTCCTCAATAGTTGGGTTTTCAATGTCTTCAAGTGCGTCCCAAACATAGAATGACCATCTGTCAGGGTGGTCAATGTATAATCTCTTGGTAGAATAAACGCAAGTGTCAACAAGCGGGCAGTCTTTCATACAAATTGTGCCTGCGCCCTTCGGTGCGTTTTCAGGCTTAAACTGATATTTACTGCCGAATGAAGAAATTTGAGTAGGTTTTGTGTCACTCATCATCCACATAATAATGTCAAGGTCGTGGCAACATTTTGCAAGGAGCATAGATGTATGACACTTGTCCGAATTTGCCCATTTACCCCTTACATAAGATGTTGAAAGGTGATGATAAGATACATGCTCGTTAGTTTGAATGTTGATTATATCGCCGATTTCACCGTTAACAATTCTTTCCTTAATTCCGTAATAAAAAGGAGTATATCTAAGAACATGGCAAATCATAACTTTAGAATTGTTTTTTCTTGCACATTCAACAAGTTCTCTCATTTCCTTTTCATTAACCGCAAAAGGCTTTTCAAGAAGCATATCGTAGCCGCAGTTTAAAAGCGGAACAGATGTTTCAATATGCTGTTCGTCCATTGTGCCGTTAATAATAGCGTCTGCCAGTTTGCCTTTTTTAGCAAGTTCATCTGCATTTTCAAAGCACATATCCTCTGAGAAACCGAACTTTTCCATACAGTGCTTTCTTCTTACCGGGTTAGGGTCTGCAACACCTACAATCTTTAATAACTCAGGGTTTGTTAAAGCAAGCTTGCTGTAAACCATCGCTCTGTGTCCGGCACCTACTATTATTGCTGTAACCGGTGATTTTTCCATTACTTGTTACCTCTACTTCATATATATTTTTTTATTACTATACACCCATTTAATATCGTTGTAAAGTGTATAAATTAATTTTTTATAATTTATTGACATTAGTCGTATAAGTATTATAATATATAAATTAGTTGATAATAAATTTGTAGGAGATTAGAATTGAAATCATTATTAGTATATTTAAAAGGGTATGTTAAGGAGTCGATTTTTGCTCCGTTGTTCAAACTTTTGGAAGCATCGTTTGAACTTATTGTCCCGCTTGTAATTGCTTCTATCATTGATAAGGGTATAGTAAACGGCGACACTTCTTATATTTTAGGCAGAAGCGGTATACTTGTTTTTTTGGCAGTTATAGGTATGATTGCCGCTATTACCGCGCAGTATTTTGCCGCTAAGGCAGCGACGGGTTTCGGCAGGGAACTCAGGAGTGCCCTTTACGGTAAAATTCAAACTCTTTCGTTTAACGAGCTTGATAACCTCGGCACTTCGTCTTTAATCACCCGTATGACAAATGACGCTAATACAGTTCAAAACGGCGTTAACCTCGTTCTCCGTCTTTTCCTGCGCTCTCCGTTTATCGTTTTCGGCGCAATGATAATGGCGTTTTTTATTGATGTTAAATGTGCGCTTGTTTTCCTTGTTGCTATAGTTCTTTTGTCAATAGTGGTTTTCGGCATTATGGCATACACAACACCGGGTTACAAAGGTGTTCAGAGCAAACTTGACAGTGTTACTCTTATTACCAGGGAAAATTATGAAGGTGCAAGAGTAATTCGTGCTTTTACTGATGAAAATAATGAAATTGCCGAATTTAATAAGAGAAATAATGCTTTATCCTCACTTCAAAAAGGTGTCGGCAAGATTTCTGCTCTCTTAAACCCTGTTACTTATGTAATTATCAATATTGCTATCGTCGTTCTTGTTTATATAGGCGGTGTCAAGGTTAATATCGGCGACTTAACTCAAGGTCAGGTAGTTGCCCTTTATAATTATATGAGCCAAATTCTTGTTGAACTTATTAAACTTGCCAATCTTCTTGTAACAATAACAAAGGCTCTTGCTTCTGCTGACAGAATTAAAAGTGTATTTGAACAGGAAAGCACACTTGAGCATAATAACAACAGTGAGAAATCTGACTCTTATATCAAATTTGATAATGTTTCGCTTAAATATCGTGGTGCAGGTGATATGTCACTTGTTGATATCAATTTCAGCGCAAATAAGGGCGATGTTATAGGCGTTATCGGCGGTACAGGTTCGGGTAAATCAAGCCTTGTATCACTCGTTCCTCATTTTTATGACGCAAGCAAAGGTACTGTTTTTGTTGAGGGTAGGGATGTTAAGTCACTTGATGATGACGAACTCAGAAACAAAGTCGGTTTCGTTCAGCAACGAGCTGTTTTATTTAAGGGTACAGTAAGGGATAATATGAAATGGGGCAAAAAAGACGCTACCGATGATGAAATTATCGAAGCGCTAAAACTTGCTCAGGTTTATGACACTATTGAGGAAAAGGGCGGTCTTGATTTCTTTATTGCTCAGGGCGGCGCTAATCTTTCCGGCGGTCAAAAACAGCGTTTGTCAGTTGCCCGTGCTCTTGTTCGTAAACCGGAAATTCTTGTGCTTGACGACTCGTCTTCCGCACTTGACTTTGCCACTGAAGCAAGGCTTCGTGAAGCTATTTATTCTCTGACTTATAACCCAACTGTATTTATCGTTTCTCAAAGAGCTTCTTCCGTTATGAGCGCTGATAAAATTATCGTTCTTGACGACGGTGCGGTAGTAGGTATCGGTACTCATAATGAACTTCTTAAAAATTGTGAAGTGTATAAGGAAATTTATGTTTCACAGTTTGGAAAGGAGGAAGCATAATGAATAATAAACAGCAAAATAAAAGTACGCTGAAAAAAGTTTTTTCATATATCGGCAAATATAAATATTTTCTTATTTTGTCTATGATTTTTGCCGCAGTAACTGTCGGCCTTACTCTTTACGCTCCTATTTTGATAGGCAAAGCTATTGACTGCATAGTAGGCAAGGGTGATGTTGATTTTGTTTTGATGAAATCAATTCTTATTAAAGTTGCAATTATCGTTGTCACAACCGCTCTCGTTTCGTGGCTTATGAATGTTTGTAATAATAAAATAACATATAATGTTTCCCGTGACCTTCGCAAAAAAGCATTTGACAAGATTGAAATTCTTCCTTTTTCATATATCGATACCCATTCTAAAGGGGATGTTGTCAGCCGAGTAATTACCGATGTTGACCAGCTTTCAGACGGTCTTTTAATGGGCTTTACTCAGTTTTTCACCGGTGTAATAACCATTATTGGCACACTTGCATTTATGCTCAGCGTTAATGTGTTTATTACTCTTGTTGTGGTTGTTGTTACTCCGCTTTCTTTCTTTATTGCAAGGTTTATTGCTAAAAAGACATTTAATATGTTTTCCCTCCAGTCCAAAACAAGAGGTGAGCAAACAGCTTTTATTGACGAAATGATTTCTAACCAAAAGGTTGCGGATGCATATTCTATGGATGAAGAAAATAAAAAGCGCTTTGATAAAATTAATAATGACCTTGCAAAATATTCGCTTAAAGCTACTTTCTTTTCTTCAATAACCAACCCGGCAACAAGATTTGTAAACAGTATCGTTTATGCCGCTGTTGCACTTTTCGGCGCTATTATGGCAGTCAAGGGCAATATTACTGTCGGTGTTCTTGCCGCATTTTTGTCATATGCAAACCAATATACAAAGCCGTTTAACGAAATCAGCTCTGTTGTAACAGAACTTCAAAATGCTCTTGCCTGTGCCGGCAGAGTATTTGAGCTTATTGAAGAAGACGGCGAAACACCTGACAAGAATGATGCTAAAGAACTTTCAAATGTTTCGGGAAATATTGATATAGACAATCTTTACTTTTCATATGTTCCTGAAAAGGAACTTCTTAAAAATGTAAATATCAAGGTTGAACACGGCAAAACTGTTGCTATAGTAGGTCCAACCGGTTGCGGTAAAACGACCCTTATCAATCTTCTTATGCGTTTTTACGACCCACAAAAGGGCACAATTAGTGTTGACGGAATTAACACTCAGGATATTACTCGTAATTCTCTAAGGCAAAATTTTGGTATGGTGCTTCAGGACACTTGGCTGAAATCAGGCACCATTGCCGATAATATCAGGCTTGGAAAAAACGACGCAACCGATGAAGAAATTATTGAAGCGGCAAAAAAAGCACACGCTCATTCGTTTATCAAGCGTTTGCCTGACGGCTACAACACAATGATAGGAGAGGATGGCGGTTCTCTTTCTCAGGGTCAAAAACAGCTTCTTTGTATTACCCGTTTGATGCTTTGCCCGCCTCCTATGCTTATTCTTGATGAAGCTACTTCTTCTATCGATACTCGTACTGAAATCAGAATTCAAAAAGCATTTAACACACTTATGAAAGACAGAACTACATTTATAGTTGCTCACCGTCTTTCAACAATTCAAAATGCCGACTTGATTTTGGTTATGAATGAAGGTAATATAATAGAACAAGGAACTCATACTTCCCTTTATAACCAAAAAGGTTTTTACTATAATTTATATAACTCGCAATTTCCAAAAGCTTAATATATTTTTTGGGGAGGAAATTTGATGAATATTACTATTATCGGTGCAGGTAAACTCGGTGTAATGCTTGCGAAAACTTTGACAAGTGAAAATCATGATATTACCGTTGTTGATATCAACGAAGATAAGGTTGAAAAACTTGTTGAATCGCTTGATGTTCAGGGTGTCGGAGGCAGCGCAACACATTGTAATGTGCTTGAAGAAGCAGATATGAAAGATTGCGATCTCCTTATTTGCACAACTCCGTCTGATGAAAAAAATATCCTGTCTTGTCTTATTGCAAGGAAAATGGGTGCAAAACATACTATTGCACGAGTTCGTAATCCGGAGTATTTATCTCAAATGACTTTTATGAAGGATGAACTCGGAATTTCAATGATGATTAACCCCGATTTTGCCGCCGCAACTGAAATTTTTCGCATTTTGCAATTCCCGTCCGCTTCTACCGTTGAGTCTTTTTCTCACGGCAGAATTCATATGGCAGGCTTAAAAATCAGCGAATCAAGTATTCTTGCAAATAAAAAAATCAGCGAAATACCTTCTAAGTTTATTAACAGTTTTATTATTTGCGCAGTTTGCAGGGGTGATGATGTTTACATACCAAACGGTGAATTTGTAATCAAACCCGGCGATGTTCTTCATATTACTGGTTCTCACAATGACCTTGGCAAAATTGTTAAAGAAATTATTTCTAAAAAATCAACTAATGTTAAAAGTATAATGCTTATCGGCGGCTCAAGAATTTCTATCTATCTTTGCAATATGCTTACCGAAGTCGGCAAAAATGTTGTAGTTATCGAAAAAAATAAAGCAAACTGCGACAGGCTTTACGAGCATTGCCCAAAAGCTACAATAATTAACGGTGACGCAGGCGATTATTCTCTCCTTGCAGAGGAGGGTATTGATAAAGTTGACGCAGTAGTAACGCTTACCGATACAGATGAAGTTAATTTTCTTGTTTCAATGTACAGCGAAAGCATAGGCGTTCCTAAAAATATTACTAAGATTAACAATCAAAACCTCAGTCGTATGCTTACAAAAATGGGTATGGACTCTTATGTAAATATATCCGAAATTACAAGTGATATCATAACGCAATATGTTCGTGCAAGGTCAAGCGTAAGCTCATCAAATATGAAAACGCTTTATAAACTTGTTGACGGTAAAATCGAAGCTATCGAGTTTGTTGCGGGTGAAGATTTGAAATTCTTAAACAAACCTATTTCTTCACTCAAAATTAAGAAAGACATTCTTATTGCTGCTATTCAGCGTAAAAATAAAACAATTTTCCCAACCGGCTCGGATGTTATTAAAGAGCGCGATAGGGTAATCATTGTTTCAAAAGATACAAAAATTTACAGTTTAAACGATATTTTATCGTAAGGAGCAGGTATGAATTATAGGTCTGTTTTTTATGTGCTCGGTAAAATAATGAATATTTTAGGTTTATTGATGCTTTTGCCTTTGTTTGTATCGTTTTACTACAATTTGCAGGGCTTTGTTGAGGCAAAGTATTCCTCTTTCATTATTCCTATTGTACTTCTTATTTGTCTGGGTATGGTATTGAAACTCGCTAAACCGTCTTGTGTTAAGATTTATGCCCGTGAGGGTTTGGTTATTTGCGGTATCGGCTGGATACTTGTGTCGCTTTTCGGCTCGCTTCCGTTTGTTATCAGCGGTACTATTCCTAATTTTATTGACGCTTTTTTTGAAACAACTTCGGGTTTTACCACTACCGGTGCAACAGTTTTGAGCGAAATTGAATCAATACCTAAATCTATTCTTTTCTGGCGCAGTTTTACTCACTGGATAGGCGGTATGGGTATTCTTTGTTTTCTTATTGCTGTTGTTCCTAAGTCTAACAGTAACTCTATGTATGTTATGAAAGCAGAAGTTCCGGGACCGAAGGCGGGTAAGGTTACTCCTAAAATTTCTGAAAGTGCTCGCACACTTTATATTATCTATTCTGTTATGACCGTTATTGAAGCACTCGTTCTTTTTGTCGGTAGCAGGATGACGGGTGAAAATCTCAGGCTTTTTGACAGTGTTGTAACTGCCTTTTCAACTGCCGGTACCGGCGGTTTCAGTGTGCTTAATAAATCAATATTAGGCTATAACAGTAAATTTGTTGAATGGGTATGTATAATTTTTATGTTCCTTTTCGGCGTTAATTTTAACCTTTATTATTTCTTTATAACTAAGCGTTTTAAGGAAGCGTTTAAGGATGAAGAACTTAGGGCATACATAATTATCAATGTTACCTTTGTCGCTTTTATTACTCTTAATATTATGGGTACTTATTCTAATGTTTTTGATGCACTTCGTGATTCGTTTTTTGCAGTTAACACTTGTATGAGCACAACAGGTTTCTGTACTGCCGATTTTGATTTGTGGCCTACTTTTTCTAAAGCCATCCTAATTCTTGCTATGTGTATCGGCTGTTCGGCAGGTTCAACAGGCGGCGGTATTAAGGTTTCAAGAATAGTTCTTTATTCTAAACAAATTGCCCGTGATATTCGACTTTCAACAAGACCGAACACTGTTATTAAGGTTAGAATGAATAAGAGGGTAGTTGACCAAAAAGTTATCAACGGTGTTAATGTTTATCTTATCATTTATGTAGCTGTAATGGCGGTTTCAACGCTTCTTTTGTCACTTGAGGGCTACAGCATTACTACTTGCTTTACCGCCGTTGCAGCTTGTTTTAACAATATCGGACCGGGTCTTGAGCTTGTCGGTCCGACTCAAAACTTTGAATTTTGGGGTGTCGGAGCAAAATTCGTTCTTATTATCGATATGCTCGCCGGCCGTCTTGAACTTTTCCCGATTATCGCACTTCTTTCGCCAAACACCTGGCGCAAGGCTAAATGATTTATATCGGTTGGCGTCCTTGCCGTTTACGGGAGCGAATGGCGAACACTGTTCGCCGCTACGAAAATCTGTATTCGGGGACCCCGGAAAGCGTAAGCTTTTTGGGGAAGAGGAGAAAGGAATGAAGTGTTTATTATAAATTTTCAAAGATTAATCGCTTATGAGAAAATTTATTCAAACACGGAATTTCTTTAGACGATGTAGGGGTCGGCATCCCCGACGACCCGTAAAATAAACAATAATTTACACAATAAAAAGGAGAACCTTGCGGCTCTCCTTTTTATTTTGCTTATTTAGTTTTAACTGTCTTAGCCTTTGACCAAGAAGAATAAACTTTTGTTGACTTGCCGTTTACTTTCTTTGTTGTATATGTGCGAATTCTTACAAAATATTTCTTCTTTGCTTTAAGCTTTTTAACGGTGGTTTTAGTTGTTTTTTGCTTCTTGATTGTTACGGTTTTCTTGTTTTTCTTAAATTTTTTATCAGTCGCAACTTGAATTTGATAACCTTTAACACCCTTAACCTTTGCCCAAGTGAGAGCGATTGCTTTCTTTGAGCCTTTTGCTTTCTTGATTTTAGTTCCTTTCGGTTTTGCTGTTGTCGCTTTTTTAGCTGCTTTGGTAGTGGTTTGCGCAACAGGCTGCTGAACAGCAGTTGTTTGTGTTGGAGCAACCGGTGCAGGCTGAGCGGCAGTTATCTGAGTAGGTGCCTGTGTTGTAGTTTCGGCAGGAGCCGGTGCAGGTGCTTCAGTAGTTGGGGCAGGTGCCTGTGTTGTCAATACAGGAGTCGGTGCTGACGCTTCAACTGTTACAGGTACAGCAATTTCATAGCCGCAGTAGGTAAAGTAAACATAGTTGTTACCGCCCGGTGTCCAAGCGTTTTCCTTTGATTGGTTAGAATAATAACCAATAGAACCATATTTGAAGTCGTTGCCGTCGCTGTTTTTAAAATCATTGTCTATATATGTATATGTTTCTGATGTACCGTCGGTATAGTGAACAATTATTTTGACACCATCTTTTAAAGTCGCATTGTAATAATTATATCTTACATAATCATAATAATCACTATCGTATATGTCATTGCTGTTAACAGTTATATTGCCGATATATTCAAACGAAGCAACTGGGTTAGGTTCAATGTCAATATAGAATTTTACATCTGTGTCAAGAATTCTTAAAGTACATTCAACATTATTTCCTATTTGAAGATGCTTTTCTTCTTGAGGTGTCCAATAATTAATGCGGTATGGGAATTTGTTACCGTTTGCATCCCAAAAATCAGTATAGTAACTATAACCGTCACCATTAACAACTTTCTTTTCGCCGTAAGTATAAGTTGTTGACGAGCCATCGATTTTATTTATTGTTATTGTGTTTCCTTCGTCGTAAACAACTTTACTGAGATAGTAATCATCATATTCAACATAGCTATTTGTATTTTCGTCATATTTTTTATTTTTTTCACTGTCAACGCCTTGATACAATGTATGTTTTTTATTCAAATTGAATGTAAAACTTGATATATCATATACTTTTGCGGTAAAAGTAATAGGTATTTCTTTTTCACTTAAATTTTCAAAAACAAAATAGTATGTTTTTCCTGCTTCAAGAGTATAGATAAGAGCGAATTCTAAATTACCGCCGTCATCATCGTCGTTATCCAAAAACTCTTTATTTTCATCATATAAGTTGATTAGCGGGTCCAAATCGTTGTTTGCGCAATTTGAAGTGAAAATATACTTTTGAGTTTCGCTTGGTGTGAATGAATACCAATAATTTGTAGATTCTTCGATGGAACTGTTATAAAAACTTGCTTTTACGCTGTTTTCGCCGAGCTGAATAGAGCCTTCATCATAGTCTGCCGCAGTTGCTGTGAAATTGATGCAAAATACCGATGTTACAATCATTGCAACCGAAATTAAAATACTTAAAACTTTTTTCATAAATTTCTCCTTTAATATATAGTTAATTGTTTTTAATCAGCAATACTTTTTTCATTATACCTCCCGATATTAAAATTTGTTGTAAAAATCGCAAAAAAATAAAGCATATATTTCTTTGACAAATTCATTATATCATACCGAAATTTTATATTCAATACAATAAAAAAATAAAGGATGCCGATTTGGCATCCTTTAAAAATAGCTGTTTAATTATGCGTTTGCCTGATGGTCTTTAGCGTCTTGCTCAGCAAGTCTTTGAGCACGCTTCTCGGCAAGTTCAACAATCATCTGCTGTTGAAGGTCGCCGTGGATAGGGTAGATAATGAACGATATACCGTAAAGACCTCTTGCGAGAGCAGGAAGGATACAGAATACAGCCCAAATACCGTTAAGCATTGTAGGGTCAGTCTGAGGTACTGCGTTGCCGAGCGAGTCGGTAAGCGGAACATAGTTAATCCATGTAAGTACCATACCTGAAAGCCAACCTGTAACAGAAGTTGCAAGCTTACCAAAATAGCCCTGAACTGTTGTAACAAGTGCCTCGTTTCTAAGACCGTGCTTCCACTCCATATAGTCAAGAGCTTCAGCAGTAACAATCTGACCGCTTACATTAAGAATCTTGTTAGGAAGACCGCAAACGGTAAGACCGAAGATAACCCAAATAAGGTTGAATATGTAATGGTCCTTAAATGTTTGACCGAATGGGTGGAAACCAACGAAGAATAAAGTCATATAAGCAAAGAAACCGAATAAACCTGCAATGATTGATGTTGTTCTTGCGCCCCACTTTTTAACCATTTTAGCGGCAATCGGAACCATAATATAGTTTGGAATACCTGTAAACAAACCGCAGATAGTTTGGTTAAGAAGCGAACCTGTATTGTTGAGCCAGAAGTAAGATTCCGATGAACCGCCGACTGCCTTAAATGAGTTAAAGAAGTTAGCAAGGATAACAGCCAAAAGAGGTCTGTTAGTAATAATGTTTTTAAGTGATTCAAGAACTGATGTTTCTTTAATTTCTTCACGGCTCATAAGAGGAACACGCTCTCTCATATTAAAGAAGCCGAATACCGCAAACACAGCCGCAAGGATAAGCATAAAGTATGCGAAGCCTGAATAAACACCCTCCATTGTGATGTTCTTATTAATTTTAGGAAGAAGAGTAACAAGAACAGGAACGAGTGACGGAAGCCATGTGCCGAAAAGCTCAAAGAACTTTGTGGTTGTAATAAGGTTGTTACGCTCATCGGTATTAGGGGTGATATTATAAATCATAAGACCCCAAGCGCCGAAGTAACTCATACCCAAACCGTAAATAACTATTGCGATTGCTGCCCAAACAACTTTGCTTGTAGCGCTGATATTAGGCGCCGTAAACATCATTGCGCCGCCGAAAAGCCAAAGCGGAAGCGGGATGATAAAGAAAGGTCTGATTCTGCCCCAACGAGTACGGGTACGGTCGATAATCAAACCTGAAATAGTATCGTCAAGTGCGTCATAAATAGATGCAAAAAGGTTGATGTTAGCATAAGCGGTAGAGTTAAGCTTTAAGAACTGAATCATAAAGAACTCTTTAAATGCGTCAACGAATTGCGTTAAGTTCTTCTGACCGAAATTTACAAGCACATATGCTGCAATTTCTTTCGGCGTAAGATATCTTTTGTGAGTGTAGGCGAGCTTATCAAGCTCATCCATTTCCTCTTGTGTCAATTCTTCGGTGAGTGTTTCTTCTGCCAAATTATTCCCTCATTTCTTTAGGCGTATTGCCTGTGAAAATATAACATTATTATACTAACATATCAAACCTTCTAAATCAACACTTTTTTGTGCTGTAATTATAAATATTTTTATCTTGCCACTATAAATATGTATTAAGTATATAAAACTTTTTTGATATATTCCTAATTACTTATTGACAATTTGACCGTTTCAATATAAAATATCAAGGTAAGTTACTTTGAAAGGGGTACGATTTTATGGCAAGTACCTGCCCTAATTGCGGCAAAAAATTACATATATGGAATGTTAAAGCGGAGTGTTCGGCTTGCGGCGTTTCTATTCCTAACTATAATTGGCAAGAAAGACTTGAAGAAGACAATGTTAAGGCTGAAAAGCAGTTTGCTGTTTTCTATAAGTCGCTTAACAGAATTGCGTATTCTATTTGGGGCACAAAGCTTCGTATTGCAAGGCTTGTATTAACTTTTCTTCCGGCAATCGGTTTTATTCTTCCGTGGGTAAATCTTAACAGTGACGGCACAAGCTTCAGTTTAACTATTTATTCACTGTTTAATAAGAACAAATCGCTCGTCGATTTTTTCTCAAGCTTTTTCGGTAATACGGGTCTTTATACCGCTAATATGAAGTTTGAGGGCTACAGCGGTGCGCTCACCTTTGCAAGCCTCGGATATTTGTTTTTTACTCTCAGTGCCGTATGTATCGTTCTTGCATTTTTACTTACAATAATTCTTTGCAAGAAGCCTAAAACAAAAACTATGGTTGTTTTTGATATTATTTCTATAGCGTTTTCGGTCGTATCGGTTATTATGTTTGTTATGTCCGGTTCGCTTGCATCTCAGGCAGTTGCGTTTAACTTCGGTGATATGGCCGTTATTAACGGCAGCGCTTCAATTTCATGGGGTTACTTTGTGGCTCTTGTTCTTCTCCTTGTTGCAACAGGTATTAATATTGCCGTTGCAAAAGCTCCTGCTAAGAGTGATGAAACTCTTGAAGAAGAAAGGCTTGCCCGTCAGGCAATCAAGGATGAAAAAGAAAGACAGAAAGAAATCGAAAGAGAAAAGAATCGTGAAGCTGCTGAAAAAGCCGCTAAGGAAGAAGAAAAGAAGCGTGTTGAGGAAGCTAAAGCAAAACTCGCCGCCAAAGCTAATAAAAAGAAAAAATAAAATCTTGATTTTATCGGAGCAAAGTGTAAAGCTTTGCTCCTTTTTTCTTGACCTATTAATATAGTTTTGCTATAATTAGAATATATTATTTAAGCAGAAAGGCTTGTAAAATTTATGGAAAACAAAAATGAACAAATTGCTGAGGTTCAAACTAAAAAAGTAAAAAAAGTTATGGACCCGAAAAAGAAGAAAATTACTGTAGCAGGTATTATTGTAGGTATTGTTGCTGTTATTGCAATACTAATCGGTGTTAATCATACTGCTATTATGTCAGATTTGACATATGCTTTTATGCCGAAAGAACTTGAACCTACAGTTGACGGCTATCAAATGGAATTTCATGTTTACAAAAATAAAGAGTACAATCAATTTAAAGATAAAGAAACGCCGCTTAAAGCTTTCGGTTTTTATTATATCGATTCTGACGGTAAAAAAGTTGATTTGGGCTGGGACGGTGCATATACCGGTGCCAAGGGTACTCAGTTTACTCCTAATATTTGGTTTTTAATGAAGGCTCAGGAAAACAAAACTACTTTCCAAAACAAAGCAAATAAAGTTATTCCTTTTGTCGTAATAATTCTTGTTGTATTAATAATTTATCTTTGGTTTAAAAATTGGTGTAAGCGTGAAGATGAGCGTATGGAACAGCTTTACGGTAAAAAAGAGGATAGGCATAATAATTCAAACGGTAATAAGAAGAAAAAGAAGAAATAATTTCAGTTATTTTAAGGGGTAATTATGAGCTACGATATGTTGTTTTCACCTATGAAAATAGGTAATGTTGAAATAAAGAACAGAATTGTTATGGCGCCTATGTGTATGGGTTTCGGTCAATATAACGGCTGCGCCACTCAAACTATGATGAATTATTATGAAGAGCGTGCCAAGGGCGGGGTAGGTCTTATTTTTACGGAAATTACCCGTGTTAACGATATTACGGGTGCGTCCTCTTTCGGTCAGCTCGGTATGAGCCACGATTATCAAATTCCCGCTTTAAAGGAAATGGCTGACAGAATTCATAAACACGACTGTAAAGTTATGGTTGAACTTCATCATCCGGGCAGGCAAAATCTCGGCTTAATGATTGGCACCGTTCCTATCTGTAATGTCGGCAGTAAGCTTATGGGTAATCTTTATACTAAAATTTTGACCGGTGCGGTTATTCCTCCAGGAAAAATTTTGCAGGATAAGGATATTGTGCCGAGGACTGTTGCGCCGAGCAAGTGCGAAAAAAGTAAAATGAGCGAAAGCGTTAACCGTGAACTTTCAAACAAAGCGGTTAAAAGGCTTATTTGTCAGTTTATTGAAGCAGCAGTTAGGGTTAAAAAAGCCGGTTGTGACGGTGTTGAACTTCACGCTTCTCACGGCTACCTTATCCAGCAGTTTTTGTCCCCTAATACAAATAAGCGCACGGATGAATACGGCGGAAGTTTAGAAAACCGTATGCGCTTTTTAAATGAGATTATTGACGGTATCAGGAAGAATTGCGGAGCAGATTTTCCTATAGTAGTTCGCCTTACTGTTGATGAAATGTATGAAAAAATCGGCAAAGCAGGTAAGGGCTATAATTTAGAAGAAGGCTTAAAAATGGCTAAGATACTTAATGATAAGGGTATTGACGCTATTGATGTTTCATCTGCCGCTTATGATACTTTTAACTACTGGCTTGAGCCGACTACTTTTACTCCCGGTTGGAGGAAGTATCTTGCCGCTGAGGTTAAAAAGGTTGTTGATATTCCTGTTATTGCGGCTAACCTTATTCGTTCTCCAAAGCAGGCTGAACTCCAGCTTGAGGAGGGAACGCAGGACTTTGTTTCGCTCGGCAGACCGCTTATTGCAGACCCTAACTGGGCAAATAAGGTTAAAAACGGTAACGAAAATCTCATTAAAAGATGTGTTTGTTGCCTTTACTGTTTTGAAAGTATGATGCATAATGCATATAAATATGACCACGGAAAATGCTCCGTTAATCCGTTTGTCGGCAGGGAAGATGTTAAGCTTAAAAATGACGGCAACGGCAGGAAAATTGTTATAGTCGGTGCAGGTTGTGCAGGCTTAACTTGTGCAGAACTTCTTTCTAAGCGTGGTTTTGATGTCACTGTGCTTGAAAAGGAAAGCAAGCAGGGTGGTCAACTCAATCTTGCATGCAAGCCTCCTCACAAGGATAAAATGAATTGGGTTTGCGATGATTTACTTGCAAATGCGGTTAATAACGGCGCAAAAGTTATATTTGATACTTTGGCAACTAAAGATATAATTGCGTCTTATTCACCTGAAATTGTTATTAACGCAACGGGTGGTAATGCTATTCATCCAAGAGCTTTTCAGGGTGATAATGTTTGCACCGTTACCGAAATTCTTAATGGTACTGTTAAACTTGAAAACAAAAATGTCGCTGTTATCGGCTCGGGTATGACCGGTCTTGAAACGAGTGAACTTCTCGTTTCTCAGGGCAATAATGTCAGCGTAGTTGAAATGGCGGATGAAATTGCACCGGGTGCTTGGTTTCAACATATTGACGACGCTATGCCTGTTCTCCAAAAGGCAGGTACAAAATTTTTGACTTCGCATAAGCTTTTATCTGTTACAAAAGTGGGTATTGAACTTGAAGATTTGAAAAATAAAAAAGCAGTCGCATTAAAAGTTGATTATGTTGTACTTTCACTCGGAGTTAGGCCTGATACCGCACTTTATGATTCTATTAAAAATTGCGTTGATTATAAAGTATATAATGTTGGCGACAGCGTTAAAATAGGCAGAATTGCAAATGCTACCGAATCTGCATATCAGTTGGTGATGAGTATTGAGTAGTATTTTTTCAAGACCGTCGGCTCGTGAAATTCTCAGGCAAAAGCTTGACGAAATCAGCGTTAAGATTGAAGATAATCTCGATATTGATTTCAGCAATGTTAGCCAAAGAATTGATGATTTGGAGGCTTTTAATAAATTTATTCTTGACCCGTTTTTAAGCGGTGAAAGATTATTTTATAGGGGAGAGAGAATTAACGACCCTAACCGTCGTCTTTTACCTACTTTTTATCGTGACCAGGAAATTACTCTTAAAAATTCCGATTTGGGTATTAAGCATATCAATTCCGAGTTTATTTTTGATTATTATAAGTCGCTCGGTGATTTTGTTTTTGTTTTTAATAAAACTATGGGTAATGCAAGTCCGAAGCATCTTTATGATATTTGCGCTTTTGCTCAGCATTATTACCATATGTCGCCGCTTATTGATTTTACAAAGAGTGTTTATCCGTCCCTTTCTTTTGCACTAAAGGACAGGAAGTTTTTTGATGAGGATATTGTCCTCTATGTTCTTAAACTAACGGATATGGACGATTACACCAACGATATCGCTATCGCCGATAAATGGCTCAGTGACCTTGATGTTTATGTGAGTTACTTTGATGAAAACAGCGTAAGAAATTCAATAAAGGAACTTATGGAAAACAAAAAAATTGTAATGCCGAGTGATTTCAAAAGGCATCTTGATACAATTTCTTCAAACCCTGCGCCAAAGGCAAAGCTTATTGATGTACCTACAAATACAAGAATGAAATTTCAGCAGGGCGTGTTTATGCTTCTTACTGATTTTCAGCTATTCAACGATACTTATTTTACCAAAAATATTCGTGATTCGTTTAAAATTACCAAATTTATTATATCAAAAGACCTATGCCCAATATTAGTTGATATGATTAAGTCTGAAGCTCCATGGTATACTTTTGAAAATCTTATGGATATCGAGTCTGCATTCAAGAGTGCGGTTTATAAAAAATAACGGCTACCAAAACGGTAACCGTTATTTTTCTTTATAGATGATTTTCTGACATAAAAAAATACGAATACCCAAATGGATACTCGTATTTTTTGGTGCGAGAGACGGGACTTGAACCCGTACGAGTCGCCCCACACGCCCCTCAAACGTGCGCGTCTGCCGATTCCGCCACTCTCGCGTCAACGATATGAATTATACCAAAATGATATTTGTTTGTCAACACTTTTTTACATCTTTTTTAAACTTTTTAAAAAAACTTTGATATGTACTTAGGTTCGTCAATAATCGCTGATGGTGATTGAGCCAAAAGCGACTCAAAACTCCTGAATCCCCAAGAGCAGGCGATAGCTTCGATTCCTGCGTTTTTGGCTGTTTTAACATCAACATCGCTGTCACCGAAGAAAATAGCCTCACAAGCCGTACAGTTGAGCACTTCAAGCGTTTTCTTGGTTGTGGTTGGGTCGGGCTTTTTAGGCGTGTCATCTTTAGCGCCGGTAATTAAATCGAAATAGCCTTTGCCGAATATAGTTTCAACCATTTTAATTGCACTTTCGTGTGGCTTGTTTGTAACTACAGCTATTTTAATTCCTTTTTCTTTAAGTATATCAAGCTGTTCTTTAATGCCGTCATAAGCGTGTGCGTGTTCTAAAAGAACTTGATTATATCTTACCTTGAACATTTCATATGCTTTTTCAAGGTCTTCGCCTGAAAGCTTATGTTCAAAGGCTCTTTCAACAAGCTTTTTGGCACCGTTACCAACGAACATTCTGTAGTCATCCATAGTCCATTTAGGCTCTTTGCCGAACTGTTCAAGTACATAATCGGTAGCGTAACCCAAATCGTCAATAGTGTTAACTAAAGTTCCGTCCAAATCAAAAATAGCACATTTAATCATATAAATCACTCAAATCCTGCTCTTTCTTCTTTTTTGAATTATTTATAATTTTCACAGTAATAACAATTATAACGGCAACGCCTAAAACAGTACATTCGATGTAAATTTTTTTATTTTGCTCCTTGCTGTCTGTTGAAAGTTGACCGCTTTTAACTTCAGTCCAAAGCCTGTTTTCAAGCTCGTTAATGTTTTGAGGTGAATTTTTGAAGTATTGAACTTTTTTAACTTTTGCATAGACGGCAGGGTTGCCGTAAAGCGAACTTTCTTCGTTTTGCTCAACGGTGTAGTTGGCACTGCGATAGTAAATATATTCACTGTTTGCAAGCGCAACTTCAGGCTCTTGCATAAAGTTAATAAAAGCTTCTCCGCCTTTTTTATTTTTTGAACATTTAGGAATACAAAAAGCATCGTAAAAAGCGTTTACACCTTCTTCCGGTAAGCAGTAGCCTAAATCTTCATTGTTCTCATTCATCAAAACATAGTCGCCGGCATAGTAGGTTGCTAATGCATATTCACCGCTTTCCATAAGGTTAAACACTTCATCCATAACATAAACCGGGTTAACTTTATCTTTTTGCTCGGCTAAAAGTTCGGCACTTTTTAGCCAGTCTTGCTCGTTTGTAGAATTAAAATCTTGACCGAGTATTGACTGAGCAATGGCAAATGCATCACGAGGATTATTAAACATCAATACTTTGCCTTTATACTGTTCGTCCCAAAGTACATCCCAGTTTTTAGGCTCTTCTTTAACAAGCTTTTTGTTATATATTAAAATCGTTGTTCCTACATTGTAACAAACGGTGTATTTTTGCTCAGGGTCAAAGAACAGATTAAAACAATCTTTGTCAATATACTTCATATTGGGTATATTGTCATAATCAAGTTCAAAAAGCATATCTTCGTCAATAAGCTTATCAATCATATAATCACTCGGAACGATAACATCATACGATACACCGCCGCCTGTAAGCTTTGAATACATATTTTCGTTAGATTCGTAGTTAGTATAATTTACTTTGCAACCGGTAAGCTTTTCAAATTCTTTAACTACATCTATTGAGCCTTCACTGCCGTCGGAAATGTATTCGCCCCAGTTATACACATTAACCGTTGTGCCTTGAAGACCTAAATTTTTGTAATACTCAATTTGCTCTTTACTAAAGTAATTGTCATCGGCTAAAGCAGAGTAGGGGAAAACGCCTAAGCACAAAATAACAGCTAATAAAACAGTAATTATTTTTCTCATTTTGCCTCACGCTTACCCTTTTTTTCAGCCTTGTTTTGAGTAATGTTCATCAATACAAGAAGTACGAGAATTGATACAAACATAAGAGTCGAAAGCGCATACATATCAGGCTTAACTCTCTTTTTTGTCATAGAAAATATATAAATAGGAAGAGTTTGAAAACTCGGTCCGTTAGTAAAGTAACTTATTATGAAATCATCAAGCGAAAGAGTAAAACTCATAACGCAACCGGTTATAATACCGCTGAGTATTTCAGGCATAACTACTTTGAAAAATGCTTTTACCGGCTTGCAACCGAGGTCAAGTGCAGCTTCATAAACATGCATATCAAACTGCTTGAGCTTTGGTATAACATTCAAAATGACATAAGGAAGCGCAAAGGTTACATGGGCAATAAGAAGTGTCCAAAAACCGAGCACATCACTTTTATTAACAAGTGAACCTGCAAAAACAAAAAGAAGCATCATTGCAATACCCGTAACAATTTCAGGGTTCATCATAGGAATGTTTGTGGCTGTCATCATACTTCTTTTGTAAAGTTTCGATTTTGAATTAAAAAGACCAACTGCGGCAAGTACGCCCAAAACGGTTGAAACAAGCGCAGTGCAAACAGCAAGCAAAATCGTGTTTTTGAGAGCCTGCATGGCAACCGTATCTTTAAACATTTCGCCATACCAATGGGTTGAAAAACCGGAGAAAATATATGTGCTTGATGTCGAATTGAGCGAAAAAAGCATCATAACGGCAATAGGCGCATATAAGAAGATGAATATGAGCACAATATAAAGCTTAGATAAAAAAGGTGTTTTCTTTTTCATATTACAACACCTCCGTCGCTTTCATCTGCGCCAAAATAGTTCATAACCCCAAGGCAAATGAATATCAAAATCATCAATACAAACGAAAGCGCCGCACCTAAGTTATAGTTGTTTGCGCTTTGAAATTGAGTTTCGATAACATCTCCGATAAGAACAACCTGACCGCCGCCGAGCTTTTGGGTGATGTAAAATGTTGAAACGCAAGGTACGAATACCATTGTTATACCGCTTAGTATACCCGGCTTTGAAAGAGGAATAATTACTTTCCTCATAACTTCAAACTTATTTGAGCCTAAGTCCTGAGCGGCTTCAACAAGCGAATTGTCAAGTTTTGTCAAAACCGAAAGGATAGGCAAAATCATATACGGCAAAAAGTTATATACCATACCCAAAATAACGGCGCCGCTATTATTTATAAGCTTTAACGAATCAAGACCGAGCGCATTTAAAGCAGTATTGATTATACCCGTATCGCCGAGTATAGTCATCCAACTGTAAGTTCTGATAAGAAAGTTCATCCACATAGGAAGCATAACGAGCAAAACAACAAATTTTTGATATTTTGCAGGTGCTTTTGAAAAAATATAAGCAAAAGGAAAACCTAAGAGTAAACATATTGCGGTTGCGGCAACGCCGTAAAGAATTGAAAGCAAAATGGTTGTTATATAGGTCGGAATTTGTTCAATGCTTGCAAACGAAAACGCACCGGTTTTATCGGTAAGTGCATAAAATGCAACCATAATAAGCGGCGCAATAATAAACAAAACAGTCCATACAAGGTACGGCTTGTCACAAAGGGCGGAAAGCTTATTCTTTTTCTTCATTTTCTTCCTCCCAGTTGTATGTTGCGTCGGAAATATGGTCCATTTCATCCGAGAAGTATGAGTAGTCGCCGAATTCACCGCTGTATTCACTTCTGTTCATAATGTGAATAGCGTCAGGTTCAATGTACATTCCTATTTCTTCGCCGACTTCGTGGTGCTCAATAGTTTGAATCATCCAAATAAAACCGCCAACATCAACAAGAATTTCAAAATGAACGCCTTTAAAAGTGATGCTTGTAATTTTACCCGGAAGGGAAGCCTTACTTCCTTTTTTAACTATCTTAATATCCTCAGGTCTTACAACCGCTTCAACAAATGCATTTTCGCCAAAACCGCTGTCAAGACATTCAAAAGTCACACCGCCGAAAGATACAAGATAATCTTTAATCATAACTGCGTCAACAATATTTGACTCTCCTATGAAGTCGGCAACAAAAGCGTTGACCGGCTCGTTGTAAATATCTTCAGGCGTGCCGATTTGCTGAATTTTACCCTTGTCCATAACAACAACTGTGTCAGACATAGAAAGCGCTTCTTCCTGGTCGTGGGTAACATAAATGAAAGTTATGCCGAGCCTTTTTTGAATAGCTTTAAGTTCGGTTTGCATATCTTTCCTAAGCTTTAAGTCAAGAGCGCCGAGAGGTTCGTCAAGCAAAAGCACATGTGGAGAATTTGCAAGCGCACGGGCAATGGCAACTCTCTGCTGCTGACCGCCGGAAAGCGAATCAATGCTTCTTTTTTCAAACCCTTTAAGGTTAACAAGTTCAAGCATTTCGGCAACAGTTTTTCTTATTTCATCTTTTGGCTTTTTTTGAAGCTTTAAACCGAAAGCGATATTTTCATATACATTCAAATGCGAAAAAAGAGCATAACGCTGAAAAATGGTGTTCACTTTTCTCTTATGAGGGGGAACATCATTAATTCTCTTGCCTTCAAAAACAATATCTCCGCCGTCAGGTTCAATAAAACCCGCAATACAGCGCAGAGTGGTGGTCTTGCCGCAACCTGAAGGCCCAAGCAGCGTTATAAACTCTTTTTTGTTTATATAAAGATTAAGTTTGTCAAGTACAACATTGTCACCGTATTTTACAGTGATATCCCTAAGGTCAATTATCTTTTCCAATATACACATCCTCGTTTTAACCCGATTTGGCGTTAGCTTTTTAAACGCCATACGATTAATATATATAATTGGTATAAAAAAGTCAATATATTTTTTTCAATATTTCTTCGCCGTTATATGCTTTTTCGATTGCCTCGCAAACTTTGTCAAAATCGCACACCATACTTCTCGGCTTTTTGTCAAAATCATCCATTCCAAACGGCACGAAATAATAGTTTTTATAGTTTAAAAGAGTGCCTATGTTTTTACTTGCACCGCCTAATGCGTCATTGGTTGAAATGCCTATTACAACAGGCTTTCCGTTTCTTAAATGACTTTTAACCGCCATGGTAACCGATGTGTCAACAATTCCGTTAGCAAGCTTTGCAAGTGTGTTGCCGGTGCAGGGCACTACCGCAAGAACATCAAACATCTTTTTCGGTCCTATCGGCTCTGCTTGCTCTATTGTGTGAATTATGCTGTTACCGGTAATTTCAATAAGTCTGTTTTGTATGTCCGTCGCATTTGCAAAACGGGTGTTTATAGTATATGCATTTTCACTCATAATAGGTACAACATTATGACCGTTGCTTACAAGCTTTTCAAGTGTTTTTATTGATTTGGCAAAAGTACAAAATGAGCCTGTCAGGCAATACCCGATATTCAAATTATTCCCTCCTTAATAGATTTGTCAATCGCTTGTGCAATAAAATAGCCTGCACTTTCCTTGCTGAATTTTGACGGCAACTTGCTGCCGTTAATAAGATTTATATGTTTTGCCTTGGCGTAGTGTTTGTCAATACCGCCCGGAAACGAAGCAAGTTCAATATATAATGCATTTTCTTTAAATGTATCAATTTCTTTTTTTGTAAAACATACGGCAGGCACGGTATTGAATATTATATCAAATTCGTTACATAAAAGATTTGAAAAATCAATTACATTTGCTGTGTCGCCGAGAGCTTCTGCTTTGTTTATATCGCTTCTTGCACAAACGGTAATATTTGCACCGAAACTTTTTAAGCTTTTGCAAAGAGCTTTTGCTATTTTTCCGTATCCTGTAATCAGTACCCGTGAAGAAAGAAGCGCTTTGTCACTGTTTGTTTTATACAGAGCTACTGCGCCTTCACTTGTAAGCATGGCATTTTTGTATTTAAAATCTTCTCTTTTGTTATAATCGTAAAATTGATATTTTTCTTTATCGATATTTGTTTGACCCAAAAAAATAAATAAATCTTTGAATTCCTTAATTCTTTCTTCTTTTTCAGCCGGCGCAAATATTACAAAATCTGCTTTGTTTTTATCGTATACTTCGTGATAGCCTAATTTTGTAAGGTACTTGCTTGTATACTCCAGCCTGTTATCATCATAATAAGGTATAATATAATTCATATTTTCAACTCCCAAAACTCTTTCTACATACTATGAAATAAAAAAATATTAGTTAATCGCTTTGGGGTATTTATTTTTTTAAAGAAATGTTGTATAATATTTATTCAATAAGATTTTAGAGGTGACTCTTTTATGGATACAAAAAATATGCATATTGACGATATATTAAAAAAAGTTAAAAGAATACATTTTATCGGAATCGGCGGCGCCGGTATGTGCCCGCTTGCTGAAATTCTTATTCAGCTTGGTTATAATGTTTCAGGCTCGGATAACAATGATACCGAAACTTTCAGAAGAATTGAAAGGGAGGGTGCAAAGGTTTATCTCGGTCAGGTTAAGGAAAATATCACAAGCGATGTTGAACTTGTTATTTATACTAATGCGATTTTAAAAGGCAATGAAGAACTTGAATATGCAAAGGCTAATTTTCCTTGCTTTGAAAGGGCGGAACTTTTGGGTGCCATGAGCCGTATTTTTACAAACTGCATCGGCGTTTGCGGTACTCACGGCAAAACCACAACCTCGTCTATGATTACCCAGGTGCTCCTTGACGCAGGTCTTGACCCAAGTGCTGTTATAGGCGGCAAGCTTCCTGTTATTGATGCTTACGGCAGGTTCGGTCACAGCCAAAACTTTGTTTGTGAATCTTGTGAATTCAACAATACATTTCTTCATATGAACCCGGATATTGCTGTTATACTCAATATTGATGAAGACCATTTGGACTTTTTCAAAAATCTTGATAATATTAAAAAATCTTTCCGCAAATTTGCCGAAAAGACTACAAAAACAATTATTTATAACGGTGACGATGCCAACACTGTTGACACATTAAAGGGTATTGAGGGCAAGAAACTTATCTCTATCGGTAAGAATGAGGGTAACGAATGGGTTGCAAAGAATATTGAAGTTCCGGGTGGCTTTCATTCAAAATATGATGTTTACCATAACGGCGAGTTTGTTGCAACAGTTCATCTTTCCGTACCGGGTGAACATAATGTGCTCAATTCACTTTGCGCTTTTGTTGCGGCATATGAAAGCGGTGCCGATATTGGCAGCATTTGCGACGGTCTTAATGCATTTAAGGGCGCAGGCAGAAGGTTTGAACTTGTAGGAAAACTTAACGGTATTACTTTTGCTGACGATTACGCTCATCATCCTGCCGAACTTAAAGTTACTCTTGAGGCGGCAATGAAAATGGGCTTTAACCGTGTTTGGGCAGTTCATCAGCCGTTTACTTATACAAGGACTTCGCTTCTTCTTGATGATTTTGCAAAAGTACTTCAGATTCCCGATAAGTGCGTAATTTCTGCAATTATGGGCAGCAGGGAAGTTAACACAATCGGCATTAAAGCGAAAGATTTGGCAGATAAAGTACCGGGCAGTGTTCAACTTGATACTTTTGAGGAAATCAGCGATTATGTTCTTGCAAACGCTCAGCCCGGCGACCTTGTTATTACTCTTGGTTGCGGCGATGTATATAAAGTTTCAAGAATAATGATTAAAAAGCTTGAAGAGCAGGGTTATACAAAGGAATAAAATGCAAAATGAAAGGCAGTAACGCTTTAACGCTACTGCCTTATTTTTATACCTATACCTATTTATTTGTAAATTCTCGGCACATTTGGGTTAACCATAAGCGGTGAGATTTCAACGCTTGCTGTATCTCCGATTTTAACATCACTGCCCGTTATGTCAACTGCCGTATGTGAAAGACCGATTTCACCTATAACATTATAAGCTTTTGCGTTTATATTAACGGTTAACTGCTTTTTCTGCAAATAATGTTTAAACTGCGAAAGGACCGAGTGCAAATCAGCAACTTCTTTGCCTTTTTCAAGACCGAAACCGTCAAAGTGACCGATAGGAACTATTGCAATTTTGGTTTCTCTCTTAGTTTTGAATTGACCGTTGTAGCCGATAGAGTAACCCGACGGTACGGTTTTTGTTTCAATAACTTCCGCTTCAAAACTGCCGAGCCTGTTAAGTGGGTTCTTGCCGCTTGTGATAACTCTGCCGGTAAATGCCGAGCCGATTCTTACTGCGTCAAGCGTAACCCCGTCTACATTAAGCAGAGCAGGAGAGTTAGCGCAGTGAATAATACCTACATTTTTACCCGCTTTTCTAATCTGCTCAACCGTGTCTTTAAACATTTCAAGCTGAGCCTTTGTAAGTTCGGTATTATGAAAAGCTGAAGAAAAATGAGTATAAGCGCCGCAAAAATCAAGGTTTTCAAAATTATAGCATTTTATTGCATCCTCAACCTGACTTGGTAAGAAACCGTATCTGCCCATACCTGTGTCAATTTTTAAGTGGCACTTTGTTTTTTTGCCGAGTTTCTTTGACACTTTGTCCATAACTTTGGCAGCTTCAAGCGAACCGATTGTTGCAATGCAGTTATATTTTGCCACAATTTTTGCTTCATCTTCAATGCAAGTGGAACGCATAACAAGTATATCCTTGTCAAGCACTGTTTCACGAAGAAGCGGCACATCATAAACTTCCGTTACCGCAAAAGTGTTAATGCCGTTTTGCATAAGTATTTCGGCAAGGTTACACATACCGAAGCCGTAGCCGTTGCCTTTAACTACGCCGATAATGTCAACTCCTGCTTTTTTCTTTATAATTTCTATATTTTCAATTAATTTGCTTTTATCAATAATATATCTG
>OQVZ01000058.1_pt1 | contig 33862 bp, 30 predicted proteins | sample 1691571 | NCBI WGS metagenome assembly OQVZ01 (sample SAMN03418261, study PRJEB22391) | human gut metagenome | biome: human-gut; feature: organic feature; material: feces | host: Homo sapiens | place: Tanzania | collected 2013-01
GGCCAAAGAGCCTCTCGATGTTCTCGTCACCTTCGGTGCAGGCAACATTGACAGATTCATCGGACCGATAACGGAACTGCTGAGAAAGAGACTGTAACGATGAATTTCAAGGCCCACATAAAATACATTGTCGCAGGGCTGCTGCTTGCGGGCATTGCCGGAATACTGTTCGTTTCCGGAAGGGAGCACCATGCCGGAATTCGGACTACCACGTGTTCTTCTATAGTGATCGAATTCAGCGACGACATGAATTTCATCAATGCTGACGACGTGAAGGGCTACATTGCCAAAGGCTATGGAAACTGCTCCGGGAAAAGGCTTGAGGAAATAGATCTCGGCAAAATCGAGGAGGTCCTGGACAAGAAGAGCGCAATAAAGAAAAGTGAGGCCTACACCACGACAGACGGCACATTGCACATAATGATTTCGCAGCGGAAGCCGGTCGTGAGATTCATTTCCGACAAGGGAGGATGGTACGCAGACGAGACCGGATTCATATTCCCGCTGCAGAAGAAGTTCACTTCAAGAGTGCCGATTGTAGATGGGGCCATTCCGCTGGATATCAGCAGGGACTACAAGGGTCTGCCGAAAACGAAAAATGTGCTGGCTAAAACAAAATCTGAGTGTGTGGAGAAGCTGAAAACGCTGAAGGACGCCCTCGCGCCGCCTGCCGCCGAGGATCAAGGCGGATATGCCCTTCGGGGATTGGATGGAGCACTGGTAGTTTGTTCAGTATTATTTGCATTTTTCATGGGTTTTCTAATCGCTGCAGCTTGTGCAATTGTAGATTTTGCTTGAACACCAGAAGAAGAACTAATAGTTTTATTATTTACCCTTTGAACTTTTTCAAGTGGTTTCCCTTCTTTACCAACAGTCCAACGGAATCCTGCAGTTAGAGAAATACCATTACGTCCGCCGTTTTGAATCATAGCTTGACCAAAAGCCATATATCTGTCTTTGAATCGTTTTTGAACCCCAACACCATATTGAACATATGGTTTGATACTCATTTCAGGTAATCTAACGTCGTCAGCTGAAACTTTAGATTTGTCTAATAAATTCCAAATCATGTTAACCCCGATATATGGTTGCCAACCGTTTTTGGTATTAGCAATGAATTTTACGCCAGGAGCAATTTGTATTGCATGTAATGGATCGTTTTTAATTCTAACCCCAGCAGCGTTAGTGTAGTCGAAAGTGTTAACGAAGGTATAGCTTAACAACATACTAGGTTGTATGATAATTTTTCCTTCTTTAAATTCAAAGTTGTAACCAGTTTTGTTACCAACACCAGCCATAAGCATAGTGTAATTATCTGTACCATACATGGTTCTATTGTCGCCAACAATAGCGCCAGTAGAAATGGTTGTAGCGTTGAAGAAATTCCTTTTGTATAGAGTTAAAGTTCCACCAACAAGACCGCCGTTTTGAGTAGCATCTACTCCAGAGAATCTTTGACTAGCTCCGTTGTAACCGACATAACCAGTCCAAGTTCTATCCCAGCCATGTCTGATAGATTTTATTGGAGAGTCAAAACCAACTAAAGTTCCGTAAGTAATGTTAGAAACTTTAGGTCCGTTTTTAAGTGGAATGTTTTCAAAACTTGCATAAGGTTTAACCCAAGCACTAGATGTTTCATTCATTGTGTTGAAAAGTGGTGAGAATGTACCAACATCTGTTGCATCTCCAGTTGGAGATAGAGCGTATCTGTTAGATGTTTTGATTGCGACACGTTCAAGATATGGAAGAGCCATGAAGTTATCTGAGTTTTGGAATGCGTAGTTGAATGTTTGGTTCATTGTAGCATTCGCACCAGCTTGAGAGGCAACTGAACTACTCAATATAGCGGGGTTATATGCATCAGATGGATTTCCGGTAGGAGTAACAGTTATACCTCCACCCCCAGGGGTAGGGGTAAGGATTTTATCTCCTTTGGAGAACATGAAATAACCACCGTCATCTCTGTTGTCATAAATTGCGTTGTATTTGTAGATAGGAGTGTAGAATGTTGTTTGAGCAGAGCTTGGAAGGTTGTATTCACCAGTCTTTGGCATACCATTAACAACATTATTTTTCAACCCTGGTTGAGCAAAATAGATTTCTGTAACATCTTTTGTTGCATCAGATAACAAGTTCATACCAACAACATTCAAGTTGCCATTATGAGTGCCGTAAGTGTTTGCAGTAATTCTATCCATTTGTTCGTTAGCTAGGTCAACATCTGCAACGAAGTTTGTATCAGAATTAACAGTCAATGTGTTGAAATTATATCCATAAGTTTGATTATTTACAGCATTGATTGTAGTGTTGTCAAATGTTACGTTTGCGTTGCGAATGTCGTTCAACATGTAGAAAGTTGTGTTGTTTATGTCATCGCCTTTGATATTAACATTATATGTATCAGTAATTTTTCCATCGCTATCTTTTGTAACAGTACCATCTATATTATCTGCCATGTAGATTTTACCATTGTTTTTCATTGTGAAATTCAATGTAGCGTTATTATCTATATAAATAGCATTGTCATCTTTTATGCCTTGAGATTCAGTATAGTTATCTTTAAATGTGTTTGTTCTGTTATCTGCAACAAAATTCAAATCTGCAGAAGAATATATAGCTCCTCCTTTTGCCTCTCCATTTTTAGACTTAGCGTAGTTGCCTATAAAATCCCCTGATATATCTCCGATTGTACCTTCGTTATAAATAGCACCACCAGAAGCATCGTCATCCCACCCATTAGTAGCATTATAGTTTCCAATAAAGTCACCAGTGATATTACCAATTGTACCGCCGTTATTATAAATTGCTCCGCCACTACCGTAAGCTCCTCCAGTTTTATTATTTATAAAATTCCCAGTAATATTACCAATTGTAGAAAATAATCCATTGTTAATTGCTCCGCCATAATAACTTGCATAATTTCCAACAAAATCGCCAGTAATATCTCCTATATTACCATTATTACGAATTGCTCCAAAATAATCACTGGTGTTTGCTATGAAATCACCAGCGATATTGCCGATTGTACCACTGTTATCAATAGCTCCGTCATTATTAAAAATAAAATCACCAGTAATATTCCCTATGTTACCCTCTTCATTAACTATTGCTTTGGAGTTTGCTATGAAATTACCAGTGATATTGGCAATTGACCCGTTAGTTTTTCTCCTATAGGAGTAGTAAGAGTCATTTTTAATTGCAAGAGAATTTCCAATAAAATCTCCAGTAATATTTTCGATTCTAGAACCTTTATTCTCAATTGCTTTTCCGCTATTATTAATAAAATTCCCAGTAATATTGGATATCTCTCCATAATAACTATTATATATAGTTGATTTCATAGATAGATTGACAAAATCCCCTGTGATATCTCCGATTCCTCCAGCTCCACTTTCGTTATCAATCGCTCCGCCATTCTCAGAAGAAGAAGTGCTATAGATGAAATCTTTATCAATATTGGCATTATCTCGCCCACAAATAATTCTTTTAGACAATCTATCTTTATCAACATAATAAGTAATACCACTATTAAAATTTATAACTTTTTGATTGGTTGCATCTTTATGTCCGTATTCAGTTTGTTTTAAATTTACAGAATAATAAACAGGATTTAGGGTTCCTGTTGTTTTGTCGTATTCAAATTTAGTAATAACATTATCGCCATCAGGTTTTGAACCGTCTTCTTTTGCTTCAAGTTTCGTTAAAGAGTATCCGCTTTGTGGAGCTAAAATAGGTGTACCTTCTTGGATAATTGGTTCCCTATTTGCATCTGTAACAATATATCCATATTCATCATCCCGTTGGAAAGTTTTTTGAGGTAGTAATACATCGTTCTTATGCAGATAATCAAGTGTTGGAGTATCAATAGTTTTTTTAGATAAATCAACTTCATCAAGCGTTGTAGCTTGAGCTTGTCCAACACCAATAATAGACAACCCCACAATTGTCGCTACAGTAAGAGTTTTTAGCGTCGTTTTATTTTCTGGATTGAATTTAGCACTTCTAATACTTCTTCTCATTCGAAAAATCTCCAATATTATTTCTACCTCTTGATAGTTTCCCTATCGGCAGAGGAGTTGTAAATCTTAAGAATTTAAAGGGTAATTGTTACATTCCGCAACACCTGTTAGCTTTTTGGATAGTTCTCGTGTCCCTCGTGCTTTAACATATATCTATTTTTTGCCCATCCTTATCCCAATACTTCTATTATAATACTATTTAATTAATAATTAAAGTGTTAAGGATGAAATATGCTTAATATTTTGTAACGATTAAGGCCGAATTTTTTTCAGTGTGATTAGATTGAGATTTTTTTTGTGAAATATTTATTCTATATTAAGTGTCGGCTTAGCAAAGCCGACCTACATTTTAATTGAGTTCGGTTTAATTAATAAAGGGTTGAACTTAGCACTCCAGTTTGAGATACTTCGCTCTGCTCAGTATGACGAAATTTGTTCTCCTCTAACCCTTAACGCAAAACGCATTGACGGAAGGGCGAAAAAATTGTACAATGCTTCTATGGTCAATGTTTCGGTTATTATTCCAGTTTACAATGTCGAAAAATATTTGGCTCGCTGTCTTGATACCGTGTTAGCCCAATCTTTTGATGGTGATTTTGAAGTTATTTGTGTCAATGATGGTTCTACTGATTTTTCTCCAAAAATTCTAGAAGCATATGCCAAGTCAGATAGCCGAATTCGGATTATAAATAGAGTCAATGGTGGGCTTTCCTCTGCTCGCAATGCAGGAATGTCGGTTGCAAAAGGGGATTATTTTTTGTTTGTCGATTCTGACGACTGGATTTCTACAAATACTATTGAAGTTTTATATAAAAATGCGACTGAAAATAATTCTGACATTGTTCTATTTGGCTATGTAAAAGCAAATTCAGATCTTTCTCCTAAAACTTTTTTAGGTGTTCCAGAATGTCGGCAGTTCGGAGTTTTTAATGCGGAAACTATTCCTGAAAGTATCCTTAAACTCTTCCCCGTTTCTGTTTGGAGTAAGTTTTATAAGGCAGAGTTTCTCAAAAATAACAACATAACTTTTTATGAAAATATTATTTACGAAGATGTACCTTTCTGGGCTGAAGTCTTTACTCAAGTTAATGCAATTTCATATGTAAATGAAGCTTTATATTTTTATCGTGAAAATAGAGAGGGACAAATTACTAAACAAGTTGGCGAAAGTGTTTTTGATATTGTGAAATGTTATGAATCCGTTGAAGTTGCTTACAAAAAACGCAATTTGTGGGAAAAGTATAAACATTCTATTCAAATGCTCTTAATGCTGGATTTTATGAGCAAGTATTATATCGTTCAACCTGAATTAAGACCGAAATTGTTTGAAATTTATAAATCCCAAAATAAAATTATTGATTATGACTATTTTTATGGGCAAAAACTTTTTGATTTTGAAGAAATAACGTTCAAGCGATTTCAAAAATTGAATAGTTCGTCTTTTGAAGAGTTTGAAAATTATTTAAAAGGAGAACAGAATGCCAACACCTAAAATCTCCGTTATTGTACCAGTTTATAATAGTGAAAAATTTTTGAGAAAAAGTTTGGATTCTATTAGGTTTCAAACATATTCAAATTTAGAAATTATCTGTGTGGATGATGAATCTACGGATAACAGTCTTGAAATTTTGAAAGAATATTCCAAGACTGATAAAAGATTTGTTATTTTAAGTAAAAAAAATGGTGGCCCTGGGGCTGCAAGAAATCTTGGAATTGCATTATCAACTGGTGATTATATTTCTTTTATTGATTCCGATGATTGGATTTTATTGGATTTATATAAAAATTTTATTGATTTAGTTACTCCTAAAACAGATTTTTTTATGTTTAATGTAGAAAGTTATGTTGCAGGCGAAAATGATATTGTTCCAAAAGTGTTCTTTGAAATGACTGATTGGAAAACGAAAAGCGAAAATGATTATTCATATCTGGATTGCAAAAGCCCATTCTCTAGAAATTTATCTGCCTGTAACAGGATATATAAAGCAAGTTTTCTTAAAGAAAATGATATCCTTTTCCCAGAAGGTTTGAAGTTTGAAGATGCGTTCTTTTCAACAAAATGTTTGCTTCGTGCCAAGTCAATTATTATTAATCCAAACATATTTTATCGATATAGAAATTTTGCGTCAAAATCGATTTCTATGACTTTTGATGAAAAAACTTTTGATATTTTTACTATAATGGATTTGATTGAAAGAGAAATTGAAAATTGCGGTGCTTATGAACATTTAAAATATGCACTTTTCCAATATAAGTTTTTTTCATATTTTAATAATTATTTTTGTTGCCCTGAGGAGTTAAAACATAAATATTTTGACGAGATGAAAAATCGCTTGAAATTTGCTGTGACTCAAAATTTAGATTTAAACCTTGCGAAACGGCTTAAAAATTATCCTATGTTTGAATTGATAGTCAACAATGACTGGGAATCTTTTGAAAAATCGATGTTATAACAATAATATGAGATGGATGGGATAAAATCCCTCATGCTTTTCAAAAGAAAATATTTAAATAATTATGGCAATTAAGTTTATTACTATGGCTGTCAATTTTTACATTTATTAAGGCAAGTTTATTATTAATTTCTTCAAATTTCGTATTTATTAAACCTATATCCGTAGTAATCTTATTGCTCATACGATATACGACCTTGCCAAATTTTGAATTGATATTGTTAGAATAACTATTTAATAAGACATCTTTTATTCTTGTTAAACATCGTATTTTTTCATTGTTTAAAATGTTATTTATAGAACTATAATCCATACCTAGAGTTAAAGATTTTGTTAAAATATCATCGATGGATGAAACAAAATTATCATTGAAGACATACTATATCTATTGTTAATAAATTTGCATATTTTTTTGTAAAAAAGCATATAATCCTGCTATTTGGCAAGGTGTACCTGAAAATAAAACATTTTGATTACTAATCAATATACTTTTACGGCATTCTCACACTTGGGTATAAATATATTTTTTGTCAAAGAACTTCCAAAAGGACCCTTTTTATAATTTGCTAATTCATCAAACTTACGCTGTTCCCAAGAATTAGTAAATTTTATACCAATGTTCAATAATATATTATAGAACTAAAATAATATTTAAATATTTGCGGATTTATATAAATGCATAGTTTAAAATTAATTTCTCTGGGGTTTATTTGAGACTTTTGAAATGTAATCAACCAGTCTGTGTTAGCAAATGGGTTTAAGTTTTAGCGATTTAATACAGATTGACTGAAATTACTCAAATAGGTCTTTTATTACTCTCTTTGTCCATCAAAAATCCAATCCAAATTTGAACAAACCCTCAAAACTCAAACACACACTATATTTCAGCGACAATAAATAAAGGACGAAAATATCCTATTTGAAAGCGGAGTTTTTAACTCGGAACAAAGTCGGAAGTGTTTATCATATTTGAATAGCAGTAAAATTAGTACTCAAAATAGATTACAAAATAACAAAATTCTGCTCCAAAATTAATCGGTTTCAGTCAAGTTAAAATTTATTTTCCTCTATATTGATCTACCAAGTATTGTATATATCCATCTAAATAACACATTGCATCATATGAATCTTGATACAAATCATATATTCTTGTTTCTATTTCTATATAATTATCAAATACTTGTTCATTTTTTAGATTATTAAATTTTTCAACTCTTTTCTTTATTTTATTAATATCTACCCATTTAGGATATACTTTTTTATTATTTTTTATAAAATCCCTAATATTTGACATGTCTTTTCTACAATTTGTATTTTCATTAATTAGACGGTAAAACATATGAACCAATAAAATAAAATCTATCTTTCTGCAATCTTCGGCATCTTTCTCTTTAACAAAGCTATAGTAACTTGTTTGATATAAATAATTGTATTCTTCTAATGTTTTAATGAGATACTTAATAGAATCTTCTATACTTGCTATTTGATTTAAAATATTTGTTTGGCAAGTTATTGCAAGATTTTTTTGTATTTCCCATTTTTGTATAATGTAATCCCAAGTTTTAAAAAAATATTTTTCATGATTAAATGGGAATGTTTCTTCAATTAAGCCTTGTCCAAAATCAATTTGTTTATCATCAACATCATTAGAAAAAACTCTGAAACTTACCGGATTTTCCCAATCTACTCGTTTTTTAGTAAGAAATAAATAATATAATATTATAGTTAACTCAATATCACTTTTTCTAATTTCATTTTCATGATATATCTTGTTTCTCTGCTTATGAGCAAATTTTAATATTTTATACTCCTCTATACTTAGTAATTTTTCTTTTTTCGCATATTTTAAAATATCTTCGTAATATTTTAACTGTTTATTACTATAATGATAAAAAGCTGGTTGATTTGCTTTTTCATTTATAAACATTTTATTTGTTAATAGATAATGTAAACGAGTTTCAATTAGATTATCAAATAATATTATTGAAAGAGCCTTTTCCGATAAATATTTTGAATTTGAACAATCCACAGCTCTATTTAATCGTATTAATAATAGGTTAGTATTTCTCATAAATTTAATTTTACACTATTATCAATATAATAATATAAATTGTAAATTCGTGTATACACAAAATGATAATAGTTTTATTTTTGTGTTAATATAGGTACTATGAGTACCGAAAGAGAAACAATTTTAAAAAGCTTTTTATTTAAAACACCAAAAGATACTGTTGTTACATCAAAGTATTTAATATCATTAGGAATTTCACATGATTTACAAAAAAGATATGAAAAAAATGGTTGGTTAAAAAGACTCTCACAAGGGGCATACACAACTTTGGACAATACAGCAAATTTAAATGGAGCTATTTATGCTTTGCAAAAACAATTGAATATGAGTATACATATAGGTGGAATAAGTGCTTTAAATACATATTATGGGATAACTCACAATATTTCGTATTCTGATAAAAATATACAGTTGTTTGGTTTTAGAGGCGAAAATTTACCTAAATGGTTTAAAACTTTATATGGCAGTACTATCAAACTAAATAGCACAACTTTTTTGCCAAAAGAGATTGGCTTAGCAGATGTTACAATAGGAGATTTTAATATCCAAGTTTCAACACTAGAAAGAGCTATTTTAGAAGTATTATATTTAGTTCCTGAAGAAATTATGATAAATGAGGCCTACCAAATTATTGAATTACTAATTTCTGTAAAGCCTAAAGAATTTCAAAAATTACTTGAAAATTGTACCTCAGTCAAAGTTAAAAGATTATTTTTGTATTTAGTAGAGCTCTCAAGTCATTCTTGGTTTAAAAAGTTGGATATATCCAAAATCAATTTAGGTAAAGGTGTGCGAGAGATAACAAAAGGTGGAAAATACGATCAAAAATACAATATTATAATAAGGGATGTAAAAGAGATTTAATGGAAGAGAAATATTTAAAACAAGTTAAATTAGTCGTAGAAGTTTTACAAATAGTAGCAACAGAAAATTGTTTTGCTCTTAAAGGTGGTACTGCCATAAATCTTTTTTATAATAAATTACCAAGACTATCTGTAGATATAGATTTAACATACATAGGATTTGAAACCCGAAACATTGCTTGTCAAAATATTAATATGGCATTAAATAGAATCACGGAAAGATTAAGAAATAAAGGTTATATTGCCAAAATACAAGGTGATAATATTGAAAAGAAAATAATTTGTGCTAATTCAGAAACTACAATTAAAATAGAACCAAATTATATTATTAGAGGCTATGTTGAAAAACCTGAAATATTAGAAGTATGTGACAAAGTAGAAGATGAATTTGGATATGCAGAAATACAGGTCATTTCTAAAAAAGAATTATATGGTGGGAAAATTTGTGCAGCATTAGACAGGCAACATCCAAGAGATTTATTTGATGTCAAAGAATTAATTAAAAAGAGTGAAATTGACGAAGAATTAATTAAAGGTTTTCTTGTAATGCTTTTAAGCCATGATAAACCATTACATGAAACTCTCAATCCAAATATTAAAAATCAAAATGAAATTTTTGAGAAACAATTTATTGGAATGACTAATAAAAACTTTACATATGAACAACATATTAAAACTTTAGAATACTTAATAAAGTTAATAAAAATCAAAATTAGTCCGTATAAACAATTATTATTAGATTTTGTATCTCTAAAATCTAATCTACAAGATTTCGGAATAGAAAATTTGGAGAATTTACCGGCAATAAAATGGAAATTAAAAAATCTTGAGAAGTTGCGAGAAAACAATTCTGTAAAATTCAAAGAGCAATATGAAAAATTGGTATCTTATTTTGAGGAGTAATAAAATGAGTAAAAATAAAGAAAAAATTTTTACAATTGAAGACATTCAAGATGCATATAGAAAATTAAAAACTCATTTTTATTATGATAATACTAATCATTTTATGAGAAGACAAATTGCAGAATTTGAAACGTCAGAAAGTTTTGAGGAACAATTACAGCAATTAGTTGAAGATTTAAATAACGAAAATAAAGATTTACTCATTGAAAAACATGCGAATAATATTAATTATTATTTGCAGCCAAAAGGATTTGAAAATAATATTTTAGAGAAAGATTGTGAAAGCCTAATTGTTACAAATAGGTATATTTCGGAAGAATATAAATTAGCAAGTTTTAATTATTTTATTAAACTTCCAATAGAGCTTCACATTGTCAATGTTTTGTGGATATTGAAACTAGGATACTTATTAGATGGAGAATATTGCCATTATTCAGATACTACAAAGAGTTATTGCTACGCAAATAGATTAGAATTAGATGAAAAAAGTGGCAGAGTATTATTAGGAAATAAATTATTTAGAACTTATGCTAACCAATATCAAAAGTGGCGAGATAATTGTATTAGTATAGCTGAAGATTTATTAGATAATCATAAAAAAGATGTTATTATTGTGTCATTAGATATCAAAAGATATTATCCATCAGCTGATTTAAATTATAGCTTAATAAACCAAGATTTAGAATTAAGATGTAAAAATAAAGATTTATTAGGTGAATTTAATAAATATTCATTTCTGACAGATATATTAGGACAAGTTAGAGATCTTTATTTTGAAAAGATAAGACCTATATGGGAAAAGGAACAAAATGAAGTTAATAAAGATACAGACAAACTTAAATCTGAACACCCTATTCCAATAGGTATGTTATCTTCAAATATTATAGCAAACTGGTATTTAAGAACTTTTGATGAAAAGGTTAATAAATATGTTAAACCTGCATTTTATGGAAGATACGTTGATGATATCCTTATTGTTCTAGAAAATCGTGGTGGATGTAGTGAACTTGCACGAGAAGATGGAAAATGCGATAAAAATTGTTGCTCCGATAAAAGGGAGTTAACTATCGATAAGATATTAAGTCAGTATTTTTGTGGGTGTAATGATAAAACCTGTTCTCATAGCGTACTCATAAAAGAACCTATTAAAAATGATAATTCTGGTGAAACTGAAAAAAGAAAAAAAGATAAATATGACTATTTTATAAAAATTAACAATAATAATCTTAGAATCCAAGGAAATAAAGTAAAGTTATTTGTATTTGACGCAAATTCAACAAAAGCAATGTTGCAAAAGTTTAAAGATACAATAAAAAAACACAGTAGTGAATTTAGATTTTTACCAGAAGAAGATAGAATTCAAGAAGATTTTGTACAAGAAACATACTCTATTGATTATAACGATACAATTAATAAGCTCAGAAGTATTGATAAATACCAACTTGATAGATTTAAAATATCATCATATTTAGCTAAACAACTAATGTTATCAAAATATTCTACTAACAAAGAATATTTCAATAAAACAAAAGAAGAACTTTTATTTGCCTTTAGTGGAAGAATGGGGTTGGAACTTTTCTTATTTTGGGATAAAGTTCTAACATATTTTATTTTAAATGATAACAGTGATGTTTTTTGTGAATTTATACAAAAGATGCTAAATAATATAAAAAGAATTACATATAAAAATAAAAATGCATTGAAAAAAATTCAAAAAGAATTAATAAATTATTTAAAAGAGTCTGTATATTTATCATTATCATTAAATCCTAATTTTATATATCAAAACAAAAATGAGAATAATGATTATATATTAAAACAAACTTTTAAAAAACTTATACAAAACGAAGAGATTAAAGAAATTTTTGAAAACACAATATACGAAACAAAAATTACTCAATTAACTGAATCAGTGATGATAAAGCATAAATATTGCTTTATGCCAATATTAAATTATACTAAAATTAACGAAAAATACATTGATTTTACTAGTACAAATATTCTTGAGCCAGATAAAATCCAGTATTTATTGGATGGAGAAAGCAATAAAATAAAATTTAATCCTAAAAGATTTTCTTTTGATGAAATTATTTTATATGAAAATTACAAAAAAATTCTTGAATATCCACAAAATAACGAAAATCTCAATATAGATTTGAGTAATACAATTGATAATGCACGTACTAAATATATAACTCTAAATTTGACTCAATTTGAAAACTCATCAGTATATAAAAACAAGAAGCTTGGGATATCAAATTATCTAAAGAATTGTAAGAAGAATTTTCAAAATAAGGAAAACTCCAACGATAAAATAATAACTCTTAATATAGATAAAGATAATTATCCTCCCCAATTATCTAATTTTAGAATCGGATTATATAATACAAAAATTCCGGATGAATCAATCTTAGAGAACTTAAAATCACAACAAAAACTTTCCTTTAACGAATTACAGACTTACATTAAATTTTTAAACTTAGCAATTCAAAACAATAAAATAAAATGTGATATGATTGTTTTTCCTGAAGTTTGTATACCATATCAAGCCTTAGGATTATTATCTGACTTTTCAAAAAAACATAGGATCGCAATTATTTGTGGACTAAAACACATTACTATTAATAATACTGTTTTAAATTGTATAGCAACAATTTTACCATTTAGTATCGGATATTATACAGACAGTTATATCAATTTAAGACTCAAAGAATGGTACTCCCCTGCAGAGATAAAGGAAATTAAAAAATCAGGTAAGGATCTACCTTATACCAAAGAAAAGCTTGCATTAACAAATAACTTATTTTGTTGGAATAATCTTTATTTTGCTATATATGATTGTTTTGAATTAGCTGATGTTAATTACAGAAGTAATTTTAAATCAGAGGTCGATATGATTATTGCTTGCGAATGGAATAGAGATATCGATTACTTTAATAATATTATAAAATCAGCTTCTAGAGATTTGCATTGTTATACAATTCAAGTTAATACATCACAATTTGGAGATAGCAAAGTTATTGCACCTAAAAAAACATCCGAAATGACTATGCTAAATATAAAAGGTGGAGAAGATAATATTCTTATTGGTCATATTAATATAGAAGAGTTACGTAATTTTCAAAGAAAAGAAACAGAATATTTAGATGAAAAAGATAAAATATTTAAACCTTTACCACCAGCATTTAATAAAAAAACAGAGAGATTAAAAGTCAAGAAATCTTAAATCATCAAACAGGTAATTCTCTAATCCCATTTCTTGTTTTATCTTATAAAAATCTTTTCGGATTTTGCGTTTCAGTGAATTCTTTTGTTGTTCACTACCTGTTAAAATGGTATTCAAAGGTTGTTTTAATGTAATCAAATTTTGAACAATCGGAAGCATATATGGATACTTCTTTTTCAAAATTTTAAAAAGTTGTAACAATTGTTTAGATGTCAAAATTTGTATTTGCCTCTTTGGTATATCAGCAATTCTTTTTACTTCAAATACACAAGTTTTATCAATATAACCCTCGATTTGAAAGTGTTTAATAATTTGGTTTAACAGGCATAGAATATTCTTAATTCTGCGTTCAGAAACCTTATTTTCTTGCATATATTTTTTGAAATTCTGAATATCTTGAACTGTTAAATCTTTCATACAAAATGTTTTGAAATATGGAATGATTTGAGCATAAATAAAAGTCTTATAAGTTTGATATGACATTGGTTTAAGTGTCTTATATTTAATTCTTAAAAACTCCTCACAAGCCTCTATTACAGTAATATCTGAATTTTTTGAAGGAATATTCTTATCAATAATTTTAAATTTATCTTCTACTTTAATTATTTCAAGGTATTCAAATTTATTTCCAACCTGCTTTATGTTTTCGGATTGTTGTAAAAATTCTCTGACAGAATTTGTATCAATACCAGAAAACATAACAATATCTTCTAATGTGAAAGTTTTCAGTTTTTTGGTAACTTTTAAAATCTTATCCATTTAAAACCTCTTGTACTACTTTTTCATCAATTTGCGTTAATCCGTTTGCCTGCGCCATTTTTTCAAAGGCATCAATTGTATTTACAATTTGTCTGAAACTTTTGGCTTTGTTATGTATCATATGTACCACATCTTTTGTAATTTCAACTTCGGAGATTTCTTCTGTAATCTGCTTTATATCCAAATATTCAAATTCTGTAAAATTATAAATCTCTGAAATTCTGTCAAATAAATGATTGTGTTTCTTGAGTTTGTGTTTTGCAAGCAGCATTCCGACCAAAATTATCGGAACACCTGTTTCATCATGCAAATCTCTCAAAGTTTCTATCGCCTTAAAATCCGCAAGCAAATAGTCAATTTCATCTATTATAATCATTTGCGGACTAGTTTTTAGAGCATTAACACATTGTCTAAAAATATCAGCCATATAAAATCTTGGTATTTCATCAATCTCTTTTGCAATTTCTTCCAATAACCATTTTGTTGTCATTTTATTTGTCGCCCTAATATAAATCGTATTAAATTGAATGGACAAATAAATTGCCGTCTTAGTTTTCCCAAGTCCTGCATTACCATAAACCAGTCCGATTTTTGAAATATTATCGGATTTATTTTTTAGGTTATGAATAAGGTTGATAAAACCTTTTACATTTTTAGTTAATACGAACTTTGATTTCATAATCTTTAAACTCCTTTGATTCTTTGTAAGAAGCAAGCCAAATTCTATCATCATTACAAGTGCAACCATGTTCCATCAGGTATTCATATCTTTCTCTGCTAGTTTTAAATAACGGTTTTACCGCAGGATTATATTTTTTCGGCTTTTCTTTTTTAATCTCAATTTTCGAGATATTCGGTGAAGGTAAATTTATATCTTCCTCTTCCTCTTCCAATTGGTACTCTAAAATTTCTAAGTCTTCAATATTCAAAAACTCTTTACATGCTTTTATTGTCTTATTCTTAAGTTGTTTTTGTTTTTGAATTTTCTGCTTGTAGTCTTCAATATTATTGATTTCTCCGGTATAATGAGCTAGCGGATGCGTTAGTGTAAATCTTTCTGCTCGGCATAAAAATTTGCCTGACATAGTATAAACATCGATATAACTCAAATCAAAAAGACTGTATTTTATTATTACTTTTTGTCTTAAGCCATATAATGCATCGTTATAATAATCCGATTTCAAAAATCTTATTCCCTGACTTGTGATAGTTTTGATTTCTTGCGCCAGCATCAGGTCATCAAGTTCTCTTGGATTTATTTCCTGTCTTTCAATACTATCAAGCATTTCTTTAATACTTTTTGTTTTATCATTCGGGCAGGGCAAGGAATTTTTATACTCAAGCCACCTGTTTATCATTTGTATTGTCTGCTGTATCGTTGGCACGAATTCCTGATGAATTTCAGAGTGAAATTTTTCATTCCTTCTTAATCTTGCCGGTTTGTTTTCTATGTTTGTTCCAATATAGCTTGGAAGCAACTTTTCAAAACTTTCCTGCATCTCTAAGAAAAATCGTTCAATAACTTTGGCTCTCGCATTATACGGATTTGCAAAAACAGTTTTTATCCCAAGTTTCTCGTAAATTCCCTTCAATCCTATCTCATCAAATTTTGCACTACCAACAAAATATTTACCGCGGAATGCTTTGCCATTATCAAGATAAACAAATTTTGGTATTTTGCCCAGATTTAATATTGCATTACGCAAAGCCGATGCAATATTCTGTGTATTTTCTTCAATCATTATTTCATACCCAACAAGTGTAGTTGATTTCCAATCCAAGAATCCGATTAACGTTGCTCGGCAGGGTTTACCTGTAAACGGATTTATTACCTGAAAATTCAATCTTTTTCCGTCAGCAACTAAAACCTCTCCGATTTCAATTTTAGAAGTATCCCTTTTAATATGCGGGATAACATCTTCTTTTAATGCTTTTTCGCCATCACGTAAAAATGTCCATTTATCAAAATAATTTGCCTTATACCAGTTAGCAAATTTTCTGAATGTCGGATGAGCCGGGATATATTCTTGCCCTTGTGTTTTTAGAACATATTGAGTTAAAGAAATTGCTTTTCCGATACTGAATTTATTCGGATGTAAAAGCAGTTTCAAAAATATTTGTTTTTCATAATCCGATAAACAAGTTCTTGAATAATCTTCATAATGATAATTTGGGATTAAAAGCTCATAATTATTACTGTTGCCTAAAATTCTCTTCCATCTTTGAAGTGTGCCGATTGAAACTTTGCCAAGTTTTGCATAAATTTCAGGATACAAAACCTGTGCGTTATATGCACTAAAAAAATCATTATCAAATAGAGTTTTATTTGATTGTTTTTTGCGTTCATTTTTCCAAAGATTTAATAAATCCAGACGTGCAAGTGCAATTACTTTTGCTTTATCGGGTTTATGGAAATCAGTAGGAATAGGGAGTAGCTTTTCAGAATAAGTTGGGAGGATTTTTGAATAATACTTTTTTTGAAGCTCCGGTTCAATGCTTGATAACAAAATCTCAAAACTCTTTCCACCTTTGACGGTTATCTCACGAGTAATATATTTATCTTTTGATAACCTAATAGCTCGAGTGCTAATGCCTTTAAGTTCTGCTAATTCTTTAATTGTAATGTATTTTTCGCCTGTCATCGTACTGTCATTCATCGCTCCAAACTCGGAAGAATAGAAGTGTTTCCAACTAGTTTTGTATCATTCTGACACATAGTTGGAAGTAAATCAGGACTTGATGTTTTCGCAAAACGAGTTAAAATGTGTGTACCCCAATGCTTACCCCAACCAATTTTAAGGAGTTTTTATGCGTAAAGAATTAAAAAAGCAGATTGAATTACTTGAACAAAAAATGAAAAGAAGCCCTAATAATATAAATAATGGCGGAAGTCATTTTCTATACCGCAGAGAAAGAATGATAAGGTTCAAAATGCTGCAGAAAAACATGTCGCAAAAAATGCTTGCTAAAAGATTAAACCTAACCGAAAGTTATATCTCAAAACTCATTACAGGCGAACACTACAACCAAGATTTTGAAAGGTACATTATTCATATTTTAGATGTGAATTATTGTTGTATTTAAATATGAAACATCAGAATTGATTATTAAGGGATATTTACAATTTCTTTTTCATTTAAAAATTTCTAATATAATAAGAATATAAGGTTAGATTATTTAAAAGTTATATGAAAAAGAATAGTAGAAAAAATTTTTCAGAAAATACACAACAATTTCTTTATGATGAAGTCAAAGGAAAATGTCCTTTATGCTTGAATTCTTTAACATATGAAAAAAATAACAAATTATATAAGGATTTTGAAATTGCTCATATTTATCCATTAAATCCAACAAAAGATGAAATTGAGTTATTAAAAGATGAAATCCGACTAGGAAATGTAAACGATTTAACAAATTTAATTGCTTTGTGTCCAAATTGTCACAACCAATATGATAAACCTAGAACTATAGAAGAATATAGAAACTTAGTAAAGATAAAACAAAGATTATTAAAAAATAATGAAATACTAAAATATTATTCTTCTTTTTACATAGAAGAAGAAATTACAAATATCATAGAAAATATTGTAAACTGCGACTTGAATGAAGATAATGAGGAATTAAGTTTTAAATTAATGACTGTTGATGATAAAACAAATAATTCTTGCCCATTATCTCTAAAAAAACATATAAAAAGAAATGTTGCTGAATATTTCAATTATATTAGAAGTTTATTTACAGAGATAGATAAAAATATCCCCGGTAAATTTGATGCAATTGCCTCTCAAATAAAAAGTTTTTATAAAAAATGTCAAATGACAAATTCAAACCAAGAATGGATCTATTATCAATTGGTTGATTGGTTATGCAGTAAAACACAAACAACCAATAAAATTTCAGCAGAAATTATTATTGCATTTTTTATACAGGATTGTGAGGTCTTTTCATGATACTACCAAACAAATTAATTTCATTAAGTAATTCCATTGCCTATAAATCTACATTTATACTTGATGAAATAAAAAATAAATTATATAACCCCGCAGAATTATATGCTTTTTTATCAGAAAAGTTTGAAGACATAAATGAATATATTATAGCATTAGATTTGCTTTGCTTAATGGGGTATGTTAATTTAGATATGCAATCTGGAGTTTTGGAATATGTTAAAGAAAATAATATGTGATAAATTTATAGAAAACGAAATTGTCTTTCATAATGGTTTAAATGTAGTACTTGGCGATGATATAGCATCAAATTCCATTGGGAAAACAACTCTCTTAATGATTATCGATTTTATTTTTGGCGGAAATGATTATATAAACAAAAATAAAGATGTAATAGAAAATTTGGGACATCACACATTTAATTTTATCTTCCAATTTGGAGATGAATTATTATACTTTTCTCGAAACACTGAAAATCCGAAAGAAATTACTATGTGTGATAAATATTTTAATCTAATTAAAAAAATATCAATAACGGAATATACTAATAGATTAAAGCAATATTATAAATGCGAAATTGATGATTTTTCATTCCGAGACATAATAGGAAGGTTTTTTCGCATTTATGGAAAAGAAAATTTGAATGAGAAAAAGCCTATCCAATATTATGAAAAAGAAACTTTTTCTGAATCTATTATTAATTTAATAAAATTATTCAAATTATACCCTACTATAAAAAATTTAGAAGAACAAATTAATGATATAAAAAATAAGAAAAAATTTATAGAAGAAGCTGTAAAAAGAAATTTTGTTCCTAATGTTACAAAAAGTATTTTTAATACTAATAAAGATAAAATTGATAAATTAAATAGTGAGTTATCGGACTTAAAAAAATCAATAATTTCATCTAGTGTAAGTATTGAAAATATTATTACACAAGAGGTAATTATATTAAAACAACAAAAAAATAATTTATTAAATCAAAAAAATGTTTTAATCTCAAGAGAAAATAGAATAAAGAAAAATTTAGATAATAATAAAAATAATGTATCTCCTGAAATAGAAAAATTTGCACAATATTACCCTAATATTGATATAGAAAAAATAAAGGAAGTTCAATCTTTTCACAATAATCTTGTATCTGTTTTAAACAAAGAAATGAAAACTTCTTGCAAAGAAATTGCAGCTAGGGTTGCTGTTATAGAAGAAAATATTAAACAACTGGACAAGAAAATACTAGAAAAATTAAATGTTAAAGATGCTCCTAAAATAGCAATAGACAGAATTATTGAACTATCAAATGCTATAAAACAACTAGAAACAGAAAATGGATATTATACTAATTTAGAAGAATTAAAAAGTAATGAAAAATCTTTAAAGGCACAGTTAACTAATGATAAAATTGATATTTTAAAAAATATTTCAAATTGTATAAATGAAAAAATGGAAAATACAAATAGTATTATTTATAATAATACTCGTAGAGCTCCTGTTATTAATCTGGAAGAAAATAGATATCAATTTAAAACAGAAGGTGACACAGGAACCGGTACGGCATATGCAAGTTTAATCAATTTTGATTTAGCAATATTAAATTTAACTTGTTTACCAGCACTTGCACATGATTTAGTCTTGTTGAAAAACATTGAAAATAGTGCATTGAGAGCTATTATCAAATTATATTCAGAGTCTCAAAAACAAATATTTATTGCTTTAGATAAACTCAATTCTTATGATGATGTTACCCAAAAAATAGTGGATAAATATAAAGTAATACAATTAGAAAAAAACAAAACTTTATTTATAAAAAACTGGAAATCGAATAGTTTATAATTATTATTAGTTTATTTATACAATCTTGCGTTTTTATTAATCTCATTGATCAAATAAATAATATTATCTGCATCTTTTGGAGCAAAAACTCCGTCTAAGCCTTCGGTATTGATGAAAGTAAAAGGTTGTTCAAACAATTTTCCGGTATCCATTGTTCCATTACATTTAATATAATCAATGATAGCTTCAACAAATCTGATTTGATTAGAATTAAATTTGTTATTGTCCAAATATTCGCTAAACACTTTCTCTATTTCCGTTCTTTCAACACCAATAATTGAACGAATAAATTCGCCTAAGCCCTTGCCTTCTTGAATTGTTTGCAATTGTTCACGAGAACCTATGTCAGAATTTTCAAACAATATTCTTTCTAATTGTTCAATATCAAGTTCCGTCAAAGGCTTATTAAATTTAAGTTTATTTATGCAAATATCATTAACATGCGCCTGCAAAAATGCTTCAACTTTTTTCTTATATTGTGCTATATCAACACCACTTACGGTATTAACTGATGCCGTTCCAGGTATTGGTTCAAGTTCATCCTCAAAGTCGCTATAAATAATATCTTTTTGTGCATAATCTATAAGATTTACAAGGTTTCTCAATTTAATACGGACTTCTTCAAGAGTAGATATTGTAACATTTGCCCAAAATTCATCAGTCAAAATGCTTTGAATTAATTCTAAATTTTGTTTTACAAGTGGGATTGATGATTTTTCTTCTAATCTAAAAGCAATTTCTTTGATATTCTTTTGATATTTTTCAAATTTAACCATATCACGTGCATAGTATGATAGTTGCGTATTTAATATCATCAAGTCAAAGCGTTTTGCATACTCATCTTCTTCCGGTAAAGTTGTTGGCAAATGTGAAACTCTATCTTTTATTGTAATAAAATCCATATCGTCAAGATTATTCCATTTTTCACGGTCAGAAAACTCATCAACTGCTCGCAAATGCCGTCTTACAATGAAATTATCTCTGTTCATTGTTTTGACGGTATTATGCAAATCATCCTTAATTTTGTTTGATAAAAGCTTTAAGACTTCATCATCATCTTTAATTTTTTCGGCAAGTTCCAGTTTTTTAAGGAATATTTTTTGTCCTAAAGACATTTGGTTTGAAGATTTTGCGCCTTCAGGATTAATTGAGAAATATTCAAAATTTCCGCAAGCATCGAAGATAAAGAACTTCTTTTTATCATCCTTCGGTCCGAATAATTCAGGACAAAGTCTTGTTCCTCTACCTATCATCTGATGGAATTTTGTGCGAGAACGAACGACTTTAAAAAATACCAAGTTCACAATTTCCGGAACATCAATACCGGTATCAAGTTTATCGACAGAAATTGCAAGAACAGGATCTTCTTCTTTTGTTGAGAATTTATCAATCAAATTTTGAGAATATTGTGTTTTATGTGTAATTACTCGGGCAAATTTTCCGTTGTATTCTTTATAATTTGCATCAAATCTTTCTGCGATAAATTGTGCGTGATTTTCATTTGCTGCAAAAATAATGGTTTTGCCAAGTTTATCGCCACCATTAACTTTTATACCGTTTTCCATTAAACATTCAAGTATTTTATCAACTGTATCTGTATTAAAAAGCCACTTGTTTAATTGTGCGGCATCAATTTCCTCAGGCAAAGTTTCTGTTTCTTCATTATAAAACTTTGTTTCGTACTCTTCTTTTTCTTCTGCTGAAAGTTCATCATACTTGATGCCTTCTCTTAAAAATTTAGTAGCACAATCAAACTGCTCATAAGGAACTAAATATCCTTGTTCTACTGCTTCATCGTAATCATAATAATCAGTTGGTACGCCGTCTTCAAGTTCAAAAACCTTATAGGTGTTTTTGTCGACTTCATCTCTTGGCGTTGCAGTTAAACCAAGTAGCAAGCCATCAAAATAATTAAATATTTCTCCGAATTTTTTGTAAATACTTCTATGTGCTTCGTCTATTATAATCAAGTCAAAATGACCAACTGAAAATAATTTTTCATTTGCCTTTTTAGCATCAATCATATTCATCATAGTGTGGTAGGTGGAAACAACAACTCTGTTTCCTGTCCCATCTGCATCTGCTTTTGTAATATCAACAGGGTTCAAATTCGGCAGGTATTTTGCGAAAGCTCTTTGTGCTTGTGTAACAAGTGGGGTTCTATCAGCTAAAAACAGAACTCTTTTTACCCAATTATAACGAGTTAAAATATCAACAATAGATATTGCTACACGAGTTTTACCTGTTCCTGTTGCCATAACAAGCAACGATTTTCTGCTCTTTTTTGCATAATTTTCACAAACACTTTTAATAACTCTTTCTTGATATGGTCTACCTGATATTTCCTTATTAATATCTATATCGACCAAGTCTTTTCTAATTTCTCTCCGAATAATTAATTTTTCTAAATCTTCTTTTGAATAAAATCCTGCAACTTCTCTTGGCGGATAATTCAAATCATCCCAAATAAAATGCTCATAACCGTTAGTATAGAATATTATCGGTCTTTGCCCGAATTTCTTCTCTAAACAGTTTGCATAAAGTTCTGCTTGTTCTCTACCGATTTTTGCATCTTTCATCGTGCGTTTTGCTTCAACCAAACCAAGAGGTTTGCCGTCATCACCCCAAAGAACATAATCAACGTATCCAAGTCCCGTCGGATTTGGCATCCCCTGAACTTCGTATTCTGTTGCATTAGGTGCTGAAACATCCCAACCGACTTCCTTTAACAAAACATCAATAAAGTATTTACGTGTTTGAGCTTCGTTGTAATCATAATCAAGCGGTTTGGCTTTATTTTGAGCTTTGATTTGCTTGATTTGTTCAAGAAGTTCTGCATTTTCTTTTTCTAAATCTTCACGAGTTATATTGATAGCGTTTTGTTCTTCAATAATCTTTTTTAGGCGTTCAATTTCTTCTTGTTCTTTTGTTTTTGTCGGAACTTTTGAAATATCAAATTTTAATCCGTGAACGTGTTCATCTTTTGAATATGTAAGATACAACCAATAAAGAAAGTGAAAAAGTTCAAATATCGTTTGCAGGGCATCTTTATCCTTAATTCTTTGCGGATTATGTGCTGCGGTGTTCCCGTTAATTCTAATTAAATTTACCTTTTGGAACAAAGGCGGAACAATAACATTTTTAAATGACTGATTATGGATTAATGAATTGAGTGTGCAATCATAAGGTTCAATTAAATCGATATCATTTTTATACATCCACTTAACTGCAGATTCTAAAGCATTACGGCATAAAATACATGTATAAACCGGCTTTGAATACACACACTCTTCTGCTTCGCTTGCCAGCTTGTATATGTCTAACCATTCAGTTTTTAGGAATTCAAAATTACTCATAAACACCTATTTGCCGAAATTATTATATCATAAATTTCTTGTTTTATTCTTTTACTACTATTCCTGATTGTCTGTATATTAAATTTGCAAAGAATTTTTTCAAAAATTCTCTGTTATAAATATTTTCTTTTACATAATTATTTAAATATTCAATTATTTTTGGAGCTTTTTTAGAATAATCAATAAATTTTTGTATTTGTTCAGCACCTTCTTTTTCATCTTTTGGTTTCCATTTGTAGTGAACAAAATAGTTTCGCGTGTCAAATAAAATTTTTAAGTCATTTTTTATATCTTTATCTATTTCAGGTAAATTAAAAAGTGGTAGTAGAATATCAAGTCTTGCATCATTAGTAAACATTTTAATCAATTTTTCAGTAGCATTATCGTCTAAATTCTTAGTTATCGCTAAACAATTTATTAAATCGTTAAACCAGTGCTCTATATATGTTGCGTATAATACAAGACTTAAAAAATATTCCTTTGCTTCATAATATTTTTTTGCTTCATCCATGAGAGTATCAAAAAAATTAAACCTGATTTTTTCTTTAGGGATATTTTTATCATATACCATTTCTTCAATAATTCTGTTTATATCAAAATCACATAAACAGGTAAGCGGATATTTTTGACATTCTTCTGATTCAGGCACCATATAATACCATGAGCTATAAACAACACTAGCTAATTTCTCTTTATATTTATTGGGTTCTGTTTTATAACCTTCTTTCCAATCGTTTAGTATTTCATCAGAACTTTTCTCTGGTAATTTTGGCATATTAAAATCAGTTGCCTTTCTTCTTATTCCCTGTTGATGGACTTTGTGGTGGAGTTGGAGGCGGAGTGTTAGTTCCACATTTTTCTGTTATCCACTGCCTATTGTCATTAGCAACCCTTATACGTACCTGACTTTTCTTGTTATTGGAATTATTATTCCCTGAGTTTGAATTCTGGTTAGTCGTCATTATTTTCCTCCTTATCATATCTATCTATCAATTCTGTAGGCTGAATGGCGAAAAATTCTATTGTTATATCGTCGGGTTTTCTTGTAATATACAAGCCCGGAAGCCTTTTCAACTCTTCGTCATCTTCATCGTATACTATTACATCTTTTAAAAATAATTCATTTTCTTTAAATGTGTCTGAATATTTATATATCCATCCCTCATATCTTAATTTTTGTTTATTATCTGAAATAGAAACCCATCTCATATTCACATCATTGCTATTAAAAATAGTATTCCAAACATCACTCTCGCAAACTTTGAACGGATATAAAAATTTTAAAATATGTATAAAATCGATTTTTAAATATGGGATTTTCAGATATGGACATTTTTGTCTTTTAAAAGGACAATATATCTGCCAGTGTTCTTTCTTATAAAATTTCTTATAGAAGTCTTTGTTAAAAATATTTTCAAATACATGTTGATTTTTGAGCCAGGCATATATAATAGCCCAAATAGAAGCGCATATTGATGCATAAAATATTTCATATACTTGCAGTTCATCAATTTTGGTTGCGGATGTTATATATTTTAGAAAAACTACATCTTCTAATGTTTTACCTTGAAAAATTGTAATGTACATTCCATATACGAAATATGAAAGAACTCCAAAAACAAAAGATCTTATAAGAAAATAATTAAATTCTCTCTTCGGATGAAATGTAATTTTTTCATGAACAAGGCAATATATAATACCAGGGAAGAATAAGAGTAATATTTTTATGGTTGTTATAGATAAAATTTCCATTATATTTCTCCTTTGAATGCTCGTTGGGATAGGGAGTTGAAGAGGTTGTTCATTTGCTCTATGACAAGTTCATTCTTCTGCTTCTGAGCCTCTACATACTCTACTATCTGAGCGAATTTGTTCTGGTCTTCTATCGGAGGAAGAATAATTTCTAAATTCTTTATTTGGTCTGCGTTCAAATGAGGTTGAGCAGCCCTCCTTGTCAGGGGTTTGATAACCGCTGTCATATAATTAGTATTAAGTAATTCATTAAGATATGTTGGGTTTAATTCATCATCATTTATAGTCAGTATAATATCATACCCAGCATAATGTCCTGCATATTTTCTTGTGATAATACACGTATCTCCTGTATTTACACCACTCCTAACAATAATTATTTCATTTTCTTTCAACTTACACTTACTTATTTTTGTAGCTTCTTCTTCCGTTATAAAATACATTCCTTCATCTACAATACGCCCTTTTTTGATATTTGTTGCTCTTATGAAAGAATAGCCAGAATCAGAAAAGTTTGGAGGTGTACTTGTTCCATATCGTACATTATCAAGAAACATCTCCAGCTTTTGTTTTGGTAAATTCTTATTATTCGTTACAGGGTCGCCGAACTTGGAGATGAAGGTGGACTTGAGGAACTCATCCAGCTTATCATTCGCCAGTTTCTTCTTCGCCCGAATCTCATCTGCCTTATCTAGAATATTCAATATTTTCTCTTGTTCTTCTAATGAAGGTAGTTCAAACTGAAATTCCTTTAGGTCAGAAAATTTGATATTGTTAATGTTTATACCATTTGATAGCTTCTTAATAAGCTCTTTGTATTCTGGAGTTTGCAATAGGTAAAACAAGTATCTGGGGAGTATATTTGTTTTTGGTTTAATTAACCCCATGAAACCACCGAAAGCATAGTTATAGTCTCTATCTATATATGCAACTTTACCTAAATGAGATTTACTGCCACTTGACATACATATAAATATGCAGTCCTTTTGTAGCTTCTTGTCGTTAGGAATAACAAAGTCTTCTTTCAAATATTTTAATTCATCAAGGATAAGTGTTGATGTGTCCAAATCAATATTACTTGCCCTTAAAACTATATTGTCTGAAAATGTTGCTTCATCTTTCTTAGAGTATGTTAATCCCCTGTAAAACTCACAAACATCTTCTAATTTAACTACATTTACCCCCATTACAGCATCCCCTCAAGTTCTTCAAGAGAAGTTTGTACTTCGGATTCAAGAGCTTTAATATCAGCAAGAATCTTACTTGGAGCTTCATACTGTACTTCTTCGTATTCAACTTCCTTGTATTTGTTGATAGAGAGGTCATAACCGTTTTGTCTTATATCATCAGCATCTACAAAGAAATGTTTTGCTTTTCTATCGGTGTTATCTTCGTTATGTCTATTTTTAAATGAAGCAATAATATCCGGAATATCATTTTCTTCTATCGGTGTACGGTTATCGTTCAAGGTGAAGCCGTCATTTTGCATATCGTAGAACCAAACTTTATCCGTACCGCCGGAATTAGTCTTTGTAAAAATCAAAATAGCTGTTGAAACCCCTGCATAAGGCTTGAATACACCACTTGGCATAGAAATAACAGCTTCCAGTTTTTGATTATCAATAAGTTTTTGTCTTATGGTTGTATGCGCGTTTGATGTTCCGAATAAAACTCCGTCAGGAACAATAACGCAAGCTCTTCCACCCGTCTTTAATATTCTAATCATCAATGCAAGAAACAAAAGTTCTGTCTTAGTTGTAGAAACCTCGCTTGCCAAGTTTTTAGCAATAGTATCTTTATTCAATGAACCCTTAAATGGAGGGTTTGCAATTACACAGGTACAAAATTCTTTTAATCCGGAAGCATCTTCTGACAGTGAATCTTGATAATCAATGTTAGGGTTCTGGTGTCCATGAGACATCATATTCATAGAAGCGATACGAAGCATTGAATAGTCAAAATCAAAGCCATAAAACATATCGTTATTAAAGTGCTGAAGTTTTGCAGTATTCATAAACATTTCAGGATATTTTTCTTTCAGATACATAATTGCACAAATCAAAAAACCTGCAGTACCGCAAGATGGGTCGCAAACGATATCATTAGGTTGAATGTCAGCAAGTTCCACCATCATTTTACCAATATGTCTTGGTGTCCTGAATTGTCCATTTACACCTGCTTGAGCAATTTTAGATAAAAGATATTCATACAAATCGCCTTTAGTATCCAAATCCTGCATTTCAAGTTTATCAATCATATCAACCGCAGTAGCTAAAAGTGCCGGAGACGGAATCATAAAAACAGCATCTTTCATATACTTGGCAAAATTTTCGCCACCCATATTTTTAATAAACGGAAATACATCTTCTTGAACAACTTTATACATCTCACTCGGTGCAAAATCTTTAAACTTTGACCAACGCATATTTTGTTGTTTTTGAGTTTCGTCAAAAACAGGGTTTTCAATCGGTCTATTAAGACGATTAGCTTTTCTTTCTTCACGGGTATGTTTTTCGTCCAACTCCTTTATGAAGAACAAATATGAAATCTGTTCGATAACCGTTAGCGGGTTTGAAATACCATTTGACCAAAATGTTTCCCAAAGTTTATCAATTTGTGATTTTTGCTCTAATATTGTCGCCATTCTCTTACTCCTTGTACACCATATTATACCAAAAATATCAATCTTAGTCTTTTATTCCAAGCTCCTTTTTTATATGAGAATAAAACTCTAATATTCGTTGATTGTTTTGTATATGAACTTCTATTATATTGTTCGCAGATTTTTCTAAATTTTCTTGTAAATCTTCGTATAAATCATAAAATGTCTCCATTGTGCTTTGCTTACCAAAAATGCTTTCGATTTGAATTTCGTTCCATAAGTCTTTTGTACCTTTTGACATAATTGTATTTTTCTTTGTTCTTATATCTTTTTCAAAACGCATAGAAAAATCATACATTTTTTGATATAAACTCTCCCTTTTCCGCTTTATATAAGTTTTTTCTTCTCTGTTTGATTTTATTAAATCTACTATTACTGTAAAACCACCTGTCAAAATTGCACCTAGTATAATTCCAAATATTTGTGATGTAAAAAATTCTTTTAATATAATCAGCATTTTTATCTCCTTTATTGTATCTATCCTATCATACAAAAATAATATAATGCGTATATGTCATAAATGGACATATTGACTTTTCTGCACTTGCAAGTGATGAATACGACACGTTAAAGAAGGTCGTATGGAAAAAGTCGGATTGAATATCACTCCAAAAGAGTTCAAGCAATTAAGCAAGTGGTCGGAGAATATTTATAACACAGCAGTTGTTATTGATTAATTTGTAGCTAATCAGCCTGAGATTGAAGGATGCTATAATCTTTCGCCGATTGTTAAACACCTGCGAAATGATGCAGATGTGCTAAACGCATTCTTTATTGACCACGAAAAAGAAGTTGAAATTTAAATGCCGGTTAAAAGGTGTTTAAAAACCGTTTAAATCGCGTTCAAAAATTATTATGTCAGAATGATACGTTTTAGACACATATGGTTGATGTTTCTTATGAAAAGAGTGATGAATGGTGTAGCTTGAAAGGAGCACACTATGATTGAAATTGGCAAAAAGTACAGATTAAAAAAGCTGAAAGGTTGGTTTGAAAAAGATAGCAAAGAGTTTACTGTTGTTTGTTTTGGCGAACACAATATTGTTGGTTGCGTTGTACCTAATGGCGAAAGATATGTATTTGATAAAGATTTTTTGATTGATCCTGAGAAACCGGATGAGATATACGCAGATATTAAAATAACGAAAGGTTAAACTATGGTTGAAAAAGATTACAAGCTATATGGAACAAAGATTTTGAATTTAAAAACACAAGAAATCGGACTATTAATTTGCTTATGGGAAAATAAATTTGCTGATAAAACGGTAGACTTTGCAACTTGTGTTGATAAAACCGGCAAACGTTACAACATTGAACTTGATAATATAAGAGGGTTTGAGGATGATTTTGAAAAATAAATTAACTAAGAAAAAGTTGGACATTCCGTATTCTGAATTTAGAATAAAGTTTGCAAAAGAAATTCAGCGGATTTTCGGTAGGGCGCCGTGTGAGCGTAAGCGAACCCAGCCCGTAAGGTGCCGGTCGGACGTTACTCCGCCGGCCCCCCGAATAATCCAAGACGGATGCGCTTGAAAGTTACCGCAAAACACAATTAAATAAATACTCTTGGAATTTCAAAGACGACAATTCTTTGGAGTTTAATTTTTATTTTGAACTACAATGGAATTTCAATCATTTTGGAATGTCTAACTGGTATATAGAACGAATTTAATTTTTGAACATTAATAAAACACCTTTTAAACGGCATTTAAACACCGCTTGATTTTTGCCAAAACTTTCAAAAACTTCCGACTAAAATGTCAAACTCGCGTTACTTTATCTCAAAATCCCTGATACAGAACACAAAACAACTGTACCCGAAAAAGTGGACATGTATTTAATGGTATATGTTGAGAGATTGGAACTCTCGACCTTATTATTTAATTGTCATTCACAATTTAACTCTGTATTGAAGTAATATCAAGTGTTTTGATGATACATTTACTGCTTTTGTATCATTTCAACACAATTTTCTATGCCTAATAACTTTAGTTTAATTTTATTTCCATATGCAAAACCACCTAAGTTTCCGCTATTTGAAATTACTCTATGGCAAGGAACAATAATCATTATGGAATTTTTATTACATGCAGAACCGACAGCTCTTTGTGCATTTTTATTATTACAGGACATAGCAACTTCCGAATAACTTTTTGTTTTACCATAAGGAATATTTTGAAGTTCTTTCCATACTAATTTTTGAAAATCAGTTCCTGCAGGATTAATTTTTATATTAAAAATCGTTCTTTTTCCGGAAAAATACTCATCTAATTGTTTTTTTATATCTTTTATAAAATCCGTTTCAACGGATGTTTTCTCACAACAATTAACTAACTTTAGTGAAATAAGTTTATTGTTTTCACAGATTATTTCTAATATACCGATAGGGGATTTATAATACGATTTTTCCATATACAAATTTTACAACAAACTTCCGAGGGGTAAATATAATTAGTTTTGCCCTAACTTCCGACTAAAATGTCAAACTTGCGATACTTAATGTCAAAATCCCTGATACAAAACAGCTAGGCTTCCAACTTACATGTCAAACTTGCGATACTTTATGTCAAACTCTCTGATACACAGCATCTATATGTTCTAATCTAACATACTTTTTCGGATTTCATTAAAATTTGTGATGGTCTCGTATAGGTTGAGAGATTGGAACTCTCGACCTTATTATTTAATTGTCATTCACAATTTAACTCTGTTTTAGGCATCTTTCAAGTGTTTAAAGCAATGATTTATCCCTTTTGTATCATTCGGACACATATTTTTTCAAATAATTTGATAAATCGCATTTTCTTTTTATGGCATTATAAGCCATTCGTCTTATTTTGCCTGTCACAGGATAATCAGTAAATGCTCTATCGTGCAAACCTCCTATTGCCCATAAAATTCCGACGTAACCGTTTGCTGATGGTGCATCATAAGCATATTTATCGTTCAAATATATTGCAATTTTAAGAGCAACATCCGCTGAAATTGTCCATTCCAATATCTTTTTAGCCCAATACATCCTTAAATATCCATGAATAATCCCATCTCGCATTAGCTGATTTTGTATCGCATTCCACAATTTATCATGAGTTTTTGCTGACTCCAATTCTTCCATTGTATAAATATACGGTCTAAAATCTTCTTTATGACTCTCTAAAGAATTTTTTGCCCAACTCGGGATACCCTTTAAACTCTTAAACTGTTTATTATACAAACAAAAGTTATCTGCAAGTTCTTTCCTTACAATAAGTTTTTCTAAAAACGCCTCTTTGTTTTCTGCTGAAGCTCCTGACTTTATAACCTCAATAGCAATTCTTTGACTTGAAATAAAACCCAAATTCAAATATTTTGACAAACCTGATAAAACATTTTTTGAAGGATTATTTTTAAATGTCGCATAGTTTGTTAATTTATTTTTAATGAAATCTTCCAATACAAAATCCGCTTCGACCTTTTCGGTTGTTAAATTGTTAAATTCAGTTAAAAATGAGTAAATATTGTGATATATTTTCGCTCTTATAGTTGCAGCAGAGTATTCTTGCTTATTAGAAACATACCTTGCAGGGACGATATTATGTCCGTCTATTTCAATTACTTTAAAATCGACATTTTTTAGCCAAGCACGATTTAAAATCGGATTAAAATCAATAATTAAAAGTGGCGGATTTATTGTTTTTATAATTGCTAGCGGAGTTGTATCAATAATTTCAAAATCAAGATTTAACTTGGCAAAATTCTGTTGCACTTGTATAAGTTGTCGAATTATAAATTTTTCTTTAGGTAAATGTTCGTAATTAATTTTAGGATGAATAATTTTAAGCGGCAAGTTTAATTCTTTACTTTTTTGTAGGGCAAATTGCAGTGCAAAATTATCTTTTACCCTGATTTCTCTTTCGCAAAGATAAACAATCTCGCCTTTTTGAATTGGTTTATTGTTAACATCAAAAATACGTACAGGATTAACGGTGTTTTCTAATTCAAAATTCTGCGAACAATAATTCAGCAATGTATTTTTTACTATCCTAGGCATTTAATACAAGATATCCTATATTAAGATACGTTGCAAAAAGTATCCAAATCAGATACGGAATCAATATTAAGCCTGATATTTTTGAAACTTTATAAAAAGATTTGATGGTTAAAATCACAAAAATATCAAGCAAAATAATCACAATCAGAGCTAAAAACATATTTTTTAAATAGAAAAATACGATAGCCCATAAAAGATTAAGAATAAGTTGAACAGCAAAATAAATATAGCCCGATTTTTTATTTTGTGCCGGTTTAAAAAGGTATAATAACAAAGCTATAAGCATTGAAAAATAAAGTATTGACCAAACTGACGGAAAAATCCAATCAGGTGGTGCTAATGGTGGTTTTGTCAAATTGTAATACCAAACAGATTTAAACATAGAATAATCTTAAATAACAATTACTGATAAATAATCCGATAATTGGATAAACTTTCAGACGAAGGCGGTAAAAGGGGAAATTTTTAATCTTAACTTCCGATTAAAATGTCAAACTTGGGATACTTTATGTCAAACTCCCTGATACAAAACATTCTCAAAATCCTCTGGAAAATTTTCTCAAACTTGTTGGTAATTTACAATAAAAATTACGTAATTAAAAAAGAGGGTCTTAAAAACCCTCTTTTTTATTAGCAAGGGAGAGACTCGAACTCTCGACCTCTCGGGTATGAGCCGAACGCTCTAGCCAGCTGAGCTACCTTGCCATACTTTTTGCTGTCGTGTATGTCTATTCTTACATGAAGAAAAAAATATTTCAAGTATTTTTCTCAAATTTTGTTTTTTGTGCCTAAACTATCGCCTATTTCAATTTTTTGACTAAAGTTTTAAAGTATTCTGATTCAGATTTTGCTTTCTGTGCACAAGTCATTCCATTGTTTGGCATCGTACTTTCTAAATTACAATATCTATCCATATTGGTAAATTTAGTCCCAATATCACCCATTGTTCTCAAGACACCATCGCAAAACTCAAATGCGAACAAGTCATATCCAAGCCGATTGGGCGGATTTTTTGCACCATTTATATCAGCAAAAATCCAAATATAATTTGCACCCAGAGACTGTTCAAATAACAACAAAGTTCCATCAGGCAATGCAAGCTGCCCATCGTCAAAAAGATGATTATCTAAATCATTGCTACCATCAAGTGTTTTATACACAGGCTTGGTATAAGCTATATTTACACAAGGAGTTGATGATACGCGCGAAGATAAAACATCCCCACAATTTGTAACACCAGTAAGGTAGTTTTTAAAAACTCTATAAAAATCGCCACTTCCGCCTTTTACTCTTACGTAATCACTTGGATTAGTTGAAACATCATCAGCTTCCATTTGTTTGAAAACCTGCTGCACAACAGAATATGTCTTCAAAAACTGAGTACGAAGTCTGTTTGCCTTATAATTAGTCAAAAGTACTGGAATAGTCATTGCTGCAACAACTCCGATTATTCCAAGGGTGATTAAAATTTCAGCTAGAGTAAAACCACATTGTACATTGGTTAGTAGCAAATCTGTGCGCGCAACACTCCCTGACAGAGTAAAGTCATATTTGTTTTTAATTTCCAAAACTAAATCTCCTATTAATGTTCACATGTATGAACTATTATAGAAACTTGTTGGGGTAATATCAAGTTACAAGTTCACACATGTGAAGATATGTAACACTATGATTAGTCAAGATTTTAACAAAATTGTATGCCAAAGGATTGCACAGTTAAGAAAAGAGCGTAACATGACGCTTGAACAACTTGCTTATCGCAGTGGAATTTCAAAAGGCGGACTTAGTGAAATCGAACGCAACATGAAAGAGCCAAGAGCTTATACCATTTTGAAATTATGCAGCGGATTAGAAATTTCTATGAAAGAGTTTTTTGATTTTGATAAAATTAATGATTTTATGAATTTGCTATAAAATAAAAACCGCCCGATATCTCGAGCGGTTTTTCAAATTTATTATCTTTTTGCTGTTGTTTTTATTATCTGTTT
>OQVZ01000061.1_pt1 | contig 33576 bp, 34 predicted proteins | sample 1691571 | NCBI WGS metagenome assembly OQVZ01 (sample SAMN03418261, study PRJEB22391) | human gut metagenome | biome: human-gut; feature: organic feature; material: feces | host: Homo sapiens | place: Tanzania | collected 2013-01
AATATGATTGACGGACTGATGAACAACACTCCAAAGAAAAAGGATAAGAACGCTCCACGGAGATCGGTACTGAAACGGCTCCGCAATCATCAGAAGAAGATAGCCAGTCAAGGGAAAGGACAGCCACAGCAACAGAAGGCGATGGAAGAAGAGATGGAAAGGAAGAAGAAGTAAAAAAGTCTTGCCGGAATTTTTGAGGGCAATATATAAAAAATGGTTGATTTTTTCTCTCAAATATCATATCATAACACTAACAGGACTCCCCGCACCTCTCACGCAAGTGATGTGTCCCATGGGGAGACATTTTTATTTATGGCTAAGTGTTTTTAACTTCCCGATCCATAACAGCCTGCAAATAGTTGGGTATCGCTTCTTCCAGCGTTGCGCCGTAACCTTGTAGCCGTCTTTCCAAGTCATGCTTTTTCTCCTCGGACATTCGGAAACTATAAATGTAATTATTCTGCTCTGGATCGTATTGGATATCTAACAACATATCACTCATTACTGTTTTCCCCTTTACAGAAGTTTGCATTCTGTTTCTGGCTGCCAGATGGCTTTTGCTGCAACTCGCTCTGGGTTTTCATCGTCGGACAAATGCACGACATCCGTAATTTCGTACTGCATAATACGATCAACATAGGAAGTTGACCTGCCCTGCGGCACAATGCCGATCATATCAGTTTCTTCAAACCGTGCCGCCATCTTCAACCCATCGTAGATTTTTACCGGCAATCCCGCTTTGCGCATGGCAAGGTAGCTGTTAATCGTATCTTTGCTACGATGAAAAGCGCTGCCAGAGAGTCCGTAGTAAAATCCATTTGGTGATTTCATGACCTGCAGGTGCATACTATATTCCACAGAACCGGATGGTATGATTTCCCATGGATGGTGCCCGTTGAATTCATAGCATGGCCCTTTTTGATTGCGCCATTCTGCAAATGCAGTGGCATCATCCAACGGCACACAGGACAGACCATCATCCCGGCCATCTGCAAACATATAATACAGTTCTTTCGGCGTTGTTCCATTATACCGCAGGTGTTCCTCCTTGGAGTCCTTGAAAGGAAAATGCACACGCTGTTCCATCCGAACGGCTTTATAGCACACTGCGCAGGTTTCATAAAAGTCACGAGCTGTCATGTGCTGCAGACTGTTCTCTGGAATATAATCCATCGAGAACTCATCCTTGCAGCGCAGGAAGTCTTTAATCTGCCACTCTTTAAATGCGCCGCGGTAATCTGCACGGTCTTCCGGGTAAATATCCCAATAGTCCTTCCGGGAGATTACGCCGTATTTATAGTCATGTGGCAGCTTTTCTTGGATCTCAGCATTATAAGTGCCAGCGCGCAGCTTTTCAAGAACACCAGTCGCCATCTGGATTAACCAGTCAATCAACTTGATTGCATTGAACGGGTTTTCGTCCTCATTGGGATCATTGATGCTCAGGACGGGTTTCCCATTCAGAAACACGCCAAAGAACTCCCCTTTTCGGCAATCCGTGTGATGGACAGATACGAATTTGTACCAGTACGCTTCTTTCGGGTATTGCTCCTGCATGGCTTCCGCAAGTTCTTCTTCGGTAGCATCTTCATCGTAATACGGTCGAAAATCCTCGATGCTGCCGCGCTCTGCTGTGATCCAGAATTCACGGCGGTTATCCCGGCCGACAGGGGCAATCTGATCAGTCAGATGGAATAAGTGCATCAAGGCGTGCTGGCTCTTTTCATCCAAAGTTCGCGGAGTCCAACTGTATTTACACATGACATCGATCCAGTAATCTACATCAAATGCGTTCATCCGTCAGCTTTCTTTCCTCGCGGCTTCATATTCTTTCCGTAAAGTGCTGCCGCGCATCTTCTGCTGGAATCCAACCATTTTCCTCGCCAGATCTCCGCCCTATTGCCAGATCATCCATGAGAAGCTGCCGGGATTGCTCCTCAATGATATCTCCTAGCTCTTGGACTCGGTCTGCCAGATAGCAACATAGATTTCGTAAGAACTGCTCATCTTTGTCCTCCAGCAATGTATCCCGCTCTTCTTTCGTCAGGTCGGTAAAGCACACAGATTGCCCCATACCGTCCCGCACTATACGGAAATAACAGCCATCAAGTTCTCGCTTCATGCTCAATCAGCTCCTTTGTTCCCGGAAAGCCACATAGTTCTGCGATTCGATCGTACAATTCGGTGCTCAGCACGATGTAACCTTCCCCCGCTTGTGTGCGAATCACCGCAGGGTTTCCGAATCTGCGGAAGAAATCTTCCTTTCCTATGTTCTTTACAAATTCATCTTCTGTCATTGTTGGCAGGTACATAAACTTATCGGTTTTCATTTTCCTCACCGCCTCCGCAATTCAGTGCCTTCCTTGACCGCACCACCATGTACCAGTTAGCGGTTGCCTCGTCCAGATCATATTCTTTTACAATTATTTTTCGCAGTATATCTGCTTGTCCACCGGCTAGTAAAAAGCCTTCTGCGAAATTCATCGCACCAATTTCCTCATAGCCAGACATCCTATATTCTGCCCCTTTCCCTGCACGAGCGGCACTGGAAGCCTTTTTTTACATTATTCTTCTCCAAATTCATCCTCGTCCGAGGTCTGCTTTCCGCCATAGAGTGTTTTCAGCGAAAGGCGGAACTTACTTTTCTTATTGTACTCAATGATCATCGCCTCGGAATAACCCAGAGCACCGGGGCGGCGTTCTTTGGCCGCTCGAATAATTGCCTTCACCGACACTCGGCCAACATGGTCTTTGAATACATCCTCTTTTAAGGAATCCCCATACGCCACAACAATACGGGCAATGCCCATCAGGATACTGCCGGAAAGAGAGTTGTTTTCACCTTCCCATGTAGCGATTGCAAGCCGGAGGGTCGTATCCAGAACAGCCTGCCCGTATTTATCATAGATGCGTTCCAGTGTAGAAACTGCACTGATACCATTTTTCGCTTTGGTTGAGGTGATTGCCAGTCCATAGGACTGCACAATGGCCTCGATCATTTTCTGTTTGGGGTCATCCGCTTCGATGTGCGCCTTGAAGGTCTCGAAAGAGGACAGTGCCTTGACGTGCTTTTGCTGGTCGGCAAAGATATGGGCTTCTTCCTTATATTTCAGGTCATCGTAGATCATGCACCACACAGGAGTATCACGGGAGCCGGACTCACTGGCGATGATCTCAATGGTGTGCTGGCCGTCAAACACATAGTTGATGCCGTCCCGACGGCTCACTTTCACCGGGTTGATCTGGTACACGTCAAATTCCTCCAGAGCTTTACGGATATGATTTTCAGACAGCGGCCGCTGGTATTCCTGGTTGGAAACCAGATTTCGGATAGGGATCAGTTCAAAGGACACATCCGGGATGCAGCGTCTTTGTGCTTCTGTCAGCATATCTCCTGCAATCATCTTTCAATTACCTCCAGTGTCTGCGTAATCTGTTCTTCCAATCTGCGCAGGATCACGGCAAGCTGCGCCTTGGTCGGCTCGGACACCATTTCGATATTCGTTTTGGCCCGTGACCGTGCAATGGCATTCATCCATGTAGGAATCGTCAGTGCCAGCCCACGAAATTCCATGTCCGGGTCAAACACCGGCATCTCCTTGATGCCCATTTCCAGCGGTACAGCCTGTTCTTTCTTTTCTTCCTTTGATTCGCTATTCACTGCTTTCTTGCGCGGCCTTCTCTGGCGCATTTTTATATCATCGTGCAGCAATCTGCGGCGTGTGCTAATCAGTTTCGCAGGTTCCATTTCAGAATACTTTATGACTTTTCCGTAAGTAAGTTGAATTTTCTCTGCAAGGATGGCCTCAAACATCGCCATGTCCTTTTCAGCAATTTGATCCAGCTGAAGTGCCAGGGTTCCATACTTCCGCACCGTGCCCGGATTCATGCTGGTTTCTTCTGCCAGTGTACCGCATACTGCGCCCACCCGATCCAGTTTTTTTACATAGGTAATATGTATTTTCTCCGGATTCTTTTTGTACATTTCTCGTTCAAGAACGTATCTTTTTCCAAGAAGATACCGAAACGCAGCGGAATTGGGCTTTGCCGTTGCAAGATGTTTTTTGCAAATCCACAGCAGCGCCTCGTCCTTGGTGGCAAATTCCATTTCCACCGTTTCGTATTCCATTTCCTCGTAGTTGCAAATCTCATACCGTTTATGCCCATCCAGAATGCAGCCGTGCCACACCACAATGGGCTCCCTGCATCCATCACGGAGCAGGCTATTCTCCAGCCTGTTTTCCTCCTCTGGAGATAGCGGAACGCTCAGCCGCTTGAACTCCGGGTCGATTTGCCAGACCTGTTTCATGTGTTCTCCCTCATTCCGCTTCCGTGATAATTTCGATATCGTTCATGTCAAAGGCGGCTGCATTCTGTTCCTTCAGCAGCCTTCCGTGCAGCAGGCAGGAGTCCTGTGCCCCAATCTGCGGTGCCACCGTACAGATGCCGTCCAACAGCACCTTACTGTAAATGCAAAACATATTGTCCTCTGTATACCGGACGTGCATGGCCTCCTTGTCACATTCTTCTGCCGCCAGCACCACCAGTTTTTTACTTTTCGGATGGATGCCCAGTGACACGAATTCCGGGTTTCCGATGGCTTTCAGCGTTGTGCGGTGGATGTAGATACGGTTATACTTGGCACTGATGCGCAAACCAAGCTCGTTGTCCTGTTTCATAAAGGATCACCCATGCTTTCCTGCTGCTGTGACCGTGCCTGCGGATGTACTTCGGTTTTCTTCCCGTTTACCGTGATGACCGTGTAGTTATCAAAGGTCTTGACCTCCAGAGAACGGCGGCTCTCGGAATAGGTGGGACCAAACTTGCCGCTCCACTGTTCTGCAAAGATGGACTGGCGGCTGCTGACCTTCTTGCCGTCCCGATTGACCACCTTGGGGAAACATTCGCTGGACGTGAGATCAAAAGCGATCAGGGCTTTTCCATTGGCCTGCACCATCTTGCCCAGCACCTTATACCGATAATCCGGGTTCCAGTCCATGAGTTCACAAATCGTCAGAACAAAAAGTTCCCCTGTCCGCTGGGTTGGGTATCGTTTTCCTTCTTTTGTTTTACCCCAGCGGTATCCGGTGATTTCAATCTCATCACAGGGCTTGAGCAGGAGCTTCTTCTCTTTTCGGTTGACGAGGATCTGCACATACTCCACATCCGGCATCAGACGAACACAGGCGGTGTTCACACCGATCTTGTCCACATTCACCGTCAAGGCCGGTTCCTTGATGTGGACGAAAAACTCCGGGCGGACGATCTCATATTCACTAAGGTCGATTTCTTCTTCACCTGTCATCGTCATCTGCGCTGCCGCAACTGCATCCGGCAGCAGGCTCATCTGTGCATTCTCTTCCATCATTTCTGTACGTCCTCCTCAAACAGCTCTCCCAATTCTTCTTGAATGAAGCTGCGCAATTTTTCATATGATGTGACCTGAAGCTCCGTTCCGGTGCTGACCATCTGTCCGGCAAGCCGGGTCTGCCACTCCTGTCGGGTCATGTTCCGAAGCTCGGTCATGCTCTTTTCTACATAGTACCCATTGCCGACACCCTGCCCGAAGTCCCCCACTACACCACGGATACGCTTGCCCTGCCGGCTGATGTTCTGTCCGGTGGCATCCTCCACGGTGACCTCATTATCTTTGATGTACACGCTGGCGTTGGTTCCGGCATAGATGCAGGCGGCATCCTGCCCATCCCGGTAGATGCGGCCATAGAGCTTATAGTTATTATCCTGCTCCCAGCCGAAGATCTGATAGAGGGTTTGGATATAGGCCTTGGCTGCTACCGAACGGGAATGACGATTGCCCCGGACACCGTTTGCCCACTGGATGGCACAGCGGTTCTCCTTGGCGGTGGGGCGCACGGCAATCTCCTTCCGCAGCGGATGCACCAGCAGTTCCACATAATTATCTTTCAGATCCATCTCCCGGATGCCTGCCACACTGAAAGCAATGCTATCCTTGTGAAGCATGATGGCAGGGACGCTCTGGTCGCTGAACAGCTTGAAGTCAGCCACCTCATATCCGGTCAGGTCGAAGGAGCCCTCCCGCACCTCCACCCGGCTTTCCTCTGCCGGGCAGCTGTCCACGCTCCTACAGGCTGCGATATAGTCTTCCTTGGTGAAGCTACCCCACTTGGGATGAACGATGACAAAGCCTTTCAGCAGACCGTCCGGGATGACCTGCAGTTCCGGCAGCAAGGACGTGCCGCCGAACTTGGCATTGTTCATAATGCGCTGGACTGCCAAAAAGTCGTTCCGTTCGATGATGGCTTCATGGTCATCCCTGTAATGACTCTGGGGCTTTTCTCCCCTGTTTTTGAAAGACTTCTGGTCGTGGACATCCGCTGCAAACTTAGTGAACCGCTTGCGGGTCAACACATCTCCGCAGTAGCGCTCGTTCCGCATACTGACTGCCACACCGGAGGCAGTCCATTTCAGATTGCCCAGATAGGTTCGCTTGCTGAGCTTGGTGAGGGTGTCTGCGATCTGCTGCGTAGAATATCCGTACAGGTACATATAGAACATGAGCTTGGGGATCTTGTAGGTCTCCGGGTTGATGATGAGCTTGCCTTCCTCGTTCTTCACAAAACCCAGCAGCTCCGGAGTCAGGGGCAATCCGTGATCCAACCGCATCCGCAGAGAGGTCTCCATGCTCCGACTGCGTATACGGGATTCCTGCTCTGCCATCTGTGCCTGAAACGATAAAGTCAGAAGGTGATCGTAGTTCATGGAATAAAGAGCTTCCGATTCAAACCACACACCTATATTCTTTTCTGCCAGTCTGCGAAGGACGCTCAGGAAATCCACCACATTGCGGGCAAAGCGAGAAATATTCTTCACAATAATTAGGTCGATCTTTCCGGCATCCGCATCTGCCAGCATCTCATTAAACGAGTCTCGGTGCTGCATGGTGGTGCCGGATTTTCCTTCGTCCGCATAGATCTTCACCAGCACCCACTGAGGGTGCTGTGCCACCAGTTCCTCGTAATACTTCTGCTGCAGCTCAAAGGATGTTGTCTGCATGGGGTTATCTGTAGAGACACGAGCGTAGATGGCGACGCGCTGATACTGGTCGGCTTTTACATGGTCGTTCTGCTCTTTTGCCGGGATATACTCATATTTATTCGGATCAATCGAAGCCTGCGAGATGCGCTGTCGAACCCGATTCTGCTTTTGGGCCTTAGTCAGTTCTGTCTTTTCCACTTGCTTCACTCCATTGCATCCGTTTCTTCGTCAAGGCTCAACTGCTTTATCTGTTCCAGCATGGCAGGCTTCGGCAGGGTCGAAAGCATCGGCTCGTCCAGTTCATCCACCGGGAGAGGCTGCCAGCCCTCCGGCAGCAGACCTGTATCCCGCAGGTCAGGCTGATAATACGAGGCCAGTGTAAAAATATCCTCAGAAATAAAGTAGATTCCCACCGGATGCTCCTGCGCTGCCAGCATCCGTGCCATAAAGGTCATCTCTTTCCAGTCGCTTGACACATTGCTGACCTTCCGCGTCACAATGAGGTCTACTTTTCCAGTAAAACAATCCTCTAGCAGTCGACACCACTCCTTGGAGTACTCCATGTGCGGGGCGGTCATTCCTCTGTCCACATAGAAATCCACCAGCGTCCACTGCGGGCACAGGGCAATATCGTCCATATACTGCTGGATGTGCTTTTCCAAATAGTTCTCATGCCGGGTCTGATTGAAATACCGGATGTACACCCCAATTTTATACGGCGTATATGGCATGGGATATTCATGCGGGATGCTGTCCAGCCACAGACGGTGACGGGCAAGTACCGCTTTCTTGGGATTTTCCTTGATGTGACGGTGCAGCACATTGGAGCTGCTTTGCGCAAGGGCAGGTTCCTGCAAAGTTAGCTCTGCAAGCTGTGTTTCCATGTTTGTCGCCTGATCCATATGTACTGCCTCCTGGTGCGCTGAAAATGCACAGATTTACTGCTTATTCCTTCATCTATAATTCTATCTCTGTGAGGCTTTACTCTCAAGGACACCCATGTCACTTTTTGAGAGACATTTCACTGATTATTTTTTATTTGAGAACATCTCCGTGTCATTCAGCATTTTCGCAATGGTGCTGATTGCATCGCTCGCCTTCCGCAGATTCGATTTGGTCAGATTCGCAGCCAAGGCGTATTCCAGCTCTCGGCAGGCACGTCCCACCTGCTCCTTCTCCTCTGACCCCTGTGAAATGTCCTCCTCCGCTTGCCCTTTCACTCTTCTTATCAGAGAACACTCAGGAAGATTCAAGGCCTTTTCAAGATCATATAACGTTTGAACTGAAGGGACACACTTGCCTCTCTCAATGCGACCCACATGTTCCCTTGTAATTCCGGTGCGCCACCCCAGTTCCTCCTGCGTCCAACCATACTGCTGCCGGCATTTCTGAATGAAGTTTCCAATTGTGTCATTCTTTTTGGTTCGCACCACCAGCTTTTCATCCGAATTCATTTTTGCATCTCCTTTATTTTCTTGTTAATCCAATCTATACTTCAAAAGATCTTTCCAAATCTTTAACCCTCAAAAGCTGTCAAGACCTTTAACGATTTTTCTTTTTAATTCAATTTTATATTCTAAACCCAATTGACCCTTAAATTCTATTTTTTATTTTTTATTAAGGCTTTTCTTGCACACGCCAATCCGAAGAAATACTGGGTAAAGATAACTTGCGCCAAAAGTCCCCAGTTCCTTTGGCCCATTGACAAAGCCTTTTTCCGCTTGAATCCGCCTCGCCTGACGGAATGCTTTCATCACAGTCGCTTTGGTAACGCTCTTTTCTTTTCGATTGAAGAAGACTTCTCCGCCTCTCACAGTGTACTTCAGTGGCAAGCCTTTTTCCGTAACAAACGGATACTTCGCAAAAACTTCAATTGCTTTCCACAAGTACATCTCCGCATTCTCAGTTTCCATGTGCTCCCACAAACTCTCACAAGCGGCTTTCCTGAGACGAAACAGTCTCCCCTGCTCTGCATAGAGAGTTGGACTGTCCAGCTTGTAGGCACCTTTTGTATATGGCAAGTAGCCATTCACAGATGCCTTCCCCAGCCCAGTCTCATCCATGATTTCTTGGATGCAATAGCCTTTGTCTCGCAGAGCTTGAATCCTTCGACTCATTGCTGTGCTATAATATCCGGCCGTAATCAGCATCTTGCGAACCTTGATGGGAGTTATCTGCAATGCGTCTGCCACGGACACAATGGTCGGGGCATCTTCTGGACGTTCTTTCCGATCATCAAAGGGTGTACCAAAGAGCTCGACAGTTTTCATCAACAGTTCGTCAATAACCTCAGCTCTGTCATATCCGGGTTTCTTCTTCGGTCGGCCGCGCTTTGCTTTTACGGTGTCAGTCGATTCACACAGTGCATCTTCCGACATCGGGCGCTTCGGGCCGAAGTCGTTCATTGGGTTTTAGCTTTTCAAACCGTCCTTTCTGAAACTAGGTGTTTCTGTTTACTCTCCATTTCAAAACAGTAGTTATGCTTTAGCCGGAAAGCGCTTTAAGGTCACGCTCCGTTGCCTGCCACCCGCCACGTAGAGGCAGCATATCTGGATGGCACAGCCATGCTTTGAGCATGGCTCTAAATTTTAGATTTTTCCTCTCAAGTTCAATCGAATAATCTCGCTATTAATGTTTTTATACTTAATAATATCTCCGATTGATATCCGCTTTCCCTTTATCAGAAGGTATATTGGCTCTTTCGACGCTTTTTGTATAATAGGATCTATGCCCGAACACTCATAGATGCTATTATCAAACAGCGAAAGCACTGGATTCATGTAGAACATTTTCTTTTTAATATAAATAATTCCCAAAGCCAATTCAATCAGTACAAAGATTATCATGTCCCCGATATTTGGCGATGATGGCAATGACAATCCTGTTAAAACAATCAAAGAAAAATTTGCAAAGTAGTTCTCACCCGTCAGGTCCTTTACAGCCGTCACTTGCAGTTTTTTCCCTGTTGCAATACTATTATTCTCTGAATCATCCACCCCTAGAATCTTAAATGTAAAAGCAGCACCTAAGATTACGAGCATAGTAGCAGTCGAGCATGTTAGCGTTATGGCCCATTCCCCTAAATTGCATGGTTTTACATGCACATTTCCATCAGCAATTATTTTCACGCTGTATATTCCATTAAATAGCATCATGCAGCTCAAATAATAGCCCACCCCTTCAATTAAATCTCTCATTGTTGCTCCACACTGTTAGTAAAGAAGTTGAATTTGAATCCTTTCGCAAGCATTTTCATCACAGTGTTGAGATTCCTTGTCGTGACAATCAACTGTTCACCCTGGAAGTCATCCTCTTTAGTCTGGCACCAATGTGGTCTTATTCTAAAAACATAGATTGTTCTTTCTTCATCGCGGAATATGTTTTTCAATAAATTCAGAAACAATCATTTTGTATTTTTCAGGATCTGTTCTATAGCATCCAGTATGCCCTGCCTCAGAAACTATGTACAACTCTCTTTCACTTTTGCAACTATTGTAAATTTTATACGCCATAGATACCGGTGCATTCTTATCCTTGTCTCCATGAATAATTAGAACTGGCACACTTGTCTTAGACACTGCGGCACATGCGTTTGCTTCTTTCAAGTCAAATCTGCCCCAAATTTTTGTTCCTGCATTCACTATCCGAGCGAATAAATCTGTCAGTAATTCAAAACGAAGTTTCTCTTTACTGCCTATTTTTATCATTTCTAATGGTGATGTAAACCCAGCATCATCAACAATTCCACAAACTGATTCCGGCAATTCTAAATCACTACTCATCACTGCTACCGCTCCTCCCATGGAAATTCCCATAAGGAATATAGGTACCTGTTCTCCAAATTCAGAATCCACCCAATTTGCCCACTCACGACAGTCATATCTTTCTAAAACGCCAAGTGTTGAAACGTCACCTTCACTTTCATTGTGTGCTCGTAAGTTCACCAACAGAAGATTCCATTCTTTTTCTTCTGTTATTCTATAGATTGGCACACTATTCGTATAACAATTACACCAAAGCCCATGAAAAAAGATTATGACTGGCGCATTTTTCTTTCTTTCATAATAGTGACCAACTAATTGTACTCCATCAGATGCCGTAATTGTAATTTTTCTATTTGGCTCATTTTTTATTTTATATGCCTCTGTAAGAATTTCATACTGCCAGTCATCAGCAATTCCTAAATCTGGCCATCGAATTTCTCTTCTCAGGCAGGCTTTCTGAAAAGAGTATTTACTTATTCCCAGCAGTGCCAATATTCCAATACTTAAAATCAACAGGATTATTAAATTACACATGTTTTCATCCTCGCAATTCCCATACATTGTACAGAATCTCCATATCACTTACCGATTCCGGCTGCCATGATAAGTAATGTTGTGTTCATCTTTTTGTTTTCTCTCTTCTTTCAATTCAGATTCATTTCTGCAAAATCATTAATTATCAAGACTAATAAAACGCCCTTACTATCATCAAACTCTGAAATTGATTTTTCAATAGCTCCGTAGTCAACAATAATAGATTGTTTCGTCATGCATTCCGTTTTCATAATAAACTAATTTATGTACTTTAGCCGGAACATTTGCTCCGTTGCCTATCACTCACCACGTAGAGGTAGCACTTTTAAGTGATGTAGCCATGCTGTAACCATGGCTGATTTTGTTTTTATAGCAATTCAACTTTTTAATGCAACAGCAACAACGTTGAATTGCATATCGCAACTATGCTGTTTGAATGTTGCACTAATTTCTTGACTTGCGATAAATAACTAAATGCGCTTTATGTTCATTATTTTTAATTACTGTGCTCGTGCTGCTTTAATTGGGCATACCTTAATGCACTGATAGCAACGAACACATTTACTTTCATCTATCTGTGGATATTCAAAGCCTTCTTCGTCTTCCACCATAGATATAGCTTCTTTCGGGCAGATGGCATAACAGGCCGTGCAACCACAGCATTCTTCTTTTCTTTTATATAGTACTGGTATTTCTCTTTCCATATCCAATCACTCCACCGTCACACTCTTTGCAAGGTTTCTCGGCTTATCCACATCGAGGCCCTTTGCCACAGATACATAGTATCCCAGCAACTGCAGCGGAATCACGGCTAGACTGCCAATGAAATGCTCGTCTACCTTCGGGACATAGACTGTGAAGTTCACCTGATCTTCAATCTCGTACTTGCCATAAGTAGTCAGCCCCATCAGATAGGCCCCGCGGCTCTTGCACTCTACCATATTACTTACGGTCTTTTCATACAGTTCACTCTGAGTCAGCACACCGATGACCAGTGTTCCCTGCTCGATCAGGCTGATGGTGCCGTGCTTCAACTCACCTGCTGCGTATGCTTCGGAGTGGATGTAGCTAATTTCCTTCAGCTTCAAGCTACCTTCCAAGCAGACCGCATAATCAATGCCACGGCCTACGAAGAACACATCATGCGCATTAGCGTACTTTGCCGCGAACCACTGGATACGCTCCTTGTCTTCCAGAGTTTTCTGCATTTTTGCCGGAATGGTCTGCAATTCAGAAATATAGTAGCTGTACTGCTCATCCGTGATTTTGCCTCTGACTTTGGCAAACTCAACAGCAAGACAGTACATAGCTGCAAGCTGAGCACTGTATGCCTTAGTTGTTGCAACAGAGATTTCAGGGCCAGCAAGCGTGTAGAACACTTTATCCGCTTCACGGGCGATGCTGCTGCCAACCACATTGACGATTGCCATTGTAGTGATGCCCTTTTCTTTTGCGAGGCGCAAAGCTGCCAGTGTATCTGCTGTCTCACCAGACTGGCTGACAACGATCACCAGTGCCCTCTGATTGAGCGGCATCTTCCGATAACGGAACTCAGATGCAAGTTCCACACGCACCGGGATATCCGCCATATCTTCCAGCATATACTGAGCGGCCATGCCTACATGCCATGCAGAACCGCAGGCAACAATATAAATCTGCTCAAAGTTCTTGATCTCATCCTCAGTGATCTCCACGCCAGACAAATCGATAGAACCGTCCTTAATTACAGAGTTCAGGGTATCCTGAACCGCTTTCGGCTGCTCATGGATTTCTTTCATCATGAAATGCTCAAAGCCGCCTTTTTCAGCTGCCTCGGCATCCCACTTGATTTCTGTGGTCTGTTTTTCAATCTCATCGCCATTCAGGTCATAGAAATGAGCCTCACCCGGCGTCAGCTTTGCAAATTCAAGGTTTCCAATGTAATACACATTACGGGTATATTTCAGAATTGCCGGAACATCTGAGGCAACATAGGTCTCACCGTTCGCAATGCCGATGATCATTGGGCTGTCTTTACGGGCCACCCAGATCTCGCCCGGATAGTCACGGAACATCAGTTCCAGCGCATAGGAGCCGCGAACACGAACCATCGTCTTAGCAATGGCATCAATAGGCCCAAGATTATACTTCTTATAATAGTAATCAACCAGCTTGATGACCACTTCGGTGTCGGTCTGACTGTAGAAAGTGTAACCATGCTTCAGCAACTTTTCTTTCAGCTCAGTATAATTCTCAATGATACCGTTATGCACACCGACAACCTCAGATTCTACTGCACCAGAACCAGAACGGGTGCAGTTGCCGGAAACATGAGGATGCGCATTGGTCTGGCTCGGCTCACCGTGGGTAGCCCAACGGGTATGGCCGATACCACAGATTCCTTTCAGAGCATTGCCGTTATCCGTTTTCTCAATCAGATTGGACAAAGCGGCCTTTTGCTTTCACGACCTGTGCCAGATTCTCTCCATCGCGGACAGCCAGTCCTGCCGAGTCGTATCCTCTATATTCCAATTTCGACAGGCCGTCCAGCAGGATTGGTGCCGCCTGTCGGTTTCCTGTAAAACCAACAATTCCACACATAGGTTTATCCCTCTCTTCTTTGTTTTACTTTCCCTCTATTATGCAAAACGGCTCTGGATTACTGCCCGGAGTCGTCATCGATCTTATGCTTTATATCCCTTTTCGCAGATCACATTGACCACTTCGTCAACATATTTCTGGCAGGTATCGTGGTCAAGTGCCTCCACCATAACACGCACAACCGGCTCAGTGCCAGACTCACGAACCAGAATACGGCCAGTATCGCCCAGTGCCTCAGCAACTTTAGACACGACTTCCTGCACGGCAGGGTCATTCTGTGCAGCCTTCTTATCGGTCACACGGACATTCTCAAGCACCTGCGGATAAATCTTCAGCGGTGCTGCCAGCTCGCTCATCGGCTTTTTCTTAGCCAGCATGACTTCCATCATCTTCAGACTGGTCAGAATGCCGTCACCAGTGCTTGCATACTTAGAAAAGATAATATGACCGCTCTGCTCACCACCGATGCGGCAGCCATTCTTTGCCATGTACTCGTAGACATACTTATCGCCCACAGCGGTCTTGGCATAGCCGATACCCTGCTCATCAAATGCCTTGTACAGACCAAAGTTGGACATAACAGTCGTGACAACAGTATTGGTCAGCAGCTTGCCACGTTCCTTCATGTAGCAGCCATAGATATACAGGATATGGTCACCAGTGATGACATTACCCTTCTCGTCCACACACAGACAACGGTCAGCATCGCCATCGTAGGCAAAACCGATATCCAAGCCCTTCTCCACGACAAACTTTTGGAGGACCTCAATATGGGTTGAACCTGCTTTGTTGTTGATGTTCAGACCATTCGGTTGATTGTTGATGACATAAGTATCTGCACCCAGTGCATCAAACACAGATTTAGCAATATTCCAAGAACTGCCGTTGGCGCAGTCCAAGCCAACCTTGACACCCCTGAAGGAATAGATGCCCAAAGAGATCAGATACCCCATATAACGGTTACGGCCTGCCACATAGTCCACGGTGCAGCCGATATGCTCACGATGAGCAAATGGCAGTTCCGACCAGTCCTGATCGAATACATGGAGTTTGCCGTCAATGTAATCCTCCACCAGCAGCAGAGTCTCCTCCGGCATTTTCTCGCCATAGCAGTCAATCAGCTTGATACCGTTATCGTAATATGGGTTGTGGCTGGCAGAAATCATGATACCGCAGTCAAAGTTATCCACACGAGCGATGTAAGCCACAGATGGAGTAGTGGTGACATGAAGCAGATATGCATCTGCGCCAGAAGCAGTCAAACCAGCAACCAAGCTGTACTCAAACATATAAGAGCTACGGCGAGTATCCTTACCAATGACAATGCGAGCAGGGTTGTTATCGCCGTTGCGCTCACGCAGCACATTATAATACCAACCCAAGAAGCGGCCTACCTTATAGGCATGGTCTGCTGTTAATGTAATACCGGCTTCGCCACGGAAACCGTCCGTTCCAAAGTATTTTCCCATTTTTAGATTTACCTCATATTTAGCGACCAACCCACTGTCACTTATCTTTCCATTCAATTCCCGTCTTTATCACTCTGCAAGGAACGCCTGCACCAAGCGCATATGGAGGAATATCTCTTGTAACTACAGATCCTGCCGCTATAACAGCTCCCTCTCCAATCGTAACGCCCTTTAAAATCGTAACATTCATTCCAATCCATACATGGTCACCAATCATTATCGGCTTCGTTTTTTCATAACCATCATAGCACATCAAGTGATTATCAGAATCGCGAATCGTAACATTTTTAGATATAAAAACGCCTTTTCCAATTGCAATACGTTCAAAGCAATCGATTGTCAAGTTATTATTACAGTATCCCCCCCCCCGAATGATAAAACAGCATTCGGAGCAACCGTAATATAGGCTCCTGTATAAATTTGTTCTACACCAGTTACAATCAATTTTGCATTTCCTGCTAGACTTAATGCAGATGTCCTTTTGTCCTGACGATAGTATCGTCTACCAAATTCAAATCGTTCAGAAAGGCATATGCTCGAATCATTTGCCAAATTAACAGCTGAATTCCTATAAATAATCGCCATACCCTTCTTAGAATTATGAAATTTAATCTTTATTGTTTTCAGCCAATCAATATCAAATATTTTTTTCAGATTCATCTACCATTTTCCTCTTAAGTATTAGTATTTCTTTCATAATTTTTGCAGTCAAAAGCAAATAGCAATCCGTAACTAGTATTATTAATATTTTGATGTCTAAGCACCCTAAGAATACCTTTAATTATAAACTTCACTTTTCCCTTAATTTTTGTTGCTAATGAATATTCTGTCGGAACAATATACTTTCTTTGTAATTCACAAAAATTCATTAAATTCATATCTTCAAAAAACGTGTTCCTCTGTAAAGGTCTTACACACGACTTATACTCAGCCGAATTGCCTTTTATACCAGCCTCATAAGAAACTTCTTTCAACTTCATTTTACTACTAATACTTCTAAAGATTTTTTGCCCCTTCTCTGTACGAATTAATACTAATGATGTTCCAATTCCATCATTCATTTCAGGAGCAACATCTTGAATTCCCCAAAAGTCTGCAATTGTTAAATCAGACTTCTTTTCCTTCTTGGCAACACACTCATAGCAGGAAGGACGTAGACAATAATCTCTCAGAAACATCTGCATATAAGGATCTTTATTTTTAGAAATATATATTCTCTTTTCTTCACCTTGTGGAATATCTTTTTGCATTTCTTTCATGCTACTACAATCAATCCCACTGGCATCCTTACAACGAAAATTGATACCTATTAACTTTCCAGAATTTTTTTCTTCTTGATACTCAACATACTTTTTCCACAAAGTCGGTGAAGGAGCGCCATGACATATTACATCTACACAAATAAGATTATCATAGTCTTTTCCTAGAAAGGTCTTTAACCCGTTAACCTGACACCCCGTTCCGGTAAACAAAACTGTTTTTCCTGATTGCAGATCTTCCTTTACTTTCTTAAACGTATTTCCAACTTTTGCTTGGAGATATTTTGATCCACGTAGCTTTGCCATCATCTTTATGTCTGTCACTGCAATAAACTCAGCCGAATAGCAGTCCTCAGACATTACAACACCATAAACAACGCCTTGTTTATTAAACACATACTCTGCCAAAGAAGAAAATACTGCTCCAGAGGAACTGTTCAACCTCACATCTGTATTTACATTGTAGCAAGCATATGCTTTTTCTGGTTTCATTCTTGTTTATCCTCTTCTATATTCATTTTCTTAAAATTCTTCTAACGGGTCCAATAATAAGTTGTTTTTCCTCAGAATTCATACCCAGAAAATACATTGAGAAAGCATATACAACCGTATATACAATCGCAAATGCTGCCAATTGAACGAGGCCTGTAATATTCGCATATTTCATAATAGCCATACCAACCACACATGGAGCAATCAATGCTGGGATAAATTTTGCAATCTCTTTCCAAAAATAAATCATATTCATTCCAATACGAGCGTGATAATACCAGTTCATAAAAATAACATTTCCTGCTACAAGTGAGATTGCAGTTCCAAGCGCAGCACCGGCCGGTCCCATTAACTTAATCAAAGGAATGCTAATAAACACGTTAGCAATTGCAATTGCCATATAAACAACCGCTCTTGCCTTATGCATGTTCTTAGCTCTTTGAATCTCAATTCCGAGATTTTGTATTAAAGGCACAGTAACCGGAATAATAAGCAACAATGCTACAACATATGAAGCACCATATTCTGGTCCTGCCCAAATTTTCACAAAAGGAATCCCAAAAAATATAAAGCCAGATAAGATCAATCCTAAGACCATAAACTGAATACGTCCCACCTTAGTAAAAAGCCTAGTCAACTGGGTATCATCATTTGATTCTGCAACAATTCTGTTTACTTTAGGGACAAAAACATTTGAAATAGATGATGAAAACTGAAGATATAATGTGTTAATTTGTCCTCCAACACCATAAATAGCAACTGCCGTTGTACCAGCTAATCTTCCCAACAAAAATTTATCTACACTCCAGTTAATCTGATCTATAATCTGATTCAGGAAAATAAAAAATGTGAACACCCACATTTCTTTTAATAGAGCAATTTTGAGTCCCTTAAATGCAAATCTGATATGTAATTTTTTAAAGCAATAAAACATATTAGATAGTAACACTGCAAAGGTCAAAAAAGTCGTAACAGATACCATTCCAATCGAGCCATACCCCATGATAAGTAATGGTAGAGTCAAAAATGGACTAAACAGATTTTGCAGAAGAATTAAAAGCTTCTGAAACAAAAATTTTTCATGCGCTGTAATTGAGCAGTTAAACACGCTATTAGGAAACGTCATTGCAAGGTTTATAATAAGAAGTCCCATCAAAACTCTAGCAGTGGCATATTCGCTTTCTGTAAGACCTGTGCCAAAAATTCCTCGAATATTTCCTATCATTACAATGCCGCATAAAACACAGATAACGGAAATAGAGCAAAATATAAGCATGAACATTCCATTCAATTTTGCAACGCCATCTTCATCTTTCTGTGCCTTATATCTTGAATAGAATCGTAAATAAGAGCTTCCAAATCCTAAACTCAAAAGGCTCAAATAAGAAACCACAGAATATACTAACTGATATAGCCCATACTCACTTTGCCCTAAAAGACGCAACATGACAGGCGTGTAAACCAGATTGACTAATACTTTTACTAGTTCGCCAGCATACGACAATGCTACGCCGGCCTTTCGTTGACTTATTTTCATTATCTTATCACCCGAATTCTCTATAATTTAGTTATTTAGCGTTTTCGTTTTACCCGAATTATTTTAATTTTACAGGCTTGAATATCCATTTATGCAACTTTAGCTTCTTCAAAATAATTGCAACCATAATTGGAACCAATGTGCTTATTATAAAATTCAAAGACACATTCAATACAAAGTTTCTGCCCCCCCCCAGATCAAAATACTACGATTAGCCGCAGTAAGGAAGGTATGCATCGTATATATTTCGAGACTATACTTACCGCAAAAACTAAACAACCGATTTTCGTTGCAACGCGAGAATACTAGTACAGCCAAAGTACAAAATGCTAAACCAACAAATGTACCCGCCACTGGTATTTTATGTATTGACAATCTCTCTATTATACAAATACTCCAACTTACAACTGCTACCAATCCGGATATAATCAGAACAGCTCTTTCTACCTTTTTCTCAATCAGTTTTGTCCGTTTTGCCATACAAGTACCCAAATAAAAGAAGAAGAAATAGTATAATATGCTCTTAAGTGGAAATGAGATTCCAAAAGAGAAAAATTTCACGATACTACTAACAATATAGGATACAAGCAGAACCATAATATCATTATTTTTCTGTTCTAGTAAATACGCGATCAAATAAATGAAAATCAGCACATAGATGTACCAAAATTCCCCTAGCGGCTTTATCGGAATCATGAGCAAATCTCTTACACCAAACTGTGTGTTCACGTTGTCCGAAAATATCATTTTGAAGATCCATAATGCGACTGAAAAAAGAACATATATCCACGTGAGATTTATAATCTGCGACCAGAAATTTTTCTTTTTTTCTGTTCGTTTCCGGCAATATGCCAGATAAAACACATAGCCAGAAAGACAGTAAAATAGTGGCATATGGAAAGAATAAATGAGATTGTAAATTGCCAATAGAGCCGTCTTGTGTTCCGGGAATGCACCGGCGCTCAAATATCCATCTGCAACATGTCCTAAAACCACTAATAATATTGTTGCGCCTTTACAACAGTCTAACCAACCGAGTCGCTTACTCATCTAATTTTCTCCTTATTTTCTAATTCTTTCCCGGCAAATAACAGTTAACTTTTCGTGTACTTTCGTAATAATCACTGAGAGAGTTAGAGCCAAAAAAATGCATAACACTGGTTTAAGCCATGCAAATATTAGAGTAAATTGCTGCGGAACAATCTTACCAGACAAAAAATCCAGAATTTCTATAATCGCATATTGGATCACATATACATACAGCGATAATTTTTTTCCTATGTATCTTAGTACATTTGAAAAGCAGTCCGGATTTCTAATGCAATATATAAGAATCAACACAACCATAGCATATGATCCGATATAAAATTGTGAATCCACAAAAGCGAACCGTTCTATTATAGATATTACTGCAAAAACAACAATAGCTGTTATGTTTCTTTTTTTGGTGTAATCATTCAGCGTTTGGATTTTATAAGTATTTTCTCGCAGAATCAATCCTATAACTATGAACGGAAGAGCTCTAAGGCCAAAGAAGTTATGAATTCCTATATGAAAGGAAGTAAAACTTCGCTGAACACTGAATGTTGGTAGCACTTCACTAAACAATGTAAAAGTAAGAAGAGCCAGTATTGCATATACGGGTTTCCATTTCTTACTGATTAATTTGGGTCCAATAATATACAATGTCCCATACGAGTAAATCAGGGCGTATAAAAACCAAAGATGCGAGTAAAAGAACGGTGAATTCGTTAAAACAAATCTCACGAACTTTTCAACTGACAGATTCTCAACGAAGACTTCTTGTACTGTACCCCCCCCCAGTATGCAAAAACACCCATATCTAAAAATCATATAAAAGGCATCGGCTAAAATCGTAATTTTTACAATATGCCTCATCTTTCTCAATATGCGTGCTCTAGTTACCTTTCCATGTGAATCTAACAGGAAGTAGCCTGTGACCGTAAAAAACAATGGAACCGCAAATCTTGCTATCGCTCGAAGCATCTCCCCTACTACGCCAGGAAAAGTACAATGAATCAATATTACAAAAATACATGCTATACCTTTTACACAGTCCAAACTATCTACATTCTTTGTGTTAATCATTATTTTGGCTCTCTCATCATCTTCCATTTTTATTCAGTGCTTCCTGCAAATACATTCTGGAATATTGTCTTGCCGTTGAAACGTTTTGCTCTATGGTCGAGAAATTTATTATTTTACTATCCTTATTTAGCAAACTCTCTCCAACCTTTACCAACCGATCAGGTGTACCATATAGTGAAAGCAAGTCATATATTCTGACGTTCATTACATCATTTGGATTTTTAGTCGGCCGTTCAAGAAGATAAAACGCTTTTCTAAATATGTAGGAAAAAACACCTGCGTGGAAAGAATCCGTTACAACAACTTCCGCATATTTAATTAAGCTCAAGAATTCGGGCATTCCGACTTCAAACATCTGCTTATCACCAAAAGCAAAATCTTCTACTCTAACCTCAAAGCGACTGCTCTGCTTAATATGCGGTAATGTTACGAGTGTCAAATTTTGAGACCTTGCAAATTTCTTTATATCTATTCGCTGCTCTTTATTATCACCAAGCATATAGCAAAAGACATATTTTTCATCCAGTAACCTCTGGCCAGCCATTTCTGTCCAGACAGATTCATCTACTAGCAGTACTGGATCAACTGTAACTCGCACGTCCCTGTTAAACGCAGTCTTAAACTGTTTTGCTGTCGTTGCCTCTCTCAATGAAATTGCACTATATTTTTTCAGTGCTCCAGTCATGAAGCGGATGTAATCTTCAGGCAATTCCTTTACTGATACACTAGATGAGTATGATATAACAGTTTTTTTCTCCGGTTCTTTCAAGAAATCAAAAGTAAATCCAGCGTCTACAACTCCCGGTTTCCATATCTGATCACTACCACTTACAAATATGTCGTAATCATTCTCACACTGCGAAATCGTTTCTTCTGTGTATCGAGCCGAATGCGGAATTGCATCACGAAACTCTTTCATTCTTTCTTTTCTTATATCAAGTCGCTTTGCATAACACTTTTGACCGATCTTTTCTGCAGCCTTTCTATAGCACTTTTCTACTATCTCTCCCAAAGACATACTTGTTATATTCTTTTTCTTTTCTGGGATTGCCTTTTGCTTTTTAATTCTATCATAGGAGATGAGTTCACTATCATATCCCAGATCCATAAAATATTTATTTAGTGCATATGACTGTGCCAGTCCACCGTAGTTCACACTATTATAATATAATGAAACTATTCCTATTTTTTTCATCTTTTATCTTCACCTTTAATCCACCCAAAAGAATTTATATGGAACAACACCCCATTGCGATCCCGCCAAATAGTAGCATACAAACACAAAATAAAGTGTAAGTACCAGATATATTCCTTGCTTTATCAGTTTTTTATATCTACCCGATGTCTTTTCAACTGCCAGCGGGATAGAAATATACAAAAAAGGTATATAATAGAACCTAAACCTCGTTAAGATGTTAACCGTAAATGTAAACAGCTGAAAAACCAATGCAAGCAAAGATCCGTACATTAAGAAGCCTTCTGGAAGCGTAAGTTCCTCTATACGACTTCTTATCAATTTTGTTTTGGACAAGCTAAACCGAAGAATTCTGCCATCAAGTTTTTGCAATTCCTTCTTCCATGCCACCGTCATATAGATTATGACAAATAATGCAATGTAAATTGCTCCCGTCATAATAGAGTATTGGTTTATATATCCCCTTGAAAATACAGAGCTACTTGTGTATCCCTTTTCATATTTATCAAAGAATGTCAAAGCATATGAAAAGACATTTTGTGATGCAAACAAAGTCACTCCAACGGCTGCTAAGGTGACTACTATTTCTTTTCTTTTGAACTTCAAAAAATAAAAAATCGGAAGAATATACCCTACAACTGCAGAGCTGTGAAACAGCGTAGCTATATAAACCCCTAAGAAAAATAGCACCCAGTGTCTCTTTTTCATAGCTTCCAGCGTCACAAGCAGAATCGAGATTGCCAACACCTGTCTTAGTCCGGTATAGTACATAAACATCTGGCATAATGCCACATACAAAAAAGTACTCATTACAACATCTTTGGAGTTCTTATAAATGAAGTACCCAACGCTTCCGCATGTTAGCAGTGCTGTAATTGCTATGAAAAAATGTACGTCCTTACTTATATAGGATAGTGTTTTACAATAAGCAAAATAGCCCCATTCATATCGAAGATTTTCCCAAGCAGACCACGACATATTGGCAATAGTTTGATACGCCTTTGCATACTGGTTTCTCAAATCGATTCCAACCGTCCAACTTCTCATTGCGGCAAGAACAATGATTGCTGCGAACGTAATCATCAAATACTTTTTTCTTTTGGTATTGGAGTCATTCCAATGATCTACCTTTCCGAATAAAATTATGAATAGGAGCAATACTATATAACATATCATAGATTTTTCTCCTTATGTCTAAGCATCACACACTGTCCATAAATTGACCCCAAATCATCTTTTAATGAGTCAATATTATATCCTGCTTCTGTTACTTCTTTAATCCTAGAAATTCTTCGATAGTTCTTAGCTTGTTTTAGGATAGTTTCAGCCCATTTTGGAGCTCCTTCACTAAGATCCGCAAAATGTACAAGACCCGTCAAATCTGTTTCCTCTGACACATTTTTTGATGTATAGCACATAAGTCCAGATGCCTGCGCTTCGATAAGTACCATTCCAAGCCCTTCCAGTGTCGAAGGGAAAAGCAATATATCCATTGCTGAATACCAGTCATTCACATCCGTGCGACTTCCCAAAAACACACAATCGGACATTAAGCCTTTTTCTTTTGTATATTGTTTTACTTGTTCATCTAAATCTCCGCTACCAAGCCAGACTAGTTTTGCACTTCTCTCTCTTTTTTGGATTTCACCAAACGTATCAATCAGAAAAAAAGGATTTTTGAGTTTATCAATTCTGCACACGGCTCCAACAACAAAAGCATTGTCTAAACCGTATGCATTTCTCAGCTTATATCTTTTATCTTCATCAAACTCAAATTTTTTTGCATCAATCGCATTATGCAAAACATGGTATTTTTTCTTTCCAAATAGACTTCTCGCTGCCAAATGAGAGCAAGACAGATAATCCGTCGCATTATTTACGCAACACGGTGTGTACACATCGGATTTAAGTTTAGTCTTAATAGAATCTTCCCGTTTTGGACAATGCACGTGGTAAATACGAACCGATACTCCACTGCTCTTCGCTGCTTTCAAAACCGCTGTCCCATTATGATATGGAATGTTAACATGGACAATTGAATATCCATTTTCCTTAATTAGCTTTTTCAAGAAATTGTTTTTTGCCTTACTGATTACCTTTTCAGCTTCTGGGAGCACATATATATTACTTCCTGCCCTTTCGACAGCTTCTTCTCTCTCCGAATGGACTTTTTTTAGTACCAAAAAATCAACATGATATCCTTTTTCAATCACAGATTTATAATAATTCATGATGCAACTTGCTACTCCATTATTAACAGCAAGACTGCTTAATGCTATCAATACATTTTCTCTCATTATTTTTTCCTCAACACGCTCTTTACAGCTGTCTTTACAATCGCTTTACAGTACGCAAATTTCACACTTTGGTTATACAATCCTTTATATTTTTCCAAAACAGAATTCACAAACTTCTTATTGTTAAGTGCAATCATCTCGCCAACCATCAGACTCAAGCGATTAGAAAATGCTTCTCGGTTGTTTTTGTAATAATGCAAGTATTTCTCAGTAAAGCGGAGCCATCCACTTTCTTTCTTTTTAAGATTCGTTGTGATTGACTCTCCTGTAAGATATCTCACCGTCAAAGGTTTACCCACAAACTGGATTTCATACTTTTCTGCCATTCTTACCCATGTATCATAGTCTTGGCTCGACAACATGTTCGGGTCAAATCCACCAATGTCACGCATCGCGCTTGTTCTCATCATTGGCATCGATGTGCCACCAATCACATTTCGGTATAAGAGATCGTCTAAAAGAACGCCTGACTTATCTCCTCGCACAATCAGTTCTTTTTTCCCCTTAAAGTCTATATTATAAAATGGGCTGTAAACCATCCCTATTTTGTTCGATGTGAAACCACCTATTTGTTCGGAAATCTTTTCTGGCTCCCATGTATCATCATCATCCAAAAAGGAAATAAATTCACTTTTTGCCAATTCCAACCCTTTGTTTCTTGCAACGCATGCGCCGCTATTATGTTCAAGTGGTACATAATGAATACTCAAATCAACGTGGTTTTGCTGAACATCCAGGAGCATTGACCGAATTCTATCACTGAGAACAATGTCTTCTGGACAATCGTTAATAACATATAGTTCAAGCGGACGCCATGTCTGATTCACGACGCTCTCAACTGCACGTCTAAGAATTTCTGGCTCTCTTTTATATGTAGTTATAACAGCCGTCACTAATTCATTCATGGCTTGTCCCTTTCTTCAACTCATATTTTTCATTCTTCTTTTGGCTATTTTATTTCTCAGCCAATCAAATAGACCAACTTTTCTAAGGACTGTCTTAATGCACTCCTTTATTGGATTATTTCCCGACTTTACAAAATATTTTTTATTCATTTCTTCAACAGTCAGCGTATCCAAATCTTCAAAATATTCTTTCCGCTGCGCAAATGGCAGCTTAGAGTAAACCAAGCATACACCATCCAGCTCTACTGCTTTATCCAAATCTGCTTCTGTACATTTAGCTCTAGCTTTAATCTCATCTATGAGCTCTGTTGCACGCTGTGTATGCAATATAATTGTCGTTGCCCCATCTGAATAATCCGTCGTCCCTGTTAATTCTTCATTATGCCAGCAATCGAACAACGTAACATCACTGACATGTTTGACCGATTTAAATTTGCAGTTATAGCAAGACGGCCTTGAAACAACATCTCTAAAAAAGGAATCTTTCATAAAATCTCTGTCATTATTACAATCTGAGATTACATAGTCTGTTCCATCTTCGTACTTTGCAGAGAATGTAGTATACTGATAGCCAAATTTTTTATCTCTAAAACGATAAGATTTCAGGCCGCTATCATTCTTGCCCTGTAACCAAGAGAGATATTTTTTCCACACCTTAGGCGATGGGACGCCATGACAAGCAAAATCCACTAAGATAAGGTTTGGATTGTTTGGTTTTTTTAAATACATCCACAAACCATAAACCTGACACGGTGTACCGGCAAAACAAACAAGTCTTCCCTCATCCAGAAATTCTTTTACTTTTGCATATGCATTTCCAATTCTGCTTTGTACATATTTGGAGCATCTCAGTTTGCTCAACTCACCGCTGCTTTCAATATAGGTATGCTCTACTTCAAGACTATCAGTATATGCAGCCCCAAATACAACGCCGTTGTGTTGCAGCACATAATCTGCAAAAATACTAAATCCTCCTCCAGAGGCACTCTCCCGTACTACATTTGGATCTTTATTTTGTATTACATAACATTTTTGCAGACTGTTTGGTTCAACATAATTTGCTACCGGGCAAACACGCTCGCACGAACTACACTCCACACATTTATCTTTTTCTACGGATGGATATCCAAATCCTTCATGGTCGTAGGATAGCGAGATACACTTCTTAGGACAGGCTTGCACACAAGCTTCACAACCGCAGCAGTCTTTTTTTTGCGCTATCTGAATCATCTTATTCTCCTATACTCAATGCATTTTTCAAAAATGTAATCGAGCTATTTCTGCTATCATGCAATCTTTGGTCGACAATATCATAATCTATTTCCTGAAGAATCTTATCCTCTGAGTACGCCATTAAATCCCCTGTGAGATGTCGCTTCTCCAAATTCAACAATTCGCAAAACGTGTCAATACGCGAATTCGTTGAACGCGCCTCACCATCCTTATGCCGATTCATAACAAAGAACTTTTTGTGATATAAAACAGAAAAAACTGATCCATGAAACGAATCCGTCAAAATCAATTCCGCATCACGAATCAGTGCTACAAACTGGCTTGGATCAATATCATAAAGTACCTTATCAACATATTCTCCATCCCCAGCTACATACTCATCCATGTGCTGCAACGCTACAATTCTTAATCCAAGCTGTTCTTTTATCTTTTGTGCGAACTCTCGATGCTCAGGATTATTCCCCAAAAAATAGCAGAAGATATATTTGCCATCGACAATCCTTGTCAATGGGACAATCTCATCCCAATCTTTTTTTGTCAAAAGCATCGTTGGATCTACGACAACCTGTACAGTCTTGTCTACTCCAAGATTCTCTATGATTTGTTTTCCTTGAATCTCTCGCACAGAAATCTCGTCCATATCAGAAAGGAATTTTTTTGCCTTCCTCTTAATATGTGCTGTTGGAAGCTCCTTAACACCAAAGCTGGTTGCATAAGATATTTTCTTTACACCATTTGGGACAAAGCTCAGTGTGTGATAGCCTATAAGAATATCATGCGGTGTCCAAAGCTGATCACTTCCAACAACCACTGCAGCACTATCTTCTACAAATCCAGCAAGTTCATCTCTATTCAGAACTCTTTCTGGAACGTTAAAATATGCTTTCACAAATCTATCATAGGCGCGCTCTCTTAGCTTAACGCCTTCTACATATTCCTCATCTATATCCGTTGCTGCTTTTCTAGCCTTTTTCTCCTGAATTTTACGTTTTACAATTTCCGGATCAAATAGCTTAGGCAATTTCAAGTCAAAAAGAATGTCCAATTTTTCTTTCGTTCCAGCAGTATCCTTAAACGGGATGACATTTACCTCACATCCTAACTTTTCAAGGAAATTGTTAAGTGCAAGAGACTGTAATACACTCCCATAATTTCTATTATAATAAATACAAACGACGCTTACTTTCATTTCAATTCCTCTAACTCAACAAATACTCTTCAAGTTTTGCGGTTTCCTCTTCTATATCAAATCCAGCTTTTTTTATTGCTGTACAATCATTGCTTCTTGACATTTTTGCTGCTTTTTCCATTGCCAATATCCATTTGTCTTCACTAGCAATGTCTTCATATTCACATGAATGCAAAAACTTAACTTCTTTCGTAATGGTATCTGACATAATGCACGGAAGGCCGGCCGCTTGAGCTTCAATTGCAGCTATTGGAAGCCCCTCATAATGTGAGGGCATTACAAAAACATCCACAGCTTGTAAAATACCTGGTATGTCAAATTGTCTTCCCATTAGACTAACATTTTTCTCTAGTTTTAAATCTTCAATCTGCCTTTTAATATTCTCTTCAAGTTCTCCTGTTCCAATAAGGATAAGATGTACATTCTTATGCTTTGAAACAAGTCCTTTAAATGCTCGAAGCAGGAACTCGTGATTCTTCTGATAACTGAGTCTGCCGACATTACCATAAAGCGTAACATTATCAGCGATTCCTATCTTTTTTCGCCATTCTACCCTCTTCTCTTTATCGAAAGAAAACTCGCAAAGGTCGATTGCATTATTGATGACACGGAACTTGTCCGACTTCACAATGTCTTCATCAAAGAAAAATCTTCCAGCATCAATAGAACAAGCCCAATAGTCTGTTGCCATCCTTCTTGCCTTGCCCTTATTGAGCTGATGAAATACCTTATAAACAGTACCTCTTGTTTCCATTGTATTATGACTATGAACAATACGCTTTTCTATCCCATATCGGTACGCATAAGCAAGATAGTCCAAGTTTGCTAGAGAATTGGAGTTAAACCAAAAAGCAATATAATCTTTCGCATGATTGTCAAAAAAAGCCTTTAGTCCATTTTTGTAGCCTACGTAATCTTTCGTTTTACGAGGGATTACAAAAAATCTTCCCCCTAGCTTTTCAATTTCATTGCGAAACGGTACCTTTTCAACATTTATAAGAAAGTCGAATTGCAACCTGCTACGATCTATTTTTTTGTAATAAGAATAAATCAGCCGTTCAACACCACCAAGGTTTTCCGTAAACCCGACTATCAGTACTCTCTTCATTCTGTTAATACTCCTTGATAAAATTGCTGAAGCATTGATGCGCTCTTTTTAATGTCATACCCAGCATTTCGGATTTTATCAGTTACATCTTTCTTTTCATATCCATTTGCGTATTTGCAGATACTTTCAGCCCATTTTTCAGGAGATTCCTGCAACGAAATCGCTTTATAATACTCAGTCACATTGGCTTCTTTCGGCACCACATCAGAACAGACCGTCATTAGTCTTGATTCCTGCGCTTCAATTGCAACAATTCCAAGTCCTTCAAAAATCGATGGAAATACAAAAACATCCATCGCATCATATAATTTGTTCACATCATCGCGAACGCCTAAGAACTGAACACATCCTGACAGACTTTTTTGGGCAACATAGGCCTTCACTTCTTCGAGAAGTTCACCTTTTCCTATCAGAAGTAATATCGCATTGCTGTCCCTTTTATGTATTTGTTCAAATACGTCAATAAGATATTTATGGTTTTTTTGCGTACAAAAACGCCCTACATGTCCAATAACGAACTTATCAGTGAGATTTAATTCTGCACGCATTTCAGTACGAATTTTCTCATCATACTGAAACCGGCTCAAATCAATTGCATTTTTTATAACAGTAAAATCTCTATCGCCAAACATGAACTGACCGGCCAGCTCTGAGCATGCGAAACAATGTGTTGCATACTTAGGAAAACCTTTAGCAAGTATTCCTTTGACCTTTCCTTTTAAGGTCGGTTCTGTTGCCGAATTATGACTATGTGCTATTCTCACCGGAACGCCATATTTTTTAGCCGCCCTAAAATAGAATTGTCCTAAGCTCTCCATATGGCCATGCACGATTTTATATTCTCTGTGTTCTTTAAAGAACGAATCCAAATCATGCAAATATTTAATGAAATTATTATCATCTCTCACACTCAGATGGTATATTTTTCCTCCGAGGCGTTCTATCTCATCATCGTAGAAGAATTTTCCCTGATAATGTACTAAAAAATCAAACTGTACTTTGCTCCGATCAATATTACGATACCAACTCATTATTAGAGTTTCCAAGCCACCAGCTTGCATATTGGGAACAATATGTAATATTCTTATCATCTGTTTACTCCATTATTGGCAGTCATCTCAAGAAGTTAAGATATACCCATTTACGCATCTTATTAGGTAACAAACATACTGCAGCCTGCCCACCTGCAGATACCATAAAATCTCCGAGAGACATATATCCTTTTTTATGTTGACGCCATTTAAATCCAACGGCCGTTTTCATATACGAAACTCCGCCACGTCTTTCAAAAAAAGCATCATTAATTCTAATATAATATAGATTCTCTTGGATGTTGTAGCACTTAACATTATGTTCCAGCACTACACGCATGAACAAATCATAATCTTCGTATAGGCGAACATCGTGATAATTTCCACAGTTAATAATCACACTTTTTTTATATAACACTGTCGGATGCAGCAGCGCACACCGTCTTCTCATAAACGCGTGAATCTGCTCAGATGTCTCTGGTACTCTATGAATTGCAACAGGGTTATTCATATCATCTGAAAATTCCGCCTCATGTGATCCGATGATTCCACATTCAGGATGTTTATCCAGTTCTCTTAAAAGTTTTTCACAACGTTCAGGAACAGAATAATCATCAGAATCCATTCTGATAATTATTTCATTTCTGCAATTTTTTACACCCTCTGCCAAAGCCGGACCTAAGCCCATATTCTTTTCAAGAGCTAAAATTGTAAATAACTCCGGATAGCTCTTCACATATTCATCAATAACTTCATCCAATTCATCCGTGAGTGGTCCATCCTTTACAATGAAAAACTCTTCAGCTTTCACCGTTTGCGAAAGCATACTCTCTATACTTTCCTTTAACCATATCGGTTTTTCTTTGTAATAAACCGACATCAAAATGCTATACTTCCTCACGCTCAATCCCCTTATCAATCTCTCTGGAAAATATCTCTGGTGTAAACTTTTTCTTTCACATCGTCCAGGCACTTGTCATAACGGTTTGCAATGATGGCGTGACTCATTTCTTTGAACTTCGCCAAATCATTGACCACCACAGAACCGAAGAAAGTCTCTCCGTCCTTCAAGGTCGGCTCATAGATAATGACAGTTGCGCCTTTTGCCTTGACACGCTTCATAACGCCCTGAATAGAACTCTGACGGAAGTTATCGGAGTTGGATTTCATGGTCAGACGGTAAACACCAATGGTCACAGCCTTTTCCTTATCTTCGTCAAACTCGTTCTCAGCATCATATCCGTAGTAGCCAGCCAGCTTCAGGACACGGTCAGCGATGAAGTCTTTTCTTGTTCTGTTGCTTTCCACAATTGCTTCGATCAGGTTCTCCGGCACATCGGCATAGTTAGCCAACAGCTGCTTGGTATCTTTCGGCAGGCAGTATCCACCGTAACCGAAGGACGGATTGTTGTAATGGCTACCAATACGAGGATCAAGGCAAACGCCATCAATAATCTGCTGGGTGTTCAGACCCTTGCTCTCTGCATAGGTGTCTAGCTCGTTGAAGTAAGCAACGCGCAGAGCCAGATAAGTATTGGCAAACAGCTTGACTGCCTCGGCCTCAGTGAAGCCCATAAACAGGGTGTCAATATTTTCTTTAATTGCACCTTCCTGCAGCAGACCAGCAAACTCATGCGCTGCTTCCACCAGACGTTCATCACTCAAGTCAGTACCAACGATGATGCGGGAAGGATACAGGTTATCGTAAAGAGCTTTGGATTCACGCAGGAACTCCGGGCTGAAGATAATATTCTTGGTATTGAACTTCTTACGCACAGAAGCGGTATATCCAACAGGGATAGTAGATTTGATGACCATAATGGCATTCGGATTATATTCCATGACCAGCTTGATCACAGCCTCAACCGCAGATGTGTCGAAATGCTGCGTGTGGCTGTCGTAGTTCGTAGGGGCCGCTATAACAACAAAGTCCGCATCAGAGTATGCAGCCTTTGCATCCAGAGTTGCGGTCAGGTTCAGTTCCTTTTCTGCGAGATACTCCTCGATATAGTCATCCTGAATCGGGGACTTACGGTTATTGATCATGTCCACCTTCTCTGGGATAATATCCACAGCAGTCACCTGATGGTGCTGGGAAAGCAACGTCGCAATCGATAAGCCAACATAACCGGTACCGGCAACCGCAATTTTATAGTCCTTTTTCATAATCCTATATCCTCCTGAAATTCATCTTACTTATGTGGAAGGCTCATATTGAGCCAAGCAATCTATATCAAACAGTGTGTTTATCACACTGTGGTTATCCTTTTTCTCACAGTGGTCTTCTCTCAACCGTCACTGAATCTTTTATGTAGACCTGTCATGGGCTACTCACTTATTTCGCTTCAACTGAAACTTTATGGTAGACACTTTCATACCAACTCACCAACAAAGTGCTATCATGTTTTTTCTAAGTGTTGCTTTGTAGTGTGATGTCTATTTTCAATTCATTAACCCCAAGTCAACATCTTCGCACCTTTACTCAATACATCAGCACTTAGCTCTCATTTATCGCAATATCGTTATTTTTGCATGATATTATCATTGCAACTACCTTTGCTCAACACTTCAACACTTAGCGTTTCTATATGTACCCTCGTTTTGCTTTTTGTGCTGCCAATAGTGGAATTTCTTCACGTTATTGAAAAAAGCAGCATTTTTGCATGAGACATTTATCCATTTTTTGCTATGTATCTCCCACCATCCATACAACCATCAGAACTCGACTGATTTTGTTGAGTAGACATTTACATGAACTGAAACAAGCCCACGGCTCGTTGCTCAACAGCAACCAACCCGTGGGCTCAAATTGTTCTTCAAGTGTTTTTCATTCGTTTTCCAGGGCGCATCATTGTATGTGAGCGCGCTGATACCTTCACAATTCCTCTTTCTGATACCTCAACAAATGAGATACTTGAAGGACAATTCAAGCCTCTAAAAAGTATCATCCATTTTGAGAATGGATGATACCCATTTCCACAGAAGCCCATATATAATATGTATAGATATAATACCACACAATGCGACACATTTCAACAGAACGAGTTATATCAAACCGTACCCGAACACATTTTTGTCACTTTCACCATATTGGGCACACTTTTTCCTATAGAATAGCTGAAACATATAAAAGTAATGTTACATCATTACAAATTGAACAAGGAGGAGCATTATGTCAAAGCGCGGAGAAAACATCAGAAAGAGGAAAGATGGTCGTTGGGAGGGTCGCTATATTAAGGGACGAAAGTCTGATCGAACCGCAATCTGGGGGTACATTTATGGACATTCCTACACTGAGGTCAAGGAAAAACTCACCATCAAAAAGATGGAAGTGCAACAATTTGCACTAAATGTAGACAATCCGACTTTTTCAGAGCTTTCTCTAACCTGGGAAAGCTCCATTTTTTTAGGTGTCAAATCTTCTACAGCCGCACACTATCACTACACACTCCAACACTACATTTTGCCTATTCTTGGTACGTATCGTGTTCAAGCGTTGAATGAAAGCATCCTAGAAAACAGTATTCTGGAAATTATTGCTCCTGCAGACCAAAACCACAAGCCCCTAGGCAATGCAATGGGCAAGGAGTGCCTGACGCTTGTTCGGAGAATTTGCCGCTATGCGGTACATTTACATATTATGCGCCCCGTTGAAATTGATCTCAAACTTCCAACCGTGAATTCATCCAACACTTCGGTTCTAAATAATATGGAACAAAAATCTGTTTGTGCTTTTGTTCACTCTTCGCCAACACCCAGGAGGCTTGGAATGCTACTGATGATGCAGATGGGGTTGCGTATCGGTGGCAAACAGCTGTATCGCAAAACGAAGGCGATAACGGGTCGTACGCCTGTAG
>OQVZ01000062.1_pt1 | contig 33220 bp, 18 predicted proteins | sample 1691571 | NCBI WGS metagenome assembly OQVZ01 (sample SAMN03418261, study PRJEB22391) | human gut metagenome | biome: human-gut; feature: organic feature; material: feces | host: Homo sapiens | place: Tanzania | collected 2013-01
TACCCACTCTGCCTTCATTTTCAGTAGATTGAGTGGGTATAGCAGGGATGCTATATCCTCCTACTAATAGCCCCATTCTTATTTTTCGACTTTTGACACATCCGCAGCAATCAATGATTGCAAACTCTATTCTTAGTAATGATGAATTGTACTCGACTTGGTACTGCGGAGGCCGGAGACCTCCGCTACTTATATGTTCATAGTTGAATCACTCCAAATACCGGATGAACCTATATTATAGAAATTGGGTTAAATACACGGGTAAGAATAACGTTTGTTCGTCTTTTTGTAAATCTTTTGTGTATATGATATAACGTTGCAGTATTCTATTTGAAAACTTTTGGCAGAAAGCATCGAGTGATGTATGTCGTTTATATCCCGATGATTTTACTTCTATTGGGCAAATCTTGTTGCCTCGTGATAGAAGAAAATCGATCTCGTAGTTATGCTTTCCCGTTTCTGTAGGGAAAGTATAGTAGAAGAGTCGGTTGCCCGTTGCTGTCAACATTTGTGCCACCATATTTTCGTACACATATCCAAGGTTGGTGTCCAATTTGTCGCTCATCAATTTCTGATAGATAATGTTTTCTGTGAAGTCTTTATCTTTGAATGCCAATGTTATGAACAGTCCAGTATCTCCAATATACATTTTATATCTGTTAAGGTTCATAACCAATGACATACCCACACCAGGGTCGTTAGCGTGATATGCCATGTTTATGGTCATAGATTCGCGAAGTTCTGATATGAGTTGAAGTACTTTGTCTGAATTGGTATTGCTGCCTATTGCACTCGCTACTTGGTATCGAGAGGCGTTGCTGTTGAGTTGTGCTGGGATTGCATCGAAAAGCATAGATAGTCTGCCTGAAGAGTCTATTTTGTAGAAGTCGTCTTCATAGAGTTGTATGATATTGCGTTTCACTCTATCTACTTCCATAAGATTGTTTGTCTCAATATAGGTGTCTACTGCTTGTGGCATTCCACCTACAACCATGTATATACGAAAATCTCTCATCAGTTTCCTGGTGACGGCATCGCCTAATGATAGTTTTTTATCAAAGAGCATTCTCAGCTGTGGAATAGCAGTATTGTCGCCTAATGCCCATTTGAATTCCTCGTAGTCCATAGGGTATAGGAAGAGTTTTTCTTCTTCGCTTGGAATGAGTATGTCTTTCACATTCTTTTTGATAGAAATCAGCGAACCAGTCTCTATATAGTCATATCGTCCATCAGCTACAAGATGTTTGATGGCTTGTCGGGCTTTCGGGCATTTCTGTACTTCGTCAAAAATAACCAATGACTTACGCTCTTTGAGCGACACTCCAAGTCGGAATTGTAGTTGCAAGAAGAAGTAATCCAGATCGTCGATATGATTGAAGAGTTCTAATACGTCATCTCTAACGATTGAAAAATCAATCATGACATACGATTCGTATTCGTTCTCAGCAAACTGTTTTGCCAAAGTTGATTTGCCTACACGTCGTGCCCCTTCTATCAAGATGGCTGTTTTACCTTGTCGGTTGTGTTTCCATTCAAGCAATTTGTCGTATAGCTTTCTTTTGAATATCCTCATAATCTTTGATTGTTTTTGATAGTTTACTGATGCGAATTTACTCAAAAATATGGTTTCCTCAAAATCTTTTCATGCAAAATGTATCAAATTCTCAAAATCTTTTCATGCAAAATGTACCGAATTCTCAAAATCTTTTATCTTTTCACTCGTTCTGACAGTATTGTTTGATATGCAAATTTAATCAAAAATATGGTTACTATCAATAAAAGATTTTGAGAAGAACGTAATTTTGATTAATTTCGCACCCCCAAAATATTACAAATTGAAAGACAAATAGAACAAATGTTGACAACAGAATTACTTTTCTTGGTTGGCTTTGTGGTGTTTATAGCAGCCATATTGGTATTGGACATGCTTGTAATCGACCGCAAGGCACACGTTGTATCCATCAAGGAAGCCGGAACATGGACGGCAGTATGGATAGTCCTGGCACTTGCCTTTGCCATATTCCTGTATTTTCATGGCGACATGGTGCATGGCATACAGAACTTCAACGACCTACAGGCGGTTTCGACACGCTATGCTTCCCATATCAAGCTCAATCCCGACGACTTTGAGGCGAGTCTGCAGCAGTATCGCCACTACATGACCATATCGTATATATCGGGCTATCTGATAGAGAAGACGCTGTCGGTAGACAACCTCTTCGTGATGATGATGATATTCGCATCGTTCGGCATCGACAAGAAGGAGTATCAGCATGCGCTCAACTGGGGCATTCTGGGAGCCATCGTGCTGCGCTTTGTCTTCATCTTTGCAGGTGCAGCCCTCATCAGCCGCTTCGAATGGATATTGCTCGTGTTCGGTGTGTTCCTGCTGTATAGCGGTGTGAAGATGTTCTTGGACCGCAACAAGAAGGAGGAGATAAACGCCATGAACCATCCCGTAGTGCGTTTCTGCAACAAGCACTTCCATCTTACGCCGTTGGTGATGACCGTGATATTCATCGAGTTCTGCGACTTGATATTCGCGTTTGATAGCATCCCTGCCGTCTTCTCCGTGACGCTCGACCCCTACGTAGTGTTCTTCTCCAACATCTTCGCCATACTCGGATTGCGTGCCCTCTTCTTCCTGCTGGCTGCTATAGCCGACAAGTTCCGCTATCTGAAGGTAGGCGTGAGCGTGTTGCTGGTGTTCATAGGTGTGAAGATGCTCATACACAAATACATCGAGATAGGAGCCATCAGCTCGCTCGTGTTCATACTCCTGGTGCTTGCCGTAAGTATATGTGCTTCGATATTCATAACACCGGCAAAGGCTAAATAGTTGAGAGCTTCTATAGTTGAGAATTGAGAGTTGAAAGTTGAGAATTGAGAGTTATGATTACCGACAAATTAGTATCGGGAAAATATAAGTGGCAAAGCATATCATAACTCTCAACTTTCAACTCTCAATTTTCAATTGAAGAAACTCTTCAACTCTTCTGCCAATGCAAACAACATATAAAGAGGTATATTGATAATTCCTTCCTCCTCGTTCTTGTTATATGGCAGCAGACTTGTGCGCAAAGACCATTTTGGCATATACTTCTGTCTGTAGACCTTAAGACTTTTGGCATTCATCGTTATTCCTGCCTTACATTCTAAGGGATACACCTCCATACCGTCAGAGACAAGAAAGTCTACCTCGGCTGATGATGATGAGGTCCAGTAAAAATTAGTTTGAAGACGCTTGAACAATTGCAGCTCTTGACAAACATATTGTTCGGTCAACGCACCCTTGAATTCTTCAAATATCTTACTACCTTCGAGTATCACCTTAGGCGAAACTCCACTCAAGCACCTCAACAAACCTACATCCAGCAGAAAAACCTTGAAGCTTTTCAGGTCGGCATAGGCTTTGAGCGGAACGTCAGGCTTACTGATATTGTATGTACGTATAATCTCACCGGCATCACTAAGCCACATCAGAGAGTCTTCATATTCTCTTGCTCGGGCGCCTTCGCGAACAAGACCATAAACAAACTTCTTGTTTTCCTTTGCAAGTTGCGAGGGAATACTATCCCACACATACCTTATCTTTTCAATCATCTGCCGTGGAGCGTGCTTGGAAAAGTCGTTTTCGTAAGCTGCCAATAATTGTTTTTGCACATCATCAACCTCGAAGAAGTCGTGAGTGTCCAACCACTTCAACACAGCAGACGGCATACCTCCGATGATGAAGTATTTCTTTAAATAATCCGTCAGCTTTTCGGTGAATGCAGCAAGGTCGCGATGTCCGTCATTCAAGATATAATCCAGCAGCATTTCTTCTCCATTGGCAAGCAAGAACTCGCGAAAAGAAAGAGGATACAGGTCGAGAAATTCCACCTTTCCGACTGGAAACGATGTGCCCTCGTGCAACGCCACTCCCAACAACGAACCCGCACAGCATATTGCATACTCAGGTGCTTCTTCGGCGAAGTACTTCAATGAGGTTAGGGCACGTGGCATCTCCTGCACCTCGTCAAATATAAGCAGAGTATCTGCTGGCTGTATTTTTTTTCCTGAATAAACCGACAACTGTTCGATAATGCGTTGTGGCGACAGCGTACCTTCGAATATAGCACCTAACACATCTTTCTGCTCAAAGTTGATATAGCAGACATCCTTAAAGAATTTCTTGCCGAAATCTTTAAGCAACCACGTCTTTCCTACCTGTCTTGCACCTCTTAGGATAAGTGGTTTACGGTCGGATTTATTCTTCCATTTATGTAATTCGTTTATCAGTACTCTTTCCATATATATTCAGTTTTTGCAAATTTACTAATTATCAATGTATTAACAAAGTGTCATCACATTTTCGGGACGACTTTTAACTACTCTTATCACATTTTCGGGACGACTTTTCTTGATGTTCATCACATTTTCGGGACGACTTTTCTTGGTGTTCATCACATTTTCGGGACGACTTTGCAGAAATGTATGCCAATTCTTGAATACTCTCCCCTTTTACTTTTTTACTCTTTTACTTTTTTACCCTTTTATTACTCTTAAAATAAGTAAAAACCCCACTCCTCTCGCTTGTTTTAGGTAATTTTGCAATTTACAAAAATATAGAACAAACGAAATACAAATGAGCTTAACAGGCATCATACGCAATGCGTTCATTCCCCGACAGCACAAGCTGGAACGTCATTTCACCGAACCGGAAGCGCTGCAGCACGACGTGTTGCAGCATCTGCTGCATACAGCCGCAGGTACAGAATACGGCCGAAACCATCTTTTCGGCAACACACGCTCGTACGACGACTTCGTGCGCAACGTGCCAGTGAACACATACGAAGAACTCAAGGGCGACATCGATCGCATGCGCCATGGCGAATCGAGCATCTTATGGCCAGGCACCGTTAAATGGTATGCCAAGTCGTCGGGCACAACCAACGACAAGAGTAAGTTTATACCCGTGTCGAACGAGGGACTGCATCGCATACACTATCAAGGAGGCACCGACGTTGTGGCCCTTTATCTGCAGAACAATCCCAAGAGCCGTATGTTCGACGGCAAGGGACTCATTCTCGGCGGATCACACTCGCCCAACTATAATCTCTCCGACTCGCTCGTGGGCGACCTAAGCGCCATACTCATCGAGAACATCAATCCGCTCGTCAACCTTATACGCGTGCCCAAGAAGCAGACAGCGCTGCTCAGCGACTTCGAGGTGAAGCGCGACCGCATAGCCCATGAATGTCTCAACAAGAATGTCACTAACCTTTCGGGCGTTCCGTCGTGGATGCTCAGCGTGCTGGTGCGTGTGCTTGAGATTACGGGCAAGGAGCATATTGATGAGGTCTGGCCCAATCTGGAGGTGTTCTTCCATGGCGGCATTGCCTTCACTCCGTATCGTCCGCAGTATGAGCACATCATTACAAGCGACAAGATGCACTATATGGAGACCTACAACGCCTCGGAAGGATTCTTCGGCATACAGAACGATCCAACCGACAAGTCGATGCTGCTGATGCTCGACTATGGCGTGTTCTACGAGTTTCTGCCTATGGACGAGTTCGACAGCGACTCGCCCAACATCGTGCCTCTTGAGGGTGTGGAGATAGGCAAGAACTATGCTATGCTCATCTCTACATCGTGCGGACTGTGGCGTTATATGATTGGCGACACAGTCAAGTTCACATCTGTTCGCCCCTATAAGTTTGTCATTACCGGACGCACCAAATACTTCATCAATGCCTTCGGCGAGGAACTTATACAGGACAATGCCGAGAAAGGACTGGCTTACGCTTGCCAGAAGACGGGTGCCGAGGTGAAGGAATACACGGCTGCACCTGTATTTATGGACCAGAACGCCAAGTGCCGCCACCAGTGGCTCATTGAGTTTGCCAAGCAGCCTGCCGATATAAACGAGTTTGCCGACATTCTCGACCGTAGCTTGCAGGACATCAACTCCGACTATGAAGCCAAGCGATTCCACGACATCACGCTTCAACATCTGGAGATAGTAGTGGCACGCCCCGGACAGTTTGACGACTGGTTGCGCTCGAAGGGCAAGCTGGGCGGACAGCACAAGATACCGCGCCTCTCGAACAACCGACAGTATATTGAAGAGATTATGAATACTCCCGCCTCAGGTATTTAAGCGGTCAATACATTCAAATCCTTACATTATTATATATATGAACATATTCAAAAATCTTTTATATAGAATAATCACATCACTCCCCTCCCTACTGGGGAGGGGTCAGGGGGTGGGGCTTTTGGTTTTATTTGTTTATTATCTTCTGTTCAAAGCCTCCAAGAAGTAGTAGTCGGCATAGTTCAGAGGAACGTCAATCTCGGCACCGTGAGGAATACTACCTACAGAGTGCATCAGCAACCAGCATCCGTTTTTGCCAAGCTCAGCGAGGTAAGCAGGCGAAGAGAGCGAAGTCATGATGCGGTCAGCAAGGCTGTGGTAACCGTTCTCGGGCAGATACTTGTCCATCTCGTACAGAGCTGAAGCGATGCAGGCAGCTGTAGAAACGTCGCGCGGCTCGTTAGGAATATTAGGAGCATTGAGGTCCCAGTAAGGAACGAGGTCGTTCGGCATGTTCGGGTGGCGCAACATCATGTTGAGTGTGCGTACAGCCTGGTCGAGATACTTCTGGTTCTTGGTGTAGCGGTAGCAAACTGTGAAGCCGTAGATAGCCCAAGCCTGTCCGCGTGCCCATACACTCTCGTGAGCGTAGCCCTGAGCTGTGTGCTTGTGCAGAACCTCACCTGTGTTGGGGTTGTAGTCGATTACGTGATAGCAGCTGCCGTCCTCACGGAAGTGGTTCTTCAATGTTGCGTCTGCATGGCTTGTAGCCACCTTCCAGTATGTAGAGTCGCCGCTAAGTTTTGTTGCCTCAAACAGAAGCTCAAGGTTCATCATGTTGTCGATGATAACCGGACATGTCCATCCACGCTGCGACTGCCATCCGCGGTCTACGTTCCATGACTGGATAACGCCAGCTCCCTTGCGGAAACGTGTGCTGAGTGACTTGGCTGTCTGAACGATTACCTTCTTGTAAGCCTTTGAAGGATTGATGCGGTAGCCGTTGAGGTAGCTGCTGCCAATCATGAAGCCAACGTCGTGGTGCCATGTGAGGTACTGTATAGAGTCGAGGTTCTCAGTGAATCGCTTAGCCTGTACTGCCCATTGCTTGTCGCCTGTGAGCTTGTACATTTCCCAGAGGTCGCCAGCGAAGAAGCCTGAGCACCAGTCTTCGATAGGTATGCAAACCAGACGACCCAACTTGTCAATAGTGCGTGGGTTGTTCACCTTACCCTTACGACCAACCTGGTCAAGCATAAGAGTGTACTGACGAGTGGCGAAGTTAACGTCGTCGCTTGCCAATTTGTCCATATGCTGCTTCATCTTTTCGCAGCCAGTCTTGCAGCATTCTTTCTTGCAGCACTCAGTCTTCTCCTTGCAGCACTCTTTCTTGGCTGTTGTCTGTGCAGACATCGGGAGGAAAGTAGCTGCCATGAATAAGGCAGCAATAGTCTTGTTAATGTTATTCATTTGTTTTGTTATTAGTTTTTTATTTCTTTATTACTATTTATTTCTCAAGCTCTACATTGAAGCTCAGACCGTCGGTACATACAAACTCGATAGTTGTTGACTTCTTTGTCTGCTCAACGAGTTTGATGGCATCGTTGCCAGTGAAGTTCCACTTGCCACGCAATGTAACGCGAACTGGTATCTCTTTGCTTGCATCGCCACGCCATTTGCGGCTGTACACACTACGCTCTACACGTATGCCGTCCTTGTAGATGTCGTCGTTAGGACCGCGATAGAGAGCCAAGTCGGGCTGTGTCACGGTGAGCAACATCTTCTTAGAGTTTATCATGCGTACCATTGCCAGACATGTTGTGTCTGCCTTGAGCAGCAGACCGCCTGGCAATACATCCTTCGGAGTCTCAAACAGTACATACGATACGGTGTGAGTTGCATCAGAGCTTACGATATGAGCCTCATTGTCGGCGCGCAACACTTTATATGTAGGTGCGGCAGCGAAGGCATCAATCTTCTCGCGTGTGGTTTGAGGGATAACAGCATATTCGTACGAAGCGTTCTTCGGAGCCTTACCGTGGTCGAAGTAGAGCGATGCCCACTGTCCTTCGGTCTGCTTGTCGGTGTTCTGCATACGTGATTCCTGCTTTACAAGACCGGTGAACTTAACCGGTTGCGGAGTATAATATCCCGTGCCAGCATGGTCGAGCCATGACTTGCCGTTGCCTACAGTGTAGTTCTTCCAATAGTTTTGTGCCTTGCCGTCAGTAGCAGCCATCTGGAATACCGTAGTCTCTGTATTGTGCTTAGAGTCTGTATTCTCAATGCCAGTGCCAAGACAAACAATCACATTATCGAAGAAGTGGAACGACTTGCGTGCTCTATGCGATCCGTCGTACTTGTCATGCTCGTGCAGCTTCATTCCAAAGTTGCCGTTTACGCCACGCTGTGAGAGTCCGCCTGCAAAGGCTTCGTCTGAAAGAAGCATTTCTTCTACACCCGAGAAGGTGTCCACGTTGCGTACCTGAGCCTTCAGTTCTGCCCATGGCAGATGGATAGATGTAGTACCCGGTATGCGGTTCCAGTCAAATCCAGGCTGTTGCCATCCGCTTGTCTTCGGTGTAACAGCGGTTCCAGCAGGTGCTGTCATAATCTGCAAGCTTCCGAAACCGAGGTAGCGACCATAGAGATTTGCACCTATGTAGTGCTCTGCATCCCACAGATAACGACTGTGTCCGCGTACCACTGCCGACCAGTTGTTGCGTCTTTGTACCGATACACAGGCATAGCCCAGTGACATATTGCCTTGCGGGTCTTCCTCAGGAGCGCTTCCCATTGTTACTATCTTCTGCTTTATCTTCTTGTCGAACACGTTCTTTACGTTTGTTGCGAGTCGAAGATAGGCGTTACCCATCTCACGGTCGAACTGTTGTTTGCCGTCGGGTGTGCCAGAGAGTGCCATGTAGCCATAATGTATCGGTATGAGCTTGCCCTTACCATCGGGATGTCTGCCCGACATAGAGAGTGGGAACTCCAGCTTGTTGCAATAGAAACGCATAGCCAAAAGCGAGTTCTTTACAGTCTGGTGAGCCAGTTCGCCTACTGCAAATTCAGTTCCGCTGAACAGGTATATCATCTGTGTTGCTCCGCTAAGACCACCTGTTGCGTATGCAGGATAGTTGTTGCAGTGATGATAAGCCGAACCGTCAATCTTGAATGAGTCGTTCAATCCTTGTGCAGGACGGCAACCCCAGTCAAGCCAGCGACTGCAAGAGCGCAGATAGCGTAGCTTCTCTGGCGAATCATCCATAAGCAATATGCTTGCCATGCAGCCTTGAGCGGCGGTATTGAATGTGTCCATGTCCATACCGTTAGCTACGGGCTTGGTGTACAGCTCGTTGGTCTGCGAGTACCATATCATTGTGTTCACGGCTTCTTCAAGCTTACCTTCCTCGCGCAGTACATCCTTCATAAGGAAGTAGGCTGAGTACATATTGCGCAGCGAGTAACCGTAGTGGTGTACATTGCCCCAGCAGCTGCCCCAGCAAACACCCTGGTCGGTGATGTTGTCGTACATTAGGAGGAACATCTTCTTCAGTTCTGCCTTGTCGGCAGCTTCAGTAGCGTTGTTCCAGGCGAAGGCAATCTTCTGCATGAGGTTGAAATAATCAAGCATCTCAAATCCTGTGCGGGTCAATATGTTCTTGTCCCATGGTTTGATGATGCGCTCGTAAGCCTCGGCGTGGCGTACATACCAGATAGGTGTACCCGTGATGTTGCCGTTCTTACGGCTGATGTTGTACTTGGCAAACTTAGAGCGAAGCTCGTCCATATGCTTCGGGTACAACTTGCTTGGAGTATAGATGAGTTCGCGGAATCGCTCTTCGATAACCTTTATCTGTTGGCGGTTCTGCTGTGTGAGTTCGGTCAACGGAATATCGGGCTGAGTATTGTAGCTCTTCAATACTACAAGCCAATGTGTCTTTGTCTTCTTGTTGACAAAAGGAATCTGCATATCGGCAGTCTGCTGACGCGGGTCTACCTTAGTGGCAGTGATGAGATGGTCGAAGTAGAGCTTGCCCTTAACGTCGGGAGCATCGATACGTATCTCGTTCATGCCAACTTCGGGAGTACCCTCCATGTCGCGTTCGTAGCAAACCCATATACCGCGCCAACCACGGAAGTTGATGTTGACGGGAAAAGATGTGCATTGCTTGCCGTCTTTCAGGAAGTTGAATCTTATTTGCTTGTCCTTCTGAGGTTGTTCGTTGTACACCCACACGATGAAAGCCGACAGATAATTGTCGACACCGCTCTTGTCAAGCGGCTCAAACTGCAAGTCTTTCTTTATCGACAGAGAGGCACCTGGCTGGAATGTCCACTGCAATGAAGTCTTGCCGTTTCTCCAATGCGCGTCACTCAGTTCAACGGCCGACTTGTTGGTCTTGATATACGAGAGTTCCTGCTTGTTCTCAAACGAGAACATACGAGGGTCGTCGTACATCTGGGCTTGTGCTGTTGCACATACGCCGCTTAAGCCGATGACGGTGGCGAGTATGTTGTTTTTTAGGTTCATTTTGATATCGGATTTCGTTTCTTTTATGAGCTTAAGGAGTTAAAAGGAGGGTGTGATTGACACACCCTCTCTTTATATTACTCAACAACCTTGATGGTCAACTCCTTCATGATTCTTGAATCATTCTTGTAGTTAACCTTTGTTGCGATGAATGTTGCCTTGTATTCGCCCACCTTATTATATGTATAGGTGTAGTTCTCAACATTCTGTGTTATGTTCTTGATAACTGTGCCCTGATCAGGATCGCAGTAGGTAGTAATCAGACCGTCAGATACGAGCCATCCGTTCTTATTGCCTGTATTACCGCCACCACCAGCGATGAAGAAGCCACCGTTCTGTGCATTTACCAAGTTCCAGATACCTGCTGTGTTGTTGGTCATTGTGCCGTACTCGCGGTTGTTCTTCATGCCAGCCTGGCTTGAGAGATAGTGGTTGCACATCATGTTGACAGCAGTAAATCCGTACTGGCTCGGCATAAATTTCGATACGATACCGTCTTTGCGTACGTTCTCGATATACATCTCAGAGAAGTTGTAACGTGGCATTGAATTCTTGGTATCGTCAGTTGCCTGATAGTGTATAGCCAGTGTCATAGGTTTGCCAAGATACTTTGTTACGTCGACAGTGTATTCTTTCTGAATATTAGGCTTGGCAGGAAGTTCGCTCTTTGCTACGAGGTCGTTCCATACAAACTTCTCAACGAGTACAGAGTCCTTCTTGAAATCGTTCTTGGCGAGACCCTCAAACTGGTCGCTTACTAACATTTCGAGAGTATTCTCGTATGTCTTGCCGTACTGTGTGCCTATCTTGAAGTGCAGTATTGCCGACTCGATATCCTCAGGAGCTACTTCTGTGCGCTGACGATGAGCATACACAGCACCTGGCTCGCCACTGTAGAACATGATATTGTCGGGTTCGCCAGAGAAGTTGAACACTACTGGTGTGCCAGCCTTTACTGTAACGACATCGCCCTGCATTGACACGCCGTCATTCTGATCGACGCGGATGCCCATCTTGACGTCTTCTGTCAGCTCGTTGTCGCAACTTGTAATCATTGCGGCACCGAGCAGGAAGAATATATAATATTTAATTTTCTTCATTTTTTCTGTTTTTTACTGGTTTCGAATTTCAAGTAACTGATACTTTACCATCCTGGGTTGTTCTTTGTGATGAGCTTGTTTACTGACATTTCCAATGCTGGGATGGGGAAGTAGTTGTATGCTTCAGATATGTTGAAGTATGTGTGAACGTTGTTAGGACCGAGGTTCCAGTTCTCGCCCGACTGTGCACGCTGTACAAGAGCGTTCATGTTCTGTACATATTCACCCCAGCGGATAAGGTCGAAGCGGCGTGTCATCTCGAAGCAAAGCTCCATAGCACGTTCGTCCTTAACAGCCTGACGGAAATCTTCAGTGCTCATGTTTTGTGGAAGTACATCGATACCAGCACGCTTGCGTACCTCGTTAATGCAATCGTAAGCCAAATCAGTTGGAGCAGCGTTAATTTCGTTCTCACACTCGGCAATCATAAGCAGCACGTCAGAGTAGCGAAGAATCGGGAAGTTGATAGCTGTGAGGTTCTTATTCTTCTTATCTGCCTCATACTCGCGGCGCCACTTGCCACAGCAACGGTCGTAGAACTTGGAAGCAGTTATCTTCTCACGGTCGCCGATTGTAGCACCTGGCTCTGTCTCGCCATACTGGAATGACTTATCCCAATACTGATCCTTAACTTCAGCAAGCTTGCCAACCTCAAACTCGCGGCCGTCAACAGCGCCACCCTTTACAGATTGTGTGTACTTGAACGGAGCAATCGACCAGTTCATACGGTTCTTGTCATTGTTTTCAGTATAGAGTTCATAGAGTTTCGGAGTGCTCCAGAAGAAAGCGTAGCCGAAGCCAGGGTCTTTCTTGCCTACAAACGCATTATTTTTTGAGAGGTCAGGACCCTGAATGCCGATAATGTTGCCTACACGACCCTCTGTTGTCATAGTACCCTTGCCATTGCCTGCAAACTCTGCTTCCCAAATGCTTTCGTTGGCTGTAGAGTTGTAACGGTCGGCACACTGGTCGATGAAGTAGTCCCAATAGTTAGGAGCAAGCTTGTGTCCCTGTGTCATTACCATCTTGGCAAATTTGCCAGCCTCGGTAAAGTACTTCTTTGTCTCTTCCTTGTTCTCTGTCACCTTCATACGGTGGAACTCACCTGCGCGATACATATATACACGTGCCAGAATGCCCCATGCTGCCGACTTTGATATGCGTCCAGGCTCATAGCCAAGTGCTGATGCTGTAGGAAGGTCTTCTGCACTCTCTTCCATTTCTTTGCAGATGAAGTCGTAGATCTCGGCTCTCGGTGTCACTGCACGCTGCAGATTCTTCACGTCAAGCACAGGCTCGGTATAGAAAGGTACGTCGCCCCAGCACTCTACGAGGTTGAAGTAGTAGAATGCGCGAAGGAAGCGAGCCTCTGCTGTATAGCACTTGAGGTTGGCTGCGTTCATGCCCTGGATGCCGTCAATCTGGTCGAGCAGGATGTTGGCGCGGTTCACACCAGCATAGAGTGTATACCAGAACGAAGCTACGTATGAGTCGCTCGATGTAGCGTTGTTGCAAATCAAACCACCGTTCATTGGAGCACGGCTAGCGCCACCATAGTGTTCCAGGTCGTCACCGCCTACGAGGTAGAAGTAGTTGCCACCATAGTACGACTGCTGTGTGAGGATGGCGTATATGCCAGTCAGAAACGAAGTAGCCTCGGTTTCTGTCTTGAGATAGGTGTCCGACGTAGCGCTTGTCGGTTCCTTGTCAAGGAAGTCGCAGCTGCCCAGTGAGAGCAGCGCTGCGAGCAATATGATTGTTGTCTTTATAGATTTCATATATATAATATGTGTTTAATAGTAATGCTATTTAACTTCTTAGAAACCGAGGTTTACACCGAAGCTGAACTGACGAGCACGTGGATAAGCCGAGAAGTCAAGTCCCGGAGTAAGGGCGCTGTTGCGGATAGATACCTCAGGATCGTAACCGCTATAGTTGGTGATAGTCCAGAGGTTCTGTGCTGCAAAGTAAACGCGCAGGTTGTCGATGCGGAAGCGTGTGAGCAACTTCTTCGGAACGTTGTAGCCCAAGGTAACTGTCTTAAGACGCAGGAACGAACCATCCTCGATTACGCGGCTTGAGAATACGCGGTTTGAGCTTGATGCTGTAGCACGAGGAATGTCGCTATACGGATTGTCCTCTGTCCAACGATCGGCGTACGAAGCAAACTGGTTGAGCTCGCGAGCCTTGTTCCATCCTGACTCGAAGAAGAGACGGTTGGCATTGAGCACATCGTTGCCGTACGACCACTGGAAGAATACGCTGAGGTCGAAGTCACCATATGTGAAGTTGTTGGTGAAACCACCTGTGTGTACTGGCAGACCATTACCGATGATAGTGCGGTCGTTGTCGTCGATGATGCCGTCGCCATTGAGGTCACGATACTTAGGCATACCCGGCTGTGTGTTGTTCTCGCTGGTGTAGTGAGCTACAGTAGGCTTCAATGTGTATGTATCGCCCGACTTGTCGAAGTCGTCATACTTGTATGTGCCCTCGTAGATGAATCCGTACATTGAACCCATTGACTGGCCAACCTTAGCGATATAGCTCTGCTGTGTGTTGAAGTTCTGGTCGAACGAAGCAGCTGTAGTCAGAGTGGTCTGTCCCTCGGTCAGTGCCAACACCTTATTCTTATTGAATGCGATGTTGAAGTTTGTCTCCCAAGTGAACTTCTTGTTCTTGATGTTAACGGTGTTGATGGTGAACTCGATACCCTGGTTGCGTACCTTACCGATGTTCTTCATGGCGCTTACGTAGCCTGAAGAAAGCGGCATGTTGGCGTTGAGCAGAAGGTCGCGTGTGGTCTTGCTATAGAGGTCGAGTGTAATGCCGATGCGGTCGTTGAGGAATCCGAGGTCGAAACCGAGGTTCCACTGTTCTGTTGTCTCCCACTTAAGGTCGTGGTTGCGCAGAGTAGAAGGTACAGTACCAACGTTGTTTACATTGTTGCCCTCAGGGAATACACCGCTTGGAGTAGCACCGAGGTAAACCTGACCGTTCCACTGCTTAACTACCTTATAGAGTCCGTATGCGTCATACTCGCCTACACGGTTGTTACCGGTAAGACCCCATGACAAACGAATCTTTGCATTGTTCACATATTTATTATATGGCTTCATGAAGCCTTCCTCAGCTACGTTCCAAGCCAATGAACCTGAAGGGAAGTAGCCGAAGCGATTGCCCTTGCTGAACTTAGACGAACCGTCGGCACGCATTGTGAATGTAGCGTAGTAGCACGACTTGTAGTTGTAGTTGAAGCGTCCGAAGTAAGACATCATCGACCATGAGCTCTTCAGTGAAGAAGCGCCTGTAGGAGTACCCTGGTCCATACCCGACATACCGAGGCTTTCGTTAGGGATGTTGATGGTCTTGTATGAATAGTAGTCGTAGTCAGAGTTCTGCAATGAGAAACCGAGCAATGTGTTGAAGAAGTGCTTCTTTTTGATGTTGGTCTGATATGTCAGGGTGTTCTCGTTGAGCCATGTAGAGCGCGAAGAGCGTGTGACGCGAGCGTTAACCTTATCATTCGAAATAGGACTACCATAGCGGCTCTTCGAGTTGTTGAAGTTGTCGTTGTTGTAGCCAGTGTCGGTATAACCGCCCGAAACCTTCAGCTTCATACCCTTCATAATCTCATACTCCAAGAAACCGTTGAACTGTACGTAAGTGTTTAGAGTATGGTTATAAGCGTTCTGGAGGTCCATATACGGGTTGAAACGATAGTCGTCAGATGTATCAATAGCATTGTCAATACCATTGTTGACAAGGAACGACAGCGGAGTACCCGGCTGTGTTACTGGACGATAGCCCCATACGCTGTAGAACAAGTTGTTCATACCCGAGCTGGCGTTCTGCGAAGGCGATGCACCCTCCTGGTTTGTACGAGAGTAGTTGACGTTGAGGTTGATGCGCAGCTTGTTCTTCTTGATGTTTGTGCCCATACGGCCTTGAACGCGGTTGTAGTTAGAGTTGATAACAACACCGTCCTGGTCGAAGTAAGACAAAGAAGCATTGTAGCGGATGTCCTGGCTACCACCAGTTACGCTAACGTTGTGGCTCTGTATAGGAGCCGAGTGGAAAATCATATCCTGCCAGTTGTACTGGGCAATGTTGCGATAGTCGTCGAGAGTCCACTGCTTGCCCTCATATTCCTTAAGGTATGTAGTGGCAACAGCGTCGGGGTACATTTCGTTCTGGAGCTTAACGAATTCGTAAGCGTCCATCATCTCCATCTTCTTAGTTACAGTCTGCCAGCCATAGCTGCCGTCGTAAGTAATCTTAGCCTTACCGGTCTGACCGCTCTTTGTAGTGATGATGACAACACCATTGGCACCACGTGCACCGTAGATAGCCGATGCCGAAGCATCCTTAAGGATGTTGAGCGACTTGATATCGTTAGGGTTGATGCTTGCAGCTACCGAAGCGTTCTCAACGGGGAAACCGTCGATAACATAGAGAGGAGTGTTTGCCTGTGTCAGTGAGTTGTTACCACGGATAGTGATGTTCATCTGTCCGCCAGGCATACCTTCGCCTGAAGACACGTTTACACCGGCAATGCGTCCACCAAGAGTCTGGTCGATTGATGACACCGGAGTGTTGGTGAGCTGGCTTACGTCTGCCTTAGCAACCGAACCGGTAAGGTCGCGCTGACGAACCGGCTGATAGCCCACAACTACGATTTCACCAAGAGTCTTCTTGTCTTCTTCCAGTACGATCTGCATTATCTTACCTGGTGTAGCTTTCTCTTCCTTGGTGTTGTATCCGAGGAAAGAGAACTGCAGCACAGTGCCGCGCTTTACGTTGATGGTGAATGCACCGTCGATGTCGGTAACGGCTCCAACATTGTTGTTGCCCTTCACCTTGATGCTAACTCCCGGCATTGTTTCGCCGGTATCGTCCTTGACAATTCCCGACACCTTTTCCTGCGCCATAGCAGTGAGCGATGTAGCGAAAATCATCATAAGCAAGAATACCAGAGTCTTGATTGTTTGGATTTTTACTCTAATTTTCATTTCTTGAAGGTTTAAAGATTATATTAATTGTTGTTTGTTTCGGGTTTTCGTCTGCAAATTTATTATAATTACGTCGCGTGTGGGTTTAGTATAATACATATAAGTTCTTTTTGGGTACAAAAAGTGCTTTTTCTTTGTTTTTAGTACGTTTTTGTATGTTCGTTGAACAAAATTAAACTTTTTTCTTTTGCTTTTTCGGCTTTCTTTTAGGTTTTAGTTATTTCTGCATCAGAAAATGTATCTTCTCACGTCGCTGCATTAGATATCGCTTTTCATCGGCTTTATCGTTTTGCAAATATACAAAATGTCTTGACAAGAAGCAAAGAATATAGCAGAGATTTTAACTAAAATCGATAAATGATTAAAAAACCAATATCGTGCCAAATCAAATACGAAAGTATTATTATAAGTAACAGTTCTCCTACAGATTGCTATGTTTCGATGTCGTTTTGAAAAGGAGTCCTTTTGGGTTGCAAAACGAGTCCTTTTGGTGAGCAAAAGGAGTCCTTTTGAAGGGCAAAAGGACAACTATTGGAAGGCAAAAGGAGTCGTTTTTGAATTTTGAATTTTGAGTTTTGAATTTTGAATTGTTCTCGGCTACGCCTGCGATTTTGAATTATTCAATTTTGAATTGGTGTAGATGGCAATTTTGAATTTGTGTCACCCCACACGAAAAAAGCCCGCTGAAGGAACTTGTCCTTCAACGGGCTTTGCATTGTTAAACGTATCTGAGAGGTTGTTAACTATATCTGATGTCGCTCACTACTTTACAACAATCTTGAATGTTTCGGTCTTGTCGTCCATAGTTGTAGCCTTGACGATGTACACACCGGGCTGCTGTACGCTGAGCTGGCAACGCTCGCCGGCTGTACTGCGGCTGCTTGTGACGAGAGCTCCTGCCGTGTCGTAAACCTTAGCCTGCTTCACCTCGCCGTTAAGTACAGCCACGATGATGGTGCCTTGGGCCGGTGAGAAGCAGCGGATGGCGTTGATGCCGGTCGGAACTACCCAGTTGTTGGTGGTGATGTAATAGCGTCCGTGGTCGTTTGCCATCATCTCTATCTGCATACCGTCGGCTATCTCGCTGAACTTCTTGCTCGTTGCGTCGTAGATGAAGAGCTTGCCGCCCTCGTCGTTCATCTTGCGCAGCATCTTGCTGTTGAGGTTTACGGTAACGTTAGTACTGCGGCTCTTGCCTGCCACAACGCCTATAGGCATCCAGTTGATGTCGTTGGTGGCGTTAAGGGCTACTGCCTGCGAGCCTGCAACGGAGTAGGCTTGGGCTATTTCGGCAATGTTGCCCTCGCCGAGCATATCCACATCCTCGCCTGCTACGTAGTCGCGGCTTGCCTCAGCGCTTATTCTCAGCTCCGACTGGCTGCTGCGTGTGCCGTCCGATGTGGTCAGTATGACTGTAGGTTGAGGCGCGAGTGCCTTCTCACCGCCAGTCACCCATCTGTTGATGAGCATCGAAGCGTTGAACAATACGTTGTCGGGTACGCTCTCGCTCGATTTCACCTTGACAAAGAACGCTTGTGTAGGAGGTATGATCACGTCCTTCTTCTTGTCGTAGTCGCGGCTGGTGTCAATGGCGTGAGCCGTAAACTTACCGTCGGCGAATGTCCATACGCAGCTCTCGAAGGCAGTGTTGGCATTGAGGAAGTGATACATACTCAACGACGAGGGGTAGGGGTTGCCTACAAGATGATAGCTGTTGCCCTCGTGAACGTTACGGTTGAGCGGCTGCATGAGCTGCATCGTGTGGTCGTTGGCATCGTCGCCCAGCTGCATACGATAGTTGTCGGCTGTCTTCTGTACCGTTGCCGATACGTTGCTCTGGCTCTGGCTGTCGTAATAGCTGTAGCTGTTGTCGGCCTTAGGCAGACGTATCAGGGCGAAGCTGTTGTTCTTGGCACCCTCGGTGTACTTGTCGCCAGCCTTCACAGCGAAAGCCTTGCCTTTGGCATACGCCTCGTCCACCTTATTATATACGTGGGTCCAGTAGGCAGAGTTGAGTGTTATCTCGTTGCCCGTGGTCTCTTCTATCTGTCCGTCGTGGTTGGCCTTGTAGAAGGTAGTGTTGTCTACCACCTGCTGAACGTCGCCGTCCCAGCTGCGCTGGAAGATAGGATAGGCGTTGCGATTGTTCACGCTCTCGTCGTAAGTCATCTCCTTGAACGCTTCGGACTGCTCCTGACCGTTATTGGCAGGCACGTAGAGGTCGCCGGCGTAGGTCTGCTTCAGTGGCGACGACATCACGCTCCATGTGTTGGGCGTAAGCTTCTTCTCCACATAAGCCTTGTTGTAGGTGAGATGGCTGGCAAAGAGCAGCTCAGCCTCGGGCTTGAAGTAGATCTGATCGCATAGGTTTCCCTTCCATTTCTCGCAACCGAAGATGCCGTCACCTGCATCCGAGTGGTCGGCAGTATTGTCGGTCCACTTCGTAATCATGTCGTAGGCTACGTTGCCATAACCATTGGCTATGCCGTTGTTGCGATAGCTTATCTCGTTGAGATTAGGATATATGCGGTCGGTGAGTGTTGGTATGGTCACCTTGGTGAACTTCATCGGCAGATAAGCCTCTGTACGCTCGCCGCTGTATCGGGCATAGTTGGTGCTGCATATCTCGTCGGGCGATGAGCGCAACCAGTTGGCGTCGTGGTTCCACGTAGCGTTGGTGGCTGTAGAAGGCATCCATGTGGTGTACTCAGGCACTACAAGCAGATTGATGAACACCTCGCCCGGACATGTAGCCGAGGCTGTGCTCTCTATCTTGCCGAAGCTGAAGTTGAGCTCATACATGTATCCCTCGCGCAGACGTGTGGCAGCGTCGTCGTTGAAGCGTATGCCTATCGTAGCGTCGTCCTTGCCGATTGTGGCTGTTGTGACGGTTGCGATATACTGCTCCTGTCCGCTTGTCAGCGTCATGTTGGGGTCGTTGGTCTCCGAAATCCATACCTTTCCGTTGTTCTCCAGAGCTACGTTTTCGGCATCCTCCATTCGTGTCATCGGCACAAGGAGCTTGCCGTCGGCCTTGGCAATGATGGCCTTTATCTGCGGAAGTCCTATGCGCAGGTTGCGGCTTTCGCCAGGATAGGTCACATCCTTGAAACCTGTGTATATGCGCGGACCGTCCTTGACGATGGTGAGCGGGAACATCATCGGGTCGGGACAGATGTCGTAATTCTGCTCGCCTACTGTTATTGTGTTGGCGATAGGTATGGCTGCCACCTCAAAGCGTCCGAATTCGTTGAACTTGCTGATGGTGCTGTTGGCTGTAATCAGCAGTCGGCCGTTGTCGATATACTGCTTCAGCAATGTGCGGTCGGCTTCGGTGAAGGCTCCGCTTGCGTTTCTGAGAGTGGTAGCCGACGGATATACGTCGCGGAAGTGGTGCAGGGCCTCAAGCACTCCGTTGGTGTTGATGTCGTTGCTACGGTTGCTCTCGCTGAAGAACCAGTCGAATTGCACGTTGGGCAGTTCCACCTTGCCTCCGTTAACCTTGTCGACAGTCTCCAGTTTGGCGTACAATGTGAGGTTGGCAGTCTCCGATCCGTCACACTTTACGCGTACTACAGTCACCACATTGCTTGTGATGTCGGTCACGATGATGTTCTGCTTGACAATCTGGAACGGGTCGCTGTATGTAGAACATACGTCGTTCGACTTGCCCCAAGGTCCCGGCTGGTCGACATTCTCCTCGCTTGGATAGGCTATAGAGACGTGGTAGTTTTTGCCAGGGACAAGGTTGAAGTTGCGGTTGGCAATTACGAGGCATCGGTTGCCGCTGTTGTCGTTCTCGAACATCGGCACGTTGCTCTTGCCGTCGGCTGAATAAGCGGGCAGATTGAGCGTAGCGTCATACTTGGCTGGAATGCGTGCTGTGCCGTATTGGTCAGCCTGTCCGTCGCCGTCGTAGTCGATGCCATTGACGGGATTGCCGTTCTCGTCGCAGATACGATAGAAGAGTTTCGACTCTTTCATGTCTACCATAGCCTGGAAGGTTTCGTATATGCCGCGAAGCTTGAACGTTATGTTCTCGGGAGCGGTCTCGCTTCCGCTCTCGCTTGGGCATAATGGCCGGTTCTGCAATACGTCCAGCTTGGATGTCTGGGTGTAAAGACAGAGGTCGTCGATACAGTAGTCGGCACCTCCGGTACTCTTACACATATTGTCGAGCACAATGCGGAAGGTGGTGTAGTTGCTCACGCCGGTTGATTTTTGAAGCACCTGCTTGCTGAAAATCTGATACCACTTGCCGTATTGGTGGGTCTTTGTATTGGAGCTGAAGTCGCCTGATATGAACGACTGTATCAGTTTCTGGTCGGTCACGTTGCCGTCGGCATCCTTATGTATGCCGTATAGGCGGAACATTACCTGCGGAGCTGCTGCATTGGTTTGGGTGTAGTCGGCTACAGCACCGCTGAATATGAGCTGCGAACCCGTGCAGAGGTCGGCCTCGAAGTCGACTGATGCTATCTGACGGCTTTCGTCTGAAGCGTCAACATAAAGGAAATGTCCGAACTGTTTGCCTCCGGTCTTAGCCCAGGTGCGGTCGTATATGGTAGGCGACGGAGTTGTGTTTGTCCACCATTTGTATCCGTTTGCAGACTTAGATACGCCGTCGAGGTTGGCTGACTTATACAGTCCGTAGTCGCCATGGATAGGAGTGTTGGGCTGACGCGAAGTGGAAGTCTTCGAGTAATAGTCGGTAAGTGCCGGGTATGTGAATCCGTATGTGCTCGACTTGAAGCCGGTAGGCTTCTTTATGGTGTTGTTGGCGGTTGTCGGACGGGTAAGGTCGTTCTTGTTGTCGAACGAGATTTCCGCCTTCTGCTCAAATCGATTGTCGAAGTAAGTGAGCGTACGGTCAAGGTCGTTGTCATCGGTCAGCTCTTGCTTTGTCTTCGGATAGCCGCTATGCAGGAGCAACTCGAAGTTGGCAATCGGACACATATTTGTGCCGTCGGAAGCATACGCTACGATGTAGGCAGTATGTCCTACGCCGATATCGGTAGGTGTGCTGACGTTATTGTTATTAGCTACGTTACGCCATCCAAGAGTATTGTTCTTTAGATGGTTCACCTTGAAGTCGTAAAACTGACCGCCTTTGCTTGCAAGAACGCAATACTTGGTGCGGTCTTCGTTGTATGCAATCCAGCGGATGTATTTGGCTTGCTTGATTGTACTTGAAAAGTCAGACGCGTTTATCTTCTGGTTCTCGGTGGTAGCATATACCGACTTGCCGTTAGTGGCATTGTTGAGAGGATAGAACCAGTAAGACTGTCCGCCCGAATTGTTCAGATTGGTGCGCAAGGTCATAGTTGCGTTATCGTCCTTCAATCCGAATACGATGCGCTTGTTGTCCTCAAGAGTCAGGTCGGCGTATTCCTTGGCACTGCCTTCGCACAATGCGGTCTTTATCTTATTGGCAAGATAAGCTGCCGAACGGATGTGGAAGATATAGCGAATGGTAAGGGTCGGCTCCTTGGTGACGTAATATGTGCTGCCACTTTCGCTGATATTGTAGTCGATATATCGGCTTACGTCACAGGCAATTGTCTCGCCTGCCCAGTCAGCAGCATCCGCTCCGGAGGGCTTATTGTAATAAACGCCTACATAATCTTGATAGTTGGTAGATGGCGTTGGTATTTTATAAGCGCTAAGTCCGATGTTTGTGCCGCTGCTGTTGTCCTTACTGTTCTTAAGGTAGGTGTAGTAATCTTTGTAGGCAGACAGCTGGTTTGATTTCTTGTCGGTGCTATAGTCGTACCAACGAATCCATCCGTAAGGCTCAAGGTCGTTACATTGTCCCGTCCAACCTACAAAAGGCAGGTTGAGTGCCATTTGGGTTGTATTGCCGGTAGGAAGATAATAGTAGTAGTGCCATTCTGCGGTTTGCTGCATGCCAAGGTGCTTGTCGAGTGGCAAACCGCTTTCGCCCTGCTTGTGGAAGCTAAGGTTCTGCGCATAAACACAGTTGGGCGCTGTCGCAAGGGCAATCATCGCAAAGAGCTGCAGCAGCAGTCTTTTGGACTTTGCGGGTCGGTTTATGTTGTTATTGCGAATCTTCATAGTCGTAAGGTGTTATGTTCGTGATAGTTTAAATGAAAAATGGGTATGGCAGGAATGCCATACCCACCTATATGTTCTAATCCTTGATTATCTGCAAGCGATACGGAATGACGTAGCCTACGCCGTCTATCTGGACGTTGATTTCGTGGATAGCGTATCCCTTGCGTGGGCTTATGTATCCCTCAATCGTCTTGGTACGACTGTCGTAGGTTGGTTCGTCGTCGTATATCCAGACGTCTTCGGCTTCGGCAGGATTGGCTTCGAGCGTCGTAACGCCCGTCACTCTCCATGCTGTAAGTTCCTCGTTGTTGCTACGCTTGTACACGTGCAGCTTCAGATGGAACTCGCCGTACGACTTGAATGTGGCTGTGATGCGGTCGTCGCTGTAGTTCAATTCTGGTTTGACACCGATGCCCGTGAACACCTGCGGTTCAATCTCTATGCGGTAGTCAACCAGCTTTACGGGTATCATCAGGTAGTCGTTGCGTGCAATCTTGTTCCATTTGGTCATTGCTATGCGCTTGGTCACGGTACCTTTATTGGTGTTGATGCTCAGAACGAAGTATTTCGGAGTGCGGGCTACGCTCTCGTTGACGTAGAATGTGGTGTTAAGTGCGGCTCCGTTCTTCACCTCCTTGCCGTCGGTTCCGTTCATTGTCAGGGTGAAGTCGGCGTAAGTTGCAGTGGCATTGATGTTGGGCACAACCTCGTTTGCTTCGATCTTGGGCAGCAGACTGACGTTGTTGGCAGCGTTTTCGGTTATGTCGGTCAGCGTGATGCTCTTAACGTTGAGGTCGTAACCGGTGTCGTTGGTGAACTGTAGTTGTACCTTTGCCATCATACGTATCACCTCCAGACTTACGGTTCGGGTGTTGTCGTCGATGGTAGCGGTCTGCTTGTTGCTCATCGGGATGCCCTTTCCGCTAATGGACGAAGTGTTGCCCTCCACCTTATAATACATGTTGTCGAATCCGGCGGGCAATTCGGCAGGGAACGAATTGATGCCTTCGAGACCTATATCGGCACGGCTGATGTTGGCAAACGAGTAGAAGGTAGCGGCACCCTTAGCCACTACCGTCTTTATTACGGTTGATTCCTTCTCGCCGTCGGTAGAGAAGTCGCGCTCAATAATGTTCTGTATCTTGCCGTTTTGGACGATGACAACGAAACAATTGTGCATCATCTCTCCTTCAGGGGCAGCGTTGGTGTCTACCCATGTCGCTCTTGTAACGCCGTTGATGTTGCCGCTGGCGCGAGTAGGCGAGCTGGCAGAAGCGGTGAGCCTTAGCTCCACCTGCGTCTTGCTGCTCTCCGCCTGGCCTTGGCAGTCGTCGTTACTATCCTCGAAACAGCCGGTAAGGGCAAGCGTCGAGAACAGCGCGAGCATGTATGTGAATATGTTCTTGGCGTGAGTCATCGCTTTATGGTTTTTGTATTTGTTAAGTCTGTCGTTTTACATAATAATCTCGCCATGTTGACGTAGATTCCATTTCTTCACATTCAGCACTATCTTCACCTGGTCGTCGGTACGTCCTACTGTGTATTCGTAGTAGTGGTTGCGCTGGATGTTGTAGGTTGAGGCTGCATCGGGAGCTCCTTCGGCTGAGTAATTGCAGAAATGCAGCGTGTAGTTGCCTTCCTCTTCGCCGTCGCGCATCAGCTGTAAGCTTATGGTAGCCTTACGGTCTGTGGCGGCATTGATGTTGTCGTATTCGGGTATGTATAGCATTATGCTCTCGTCGTCATTGTTCGTCATTGCTATCGACTGAGCCCACGAGCTGTTGGCATGAAGCGAATTGTCGAACCGTATGGCTGCTGTGCTGGCAACGGCGTTGTATGTCAGCGGCAGCGAATAGCCCGAAGTGTTGTAGTTGTTGAGCTGCATTGCGCCCAGCGAATACTTGCGTGCCTTCATGCCGTCGGCAAGTTTCACCTTCACTTTGGCAAGCGAGCGCAGCATATCGATAGTTCCGAGGTTGTTGCTCTTGCCCACCACCAGCTCGTTGGTTAGCGTTGTGACGCCCCACATGGGTATGTATTGCGTTGTGGATGCCCTTGTGAAGGCGAGATTCTGGATGTTGCCAGGCGTAACAATGCTCGTTCCGCAGTTGGCAAACACCATTATCTTCTTGGCTTTGGATAGCTTGTCGGCGGCGTTTTCCCACGTTCCGGTGATGGAATAGTCGGGATTAGTGTCCGTACCGTTGTTTATTGCAATGACGTTTTCAACGTCGCCGATGATAGTTCCGTTCTCGTCGCACACCTTAATCTGCAACTGTTCGGTATTGATAGCGTTCTCGTATGCAGTTCCATCGTCCTTCGGGTCGTAGTCGTCCCATCCCTCGTTGGCTGCTCTTGTGTTGCCGTTGGCGTACGACATACGGAAAGCCACCATCACCGCATTGTCGTTTTGGCCCTCATTGTCGTAGCCGTCGTCGAAGCCGCACGACATAGTGGACAGCAGACAGAACATGAGCGAAACTGTCAGCGTTGATTTATAGCGGTTTATTCTAAGCATAGTCAGTTTCTTTAAGGGTTATTTGAAGTCTGTGTTGTTGAGCACCACTCTCCACGAATTGATGTAGATTTGAGCGGCGAGCCAGTTGTGGTTGTCGTCAATGAAGAATACAAAGTTGTACTCGTCTTGTCGATCCAGATACTCCTGATTGGACATTGCCTTGTTGTAGTTGCCCTTTACGAGCAGAACATAGTCGATGAGCGGAATCTGAAGAACCTTCTCCTGTGTCTCCTTGCTGTAGATGCAGAGTTGCGGATTCTTGTTTTCGAAGAGTCGGTTGACCGTCATCTCAGCCACGACAGCCGATGTCGGCGTTACGCTTCCGTCGATGTCGGGTATCAGTTCCGATCGTGTGCCGTTGATGATGCCGTCGTACTTCGACCATGCCACATACGTAATGTCGTCCTCGGGCAGCGCTTCGCCCGATGCGGCAGGTGCCGTTGAGCGTGTGAGCGGCTCGTTGTTGTAGGCAAGGAAGGCATTGTCGTCGTTGATGAAGAAGTCGAAGTCGGCAGCGTTGAGAGCTTCGCCCGACGTGTTCTGCAGCACTACGCGCACCACGTTGGTGTTCTTCATCAGGTCGACAGTAGCCGTCTTCACTCCGAAACCTTCAAGGTTGAGGTTGGCATCCTTCAATAGTCCGTGATAGAGAGAGGTGAGGTCGTGGTCGACGATGCGTTCAGAGCGGTTGATTCGGCATGTGAGCGAACTGATGTCCTGGTTGTTCGGCTTGCCGTAGATGTAAGAATTGGCAAACCTTTCTTCACCTTCCGCCCACACCTTGAGTGTGTAGTGTCCGGGCTTAAGCTCGTTGACCGACATATATCCGCCACGGTTTTCAATGTCCTTGACGCTTTCCTGCTTCTGCAGGGCGAGTTTTCCGTCCTTGTCGAAGGCGTAAAGCGTGACTGTCTTCACCTCGTTGGGGAAGGCGTCGGCAAACTTCATGTTCATGTCATACTTGAAGTTGACGCGCAACTCCTTCGGGCAGTTCGACTGATCGTCCTCCATCATTCCACACGAGGTCACGGTGAACATCATAGCCATCACAGCTGCGAGGGCCTTGAGGCCACTAATTATTTGGCGCTTGTTGTGTTTCATATCGTTTAGTTTTTGTTTCGTGAAGTATGTGAGAGTAATATATTAATAATGTGAGAGTATATATTAATAATGAGTATAGTCTGCGTCGGTTGATGAGAGCCGCTTGTGTGGTCTCATGTTGCCGTCATCCTCTTGGTATCTGGCGGCGCGATACCTCCGTCCTTGTTGTTCCGGTGGCGGAGTCGCCGGGCGTTTGTGTCGGTTAGTGTAGGTGGGTATGGCGGTAGAGTCATACCCACCTACGATTGGTTTACGTCTTTAGTACGTAGAGATTAAGTTCGCTTTGCCTTGAACTTTACATCTCAGTACGTAGTATTTCTCTTCTCTATTAATAGAGTTTTGTATCGTTCGGCTTAGCTGATTATTTGCCAAGGTCGACAGTCTGCTTAACGATTCTCCAAGAGATAACGTTGATCTTAGCAGCGAGATATGTCTGTGTCTCTTCAGGATTTACAGGGATGAACTCGCTGGTGGGGTCGTAAACCGGAGTACCGAAGCCCTTGATAGTGTTGACGTCAATCTGATAGTAGTGGTTACGTACGATACCCTTAGCTGTGCCGAGGTGTGCTACGTCGGTGAAGTAGTAAGCTCTACCCTGGCTACGGATTTCGGCAAGCGACTTGCCCATATTCTCGTTGCACGCAGCTGTAGCTTCAACATCGCCCTTATATACTGTAACGCCCTCGTTGAGCTGTGCCTTAACCTGATAACCTGTCACTACGAAGTGGATGTCATTGACTGTAAGACCTGTGATTTCAGTACCAGTCGCAGTTGTGGTATGCTTCTTATAGTCCTTGTTCTCAGCCAAGATGGCCTTCTTCACAGCCTCTTCCGAGAGATACTCAACGCCCTTGTACTTGCAGATTTCGGCTTTTGTACCGTCTTCATACTGCAACTCTACGGTAGCAACGTATTGCGGCTTGTTGTTGGCAGAGGTGTTAGGATTGGTGTAGTAAACATCGCCAATCTGAGAAGTGTAGGCGTTGTACGACTTGCCCTGACTCATATCGCTTCTTGATGTCTCCCAGTAGCAGCGGAAGTAAGCAGGATGATTCCACTGAGTGAAGCCCAGACCATCGTCAGTCCATGTTGCGTCAATCATCTTGATGAGGTTGGCGTCGGTTGTCTCCTTGGCGAGTCCCCAACCCTTGATGACAGCATATACCTTCTTGCCGTTGGTAGTTTCGCCTACAAGGAACTTGCCGCTCTCCTTAGCAACAGTTGCTGTAGAAGTGAGCTTGGCAGCAACGCGCTCCACGTAGATGTCAACCGGATTGCGTTCGGCAGTAGTCTTGTCTGTAGCAACGTGTCCTGTGATGTCGGCAACCCATACCTTGTTTGTTCCGTCAGAATACACCGAGCTTGACATTACGAAATCCTTAGCGTCAGCACCTTGTGCCTTGAAGTTCTGTGCGGCAACGGCATCCTCTACTTCTGTCTTTGACATCTTGGCTTTAAGAACGCCTGATTCAATCGTAGCGGGGTTTACAATAGCTATCATAGAGTGAGGAGCAGTCTTGGTTGCGCCCTCAATCACGAGCATAGCGTCTGTAATTTTCTCTACGTTAGGTGTAAATTTGCCATCGCTAGCAGGATTAGCCTTCTCCACATAGTTGGTTGTACCCATATTGTAGGCATCGCCATTCTCTGTAAAGAAGTAGAAGCGTACGGCATTAATCTTGTTCTCGTTTGCCGAACCGTCTGCATATTCGGCGTCAGCACGTGAACCGCTGGTTCCAACATTGTTGATATTTACCGCTACATAGCTTCTTGTTCCTTCACCAGTGGTAGGGTTGTTCTCGGCAACCTCTTCGGATGTACAAGCACTAAATGCAATTGCAGCCAGTGCAAGAGGGAATAATTTAAACTTGTTCATAACTATAAAGTTTAAGTGGTTATTAATTTTTGTGTTTGAATAAAAGTCTTTTTGTAAGTCTGATTGCGTTCAGTCTGAGTTTAGTCTGTCTGATCTGGTTTGCCAGTCAAGTCCAGTTTAGCATTGTGTCGGTGTCAGTATAATGTGTCTATTGGATGTCTTCGAGATTCCTTCGGGCTGTGTCGCATCCCTTGTCGGCAGCCTTCTTGAAGCTTTCTATAGCCTTAGCCTCGTTGCCTATCTGCCAGTAGCATACGCCTCTTGCATTGTCTGCCTCGGCAGAGTCGCCTGCCTTGTCGAGCTTGCGCAGAGCGTCAGCCCATTTGTCGGCATTGATGTCGGCGCAGGCGGCATTGAGATTGGCTGTAGGATCGTCGGGATACATGAGGGCGGCGATGGCGAACACCTCGTTAAACTCCTTAGATCCCGGCTCGTAAGTCTGTGCTACCATATACATCTCGTTCTGCGACAGCAGCTGAGGCTTGGTCTTGATGAGCTGCTTAGCCTCTTCAACAGAGAACGGACGGACGTTGCATGTGATGACATAATCGGAATGGCGCAGAGCCGGATACCATGTAGCGAGCATTGTGCGATACTCCTCCGGATATTGCGACTTGATGAGCCACTCGCGTCGGTCGGGTTCCGTTGCATTGTCCTCGGCAATCTTCAGAATGGCGTTGCGGTTGTTGAGATTGCTCTCGCGGATGTATTTGCATAGTCCTTGCCAATCCTCGGCAGTCGACTTTACTGTGAACAGCCGGTCGTCGAGCTTGACGAGCTGTCTGACGTAGTTCTTGAGCGTAGCCGCACGGTTGGCAGCGAGATACTCGTTGTGCTTGTATGGAGCCTCGGGCGATGCGTATCCGTGGATCTCGATGCTTGTGATTGTCATGTTGGCATCCTTCTTAATGATGTTGATAGTGTCGACAATCTTGGCAAGTTCGCGTGGGTTGTTGCGGTAATTGGGATGAAGTTCGGTGCGATCGACTGGGAAATCGACGTAAGCACGGCCCGACATAGAGTACGTTTTCTGCTCTACAGCCACCGGAGCGATGTAAGCCACCTTCGGCTGGCGCATCTTCTTGATCTGTTCGCTTTCCTGCTCGTCCACCTTTCCGCATCCGCAGAGGTCCTCTTTCATTACAATGTCGGCGTTGCGCATCCAGTCGGCGTATTCGGTCTGCGCCTGATAGGAGAAGCTTTGGGTCTTGCCGTTCTTGCGAGTCACCGCCATTGCGTCGGGGTACTTGCGGTAGTCGCGGCGTTCGTACATCACCTTCTGCTTCGTACCGTTGATAACGATGGGCTGCAGAGCCACGCTGTTGTCGCCCGACTCAATTGTCGGCGTCAGAACCACGCGACGGTTGGCAGGCATATTGAGCTCGTCGAGGCAGAAGTCCATTCCTACGAAGAACTGGTTGTCAGCTCTTGTAGCCTTGATATTCTCCACCGCCACCTGACGGTTGAGAATCTTGGCCGACCTCTTCGTCTGTGCCGTCGCGTTGGCGGCACTTAAGACGAGGGCTGCTAATAATATAATGTAGTGTTTCATATATTGGAGTCTTTGTGTTAGTTAATAGAGTATGCAGTCGGTTTAGAACATGTATATAAGTTCGATGGCAGCCTTTGTGGGACCAACATAGTTCTTGTGTGCCTCGCCTTTCTTGTTGCCGCATGTCTTGCATTCAAACTTCTTGTAGTGGATGTAGTCGTAGCCTACACCGAGCGAAGTCTCCAGGTTCCAATGCTTGGACAATGGCCACTGATAGCCGGCTGTGAGTCCGCCACCTGCAAACCATCCTTCGTATCTGTGATTCTTAAACTCTTTGAGCATTCCGAACGGCATCTTGATGCCTCCGGCGTTGAATTGTCCGCCCATAGCATGCACGCCGAGAAACCAACCGTTGAACGTCTGGCAGAACCAGTAGCGGTATTCCGGCTGGATTACCCAATGGCGTATGCTCTTATTGTCCTTGAATTTCCAGGGGTTGATGCCGTAGAATGCCTGGATAGTGTGTTTACGACCGGTCTGAAGTTCCAGTCCGATGTTCGGTGTAGTAGTGGCCCAATAGAGCACATTGGTCTTTAGTCCCAGTTGCTGGGCGTTAGCCGATACAGCCACGAGCAGAGCTACTATGAGCAGCCTCAATCTGTATGTTACGTGTTTAGCCATATTACTTTCTTTTTAAGTGTTCTAGTTTTGTGATGTTATTGTGTTAAAACTTGTCGTCAAAGGCGGGGTGTCTTTTAGTCAAAGTCTGTTAGTTTTTTAAAAGAGGTTTGTTTAAACCTTAATTAAGTCTGTTTAGTTTGTGTTGTGATTTTACCCTTGTACTGTTATACGATTGCAAATTTAGAGATAAATTGTAATTGTCGCTTGTCAATTTAGTGTCCAAAATGCGCAAATCTGCATTTTTTTGTACATTTTATTAATCCTACATAGGAATAAGACGGCTATTTTCGTATTTCGTCACCTGATTTCAATATCGTAAAAAAGGATTTTTATCGTATGAAGGGGCGTATTTTGATTATGAAGGGGTGTGTATATATAATAATGTCAATTCCTCTGTCGGTAGACCGAAGGGGGCATTCCCTCCATCTGCTTGAATATTCTTGACATCGAGGCGAGGTCGGCAAAGCCCATACGATAGGCTATATCGCTGAGTGGGAGCGTACGGTCGGCGAGCAGCACAACCTTGGTCTCCTGCACTTTCAGATAGTTTATCCATGAGTTGAAGTTGCGTCCCTTCACATTGTTGATATAGTTGGACAGCAGTCGGGCGTTGAGCCCCATCTCTTCAGCCACCTGCGTAATGGTGATGCTCTCCTTCAGATAGGGTTTGTCGTCGCGTCGGGTCCACTCGTTCACGATATTGTCGATAGAGTTGGGGTCGGACTTGGGTTGCTGGGTGCTTTCCTCGTCGTCCTTTTCAAATTGGCTTATAGCGTAATAGGGTATGCCCCGTTCGTAGTAACGCCTTACTTTGGCTACTTGTGCTTGGATTTCTGCCTCGGGGTAGGGGTCTTCGGCGGTAATGGCGCGCTGTAGTGGAATCTTGTCGGTATCAAATGCCGGACTGATATTCCAATAGATGTTGCGGCATATGATGAATGCTATGCTGTTGACGATGACAATCAGCGAGAGAAGCCAAAGCACGATGGAATCCCATGTGGGGTCGGAGATGCACATGTTTACAATATCTATTATATAATATGTAACCATTGAAATGACAACGGCTATGAGCCAGTGGCTCTGGCTACGGCTTGTGCCCGAGCAGTAGTTGTCGATATGCTCCTTGAAGCGTATTATCTGCTGGTTGACCGACTTAAGAATGTATATGAATTCGACCACGAACACCGTATACAGCGCATAGCACGTGATGGTGGCGGGCGTAGTTGTGAGGAATTCGTTGTAAGCCTTGGCGGAGAAAGTGAAGCCGTAGTCGGGGATGAACAATAATATATGTATAAGCCACACGAGCAGTACGGGCGAGACGAAGAGTATGGCTGTACGCAGCTTGGGCTGCTTGCCGTGCAGCAGATATATGATGGCTGTCATGTCGATGCATATCGAGAAGTACATGAACAGCGGTCCGGTGAAGTGGTCGAGCGCCAGATGGGGCACTTGGTTGACAATTCGCACGGCATACAGCAGGCTTGCCAGTCCCTCGATAAGGGCTGAGGCTGCAAGGCACAGTCGTGTCTTGCAGTATGATCCGATTTTTCCCTGCTCGTCTCTTTTGTAAGGTGTGAGCAGGAAGATTATTCCTATTGTGGCGCATACGGCGCAGTTGAAAACGTATGCGATTAGTGAATATATGTCTATTGTCATTGCGTTTTACACTTTTAGTATATGCAAAGTTACTAAAAAGCACTATGTTTGTCAATGATGTTTGTCATTTTTTAACCTAAATTTGACAAATTGTATTTTCTGTGCGTGTTTTTGCAAAGCAGAATTACAGACTTTCTACGTACTCGTAGAGCTGCTTGTAAAACGGGTGGCGGGTCATTGTGGCGGCTGAGCCGAGGATGATGAGCTTCATGCGGGCGCGTGTTATGGCTACGTTCATGCGGCGAAGGTCGCGCAGGAATCCTATGTCGCCGCCGTCGTTGTCGCGCACCAGCGAGATGAGGACGATGTCGCGCTCCTGACCCTGAAATCCGTCGACAGTGTTGACGGTGATGAGGCGGCGGTAGGGACGAAGACGCTCGCTCTGGCGTATCATCTTGCGCAGCAGCTGCACCTGGGCACGATAGGGCGAGATGATGCCCACATCAATCGACTCGTCGAGCACGCGCTGACGGCCTATCTTGTCGAAATAGTCGGCGAGAGTGGCGAGCGTGAGTTCAGCCTCGGCACGGTTGATGCGACCGAAGTTTTCGCCCACGAACTCCTCATGGCCGTCAATGTCGGTGGTGTCAACCCACATCATGGGGCGGTCGTAGTCAAGAATGCCACGTCCGCGCACCTCGGGAGCCGACTGTACGCGCGAGTTGTAGAAGTAGTCGCTTGAGAATCGCATTATCTGCTCGTTCATGCGATACTGCACTTCGAGCAGCGTCACCACCTCGGGCTTCTGCTCGGCAATGCGCTCCATAAGCGTTTTGCCCAGTCCGCCCTTAAGAGCCATGATGCTCTTCACGGTAGGCGGCAGCTGACAATGGTCGCCTGCCAGAATCACACGGCCCGCCTTGCGTATGCCAATCCAGCATGCCGCCTCAAGAGCTTGGGCCGCCTCGTCTATAAATAAGGTGGAGTAGTGTTCGCCTTCGAGCACCCGGTTGGCGCAACCCGTGAGTGTGCAGGCTATGACACGGGCCTCGCCGAAGAGCGACGAGCGTATGCGCAGTTCCAGTTCGGTGGCGCGGCTCTTCAGACGGTCCATCTTCTGGTGCCACGCCTACGAACGGCGCTTCGA
>OQVZ01000063.1_pt1 | contig 32928 bp, 26 predicted proteins | sample 1691571 | NCBI WGS metagenome assembly OQVZ01 (sample SAMN03418261, study PRJEB22391) | human gut metagenome | biome: human-gut; feature: organic feature; material: feces | host: Homo sapiens | place: Tanzania | collected 2013-01
TGTTCCGTCTGTTTGGCAGACAGAGGGTTATTCTGTTCCTTATTATTATGCGAGCACATTTCCGAAGGCTTTCAGCAGAATGAAAAGCAAAATTCCGTCAATCGACCACAATATGCAGGAAATCGGTTTTTACAGAAAATCGTTTACTCTTGATGAGAATTTTGACGGCAGGGAAGTGTTCCTGCATTTCGGTGCTGCAAAAAGTGCACTTGAAGTTTATGTTAACGGCGAATTTGTCGGCTATTCTCAGGGCTCAATGGCACCTCACGAATTTGATGTAACCAAAGTGCTTAAAAAGGGTGAAAACCTTATTACTGCTAAGCTTTATCGTTTTTCGGATGGTTCATATCTTGAGGACCAGGATATGTGGTGGCTTTGCGGTATTTATCGTGAAGTTTATCTTTTTGCAGAGCCGAAGCTTTGCCTTCGTGATTTCTATTTTAAAACCGATTTTGACGATACATATAATGATTCAAATGTAACTCTTGATATGTATATCAAAAATTACAACAATATAAGAGGCAAGATGGAAGCATCTGCTAAGCTTATTGATGCAAACGGTGAGGAAACCGAGCTTGGTAAGGCTGATGTTAACCTTTCGGGCGGTAAAGAAACCGTAACATTTAACAAGCTTGTTAAATCACCTAAAAAGTGGTCTGCCGAGCATCCTAATCTCTATACTCTTGTTATGGAAGTTAAGCTTGACGGCAAAACCGTTTGTGTTAAAACATATAAGGTCGGTTTTAAGAAAGTAGAAATTAAGGGCGAAAAGATTTATTATAACGGTATGCCGCTTATGATTAAGGGTGTTAACCGTCACGATTTTGACTGTGATCACGGTTGGGCAGTACCTAAAATCAGATATACTCAAGACCTTGATATTATGAAGCAAAATAATATCAATTCTATTCGTACTTCTCATTATCCTGACGACCCGTATTTTTATGATATGTGTAATGAGTACGGTTTTTATGTTATGGATGAATGTGATGTTGAAACTCACGGTGTAAGGCGTAAAGGTGTTCCGGGTTCAAATCCTATGTGGACAGGCGCAGTTGTTGACCGTATGCAAAGAATGGTTTTGCGTGACAGAAACAATCCTTGCATCTTTATGTGGTCACTCGGTAATGAAGCCGGCGACGGCAGTAACTTTATGGAAATGAAGAAAGCCGCACTTGCACTTGATGACACCCGTCAGTTCCATTATGAGGGCGATTTTGATTTAACTAAGAGTGATGTTATCTCCCGTATGTATCCTACAAAGGATATTATGGAAAAACTCGGTAACAAGCAAGCTATTACTATTTCTCTTTATGACAATATTGCAAATCAGCTTGCGGCTGACAGTAAGCCTATTAAGGCTGAAATGTATGAGGGTAAACCTATTGTACTTTGTGAATATGCTCACAGTATGGAAAATTCCCTCGGTAATTTCCAAGAATATATTGACGACTTTGAAAAGTATGACAATATGTGCGGCGGCTTTATTTGGGACTTTGTTGACCAAGCGCTTCATGTAAAGGATGAAAACGGCAACGACAATTACCTTTACGGTACAGACTTCCAAGGTCAGGAACCGCATAAGCTTATCGATATTCCTAATACTACCGCTATGACGGGCAGTAATGTGTATTTCTGTGCAAACGGTATTATCGGCGCTGACAGAAAGCCTCATCCTCAAATTGTCGAGGTTAAGCACGGCTATCAAAATATCGGTATTACCGCTGTTGACGCTAAGAACGGTGAATTTAAGATTAAAAATAAATTCCTTTTCACAAATCTTTCTTCTTATACCTGTAATTGGGTTATTAAAGCTGAGGGTGAAGCCGTTCAAAACGGCAGCGCAGGAATTATTGACTGCAAACCTCTTGAAGAAACCGAACTCAAAATTGATTTTGTTTCTTCAAAACTTCCTGAAGATAAGGAATGTATCCTAACAATTTCATTTGTGACCAACGAAGCTTCATTTGGTTTGGAAAAAGGATATGAAGTAGCATTCGAGCAGTTTATCATTAATAATATGTCACAACCGACCGAAATTAAAAATGAAGGAAAGCTTACATTTGATATTTCAAACAAAAAAGTTACCGTTAACGGTGATAATGTTAAGGTTGTTGTTGATGACGGTAAAGTTGTAAGCTATGTTATTGACGGTAAAGAACTTCTTAAAGCACCTCTTATGCCAAACTATTTCAGAGCACTTACCGATAATGATATTGATTTTCTCAACTTTACTCCGCAGTGGGCAAAGTTTCATCCATTCTATGCTTGGCAGAGAGCAACTCACCATACAAAATCTGTTAAGACGGAAGTTACTCAAAACGGCAATGCAGTTGAAATTCATATTGCATTTTCAACAATCGGTCTTAAAAATTCTGTTGCAACATACAAAGTATATCCTGACGGCAGACTTTATGTTTATCACAGCGCAACTCCAACAAAGGGTATGCTTCGTTTCGGTTACCAAATGACTATGGACAAGTCTATGGAATATGTTCAGTGGCACGGCAGAGGACCAAAGCCTACATATATTGACCGTAAACTCGGTTCAAAAATTGACCTTTATGATTCAACCGTTACCGATTTTGAATACAGATATATGCGCCCGCAGGAATCTTCTAACAGAACAGATGTAAGATACTTTACACTTACAGATAAAGACGGTTTCGGAATCAAAGTCGACGCTTATTATAATAACCCTATCAATTTTTCTGTTTATCACTACACAACCGACGGTCTTGAGAAAGCTACTCATATTAACGATATCCCTTATGAAGATATTACAACAGTTAATATTGACCATAGGCAGCTCGGCGTTGGCGGTGACCTTCCGGGTCAGGCATTTGTTCGTGAACCGTACACAATGCCAAAGGGTGAAAAACAGGAATACTCATTCGTAATTACACCTATTAAGAAAGGATAAACGATAATGAAAAGGCCGCTTGCCTTTATTGGTTTTTCAGTGGCAATAACCTTACTGCTGATAAATTTTATCGCTTACAAATTTTATTTAGTTGTATTTGTTTCGGCAGTGGTGCTCTTTGCGGCATCACTGCTGATTAAAAAGACAAGACAGGCAGCAGTCGTACCGCTCGTTTTCGGTTCGGCAGTGTTTGCTTGTCTTATTTTTATGTTTACGCTTAATTTTAATGTTTCAAACCAGTTAAAGCTTGATGACACTCAGCATAAAGCTACTTTTAATATAGTTGATTTAATGTATAAAAGCGATGACAGTTTTGTTTATACCGTTAAAACAAAAGCAATAGATGATTTAAACGCACCGCAAAATATAAAACTGAAAGTTTATTCGGATAAAGAACTCGATGCAGACTATTATGATGATGTTACGGCTGAACTTAAATTTACGAAATCGGGTGAAAATTCACTCGATTCTTATGGCTCTTATGCAGATTCACGCTATCTTTTCGCTACAGTTGAATCATACGCTTTTGTAAACGAAAACAAGTCAAAACCGCTTAACTATTATATTATAAAAATTCGTGAATATGTAAAAAATTCACTTGCACTTAAAATGAAAAACGACACCGGTGCACTTTGCACGGCTTTGCTGATAGGGGATAAGAGCAATTTGTCAGACGAAACAAATGCAAATTTCAGCCTGTGCGGTGTTTCACATATTATGGCAGTATCGGGTTTGCATACTTCTGTTATATGTATGGGGTTTTATACACTGCTGAAATATTTGGGCGTTAAAAGGAAAGTGCGTATACCCGTTTCACTTGCGGTTTTACTGTTTTATGTGGCTCTTGCAGGTTTTTCAAAATCTGTTGTGCGCTCCGCCGTGACAATAGCTGTTTTGCTGCTTTCTCAATTTGCAAACAGAAAGGCTGACACACTCAATTCTCTTGGTTTTGCAACGCTTGTTTTATGCTTTAACCCTTTTGCGGTAACAGATATCAGCGCTCTTTTAACAGTAAATGCAGTGCTCGGTATGGTTGTAGTAAAACCTTTTGTCGACAAGTATTTTAAGCCTAAAAGCAAAGCAAAAACATATTTATATAACAGTGCCGCTCTTACTTTCAGCATAATGGTAACAACTTTTCCGATTATGTGGATATTCTTTAAAAATATCAGTTTTATAGCGTTTTTCGCAAATATTGTTATAATTCCGCTTGCCCAAGTTGTAATGATATCTTCTTTGATTGCAGTTATTTTGAGCTTTAACGCTGTTTTGTCATTCGTTCCTGTATTTATAGCATATTGCTCGTCAAAATTGATGCTTATTATAGTAGATTTTCTTGCCGATACGCTCTGGTTTTTAAATGTTGATATGGGTAATACCGTATTTATTTTGGCTTATTGCGCATTATTATTTTTGCTCGGAATATCCGTTTGTTTCAAACTTAAAATTAATGCAAAAATTATGGTTTTAACATCACTTATTTTATTTGTCTTTTCCTGCTCATATTCATCTTACATCAATCACACAAGTGATTTTGTGACAATAACTTCAACTCAGGCAACAGTAATATATAACGATTCGGCGGTTGTAGTTATAAATGCAAATAAAAAGAATGATTACTATAATGTAAAATCAACGATTAATACTTATAAACCGGACCTTGTATTGTTTGTTGATTGCAATTATGATAAAAAGAAATTGTCACTTTTAGCACCAAATGAAAAAGAATTTTATAATAATACCGATTTTGATATTGATTTATGTGATACAATTAATGTAAAATATCAGTCAGGTATCCTTTATGCCGATGTTGACGGAAACAATGTAACTGTTGATAAAAGATATGTTCATATAAATTCCCAAACATACCTTAAAAATATTAAATACATTTATGATAAAGATGATAATTCTACTTTAAGAATAAAAAGGAAGTGAGATTTTGCCGAAAATTAATGAATCAGATTTAAAGAAAGAGATTAAATCAGGCGAGTTTAAAAATGCTTATCTTCTTTACGGTGAAGAAAGCTATTTGAAAGAATACTATGCAAATGAACTTAAAAACAAAATAGTTGATAAAACTTTTGAAGCGTTTAACTTTCACTCTTTTGACGGTAAAGATACCCAACTTGACGATATTCTTAAAGACGCTCAAATGCTCCCTATGATGAGCGAATACAATTTTGTTTTGGTTAAAGATTATCCTATTGATAAATCTGCAAGTGATATTAAGCTTCTTGAAGAATATTTAAAAGATGCGCCCGACACCACTGTTTTGGTATTTTGGTTTGACGCTGTCGAAGTCGACACCAAAAGCGCTAAGTTTAAAAAAGTTATTAAAGCTTTTGAAGCGGCAGGCGACTGTGTTGAGCTTCAAAAAAGAAGCGAAAATGATGTTGCAAAATTGCTTGTTTCAGGTGCTAAAAAGAGAGGTTCAAGCATAAGTGCAGATACGGCAAAATATCTTATTTCCGTTTCAGGAAACGATATGAAAATTCTTTTAAACGAACTTGATAAACTTTCTTATTATGCAAAAGGAAACGAAATTACCAAGCAAACAGTAGATAATATGGCAACAAAGTGCCTGCAAGCAAGAATTTACGACCTTTCAAAATTTGTTGTTGCAGGTAATTCAAGCAAAGCTTATGATGTGCTAAACACCCTTTTTGAAATGAAAGAAGAACCGATAATTATTCTTTCTGCTATAAGCGGCGTTTATGTCGATATGTATAGAGTTAAGTGTGCAAAAAGTGCCGGCTTCGGCTTTGACGATGTTGCAAAATATTATAATTACCGTGGCAGGGAATTTGCACTCAGAAATGCTACAAGAGATTGCGCAAACCTTTCAACCGAGCAACTTCGTTCATCTATAGATGAAATATCCAAAACCGATATTAAGCTAAAAAGCACTGCCGTCAACAAAAAACTTTTAATTGAAGAACTTATTATTAAGCTTATTTTAATTGCAAGAGGTGTAAAATATGCTTAAAATTAAAGAAGCCGTTATTGTTGAGGGAAAATATGACAAAATCAAACTTTCAAATTTAATCGACACTTTAATTATTGAAACAAACGGTTTTGCCGTTTTTAAAGACAAGAAGAAGCTTGCGTTTATCCGCAAACTTGCAAATGAGCGTGGCATAATCGTAATAACCGATTCGGACCACAGCGGTTTTCAAATAAGAAATTACATTTGCTCATCTCTCCCTAAAGATAAGATAAAACATATTTATATCCCAGATATTTACGGTAAAGAAAAACGAAAAAAAGAGCCGTCAAAAGAGGGCAAACTCGGAGTCGAGGGAATAGATGATAAAATACTTTTGTCCCTTTTTGAAAAAGCAAATATTGAAGCTCAAAGCGTTGAAAAGAGAGATTTGATTACAAGTGTCGATATGTTTACTTTGGCACTTAGCGGTACACCTAATGCAACGCAAAATAAAAAGAAACTCCTTAAATCACTTGATTTACCGGAATTTCTTTCTACTTCTTCTTTAATTTCTTATCTTAATTCATCAATGGATAAGAAAGAATTTTATTCTCTTTGCCATAATTTGTTTTCTAATCAACAATAATAATTTTGCTTTTTTGCTCAGTGCCGCAAGGCAGTGGAGTTTTATATCCCAAATTGTATAAATCTGTGCAGTGACATTCAAGCTCAAACAATTTTCTGCCGTAATTGTCAAGTTTTTCTATGTCACTGTATCGGCTTATTATAGGTAATTTTGAATTTTTCTTCATCTCGTTTAATATTTCTTTTCCTCGCTTGTTAAAACCGAGTATACGAATGTACGGCACATCCTCACTGTATTCTTTTGTTATGCCTAAATAACTTTTTAAAATGATACGCCTTATTCTTGAATGGGTGTATCTTTTTGTTTTTATTGCTTCAAACAATTCTTTAGTATCGCAGGCATTTCTTACGCTTTTGAAGATTCTGTTTTCAAGACCTTCGTTTACATCTTCGATTTTTGCAAAGTCGTCGGCTGTCATACTTCTGAGCTTTGCAAGAACTGCTTTTTCACAGTTGTTTATTGAACAGATGTCATCCAAATTAAGCGTTTGCCTGATTGCGCTTGCACTGTAGTGCACATCGTCGGTGTCGTGACCTTTGCCGATTCTTTTAATTGCCGTAAAAGGTAAATTTGTGTGCCTGATGTATTCTATAGCTAAAATGTTGTTAGGTGTGTCAAGCAAGTCGCTGCCGATAACATTTTTTCTTGCAACCGGATAGGAAACACCTTTTTTCATTTCTTCTTTGATTAATTCTTTATTTTTGTCAATTTCATCCGCAATCTTTTTTAATTTACTTGTATTTTCACATTCGGCGCCGAAAGCTATTCGGTCAACCACCCCTGTTTTTTCAAGTATTTGCACGCCTGCTTTTGCAAATCCCTCGGCAGACATTAAGGCGTATGCGCAAGGCAGTTCAATAACCAAATCAGCTCCGTTTTCAAGTGCTGTTTTGCACCGCTCAAATTTGTTGTATACTGCAAATTCACCTCGCTGAACAAAGTTGCCGCTCATAACACATATAACCAAACCGTCTTCTTTAACGCTGTCAATCAAATACTTGTGACCATTGTGAAACGGATTAAATTCGCAAATTATGCCTGTATTCATAAAATTTCACCAAATTATTAATTTTGTCCTTGACAATAATATATTATTTATATTATTATATTACTAAATAATTATTATAATTTCAATATATGGAGGCAATATTTTGAAAATTCTTGTTATTAATTGCGGCAGTTCATCTCTCAAGTATCAGCTTCTTGATATGAAAGACGAATCTGTTCTTTGCAAAGGTTCTATTGAAAGAATCGGTCTTAAAATCAACGGCGGTGAAGAAAATGTTATCGTTAAAGTAGGCGATGAAAAGTTCGTTTACGACAAAGAACTTAAAGACCATGTAGCAGCATTCAACGAGGTTAAGTATATCCTTTCCGAGGGTGAACACAAGGTTATTGATTCATTTAACGAGATTGATGCTATCGGTCACAGAATCGTACAGGGCGGCGACAGATATACTAAGAGCGTTCTTGTTACCGAAAAGGTAGTGCAGGATGTGGAAGAGCTTGCTCCTCTTGCTCCGCTTCATAACCCGGCTCACCTTATGGGCTACAGAGCGTGCCTTGAAGTTGTAGGTCCTGATGTTCCTCAGGTATTTGTATTTGACACATCATTCCACAGCACAATGCCGCCAAAGGCTTATATGTATGCCGTTCCTTATGAATATTATGAAAAGTACGGCGTTCGTCGTTACGGTTTCCACGGCACATCACACAAGTTTGTTTCCCACAGAGTTGCAGACAAGATGGGCAAGAACATTAAAGATTTAAAGATTATCACTTGTCACCTCGGCAACGGCTCATCTATCGCTGCTGTTGACCATGGCAAGGTTGTTGATACATCAATGGGCTTTACTCCTCTTGACGGCTTTATGATGGGTACTCGTTCAGGCGGTGTTGACCCATCTGTTGTTACTTTTATTATGAAGAAGCTTAACCTTACTCCTGACGAAATGGACAATATCCTTAATAAGCAGTCGGGTGTTAATGCTATTTCAGGTGTTTCTTCTGATGACCGTGACATTTGTGCCGCTCAGAGAGAGGGTAACGAAAGGGCCATTTTAGCTCACGAAATGCAGGCTTATGAAATCGCTAAGTATATCGGTTCATACATTGCCGCAATGGACGGTGTTGACGCTATCGTGTTTACCGGCGGTATCGGTGAAAACGGTTTTTGGCTTCGTTCAAAGATTTGCTCATATTTTGGCTATATGGGCGTACATATTAATGAAGCGCTCAACCAAGCTACCGTTAAGGGTGCGGAAGCTGAGCTTACTGAGCCTGACGACAAGGTAAGAGTATTCATTCTTGCAACCGACGAGGAACTTACCATTGCTCGTGACACTGAAGAGATTGTTAAAAATCTTAAAAAGTAAATTATACATTTAATATAAATATAAGAAGGAGGAAACAAAATGCCTGAAATTAAGTATGAAATCACTGAACACCTCGGTGTAATTTCTGAAACAGCTCGTGGCTGGACAAGAGAAGTTAATATGATTTCTTGGAACGGTCGTGAACCTAAGATTGATGTTCGTGATTGGTCTCCTGACCACTCAAAAATGAGCAAGGGTCTTACATTTACTGTTGATGAAATTAAAGAGCTTACTAAGCTTGTTGAAAATCTCTAATCGAAATATTTAGGGGCAACATTTTCTGTGTTGCCCTTGAAATTTTGTTAAGACATTTTTATTTTAAAGGAAATTAACAAATTTATGATATTAAATTTGATGTATTGATATATTATAGTTAGTAAATTATTGAGGTATAAATTATGGAATGGACTTCGTTAAACGATTTGAGAGAAAAGTATCTCTCTTTCTTTGAAAGCAAGGGTCATTTAAGGCTTCCGAGTTTCTCGCTTATCCCTAATAATGACAAGAGCTTGCTTCTTATCAACTCCGGTATGGCTCCTATGAAAAAGTACTTTACCGGTGAGGTTACACCTCCTCGTAATCGTGTAACCACTTGCCAAAAGTGTATTCGTACTCCTGATATTGAGGAGGTTGGCAAGACTGACCGTCACGGCACATTTTTTGAGATGCTCGGCAACTTCTCTTTCGGTGATTATTTCAAAAAGGAAGCTACTGCTTGGGCTTGGGAATTTTGCACAAAGGTTCTTGAAATGCCTGTTGACAAGCTTTATGTTACCATTTATGAAAACGATGACGAAGCTTTTGAAATTTGGACAAAGCAAAACGGTGTTGACCCGTCGCATATCGTTCGTTTAGGTAAGGCTGACAATTTCTGGGAGCACGGTTCGGGTCCTTGCGGTCCTTGCTCGGAGATTTACTTTGACCGTGGCGAAAAGTACGGTTGCGGTTCTCCTGACTGCGGTCCGGGTTGCGAATGTGACAGATATGTTGAATTTTGGAACAATGTGTTCAGTCAGTTTAATAACGACGGCAACGGCAATTATACCGAACTTGTACAAAAGAATATTGATACAGGTATGGGTCTTGAAAGACTTGCTTGCATTATGCAGGGCGTAGACAATATTTTTGAAGTTGATACAGTTCAAAATATTATGAAAAAAATCAGCGAAATTTCAGGTGCTAAGTATCACGAAGATGCTAAAAAAGATGTTTCGCTTCGTATTATTACCGACCATGTTCGTTCGGCAACATTTATGATTGGCGACGGCGTAATTCCGTCAAATAACGGCAGAGGTTATGTTCTTCGCCGCCTTATCCGTCGTGCTTGCCGTCACGGTAGGCTCTTAGGTGTTAACGAACCGTTCCTTTATAAGGTTTGTGACACTGTTATTCACGAAAATCATGTTGCTTATCCTGAGCTTGCAGACAAGTCAGAGCTTATAACAAAAGTTATCCGTGCCGAGGAAGATTCTTTCGGCAAAACTATTGATGCCGGTCTTGCAATGCTTGACGAATATATTGATAAACTTGAGGGCAAAGTTTTCTCAGGTGAGGATGCATTCAAGCTTAACGATACTTACGGTTTTCCTCTTGATTTAACTAAGGATATCCTTGAGGAAAAGGGTATTACAGTTGATGAGGATAAATTTAATGCTTTGCTTGCTAATCAAAAAGCTACTGCCCGTGCTGCCCGTAAGGATGCAGGTGCAGACGCTTGGAAGGGCAATTCAGTTAAGATTGACACCGATAAAACAGAATTTGTCGGTTATACCGATTTTGATTGCGATGCTAAAATCATTGCTATCGTTAATGCTGACGGTGAACTTGTTGATATGCTCGGCGCAGGTGAAAGCGGTACTGTTGTTCTTAATAAAACTCCTTTCTATGCACAGTCAGGTGGTCAGGTAGGTGACAGCGGTGTAATTAAAAACGGTGATGATAATGCATTTATCGTTTCGGACACTGCAAAGAATGCCGATTCAATTTATCTTCACAAGGGTGAAGTTTCTCGTGGCGTTATCAGCGTAGGCGACAGCGTATCTGCAAGCATTAACGCTGAAAGAAGAAAAGCTATTATGCGTAATCATACCGCTGCCCATCTTCTTCAAGCCGCTCTTCGTCAGGTGCTCGGTACACATGTTGAGCAGGCAGGTCAGCTCGTTAATGAAAGCGAAGTGCGATTCGACTTTACTCATTTTAACCCTATGACGAGTGAAGAAATCAAAAAGGTTGAACTCATTGTTAATAACTTCATTCTTTCTGCACAAAGCGTAACTATGCAGGAAATGCCGATTGAAGAAGCTAAAAAGATGGGCGCAATGATGCTCTTTGGCGAAAAGTACGGCGATATCGTAAGAGTTGTCAAAGCAGGCGATTTTTCAACCGAATTCTGCGGCGGTACTCATGTTTCAAACAGCGGCCAAATCGGTATGTTTAAGATTGTTTCAGAAGCTTCTGTTGCCGCCGGTGTAAGAAGAATTACCGCTCTTACAGGTCTTGGCAGCCTTGCTTACCTTAACCTTAATGAAATGGCAGTTAAGTCTGTTGCTTCTATTCTTAAAACTAATGAAAATGAACTTGAACAGAGGGCTGAAGCTGTTATCAATGATAATAAGGAAATGGAAAAGATGATTCAGTCACTCAACGCCGAGATTACTAAGCTCAAGAGTGCCGATATGTTTTCAAAGCCTGTTGATATTGACGGTCTTGAACTTTATGTTGCAAAGATTGAGGGTACAACTCCTGACGCTCTTCGTTCGATGGGTGATGACCTTAAAGCTAAGGGTGATAATGTGGTTGCTCTTATTGCGGGTGTTAACGGTGAAAAGGCTAACCTCGTTGCAGTATGCGGTAAAGAAGCTATCGCAAAGGGCGTAAAAGCCGGCGACCTCGTTCGTGAAATTGCTAAGCTCGCTGGCGGCGGCGGTGGCGGTCGTCCTGATTCCGCTATGGCAGGCGCTAAAGATTTGTCAAAGCTTGACAGCGCTATTGCAGCAGTTGAAGAAACTGTTAAATCATTGATTAAATAAGAGGGTGTAATTATGTGTTTGTTTTGCGATATAATTGACGGCAAAATTCCGTCAACAAAAGTTTATGAGGATGATATGCTCCTTGCATTTAAAGATATAAACCCTGTTGCTCCTGTTCATATTGTTATCGTGCCTAAAACTCATATTGACTGCGCTAACGGTATTAATGAAGAAAACAGCAAATATGTTGCTCACATTTTTGAAAAAATACCGGAGATTGCTAAGAGCCAAGGTATTGAATCATACAGAATTATCAATAATTGCGGTGAAGATGCCGGTCAAAGCGTTATGCACCTTCACTTCCATCTTATCGGTGGCGTTAAGTTAGGAGAGAAGATTATATGAGCGAACAGTATTACACATTAAAAATTGCAGGTCTTGAAAGGAAACTCAAGCGCTTTCCTGTTTCTGATACTCTTGATATTGCCGCATTTATTCTTTTCGGTGATGTTGAACTTACAGAGGCTTGCGCTAAAGAATTGCTTAAAAAAGTTCCTGATTTTGACTACATTGTTACTCCTGAGGCAAAGTCAATTCCTCTTGCTTATGAAATGAGCAAGATTTCAGGCAAAAAGTACATAGTGGCAAGAAAAGGCGTTAAAGTCTATATGGATAACCCTATAGAATATAAGGAAACAAGCATTACTACACAAAAAGAGCAGTCGCTTTTCCTCGGTCACGAGGACGGCGATTTGCTTACAGGCAAAAAAGTTCTTATCGTTGACGATGTTATTTCAACGGGGGAGAGTTTAAAGGCTGTAATCGGTCTTGTTAATGCTTTCGGCGGTAATATCGTTGCCTCATGTGCTCCTCTTGCCGAGGGTGACGCAGGTGAGCGTGATGATATTGTATTTCTTGAAAAATTGCCGCTTTTCTTTAAATAATCTGTATTAATCAATAACTTTTTTATATAATAAGTAAAGGTGATATTTATGCTTAATGATGAGAAAAAAGTTGTAATTGTCGGCGTCGGTATGGTTGGTATGAGCTATGCTTATGCTCTTTTAAACCAAAATATTTGCGATGAACTTGTGCTCATTGATATCAATAAAGTAAGAGCTAAGGGTGAAGCTGCCGACCTTTCTCACGGTCTTCCTTTTGCTCCGAGCAGTATGTCAATTTACGCAGGTGACTACAGCGATTGCTCAAATGCCGATTTGGTTGTAATTTGCGCCGGTGCGCCTCAGCTTGAGGGCGAAACAAGGCGTGACCTTCTGAAAAAGAATTATGAAGTTTTCAAGTCTATCGTTAACCCGATTATTGCAAGCGGCTTTAACGGCGTATTTCTTGTAGCTTCTAACCCTGTTGATGTTATGACCCAAATTGTGTATGAACTTTCGGGTTTTCCGGCTAACCGTGTGCTCGGTTCGGGTACTACTCTTGACTCTGCAAGGCTTCGCCATATGATGAGCGATTATTTCAAAATCAACCCTCGTAATGTTCACGCTTATGTTATCGGTGAACATGGTGACAGTGAATTTGTTGCGTGGAGCAGTGCTTCAATTTCTGTTATTCCTCTTCAGGAATTCGGCAAAAGCCACCCTGCACTTATGGAAGATATGCAGAAAATTGCTGTCGATGTTAAGGAATCGGCTTACGAAATCATTAAGGCTAAAAAGGCAACTTATTACGGTATAGGTATGGTTCTTGCCCGCCTTTCCCGTGCTATTTTGTTTGATGAAAATTCTATTTTTACCGTTTCTTCTTACCTTAAAGGCGAATACGGTGAAAAGGGTATTTATATCGGCGTTCCGTCAGTTGTTAATAGGAACGGTATCCGTGAAATTCTTGAAATCGACCTTAACGACGACGAAAAGCAGAAGTTTAAGGAATCGGCTAAGATTATCCACGAAATGGTGGACGAAATTGAATTATAATATTTGTGGAGAAACATTATGAGTGAAGAAATAGTAACTGCCACTCAGGAAATTGAACAAAACGGTGACGGCGGTAATAAAAAAGAAAAAAGTAAGCTTAGGGAAGTAATTGAGTTTTGTATTCCTATTGTAGTTGCGGTTGCGATTGCGCTTTGTCTTAGGACATTTGTTTTTGCCAACGCAGTTGTACCTACAGGCTCAATGCTTAACACAATTCAGGAGGGCGACCGTATTATTGCAAGCCGTCTTGCTTATGTTAATAACGACCCTGAGCGTTACGATATAATTCTTTTTAAATTTCCCGATGATGAAAGCAAAATTTATGTTAAGCGTGTTATCGGTTTACCGGGCGAAACCGTGCAAATTGTTAACGGCGTTGTTTATGTAACAAAAACCGATGGCAAAACAATTCAGCTTGATGACAGCTTTGTTACAACCGGTACACCATATGGCGATTTCGGTCCATACACCGTTCCTGAAAATTGCTACTTTATGCTCGGCGATAATAGGAATAACAGTAAGGACTCACGCTATTGGCAAAATACTTATGTTAGTAAAGAAAAAATCATCGGCAAAGTTAAGTTCCGCTACTACCCGTCAATCGGTAAAGTTGAATAATCTAAAAGGAAGTGCTTTTGCACTTCTTTTTTTATTCGTATTATATTGACAAATATTGGTAACGCCCATATAATTAAATTGTTAAAGCAAAAAATTGTCTTTCACCCTGTAAAATATGCTTTTTACACTGAGCATATTGCATATTTTGCTAAATTGTGTTAGCCTTTTTTTGCAAAATAAATTTAAAGGAGAAACTCTGATGAAAAAAATCCTAAGCTTATTCCTGTCCTTTTCTATGCTGCTTGGCATAACCACAGGGCTCAACCTCACAGCCTCAGCCGAACCTTTGACCGGTTCCTGTGGTAAAAACGTAAAATACACCCTTGATACCGATACAGGTGTCCTCACAATTTCCGGTTCTGGAACGATGTGGAATTATAATTATTACAATGACTACAGTCCATTTTCTCAAATGAACAGCATAAAAACAGTTGTAATTAACAGTGGAGTGGAAACTATAGGAAGTGGTATGTTTTATCATTGTTCTAACTTGACAAGCATAAAAATGCCTGACAGTATTGAAAAAATAGGTGAAGCGGCATTTTTTGAATGCAAAAGCTTAACAAGTATAGCAATACCTAATGGCGTTGCAAATATAGAAATCAAAACATTTGAAGATTGTGAAAATTTAAAAAATGTAGTAATTTCAAATAGCGTAACAAGTATTAGTAGTTATGCATTTTCTAATTGCACAAGCTTAACAAGTATAATAATACCTAATAGTGTAACAAGTATAGGTGAATTTGCATTTTCCGGTTGTACAAGTTTAAAGAATATTAATGTTTCCGACAATATTACTAATATAGGTGAAAAGGCTTTCGATGATACGGGATATTCTAATAATAATTCTAATTGGAATAATGGTGTTTTATATATCGGAAATCATTTAATTAATGCGAATAAGAATTTGATAAAAGGAAAGTATAGCATTCGCAAAGGAACCGTTACAATAGGTTCTTGTGCATTTTTAGAATGTACAGGTTTAACAAGTGTTATAATTTCCGATAGTGTGAAGAGTATTAATGACTATGCATTCAGTAATTGTCTGTATTTACATAGTCCTATAATTCCTAACAGTGTAACAAATATTGGGAATTGTGCATTTCGCGATTGCAGAGCGTTTGAAAGTGTAACAATACCAAACAGTGTTACAAGTTTGGGAGATTATGTTTATAAAGGCTGTACTAATTTAGACAATATTACAATATCGGATAGTTTGATTTATATAGGAAAGTCGATTCTTAGTGATACTGCATATTCTAACAATATATTTAATTGGTACGATTCTTCACTTTATTTGGGAAATTATTTAATAGAATCAGCAGCCAAAGGTGATTATTACATTAAATCCGGAACTAAAATAATATGTGGAAATGCATTTTCAGATTCTAATATAACAAGTATAACGATTCCGGATAGTGTTACATATTTAGGAGAAGGTGCATTTCAAAATTGCAGTAATTTAAAAAACGTTATTTTTTCTAAAAATGTATCAACTTTATGTTCTTATTTATTTGATAATTGTAGAAGTTTAAGCTATCTAAAAATACCTGATGGCATTACATCTGTTGAGTATAAAGCATTTGGCGAATGCAAAAATTTGAAGCAAATTGAACTTCCTAAAAATTTAAAAAAAATAGCTGATAGTGCTTTTTATGATTGTGCGACCTTAAAAGAAATAACAATTCCGAATGATGTGTCTGTTATTAACAATGAAACATTTTTGGGTTGTAGTTCACTTGAAAGAGCAATAATACCGGATAGTGTAACAAGTATTGGTGATGGGGCATTTGGCAATTGCACGAGCTTAACAAGTATAACTATACCAGATAGTGTAACAAAAATCGGCAATTATACATTCGAAAATTGCAAAAGTTTAACAAATTTAATAATACCAGATAGTGTTATGAGCATTGGTAGTAATGCATTTCGATATTGTGTGAATTTAAAAAATATTACAATATCAAAAAATATTACAAAAATAGGAAAGCAAATATTTTATAATTGCACGAATTTAGAAAGAATATGTATTCCCGAAAATGTAATAACTATAGAAAAAAACGCATTTTATAATTGTAGTAGCTTGAAAAGTATAATAATCCCTGATAGTCTAACGAATATTGGTGATTATGCTTTCAATAGTTGCACAAATTTGACTGATATATATTATTTAGGCACACAGGAAAAGTGGAATAATATTACAATTGACGAGTATTCAAATGATTACCTTTTAAAAGCAAATATTCACTATAACTCTGTTCCTTGTAATGATAATGAACACTTGGATTTTGGTGAGTGGACAATTATTACAGAACCTACTTGCACTGAGGATGGTTTGAAACAACATATATGTAATAAAGACGGGTATATTGAAGAAGTAATTGTTCCGGCAACCGGGCACACTGAAAAGGTTATCAATAAAAAAGATGCAACTTGTGCTGAAGACGGTTACACCGGTGACAAGGTTTGCTCGGTTTGTAATGAGGTTATTGAAGTGGGTCATAATACAGAAAAGCTTGGTCACGATTTCAGTGATAATACTCAGTATTGTAAGCACGGCTGTGGCACACGTAACGAAAATTATTTTGCTCCGACTACTACCCAGCCTACTATTACAACTACAACAACTCAGGCGACTACAATGAAACCGTCCACAAGTGCAACAACCACAACAACTACTGCAGTAGCTACTACTGAAAGTACAACAAGTGCTACAATTCAGCTTACTACTGAAGCAACTACCACCCAGCCGACGACAGTACCTGCAACAACAGCAGTACCTGTAGTTACAACTACTCAGCCTGCAACCGTTGTAACTACTCAGGCTACTACAGCTCAAACTGTAGTAACTACTCAAAAGCCGACTACTACAAAAGCACCTGAAAAAATCAGCAAAAAGCAGAAGAATACTAAAGTTAAAAAAGCAACTCCTGCAAAGGCTTCTGCTACAATTTCTTGGTCAAAGGTTAAAGGTGTTAAGGGTTACGAAATCCAGCTTGCTACTGATAAAAGTTTCAAAAAGAATGTAAAATCAAAAACAGTTAAAAAGCAAAAAACAACCAAAACAACCGTTAAAAAACTTAAGTCAAAGACAAAATATTATGTTCGTATTCGTACATATACAACAAAGAAAATTAACGGTAAGTCAACAAAGGTTTATTCTTCTTGGTCAAAAGTTAAGAGTGTTAAAACTAAATAACTTATTATTAGCAAAAACAAAAGGCTGTTGCGGTTGCAACAGCCTTTAATCATATAAATTTATTTATTATTTTCAAGTACATATGTACCGCTTGCCATTACAGCAATGGCATAATCGCCGAATTTGAAAAATTCTTTTATTGTATCCGTAAAATTAAGATAGTCCGAAACTGTGTAATTATTGCCGTCAATGCGCCTGACTTTATTGTTATCGCAGCAAACGAAAATATCGTCGCCGTCAAGGCTTATGTGCGTCGGATTAATGAAAGTATCGGTGTCCTTGCCACCTATACGAAGGTCAACGCCCATATTTTGGCTTGAATACCTGATTACGCAGTTTTCACTCGGGCATACGCTCCAAAAGTATTTTCCCTCAAGTGCAATATGCTTGACAGGTTTTTCGTGGTATTCAAAAGCTCCGGTCCATTCAAGCTCACCGTCACGATTAAAAATACCCGATTCACCGTTTGGAAATACGGCAAGAACCCTCCTGTCATAAAGCACAGCGGCGTCACACTGAACGAAATTCGGCATAGACTCGCTTATTTTGGTATAGTTTGGACCGTATTTTTTTAGCAAATATGCGCTTTTTGTAAGAACATCAATACTTTTGTTTTTAAAGTCGATTACCGAATATCTTACTTTGTACTGAGTACCGTTTGGAAGCGGCAACTTTTCAACAATAATCGCAGAATCATCATTATATTTAATTATATCGGCAATATCTTTAGTGCTGATTAATTGCAATATTATTCCTCCGATGTATCGAGAGATGTATTGGTAAGATATCCGAGAGTAAGAAGACTGTCCCTAAGATGTACATTTTCAACAATTACACCCGGATGAGCCATAGCGATATCATAATTTGAAAAGTTCAAAAAACTTTTAATTCCTACTTTTACAAGCAAGTCGCAAAGCTCCTCCATATCCGTTGACGGAATACAGGTTACGGCACAAGTAGGGGAGTTGTCAATACAAAAGTTCTCAAGGTAGTTTACATTTCTAACCGGTATGCCTTTAATCATATTGCCGCAAATAGCTTCATTTTTATCAAAAATACCGATAAGCTTGAAACCGCTGTTTTTTGAAAACATTTTGTTTGTAATAGCTTTGCCCAAATTACCTGCGCCGATAAGAATGGTTTTAATCTCTTTATCTACGCAAAGAATTTCACCGATTTTAGCGTGAAGCTCAGGCACATTGTAGCCGTAGCCTTGTTGACCGAAACCGCCGAAGCAGTTAAAATCGTGCCTGATTTGGGAAGCAGTAAGCCCCATTCTTGCCGCAAGCTCTTTTGAACTTATTCTAACTATTCCGTTGTCTTTAAGCGACTGCAAAAATCTGTAATATCTCGGCAATCTTTTAATTACGGATATAGATATATCATCTTTATTTTGCATAATATTCCTCTCCTGAATTTCTGTAATAAAGATATTTTATTTAGTCATTTCAGCAATAGTTTCCATTACATAATCGCCGAACTCACTGCAAGTGCAACCGTCATCTCTGCCGGTAATAACAAGCTTCTTTTCTTCAAGCATACATTTATCAAGTGCAGCTTCAAGAGCGTTAGCCTGCTTTTGGAAACCAATATGAGAAAGAAGCATAACAGAAGCACGAAGCATTGAGCAAGGGTCTGCATATTGACCTCTGCCTTCTTTAATCATTCTCGGTGCAGAGCCGTGAACAGCTTCAAACATAGCATACTTCTTACCTATATTTGCAGAGCCTGCAGTACCTACGCCACCCTGGAATTCAGCAGCTTCATCGGTGATAATGTCGCCGTAAAGGTTAGGAAGAACAAATACTTTGAAATCTTTTCTTCTTGCAGGGTCAATAAGCTTAGCTGTTGTGATATCAACATACCAGTCATCAGTTACGATATCAGGGTATTGCTCGCCAATCTTTTGAGCGGTCTTGAGGAACTTACCGTCTGTTGTTTTGATGATGTTAGCCTTAGTGATGATTGAAACTTTGCCCTTGTTGTTCTTCTTAGCGTATTCATAAGCAAGGCGTGCAATTCTTTCGCAACCTTCCTGAGTTGCAACAGTGAAGTCAACGGCAAGGTCATCTGTAATGTTTAAACCGTATGAACCGATTGCGTAGCCACCCTCGGTATTTTCTCTGAAGAAAGTCCAGTCAATGCCTTCTTCAGGAACTTTAACAGGGCGCATATTTGCAAAAAGGTCAAGCTCTTTTCTCATTGCAACATTAGCAGATTCAACATTTGGCCATGGGTCGCCGGCTCTTGGTGTTGTTGTAGGGCCTTTAAGAATAACATGGCATTTTTTAAGCTCAGCGAGTACATCGTCAGGAATAGCTTTGTTGCAGGCTGCACGGTTTTCAATAGTTAAACCGTCAATTTCTTTAAACTGAACTTTGCCGCTTGCAACTTCGTCTTTAAGAAGAAATGCAAGAACTCTTTCGCTCTCTTTTGTAATGATAGGGCCGATACCGTCGCCACCGCAAATACCGATAACGATAGTGTCAAGTGCGTCATAATCTGTAAAATCTTTGTCTTCTTTGATTTTTTTTGCTCTTGCAAGCTGAGATTCCATAAGCGCACGGAATTTTTCAACTGCTTCGTCAATAATCTTAGCGTCGTCTGACATATTTTTATCCTCCGATTGGTTAATTATTTGTTGATTTCTCTTGTGTAATCAAGTAATCCGCCGCAAACAAGCATTGCTCTCTGTCTTGCCGAAAGGTGAGAACTGTCAAGCTGATATTCTTCACCCTTAGTAATGTTTTTAAGAACAACAGGTTTGTTGTTTTCAATAGCATCTTTGATGTTTGGAAGTGAAAGCTCGTCCATTTGGTCAATCTTGTCATAATCTTCTTCGTTAGCAAAGGTAAAAGGCAAGATACCTGCGTTTACAAGGTTTGCAACATGGATGCGTGCAAATGACTTTGTAATAACAGCCTTAACGCCGAGGTAAAGAGGAACGAGCGCAGCATGTTCTCTTGATGAACCTTGACCGTAGTTAGCACCGCCGATGATGAAACCTTTGCCCTCAGCTTTAATTCTTTCAGGAAATGTTTCGTCGCATACGCCGAAGCAGTATTGTGAAAGGTGAGGAATGTTTGAACGGTAAGGAAGAATCTTAGCGCCTGCCGGCATAATGTGGTCGGTAGTGATGTTGTCGCCGACTTTAAGCACAGCCTTAGCAGTGATTTCTTCAGGAAGCTTTTCAGTTTTAGGGAAAGGCTTAATGTTAGGACCTCTGAGTACTTCAACCTTGTCTGCATCTTCAGGTGAAGCAGGAGGCTCAATCATATTGTCGTTAACAATGAAATGCTCAGGCATTGTAATGTTAGGTGCTTCGCCGAGCTCTCTTGGGTCTGTAAGGAAGCCTGTAAGTGCAGAAGCAGCGGCAACTTCAGGAGAAACAAGATAAATTTGACCGTCTTTAGTACCTGAACGACCTTCAAAGTTTCTGTTAAATGTACGAAGTGATACGCCGCCGGAATTAGGTGACTGACCCATACCGATACAAGGACCGCAGGCAGATTCAAGAATTCTTGCGCCTGCACTAATCATATCTGAAAGAGCACCGTTTAATGCAAGCATATTAAGCACTTGCTTTGAACCCGGAGCAATGCAAAGTGAAACAGACGGTGAAATAGTCTTTCCTTTAAGGATAGATGCAACTTTCATCATATCAACGAACGATGAGTTTGTGCAAGAACCGATAGCAACCTGGTCAACTTTAATCTTACCGATTTCATCTGTAGTCTTAACATTATCCGGCATATGCGGGCAAGCTGCCATAGGAGTAAGAGAACAAAGGTCAATATCAATTACTTCGTCATACTCGGCATCTGCGTCAGGCAAAATTTCTGTCCAATCGTTTTCACGACCTTGTGCTTTAAGGAAAGCAAGAGTGATTTCATCTGACGGGAAGATAGAAGTTGTAGCACCGAGTTCGGCACCCATATTTGTAATTGTAGCTCTTTCAGGAACAGAAAGTGTTTTAACACCTTCTCCGCCGTATTCTATAATCTTGCCGACGCCGCCTTTAACGCTCATAATTCTGAGCACTTCAAGGATAACATCTTTGGCAGATACCCATGGCTTGAGATAACCTGTAAGGTTAATTCTTGTCATTTTTGGCATAGGGATGTAGTATGTACCGCCGCCCATAGCAACAGCAACATCAAGTCCGCCGGCACCCATAGCAAGCATACAGATGCCGCCGCCTGTAGGTGTATGGCTGTCAGAACCGATAAGTGTTTTACCCGGAATACCGAATCTTTCAAGATGCACCTGATGGCAAATACCGTTACCCGGTCTGCTGAAATAAATGCCGTGCTTCTTTGTTACACTTTGAATATAACGATGGTCGTCTGCATTTTCAAAACCTGTTTGAAGTGTGTTGTGGTCAATGTATGCAACTGATTTTTCAGTCTTAACTCTGTCAACACCCATAGCCTCAAATTCAAGATAAGCCATAGTACCTGTAGCGTCTTGAGTTAAGGTTTGGTCGATTCTTAAACCGATTTCGGTGCCGACCTTCATCTCACCCTCAACAAGGTGAGCCTTAATAAGCTTTTGAGCAATAGTAAGTCCCATTGTTAAAAAGTCCTCCTAATTGTTAATAAGATTATCAAATGATATTTTATTACAAATAGTAGCCGATGTCAATTACAAATCAGTAACAAACTTTTAAATTATATATTAATTTATATATTATTTATTTGATGTTGAAAAAAAGCGGATAATGTGATAAAATTAAAAATTATGTTGGAGTATTTTGGGCAAAATAAATTTGAGGTGTTGATTTTGCTTAAAAATGAAAACGAAGAAAAAGATAAAGAAGATAATGAAGAAGAACAAGTTACTTCTGCCGATGATTTTGAAACCGGTTCGATAACTGTTTCAAAAGATGGGCATTTTATTCACTGCTTAACAATTATAGGTCAAATTGAGGGGCATTATATTTTGCCCAGCCAAAACAAAACCACAAAATATGAGCATGTTATTCCGCAGCTCGTTGCGATAGAGGAAAGCAGGGAAATCGAGGGACTTCTTATAATTCTTAACACTGTCGGCGGCGATGTTGAAGCCGGACTTGCCATTGCGGAACTTTTATCTACTATGAAAACTCCGACTGCTTCGCTCGTATTGGGCGGGGGTCATTCAATAGGTGTTCCGCTTGCGGTAAGTTGTAAAAAGAGTTTTATTGTTCCAAGCGCTACTATGACAGTTCACCCGGTAAGAATGAACGGGCTTGTGCTCGGTGTTCCGCAAACATTATCTTATTTTGAAAAAATGCAAGACAGAATAGTTAATTTTGTGGCTAATAATTCGTCAATAACAAAAGACTGTTTTAAAAATCTTATGATGAAAACAGGGGAACTTGTTATGGATGTGGGTACAGTTCTTGACGGTGAGGACGCAGTAAACTGCGGTCTTATTGACGAACTCGGCGGTTTGTGCGACGCTCTTGACTTTTTAAATAAAATGATAGAGGAGAATGAAAGATGATTTGGTCTATCGTTAACGAAGCCGATATTTTTTATTTGCCGCAAAGTATTTGTCAAAACGATGTGGCGAGGTCGAGCGACCCTTATTCTTATATCAGGACAGGTTATCATTTGGATAACGCAGATTTATTCGGAGGTAGTAATAATGTGGATTTTAACATCAATATTCCAAGCAATAGGGCAGGCATTCACTTGGGTGTTCCCCGTATCTGAAAGCGGACATTCGGTAATTTTTCATAATTTTTCAGGCAGATTTACAAACGCTTGCTCACAACTGACAGGCGTAATACATATTGGAATTGCAATAGGTCTTTTTGTGGCATTTTTCAAACTTTTTTCAAGTTTGTTCAAAAACTTTTTTGACACATTTAATGATATATTTCATAAAAAGTTTTCTTTAAAAAATGTTTCATCTCAAAGAAATCTAATGTATATGACGCTTTTGTCATTTGTATTTTTTATTTTTTATGTCATTCCTACCGGAAAGTACGGTAATGTTTATACAATGTTTCATTCACCGTCGTATAATAAAACGATACTCGGCGAGGGCTTTTGTATGGCACTGCTCGGTGTATTGCTTATTGTTGCAAGCTCTCTTGTAAATACAAGCAGGAACAAGTTGCCCGATTGGCTTAATGCCGTAATTATCGGAATTATTGCTTTTCTTGCGCTTCCTACAGGCGGTTGCTCGTTTATGGGTGCAATATTTGCTTTTGCCGTTTTACTCGGAATGAATCAGGGCTATGCATTAAGGTATGCAGTAACTATGTCTGTTCCTACATTAATTGTAATGGGAATTGTTGAAATATGCGTCGGTGTTACGAAAATAAATATCGCCGGTGCCGTTATTGCGCTGATAATTTCGGTTTGCGCTTCGTTTTTTGCGGTTAAATTGTTTATATTTGTTATTAAAAAAAGAATGTTAAATTACTTTGCTTATTATGATATATCTATAGGTCTGATAAGTATTGTTATCGGTGTGTTCCAAACTATGTTTAAATAAGAGGTAAATATGGCAAATAAAAAGAAAAACTCTAAAAAAAATACAAGAAAAAAATCTAATAATTCAAGAGGCAGAAATGTAAATTATGCCGATACTATTCGTGTTTCTGAAATTGCTATAGTTGCGGTATCGGTTATTTTGTTCTTTTTAGTCGTAGTTTCGGGAAACGGTGTATGGAATGTGCTCCACGGCGTATATGTCGGCATTTTCGGTATGTTTGCAGCTATTGTGCTTCCGCTTTTAACAGTGGTTGTAACCGTTGTGTTTTCCGCAAAAGGGGAAGAAGTTTACGGTTATACTTCAAAGATAATTGAAGCTTTTGTTATGGTTTTCATACTTGCTACATTTATTCATGTAGTTACCAACCCTATAGGTCAAACATTTAAGGAAAGCATTGTTGACTGCTATCAGAGTGCACCTTATGAATTTAACGGCGGTTTTATCGGAAGCTTATTCGGTTGGCTTCTTTTAACTCTCGGCAAAGCGCCTGCAATTATAATCAGCGTTGTTTTGTTTATTGTTGATTTGCTTTTAATGACAGGCTTGACGATTTTTCAGTTTGTTGCCGGTGCAGTAAAGCCTGCAAAGGTTACATATGAAAAGGTTGCTCCGGTTATTGAAGAACATATTGAAAGACGAAGAATGAGTAAGGAAAATATTGATGTTCCGCTTGATGCCGAACCACCAAAAGAGGAACAGAAAAAGCCTCGTACTAAAAAGAAAAAAGAAGAACCTAAGGAAGAAATGACAAAGGTTCCGAAAGAAATTATAGACGAAATTAACAGGGAAAATTCAAATATCGAAATGCTCAAAAATGCAACAGCCAAGAGAGCAGAAGATAAGCCTAAAGATATTGACGAAATAGTTAAAAATGCGTCGGAAGAAAAGCCAAAAGAAAATATTAAAGAAAAGAACACCGAAGATTTTACCGTTTCAAAAGAAGCTATGGAATCAAGTGTCAATGATTATAAGCTTCCGTCGGTTGAACTTCTCAGTTTGCCTAAGAAAAAATCTACTGCAGATATAAGCGGTGAACTTAAAGAAAATGCACAAAGACTTATTGAAACGCTTCGTTCATTTAATGTAAGCGCAACCATTACCGATATATCAAGAGGACCTACGGTTACCCGTTATGAACTTAAACCGGCAGCCGGTGTTCGTATTTCTAAAATAACAAATCTTGCGGATGATATTGCGCTTAATCTTGCGGCTACTCATGTTCGTATTGAAGCTCCTATTCCGGGTAAAGCTGCCGTAGGTATTGAAGTACCAAATACAGTTAAAAACTCCGTTTCTATGCGTGAACTTATTGACACACCTGAGTTTGACGAACAAAGTTCAATTCTTTCCGCAGGTCTTGGCAAAGATATTGCGGGTAATTGCGTTTACTGCGATATTGCTAAGATGCCGCACCTTCTTGTTGCGGGTACTACAGGTTCGGGTAAATCTGTTTGTATGAACTCTATTATTACATCAATTCTTTACCGTGCAAAGCCTGACGAAGTAAAATTTTTGATGATTGACCCTAAGCAAGTTGAATTTTCAAAATATGCTAATATTCCGCATCTTCTTGTACCTGTTGTTACAGACCCGAGAAAAGCTGCAGGTGCTCTCGGTTGGGCAGTAAGTGAAATGCTACAGCGTTATCAAAAGCTTTCACAAGTCGGTGTTCGTGATATTGAGGGATACAATAAATATGTTAAAAAGCACGAAGATATGGAAACTATGCCTAAAATCTGTATTTTTATCGACGAATTTGCAGACTTGATGATGGCTGCTCCAAAAGAAGTAGAAGATTCTGTTTGCCGCTTGGCGCAGATGGCTCGTGCAGTAGGTATGCACCTTGTTATTGCTACTCAAAGACCGTCGGTTGATGTTATTACAGGTCTTATCAAGGCAAATATTTCTTCTCGTATTGCACTTACCGTTTCATCTCAAATTGACTCTCGTACTATTCTTGATGCTTCGGGTGCCGAAAAGCTTCTCGGTCACGGCGATATGCTTTATAATCCTATAGGTGCATCAAAGCCTATTCGTGTTCAAGGTTGTTTCATTTCCGACGAAGAAGTTGAGGCTCTTTGCGATTTCGTTAAAAATCAGGGCGAAAGCCAGTATGATGAAGAAATTGCCAAGGAAATTGAAGCTAAAGCGGTTCAGGACAAAAAATCATCACCTTTTGAAGATGACGGTGACGGCGAACAGCTTGATGTTCTTTTTGACAAAGCAGTTGATATTGTGCTTGAAACAGGCACGGCTTCAACTTCGTTTTTACAGCGTAAACTTTCAGTTGGCTACGCCCGTGGAGCTAAAATTATCGACCAACTTGAAGATAAAGGTATTATCGGTCCGGCTAACGGTTCAAAGGGCAGAGAAATCCTCATAAACCGTCAGCAGTGGCTTGAAATGCAGGCATATTCTTCCAACCAAACTCCGTTTACTGCTGAAAATACAGAGCAAATGGACTTTGAAGATGTTGAAGATGACGGTGCAGTCAGCGAAAACTATGATGATTTAGACAATGAATAATTATTGTCTTTCAACACTTGAAATACGATTTATACATATGTATAATAACCTTATATGAGGTAATTTATGAACGACTTTCTTCCTATAAATAATAAGGAAATGCTTGAGCGTGGTTGGCAGGATGTTGACTTTGTTTTTGTAACGGGTGACAGCTATGTTGACCACCCATCCTTCGGTGTGGCTATACTCACAAGACTTCTTGAAAATGAGGGCTACAGGGTAGCCGTGTTGAGCCAGCCTAATTGGAAAAATGACGGCGATTTTACTCAGTTTGGCAGACCGAGGCTCGGTTTTTTGGTTACGAGCGGCAATATTGATTCTATGGTTGCTCATTACACCGCTGCTAAAAGGCTTAGGCATGACGATGCATATACAGCCGGCGGAGTTGCCGGTAAAAGACCCGATAGAGCAGTTATAGTTTATTCTAATATTATTAAGAGAATTTACCCGGATATTCCGGTAATTATCGGTGGCCTTGAAGCTTCGCTTCGCCGTTTTGCTCACTATGATTATTGGGACGATGCAATCAGACCGAGTATACTTATTGATTCAAAAGCTGATTTGCTTACTTTCGGTATGGGCGAAAAGCAGACTGTTGAAATTGCGAGAAGGCTTGACAAGGGCGAAGATGTCAAAAATATGCACGATATTTTGGGTACTTGTTACACTTGTCCTACGAGTGAAACTCCGTATGACGGCGTTGAAGTTCCGAGCCTTGATAATGTAATAAACAGCAAAAAAGAATATGCGAAATCTTGCAGAATCGAGCAGGACGAGCAAGACCATATCCGTGGCAGGCTTATTAAGCAAAAGCACGGTAAAGTTATGGTTGTACAAAACAAACCTATGCCCCCGCTTGAACAGGACGAACTTGATAAGGTTTATTCCTTGCCGTATACAAAGGCTTATCATCCTTCTTATGAAAAACTAGGAGGTGTTCCGGGTATTAAAGAGGTTGAGTTTTCAATCACTCATAACCGTGGTTGTTTCGGTGCTTGTAATTTCTGCTCAATCGCTTTTCATCAGGGCAGGTATGTAACTTCCCGTTCCAAAGAAAGTGTAGTAGCCGAGGCAGAGGGGCTTACTCATATGCCTAATTTTAAAGGCTATATTCACGATGTCGGCGGTCCGACCGCTAATTTCAGAAAACCGTCTTGCGAATTTCAAAAAACTCACGGTCTATGCAAAGGCAAAAAGTGTTTAGCTCCTACTCCTTGCAAAAATTTGAGCGTTGACCATTCGCAGTATCTTGACATTTTGCGTGAAGTTCGCAATTTGCCAAAAGTAAAAAAAGTATTTATCAGAAGCGGTATAAGATATGATTATTTGCTTGAAGATAAGGATGACACATTTTTCAGAGAACTTGTTGAACACCATGTTTCGGGTCAACTTAAAGTTGCACCGGAGCATTGCTCAGCTTCGGTGCTTGATAAAATGGGCAAGCCTCATATTGAAGCTTACATAAAATTTTCACGCAGGTATTTTGAATACACGGGTGAAATAAATAAGGAGCAATACCTTGTGCCTTACCTTATGTCATCTCATCCGGGTTCAACTTTGAATGATGCGATTGAACTTGCGCTTTTCCTTAAAAAAAATCATATCAGACCCGAGCAGGTTCAGGACTTTTATCCTACTCCGGGCACTATTTCAACTTGTATGTTTTATACCGAACTTGACCCATATACCATGGAAAAGGTTTATGTGGCAAAAAGTGAGCATGACAAAGCGCTTCAGCGTGCGCTTCTCCAATATTTCAATCCTAAAAATCAGCGTCTTGTTGAGGAAGCGTTAAAAAGAGCAAAAAGATTTGATTTAATAGGATATGACAGTAAATGCCTTGTAAAACCCACTCAAACTTATGCACCTAATAACAGGTATCAAAATAATTCAAACAGAAAAAATAACCGTAACGCTAAAAATAATTATTCTAAGAAAAATAAGGGTAAAAGAAAATGAGCAGTTCAAAAAATCAAAGCTCAATAATGATAGGTATAGGCTTAATGGTTATTGCGATTGTGATAATCATCTATTCTCTCAATTTGCCTAAAGTTGCCGATATCAGTGAAAGCACAAAGGCTCAAACTTCTGCTTCCTCAGTTTTGCAAACATCTGTTTCTTCTGCCGATACTTCTTCAAGCAATAACGAAGTTTTATCTTCAACCGGTGAAAATAAAACCGAAAATGCAAGAAAAACGGTGACTAAAACAACAAATTCTGTTTCTGAAACGGTAACGAATACCGCAACCGAAATTACAGATAATGCAACTCAGAGCCAAAAAGTTTTAACCGGTGCTGTTTCTTCTTCAACTGTTGCGGCGGCTGTGTCATATCCGATAAATTTGAACACTTGCACGGCGGAGGAACTGATGTCTATTGAAAATGTCGGTGAATCAAGAGCTAATGCGATTATTGAATATCGTGATTATCTCGGCGGTTATACATCTGTTGAACAGTTAAAAGATATTAAAGGTATCGGTGATGCTACTTTTGCAAAAATCGAACCTTACGTAACAGTATGATTAAAGATTTAAAAATTGTATTTGGCAAAATTCTCGATTTTATTTTTACAAAAAGATGCGAGTTTTGTGGCGATGTAATTGAATATGATGCTGTGATTTGCGACGAGTGCAGAAAACTCCCGATTAACAAAGAACCGCTTTGTGAAAGCTGCGGAGTAAGTAAACTGCGCTGTAATTGCGACAAAAAGAAGCACGAATATAAACAGATTGTAGCGCCTTATATTTATGAAGATAAAGTTAAAACCGCAATTCACAATTTTAAAACCGCTTCTATGCCGTTTCTTTCAAATCGTTTCGCCAAAGATATTGCAAAGTGTGTTAAATCAAATTATAAAGATATTTCGTTTGATTATATTACTTTTATTCCCGTTTCAAAGAAAACATTAAAAAAGCGTGATTATAATCAGGCATACTTAATAGCAACGCAACTTTCAAAACTTCTTGATGTTGAAGTTTTGGATATTCTTGCAAAAGTATCAAAAACTAAACCTCAAAAATCACTTTCAGCTAAAGAGCGAAAAGTGAATGTTTACGGTGCATTTGATTTAAAAGATAAAAGTGCCGTTAAAGATAAAACATTTTTAATTATTGACGATGTAAAAACGACCGGTTCAACGCTTAATGAGTGTTCAAAAATGCTCAATATTTACGGCGCAAAAGCTGTGTATGCTGCAACTTTGGCAGTTGCAGCACCTAAGAAAAAGGAGTAGCATTATGAAAAAAGTATTATCCGTTTTATTAGCTTTAGCATTAGTCTTTTTGTGCGCTTGCTCTGTACAAGATAAAAGCGGCGGTCAACTTGATGCTAAAATTGACGGGTTGATAGAAAATATGCAAGTTAAATGGGATACCGATGATAAAGCTACGGTTTCATTTGATGAGCATACAGTTAATAATGTTGTAGTTGAACTTAAAAAGGTAACTGCTTCTCCTTTAAAAATTTATTTAAACGATAGTGACGATTCGCTTATTTATGAGCAGGCAAATAACAGTACATATAAGTATTGCGCTTTTAAAGGTGTCAATACATCATCGCTTGTTATTTCGCTTGAAGGGGGAAAAGACAATGTTAAATCAATCTCGGTTTATGAAAATCAAAATGAACCTGACGATGATTTCAGAGTAACCGCTTATATATTAGGCGATAAAATACAAAATATAGATTCACTTAAATCTTACACATTTGACACCATTACGGATGTAATTCTTTTCTCCTGCGTAAATTTTGATTCAAACGGTAATCTTGAGTATAATGACAATGAGCAACTTTCAGGCAAAAAAATTCTTAAAACAGCGCTCAGCAATTTAAGAACTGTCATCGGTGACAGAAAAGTTAATATTTATATCAATATATTAGGTCCAAATGCGGACGACGGTATCAGTGATTGGAAGTCGCAAATGGAAAACAAGGCGCAAAAGTATACAAAAGCATTTGAAAATGCTTCACTTGCAAGCGATATTTCAAACCTTCTTAATGATTACGACCTTGACGGTGTGTTTTTCGATTATGAAAACCCTATAAAGGCAAAGTATTGGAAAGCATTCAGCAATTTTATAGTTGAGCTTGACAGTGAACTCGGAAGCAAAAAAATCGGTCTTGCTATGTCAGATTGGGATATCGGGCTTTATAAAGAAGCAGTTGACTGCGTAGATTTGGTTGAAATGATGGAATACGATTTATTCGACGATTACGGAGATAATTCATCATTTGACAGCGCTCGCAAAGGAATAGAAAAATTCCTTAAAGCAGGTTTTGACAGTAAAGTGCTTGACCTCGGTATTCCGTTTTACGGCAGACCTGTTGATAAAAGTGAAAATTGGTACAATTACGGTGACTGGTCAAAGGAACTCGGAAAGTATAATAATAAAGCGATTGTAGACGGAAAAGAATCGTACTTTAATTCTTACCAGCTTGTTTATGATAAAACATCACTTGCAATAGATTATAATCTCGGCGGCGTTATGTCGTTTAGGTATCTTTGCGATGATTTGGAGAATAAAGACTTGTCACTCTTTACCGCAATGCATCAGGCCATAAATGACAGGAAAAATTAATAAATAAAAAAGCCGTAAGATAACTAAATATCTTACGGCTTTTTTGGTGCACCTGACAGGAATCGAACCTGCACATCTCTCGATACTAGATCCTAAATCTAGCGCGTCTGCCAGTTCCGCCACAGGTGCATATTTAAGACTTTGATATACTACCATAATTAGCTCATAATTTCAATAGTTTTGTCGTTTTTTTATTTTTTTCATATTATATATTACGACTGAAAAGTCGAATATATGAAAGGAATAAATGCTATGAGCTGTAACAATAGAAATATTAGAAACATTGACACAAACATTTACACTTCAACTACTGGTTGCTGTCAAAATGATTATGATGTAAGGATAGTTGAAAGGGTAGTGCCGTGTTATTTTTATCCTCCAAGACCTTTTCCACCGTCACCTGAGCCTCCTGCTCCTCAACCGCCTGGACCGCCTGTGTTTACTTCAACACTTAATTATGCCGAGTTTTTTAATAATGCGGCAACAGGCATAACATTTAATGCCGGCGAAAATGTTTCTTATCCGTCAACGCTTTATAATACAGACACGGCAGGTATTGTAAACAATAACGGCGTAATAACTCTTTCGGGCGGAAAAACAGGAAGAACCTATTTGCTTAATTATCAGGTTACGGGAACAACTGCAGATGACGCCGTAATCGGTCTGGAAATTAACGGTTCGGTTGACGCTAACACTCAAATAGTTCCTAACAGTGCAACCGGCACATCAAACGGAAGCTATATTGTTAATTTTCCTGCCAATACAACATCAACTGTGGCACTTCGTGTTGTATCAGGTACAGTGACAACTGCATCTCCGACAATAGGCACTAATTTTTCGGTTGTAAGAATAGCGTGAATTTGGTATGGCTTGCCATACCTTACATAAAATAATGTTGACAATAATTTAACTATTTGTTATAGTGAAATCAAGAAAGGGTGGACAAGCTATGTTTTTTACATGTAAAGATAATATAAAACTTGATATCAGCCGTAGTGACGCAATATCTTTATTTGAAAAATATTTTTACAATATGCATAAGGCAGGCTACACATTTTCAACTCGTATAATTCACGCTGATTATAACGGCAAAAAGTTTACCGGAGTTGTTGACGATAACGGTATTTATACGGCAAGATATGTAGGTAATGTTGAAAACGACAGATATTACAGAACGGCGCCGATAAGTAAAATTGAGTTTGACGGTGATAATAATAAATGTAATGTTAAAGTTAACACAAAAGCTAATTATTATCTTTTCTTTTTTGTGATTAGTTTAATTGCTTTAATCGCTGCAGTTGTTTTGCTTGTTATATTATTTAAAACATCGCTTCAAATACCGTTTATTGTAATTACTGCTATAGTATTTGTACTTAATATTGTTGTGTTAGCCCTATCTAAAAAATCTATTGATGATGTTCAAAGCGAGCTTTTATACATATTAAAATATAAAGATTAAGACCTGCTTCATTTTGAAGCAGGTCTTAATCTATGTTTGGTTATTTCCAACTTTGAATGATTGACGGGTTGTCAAAAATTTCATCAAGTTTTCTCATAAACGGAACTACATCGCCGTAGTCGAGTGCTCTGTGGTCGATTGCAATGGTGATTGGCATTATAAGTCTAATTTCAATTTTATCGTTGCCATTTTCATCTGTTACAACAGTAGGACGCTTCTGAGCGGCATTGATAGCGATTGCGCAAGTTTGAGGCGGAATGATTTCAAGAAGTGTGCACACTCCG
>OQVZ01000064.1_pt1 | contig 32863 bp, 23 predicted proteins | sample 1691571 | NCBI WGS metagenome assembly OQVZ01 (sample SAMN03418261, study PRJEB22391) | human gut metagenome | biome: human-gut; feature: organic feature; material: feces | host: Homo sapiens | place: Tanzania | collected 2013-01
AGGTGGGCGATGCCATCAAGGGTAACGTCTTCGGTGCAGGAATGAACGCTATGGTAGCCATTTTCGGTATTGCCTGGATGGGCGACACCTTCTTCAATGGACATTTGGATTTCTTCAAGGAGCACATCGCTACTGTGGTGACCCAGTATCCTTTCCTCTTCGCCATCGCTCTGTTCTTCATGTCGATCATGCTCTTCTCGCAGGCGGCAACAGTAAGAACCCTTTATCCCCTGGGTATAGGACTGGGCATCTCGCCTCTGGCACTCGTGGCAATGTTCCCTGCTGTCAATGGCTACTTCTTCTTGCCTAACTATCCTACAGAGGTGGCAGCCATCAACTTCGACCGTACAGGAACCACACGTATCGGCAGATTTGTTGTGAATCACTCTTTCCAGCTGGCTGGCTTCATCACAACCTTTAAACCTTTCAATGTAAACCTCTCTATCTTTTTTGATATTAACTGAATTATTTGAACTCGATTTTATGTATATTATGTATTCATTTTGAGTCCATTACTTATATACATATACACAATTAAAATACATTTATCATTTATTCTAGACGAGTATATCCATTAAAACAGTTATTCTGTTCATAACTATTTTTAGCTTATATCATTTTTTTATGTACCTAAAATGTTATAATTTATTAAAAGAAACAATTTAAGTAGGCAAATGTAAAACAATCACAAACTACCAACCTGGGATTCTCGGTTGATGATAAAAAGCAGAATCTTATTTTTTTCACTCACACGAAAGGAGTAATCATGTCTTTAATTACTAACGATAAAAACGAACTGTCAACAATAAATACCGAAGATACATATAAAGAAATTCGATGTTTCATCATTAGTGCTAAACAAGAAATATATAAATCTGTTAATTCAGCAATGGTTGAAGCGTACTGGAACATAGGAAAGAAAATCTATGAGGTCTGTGGTGAAAATGACCGTGCAGAATATGGAAAACAAGTATTAAAAGATATTTCTAAAGCTCTTACAAAAGAATTCGGTCAAGGATTCAGTGTTCAGAATTTGAGAAATATGAGACAGTTTTACATGAAATTTCAAAAGCGCTACACACTGTGTAGCGAATTGAGTTGGTCACATTATCGTCTATTAATGCGCATTAACGATGAAAAGGCAAGACAATTCTATACAAATGAATGTGTAAAATCAGCTTGGAGTGTTAGACAACTAGAAAGACAAATTAACACCATGTATTACCAGAGAATTTTAGCAAGTAAGGATAAAGTGTCTGTCAGAAATGAAATTCAAACAACAGGAGAAGGTGAAGAGTTAAAGTTCCAATGGCTTGAGGGTAGAGACAATCATGTTGATTTCCAACTTCGTTTAACAGATCTTTATAGTAAGGGAATGAAAAAATTCTTAGATAGAACTGTTAGCGATTTCAACAATGAGGATTTTGATAAGCGATGTGCTAATCTGAATGAAGATACGAAACAATATCTTTTGAAGGAGGTGAACAAACTACGTCTTGAGAAGAATAATGAGTTTGCAATTAAGGAAGTATATGATAATGCCTCTTTTGAAGAAAATGCAAAGGTTGTAAAAGAAGTTGTAGAATTAATTCAAGGATATAGAATCCGCTATAATAAAAGACAGCAATATTTATCCGACTTCTTTGAATTGCTACTTACTACTGGTCTCAAACAAGAGGCTGGACAGTACTTTACACCTGTACCAATTGCACAATTCATTATCAAGAGTCTTCCTTTGGATTCTATTATGACAGAAAAGCTTTCTCGTAAGGATGGAGAAATTCTGCCATATATGATTGACTATGCAGCCGGTAGTGGTCACTTTATCACAGAGTTTATGCACGAAATACAAGACATCATAAATGTTTGTGACACCTCTAAATATATTGAAGAAACAAGAAGACACCTCGTCAATTGGCAGAATTGTCATTTTGACTGGGCTACAGACTATGTGTATGGTATCGAAAAAGATTATCGGCTTGTAAAAGTTGGTAAAGTTGGTTGTTATTTACACGGTGATGGCTTGGCCAATGTTATCCTTAGTGATGGACTTGCTAATTTCTACAATAACAAAGAGTATAAGGGTAAGTTGCGCAAGTTGGTAAATGATGGACAAAAGGATAATCAACAGTTTGATATAGTACTGAGTAACCCTCCATATTCAGTATCCTCATTCCGTCAAACTACTCGTGACTACTATTCAGAACAAGATTTTGATTTGTATAATTCATTAACAGACAACAGTTCTGAAATAGAGTGCCTATTTATTGAGCGTACAAAGCAGTTGCTTAAAGACGGTGGTGTAGCAGGAATTATTCTACCAAGCTCTATATTGAGTAATTCAGGTGTATACACTAAGGCTCGTGAGATTATATTGCAATACTTTGATATTATCGCAATAGCTGAATTGGGTAGTAATACTTTCATGGCAACAAATACAAATACTGTTGTCTTGTTCCTTCGCCGTAGAGATAATTATTTTGCATCCAACACGAAGAGTGCAGTTGAGACTTACTTCCGTACACTAAATGATGTTACTATTAACGGTGTAGAGGTTCCTGTTTCAAAATATGTTACCCATGTTTGGGAGGGACTTGATTATGCTGACTATGTTACATTATTACAGAAATCACCTAATGATAAGGTAAAGGCACACGAAATTTATTTAGAGTATAGGAAGAAACTTTCTTCCAAGAGTGATGCAAAGATTTTTGAGGAGATATTAAGTATTGAATCAGAAAAGCTTTTGTACTTTATTTTGGCATATCCTCAAAAGGTTGTTATTGTTAAGAGTGGAGAGAAGGACGTTGAAAAGCGGTTTTTAGGCTACGTATTCTCAAATCGCAGAGGGAACGAGGGAATACATGCTATTCAAAAAGGGAAAAACATTGATGAATGTACCCAACTTTTTGATGCGAGCAGTTATGACAACCCTTTACGGGCAAATACTTATATATATAGAGCCTTCAAGGGAGATTTTACATCGCCAATAGCAGAGGGTATGCAATCACATATTAGTCGTATGTCTTTAATCAATATGTTATCTTTTGATAGGGATACTTTTGAGAAGTTTATTTCAACTACGGCAAAAAAAAAAGTGAAATTCAGCGATAAGTGGAATCATGAGCGTATTCTGAATTCTATTGATAAAATCAATGGTTCAATGGCAAAGATTCCAGAATCAGAGATTCTGAATACGGGTAAATATCCTGTATATACTCAAGATATACAGCAGAATTGTTGTGCCGGATTTTCAAATAATATAAATCCAATAACCGATGTGCCTGTAATTTTATTTGGAGATCACTCTTGCGCTGTAAAGTTTATTGACCAGCCATTCTTTAGAGGAGCTGATGGTACGGTTTTATTAAAGCCCAAAAAGAAATATAGTCCGAAATACTACTTTTATGTTATTGAATATATTGTAAATAATTTTTTGGATAAAACGAAATATGAACGACATAATAAGTATTTGCAAGAACTATATATTCCGATTCCTCCTCCTGATATACAGCAACAAATTATATCAGAAATGGAACGGGTCGTTAATACCATAACACTATTAACGCAACAAATAGACCAGAAAGAAAATGATATAGAAAATTTGTTGTCTTCAATTACATATGAAGAGGACAAACTAAAAACTATTGCCCCATTAGTTAATAAGTCTGTTAAGTATAATGATATAGCATCTGAAACATATATCACAACAGATAATATGCTTCAGAACAAATTGGGAGTTGTTCCCTTTGCTGGCGAGGCGAATATATCATCCATCACTGAGTATAAGAAAGATGATATATTGATTTCTAATATTCGTCCATATCTTAAAAAGATTTGGTTTGCGGATAAAGAGGGTGGATGTTCAAAAGATGTTTTGGTGTTAAGGTCTGCTGATACAAGTAAATATCTTCCTAAGTATATTTTCTATATGCTTCGTAGGGATGCATTTTTTGTCTATGTAATGGATGGTAAGAAAGGTGTTAAAATGCCACGCGGGAATAAGGATGATATCCAGAAATATAGGATCCCCATACCACCAATTGAAAAACAGGGGCTTATAGTGTCTCAGATAGAGGCATTAGAGTTAGAAATTGCAAAAGCTCGCAATTTGATAAAAAATGCAGCGAGTGAGAAACAGGTAATATTAAACAAATATTTATAAATCATGGATAGTCCGGAAAATTCGGTTTCGCAAAAAATATTTATAGGAGAGTACGAAGTGCTTTCCTCGGGTTCATTAATTGTTCCATCGTCAAAAAATATAGAATTCATATTTGATAATTTAATATTTAGAATTGTGTTTGAAACAGAAAAGGATGATAACGGTAATCTAACTCAAGGACATTTTGATTTTAATGTGGAAAAAGATGAAAACTCCGGTTTGGATTTTCTGAAAATTACAATGTATAATCAGAATAATTCTTTTTTCTCATCATCCAATTCAATGTTTCAAGTCGCTACGTTAAATAAAAGAAAACTATACTTGAAATTCTGTATAAACTCGATAAACAACACACAAAGCAATGAAAGTAAAGAAGATAAAATTTTTTATTATACGTGGTTGCTTGAAAAAATAATAGATTCAACAAAATAATCAGGGTATGCAAGATTCTCAAAATTCATATGAAGCAAATGGCTCAAATTCTTATTTTGTTGGTACTAAACAAATGCAACATGAGCAAATTACCCAAAAAGAAGAACACGAGTTTCAACTAAAGTGCAAGGATAAAGACCAGCAACATGAGAAAGAGTTATTAAATACAAATTTAGGAAGAATAGGACGGCTTTTTGGTAGTGCTGAACATGCCTCAAAAAACATAACCGCATCTATATGTCTATTATTAATATTGGGAGTAACAATTATATCATGTTGGGTATATTACACAAAACAAGACATAGCTTTCATAAAGAGTATGTGGACAAATATTAGTCCTATAATAACTCTTTCTTTAGGCTATTTGTTTGGAAAGAAATGATGATATGCAAAAGTTCACCCTTAAAAAATCAAATACTGATTATTCTTTTACGTATTCCAATGAAGATGTAGCACCCAAAGTTCGTCCAAAATAGAGAAATAATAAAGTCTACATTTTTTAGATTTATCGTGGGAATAAACTAAAGACGCGAGTTCGGGATAAGCGTGGACTGAAAAGGCGCGATTCGGATACAGACATAGTCCTGACTTCGTCACTTTTTCAAAGAGTACTTGTAACTACCTGATAATCAAATGTAATTACTTCTGTTTAGGTGACACGCTAAGAAATAAATAAAATAGAGTCCCCTTAACCTATACGAGAGGTCGTGAGAATGTTGCGTTCTCGTTGAGGTTTGTGGGGCAGGCTATTTCTCGTGGGTGACGCATTGACGAAGTCAGGAAAAAGTCAACAAGTCTACGAGTCAACAAGTCAACAAGTGTGGGAAATTTAGGCATTATAAATTGGAGATTTTGAATCGGTGGGGCGAAAATTTCGGGAATCGGGGGAAATCGGTTATCTTTGCAAAATATTATCTACAATCCATTATGACAAACATTAGACTAAAACTTTTTTCACTTGCCACTATTATTGCTTTTTCAGCCCTCAACGGCTTCGCTTACAATGTGGCGAAAAGTGAATTCCGCTCGGCATGGGTGGCCACTGTGTGGGCTCTCGACTGGCCTACCACTGGTAAACCAGCCGAAACCCAAATGGCAGAGCTCGACCGTATGCTCGACTCGCTCGCCAACAACAATTTCAACGCAGTAAACTTCCAAGTTCGCTCTATGTGCGACGCCATGTACAAATCAAGCTACGAGCCATGGTCGAGTTATCTGACCGGCACCCGTGGCAAAGACCCAGGCTTCGACCCTCTGGGCTATGTGGTGAACGGCTGCCATAAGCGCGGCATGGAGTGCCATGCATGGGTTAATCCCTACCGCTTCTCCACTGGCGCAAACTGGGACACCGAGTTGGACCAGGAGTTGAAGAATAGCGGTCACTTACTCTCGCACAACAACGGTAAAACCACCACCACAATCCTCGACCCTGCACAGCAGTGGACCATCGACCGCATTGTGAATGTGTGCCGCGAGATTATCACCAACTATGATGTGGACGGCATTCTCTACGACGACTATTTCTATCCCAGCGGCATTCCCACCAACAGTTCGGCTGGCGACTACTCGGAATGGAAAAATTCGGGCACTAAATTAAACTTCGGCGACTGGCGACGCGACAACGTGAACCGCATGGTGAAAGCCGTGTACGATATGATTCAAACCGTGAAGCCTTGGGTGCGCTATGGCATTTCGCCTGCTGGCGTGGCTTGCTCCAGCAGTTCGGTGGCGAAGAAATACGGTATCGACCCATGCCCTGGCAGCGATTGGCAATACAGCAGCATTTTCTCCGACCCTATCGCATGGTATCAAGCCAAGACCATCGACTACATGTCGCCACAGATTTACTGGACCAGAGGCTACAGCGCAGCCGACTACGCCAAAATCACCCCTTGGTGGGGCAAGGTGGCGCATAAGTTTGGCCGCCATGTGTATATCTCTCACAGCCTTGAGTCGCTCACCGGCGCAAGCAAGGGCGAGATGGCTCCTGCCACAAAGGCAAGCGGCCCCAACAACACCTCTTACGACGAATATGTGGCTCAGGTGGAAATGAACCGCGAGACCAACTACGACAACGCTCCCGGCAGCATCTACTATTCATGCAAATACCTCTATAACCTCGGCGCAAAGGAATCGTTTGCCCACTATTTGAAGCGCACCGTGTATGCCTACCCTGCGCTTCCACCAGCCATGACATGGAAATCGGCAACAAACCCCGGCACCGTGTCGAATGTGAGCAAGGTGGCTTACGACCTGTCGTGGACGGGTTTCAACAATGTGCGCTACACCGTGTATGCCGTGCCCGAATCTGTGCCACAATCCGAATTCAAGAAAGATGTGCAATATCTGCTCGGCATCACCTACGACACCCGATACGCCATTCCCGAAAACTATCGCACCGGCTATCAATACGCCATCTGCGTGCTCGACCGCTACGGCAACGAATACACCGCCAAGTTCCTCGGCGCGCAAGATGCCACCCTCGAAGCCCCTGTGCTGATTTCGCCAGAGGAAGGTGCAAAGGTGAGCGATCCATTCACATTTGCATGGCACAGCGTGAAGGGCGCTTCGCAATATGCTGTGGAGATTGCCGACGATGCCGACTTCAAGCATGTGACCCACACTTTCGCTACCACCGACACCACCGCCGTTTCCACCTCGTTTGAGAGCGTAAGCAGCGATGTGAAGCACTATTGGAGAGTACATGCTTGTGCGCTCAACTTCAACGACGGTATCAGCGCAGCACGCGCGTTCACTCCTCACCGCCTGGAAGTGACCTATCCAACCAATTTGATGCAAGATGTGCCCAACGCCCCCACCATTCTCTGGACCAACACCGGCACCGATGAAGTGAAGGTGGAAATCAGCGCCGACGAGAATTTTGCTGACGGCAAAACCGTGTTCAGCGGCGTGAGCACCGAAAATAAAATCGCTGTGCCGCTCTACATTCTCCACTCTGGCACACGCTATTATGTGCGCATCACCCTCGGCGACGAGGTGAGCAAACCGGTGGAGTTCACCACCGTTTACGGCGAATCGGTAGCACCAAAGTTTGTGACTCCTGCTTCCGATGGCGCCACGCTCAACAGCAACCAGCGAATTGAACTCGAACGCCAAGTGGCAGCCGAAAACATGATTGTGGAAATCAGTTCATCAGCCACATCATGGGGACGCGCAAGATTCGTGGAAACATTGAAAAATTATCAAAACGCCACCACCCTCACCCTCGGCGAGTTGAAGGTAAACAATGTGCTGCTCGAAGATGGCAAAACGTATTATGTGCGTGCCAAATCGTCGTACATCGACACCGGCGGCACACTCCGCGCCACCGACTACGGCACCACACGCTCATTCGTGTACAAGAAGGTGGCTAAAATTGGCGACGTAAACGGCGACGGCACAGTAGATGTGTCCGACGTCACCGCCCTTATCAACCAGATTCTGGGCACCGCATCGTTCCCCGCCGAACTCTGCGACCTCAACGCCGACGGCGTAATCAACGTGTCAGACGTCACCACCCTCATCAACCAGATTTTGAAATAACCCCCAAAAAACAACTAACCTCACCAAAAAGTGGGAACGGCACCCCCGTCCCCACTTTTTTTGTGCAGTAAGGTTTTTAATCCGGGGTTAAAATTTGTGAAAATGGGGGTGGGTTTAAACCAAGGTGTTGATGGGGGAGTCTAAAGTGCAAAAGGAATTTAAAACCAGTACATTTGCTTGTACACAATACTATATGCTTATGACAACTCTTTCACTCCGCAACTCGATACTTTCGCTCATGCTTATCGGTGGCATGGCAGTGAGTGTGAACTCTTTCGCACAAGGCCGTCGCGGTGGATTTGGCGGCACTCGCCAAAGTCCTTCCGTGCAGCAAAGTAGGGCTACAGCCACAGAAAGTCGTAGCTATGAGCGCGCAACAGCCACGCAGAGCCGTTCGTCATACGGTAGGCCAAGCGCTACGCAAAGTCGCTCGTCGGAGCGCACCACCGTGGCACCAAGTTGCACACCACAAGGCTACGGACGTGCCAGCACCAGCCGCTCAACCGAAAGGGTGACTGCTCAACCACGTCGCTACAACGATGTGCAGACTCGGCGCGTAACCCCTCGTTCGGCAGAGCGAAACACCACTCCACAACGCTACAATACCGGCAACAACACCAATCAAAGCGTGCGCCAGCAAAATGTGGGCACGGCGCAGCGTCGTCCAGGCTATGGCACCAACACGCCACAAAAGCGCAGCGACTACACCACCCCACAACGCTACAACACAGGCAACAACGCCAATCAAAGTGTGCGTCAGCAAAATGTGGGCACGGCGCAGCGTCGTCCGGGCTACGGCACCACCACGCCACAAAAGCGTAGCGATAACAATGCGTTTCAAAACGGTGTAGGCAACCGCTTCGACGAAACCTATCGTCCTGAAGGAAATAATGGACGTGGCGATCGCCCTAACGGCAACAACTATGGTAATAACGGAAACCACTACGGCAACGACCGTGGCGACCGTCCTAACGGCAATTATGGCAACCACTACAGTGGACACCGTGACTATGGCAGGGACTACGATGGTCGTCGTCCTGGCTACCACAACCCACACCACAGCAATCCTCGTGGCTACGACAACCAGTTCAACCGCCGCTACCACGACTACTATCGCCACAACAGTTGGAGTTGGAACCACCCATGCCGTCCACCATATCGCCCATGGCGCCCAACACCTTGGGTAGTGCATCGCCCAGTGGTTCCAGCAGGATGGGTATGGTATAGTTCGGCACCACGCATCTACCGTGTGCTCGGCATTCAGTTCGGCACCGTGTTCTCGGTGTCAATCAACCACCTGTTCACCTACGGCTACAATATCGACGGCTACTACGACAATGTGATTTATCTCCGTGATGTGCCAATGCTCAACTACAGTTGGCCTAACGTGATGCTCAACTACGCGCCTGGCGGCGGACTTGCATCGGCAATGTTCAGCAATTCGTTTGCATTCCGCGACCTTGCGATGTACAACCGCCTCTACAACACACTCTGTGGCACCTATGGCAGCCCAGTAGATGCGCGCACCACTCCTTACGAGGGTACCGTGAGTTGGTGGGGTGGTGAAGGTCAAGGCTATGTCACCCTCACTTACTACACCGACCAAAACGGCCGCTTCTACACCAACCTCACCATAGGTAACTAAAAACCAGATAATGCAATATTTCACGTCCGCTCAAAATGGTTGCTAACCAGTAAATTAGCAATTGTTTGGGCGGACGTGAAATATCACGTCCCTACCTGTTTAATCAAAATTGGGTTTAATAGTTCATTAGGTCGATGCAATCGCCCTCGTTAGCCAATCGGGTGGTGGGGAACACTTCTTGCGCTTGCTGGAGAAGGGGGCGCACGTCGGTATAGCGCGAGCTGTAGTGGCCCAAGATGAGCTGCTTCACACCAGCCTCTTTCGCCACCATGGCGGCTTGGCGTGCTGTGCTGTGGAATCGCTGACGCGCTTGCGCCTCACACTCATCGCCATAAGTGGCCTCGTGATACAGCCAGTCTACGCCCTCCACAGCCTGAATCACTCGTTCGCTGTAAGTGGTATCGCTGGCGTAGGCGTAACTCACCGATGCATCGGCGGCGGTGGTCAATTTCTCGTTCGGAATCACCACCCCGGCAGGCGTAACGTAGTCCATACCTTGACGCAAACTATTCATAAAATGCTGCGGCACCTCAAAGGCTCGCACCGCCTCGGCATTCACATGCCGCATCTTCGCCTTTTCCTCAAACACGAAGCCCACGGCTGGCACACGATGGCGCAACGGGAACGTGCGCACCGTGATGGCAGAATCCTCATAAATCACACGGGGCTCTTTCGTGATGACATTGAACCGCAACTCGTAGCACCTGTCGCGGCAGAAATAATCCATCATGTTGCGAAACATTTCCGCGCCGTCCTCAAAAATATGCACCGTCACGCTGCTCGACTTCTGAAGTAGCGCCAGAGTAGATAGCAATCCGGGCAAACCGAAACAGTGGTCGCCATGCAGATGCGAGATGAAAATGTTGGTCAGTCGGGCAAATTTCAGCTTTCGCCTACGCATTTCAAGTTGGGCGCCTTCGCCACAGTCAATCATCATCACATTGTCGCGAACGTTCAGCACTTGCGAGGTGGGCAAATGTCGAAGCGTTGACGTGGCAGAGCCACAGCCGAGGATATTTAATTCAAATCGGGGCATACGGTTCAAATAGCGTTTGATATATGGTGCTAAGGTAGGTATTTTTTTCTGAAAACTCCAAAAATCCATAAATTTTCAATCATTTTGAAAAAATATTAAAAAAAATTGGAAAAACTCTTGTGCAAATCAATAAAGTGGTGTACATTTGCCGTAAGTTTTTTCATAGAATTAGATTTTTAAGGTTTAGTGTTAGTGGGAGTTGTGAAACTGCCACTAATTTTTTTTGCCCCAACCATACCAATCCTCAACAACAATTAGAATTATTCGAAGAATTGAATTTTCGCGTTTTCGAATGATTGCATTGATGAATTATTCAGGATTTTCTCACCATGGTCGGTGGGGTGAAATTTGCATTTTTAGAAAAAAATGGCTATATTCGCAAACAATATACAATATAAATATAAGTATAGCCTATATCCTCTACGACAATGAAACCAATCACCAACATACTCCTGATTGCAGCTATCATTTGCTACGTGTTTCTGCCTTTCCGCACGATGGACCTCGCTGGAAGTATCACGGGGTTAAGTTACTCGGCAGGACTTATAACAGAAAATTTCAGTTTACTGAAAACTATATTCGCACTACTCCCATTCATCGCCTGCTTCGCTGGCGTGGCTATCAACTCCAACAAGCACCGCTATTGGGGTGTGGTCACCGCAGCCATAATCGTTACAGGCATTGTGTTTTTCAGCAAGCCCGATTTATTTTTCGAGACTTGGGACCTGAACCACGACCCGGAACTCATCGGCGACCAAGCCGCACGCATGGAGGGCTTCAAGGTGAAGGAACTGAACATCGGTTACTATGCAAGCAACACGCTGATGTGGATGTCGCTGGTGTCGTGCATCATTTCACTTTTCCCATTCAAGTTCAACCAAACGCTTGAACGCACCATCGACGACAGCATTGAGCGCAGTCTCCACCGCAGCAAAGAGGGCATCACAAAAGTGCATAAAGAGTTGCAAGAGGAAATCACGCACCTCGAATCAAAAGCAAAACAAACCACCCAATCCCCAGAGCCCGCTCCGTCAACCCCTCCCGACGAAGCCTCTGAAGACCACACCAAATACATGCCCAAAAGCTGAATACGGCTATATGCCGAGTGAGGCACGCACTGCCTCCAAAAGCGAATAGGTATCGATTATCGATTCCAGCGATTGCGCTGTGGGTGATGTGCCGCCTTCCACTGCATCAACAAAACTTTTGATGGTGTGGAAGTAGCCTTGTGTGACTATTTGATTGTTTTGAATGGTGGGCACGAAATTATTTCTATTTAGCAAATCAATTCTGACTGAAGGCTTTGGGAGAACCTTCTCCATTGGCACGCCCATCAGCGTGGACTGTTTGCTTCGGAATTGCAAACTTTCCATTTGTTCCATTTCGTAAATGCCCTTATGGGTGTTGACCGTCAAACTTTCCCTTGCGTCGCACCACGAATAGCCTGTTGAGAGTTCGAGCACACCGCTGGCTTTTTCATGCTTGAGCGTGAGCAGCAATGTGTGGTTTTCAATCTTTTCAGCGCACAGCACCTCTGCCTTGCCAAACAAGAATGTGACATAATCCAATGGGTGGATAAAGAGGTCGAGCAAGGCATCGCCCTCTGGATATGCGCCTGTGAGATACTTCAGGCTGTAGCTCATATAGCCACCACACTTCTTCAACTCTTTTTTCAAAATTCGGGTAGCGGGAGCATTGCGCTTTTGAAGCCCCACCACCACAGGTGTGTGTTTTCCATCCATTCTCATACTCAACAGCCGCATCAATTCCTCTTGAGTTTGGCATGGTGGCTTTTCCACAAACAGCGCCTTGCCGCTGCTTATCACCTGCGATGCGATATGAAAATGCGCCTGTGGCGAAACCGACACCAGCACGCCCTTCACCTCATCGTCGCTTAAAATGCGCTCCAGCGAGGTGGTGGCACACACATTCGGGTAGGCGGCTTCGATGAGCGGCAACTTGTCGGGCGATTTGCAGCAAATGTATTTCAGCCCCACATGAAGATAGTCGAGCACAGGGTAAAGGTTGTTGGTGCTGTGGTTGCCTATGCCCACAAATGCATATTTCCCTTTGTATGACTGGCTCAGTTGCCTTACGCTCCGCAAGTGCTTGTAGCGTGCAATTAAATGTTCGATATATTTCATCTGTCAGCAATCCGTTTGAAATATTGTTGATAAGTTTCTTTTTTATCGCTTGTCCACTGATATTTGCCGTAGAACAGTTCTATCAGCCTTTTGGGCAACAACTTCTCAAAATTCCGCAGCAATATCAGGTCGTATTTGCGATGGAAATTAATCCAGCAGCCATTACACTCCTTTGAATGCTTGCATTGAATTTTGCAAGTGTTGCGCGAGTTGAATATGTCGTCGAGCGAGCAGGTGTGTATATTGCCCAACTTCACATCAAGGTTTTGGCACAGCGGCACATCGCCATTGGAGTGTATCACCAGTTCGCTGAATATGCTTTGACAGCGCAGTTTGAGATTTCCGTTTCGCCATTCCTCATACAGTGCCACAAAATCGAAATTCTCTTCCGTGTCGTGTATGCTGTGCGGAATGTGTTGGATATAATTCTCCATGTCGGCGGTGAGCAGTTCGGCTGTGGTGTCGAAGAAGTCCATCGTGCCATAAATTCCGATGCGCACATCTATGCCATAGCGCTTAGCCACGCCAATCACATAATCCATGTCGGTGAAACTGTTCCACGGCGAAAGGCAAAACATCAGCGAAATCGGCACTTCATCTTTCAATGCCTCCACCACTTCTATCACCTTGTCGTGGCCATTGCACCCACGCATCGCCTTATACGACTCCTTGTCGCCATCAAGCGACACATACAAGTGCGCTGGCCGGTACTGACGCACGGCATTGATTACCTTTGGCGGATTTAGGCAGTTCGACAGAAGCGTGTAGTTGGGGTGATGGTTCATAAACCACTCCATGATTGCCTCTGCCTCTGGGTGGAGAATAAACTCACCGCCTTCCAGCCCCACCGTGGTGTTTCGTGTCACGCACTTGCTTGCCATTATCTTTTTGATGTCGGAAAGCGAAAGGTGCTCTACTGGTTTTTGCCAAATGGAGCAATGCTTGCAGCGCGATTGGCATTTGGTGGTGGAGTAGAGCATCAATGTGCTCAATTTCTTGTGGCGAGGTCGCAAAATATTGTTGAGGTATAACACCCCATTTTGTAAGTAGTCTTTTGTGCTGTACATTTAGTGAGTAGAAACTTTTGTGCTTCTATCACTTTAAGATGCCTCAAGAGCCTAAAAGACTGCATACGCCACCATATTTTACCAAGTGAACCTAACGCCAAACGGAGCCGTGACCGTAAATGGATGCTCTGTCCAGATGGTGTGAATGGAACTGCCATTGGGTATGTACCAATTAAATGTGGGTTCGGCATAAATGCCCCAGTTTGGCGACAAATTGTATTGCACGCCCACGCCTGCACCCACCGACCATTGCCACGATGGGGTGAAGTGCCAACTGTCCTTGTATGGAACTGTGGTGTCGGTCACATATCGCTCTTTTGCCTCGCCAACTAAAGGAATATTCAACAGCACGCCAGCCGAAGAATACACCGACCATCGCTTTGAACGAAGCCACTTGTAGGATAGGCGGAATGGCAATCCCAAATAATGGACTTTTTGAGTACGCTGGATATAGTATGCGCCTTCGCCCATTGTGAAATTAGACTTCAATAGCGAGTATTGCAATCCCGACTCGATGCTCCAATTCTTGCCCAGCGATTTCGTTAATGCCACTCCCAAAGTGATAGGCTTGTCGTGCTGCTCACGCTCCACAATCTTGCCTGTGTTGTGCTCTGCGATGGTTATCAGCGCCGCAGTATCGGGCGACACTTTGCCACCTTTCCGCACAAGAAACTTGTAATAGTCTTCCCATGTGGAAATCACTTTTGGTATATCTGTGGTAGGTGAGTCGGTGATGTCGTCACCAATGCCGGCAAACAGTTTATAGGCGTTTTGAACCAAAGCGGGCCCCAATGAGCCAGCGGCAAGCAGTTGCCACTTGTTTTTGTGCTTCTTTGAGCCATCTTCAGCCATGTGGTTTTCAAAAATCGGGATATTGTATTGTATGCTATCGCGAGCCACAGAGTCGATGGGAGGCACAGCGACAGCAATGTTGATTGCCGTGTCGCGAATTTCAAGCACAGCATTTTTAGGCACCGAATCCAAATCCACACCGCCTTGTGGCAGAGGGGTGACAGTGGGTGTTTTTGCAATGTAATTGTTCGACACAGTGGGCGTGACACTTGGTTGTGTGGCAATGTGTTGCGTTTTTTTGCTTTTCACTTTTGTGCCTTCCACCTTTGCCGTCACCGTTTTCTTTTCCTCTGTTCCTCTCCTTTGGAACAGGTATTTGCAAAGTGGAATCATGACAATAATCGCCGAAATCACGGCAAGCATTCGTCGGTTAATCATTTTCCGAAGCATGGCTTTTGCTCTCGCCAACTGCGACGACGAACTATGAGGCTCAATGCCCAGACGCTCGGCTATCTCTTTATGCGAAAGCCCCTCTATCACCGACATTCTGAACACCTTGCCGTAGCCCTCTGGCAAACGGTCGATGAGTTGTATAAGTTCTTTCTCTGCCAACACGGCATCAGCCGAAACGCCACTCTCCACATTCATATTATCCAAGTAGTGGGACAATGGCAAGAATTTTACCTTTCGCTTTCGCTCTAAATATTTGAGCGACACATTTTTAGTAATCGCGGCTGCCCATTCGCCAAACTTTTCCTCGTCGTTCAGTTTTTCAATGGAGTAATAAGCAAGGATAAAAGCGTCCTGAACGAGGTCATTTACCGTGTCCTCGTCTGCTTTCGTGATGCTGAAGCACACATTCCTCATCATCGGAACATACGCCTCGTAAATCGTATTTAAAGCGTCGGCATCGTCTGCTTTCACCCTTTCTATAAGCATTTTTAAATCCATGTGAGCAGTTTCGGCTTTTGTGCCTCACATTAAGAGGCATCGAAAAGCGAAAAGACTGCGTCGGGTTTTGTTAAAAAACTACAAAATTACGATTTTCTGCCCAATACGCCATTTCATCGCTAAGTTTTCCTTAACTTTGTGAATATCTAATTACTTTAACAAACTATTGGACAATATGAAGAAAATTTTCTCTTTTATCGTTATGGCGATTTTGGTAGCCATGAGCGGACAAGCCCAACTCACAAGCGGCAATTCTGAAAAACGCTGCGACGTGTCGTATCCTATAGCAGATTTAAGCGTTTGCCTTACAAGTAACTACAACGCACGTATCGTCTCAAAATACGTGACAGATGCGCTTATCAGTCGCCTCGATATGGAATACGACGCATCAAACTCCGATTATATGATTAAGTCGATGGAAGTGTCGGTTTACAGATATAAAAAAGGCTCATCAGGGCTCGTTGGCGATGTGCCACCCGAAGAGCAAACAAAAGTTGAGCGTGTGCAATTCGTTCCCACCGACGATTCATTGCAACAATTCAAAGCATCGTTAAACATCGGCGAGAACGGCTGGGACAAAATCGTGATACGCCAAGTGCCCAACTCCTCCGAAATCATCAAAAAATCCGACTACAAACGCTCCCCCCTCCTCTAAATACCCCCTAAGGTAGTGTGGAAATAAATATCACTCCGAGTACTCGGATTTTTTTTAACACTTAATGTGCTTATCGGTCGATGCCGGGGCGTGAGAGCACGCCTTGGGTGTAGTAGTGCTTCACTTCTTGCATATCGGTCACGAGGTCGGCTGCGTCGATCAGCTGCTGTGGTGCGTAACGGCCGGTAATGATCACTTCTGTGGCGGGATTCCTCTCCGAAAGCAAATCAAGCACTTCATCCACCGACAGCAGTTCCATGCTGGTAGCGATAGTGAGTTCGTCAAGAATCACCACGTCCCACTCGCCGCTGCGCAACCATTGACGGCAAACGGCAAGTCCGTCTTTTGCCGATTGCCTATCCCTTTCATCGGGCATTCTGTCGAGGCAGCAACCATAGCCCAACTGCTCGATATGCAGCCGCCCGAATTCGGGGTTTGCGCCGTTGAACAGTGCTTCCGCCTTAGTTTCGTTGTATTTCATCGATTTCACAAACTGCCCAATCGCCACATTCTTGCCAGCGCACAACGCACGGACCGCCAGCCCAAAGGCAGCAGTAGTCTTCCCCTTACCATTCCCGGTATAAACATGTATATATCCCTGTTCCATTCCCTTTCAAATAAAAAAGCACGCTGGCGCGTGGGTGGGCGTTAGCGTGTTTTAGAAAAAGTGCGGAGTGAGGGAGATTCGAACTCCCGAATCGCTTTTGACGATTACACGCTTTCCAGGCGTGCCTCTTCAGCCACTCGAGCATCACTCCATTTGCGCGTGCGCTCTTGGAAATGCGAAATTGCCGTTGCGCCACAAATGCGAGTGCAAAGATAATGAATTTTTGCTTGATTGTAGCAAAAATTCTGTAAATTTGTGATATGGATTTAGTGAAAACGCATAACTTACTCCCTGAAGGTGTCAGCACCACAGACGCACGCAGCATTGAGTTTGCCACAGAGGTAATCAACTGTCTGCCTTACGAGCCCAACGATGAGCAGATGGATCTGCTGGCGGCGTTTGCCCATTTCATGCTCTACGGCCACCCACAGGCGGTGATGTTGGTGAATGGTTATGCCGGTACTGGTAAAACCTCGATGATTGGCGGCATTGTGAAGGCGCTCACCTGTCGCGGTCGCAAGACGGTGCTGCTGGCTCCCACTGGGCGCGCAGCGAAGGTTTTCACGGAATATTCTGGGCATACAGCCTACACCATTCACCGCAAAATCTATCGCCAGAACAGTTACCTCTCTGATGGGTTTTCGCTTGCCGAGAACAAGCACACCGACACCATTTTCATCGTAGATGAGGCGTCGATGATTTCCAACTGCAGCGAAGGCTCATTCTTTGGCACAGGCCGATTGCTCGACGACCTTATCCACTATGTGTATAGTGGCATCGGCTGCCGACTGGTGCTGATGGGCGATGTGGCGCAGTTGCCTCCTGTGGGGCAAAGCAAAAGTCCTGCCCTCAACGCCGAATTTCTGCGCAGTTACGCCCTGCAAATCTACAGCGTGAACCTGAAGCAAATTGTGCGTCAGGCGGCAGAGAGCGGCATTTTGTTCAACGCCACCATTCTGCGAAATGTGATGGAGAGCGGCGTGCTGTGCGCACCAAAGTTGGAACTGCTACGGTTCGACGACATCGACAACGTGACGGGCGAGTTTCTGCTCGAAACCATCAGCGACAGTTACGACCGCGACGGTATGAGCGAAACCATAGTGGTGACACGCAGCAATAAGCGCGCCACGCTCTTCAACCGCGGCATTCGCAACAGTATTCTTTATCGTGAGGATGAGTTGGTGAGCGATGATATGCTGCTGGTGAGCAAAAACAATTACTATTGGGCGAACGACTACGAACAAATCGACTTCATAGCCAACGGTGATGTGGTGAGGGTGAAGCGTGTGTGGGGCGAGATTGAGCGCCGCTATGGACTCGACTTCGCCAACGTGACGGTGGAGTTTCCCGACCACGGCAACACCGAAATGGACGTGAAAATCATTCTTAACTGCCTCAGCAGCGACACGCCAGCACTCACCGCCGCACAAAGCGAGATGCTCTACACCTCGGTGATGGCGGAACTCACAGGCGACAAACGCACCCGCTATCGTGAACTGAAGAAAAATCCGTATTTCAATGCGCTTCAAGTGAAATATGCCTATGCCATCACATGCCACAAGGCGCAAGGCGGACAGTGGCAGAATGTGTTTATAGATATGGGGGCTATCATGCCCGACGCTTTCACCCAACTCGATTTCTACCGTTGGCTCTACACCGCCATCACCCGCGCTCGCTCGCAAGTGTATCTCATCAACTGCCCCCTCGACACCGACATGCAGAGGTTCTGAAGTCTACGAGTCAACGAGTCAACAGGTCAACGAGTGGGGGTGACGATAGGGCTGATGGGACCGAAAATAAAAACACCTGTTTAATCCATTGAATCGGATTAAACAGGTGTTTTTATTTTTTTAGAGCCCTACGGAAACTATCAGTGGGATTTAACGCCCACAACAGAAATTCTGCGGAATCTGTGTGAGGCAGAGTTACTTCACTTCTGCGCCCATCAAGTTGTATTTCTTGTCACCGGCGATGATGTAGATTTGACCGTTTTCAATCACCTTGCGAGCCTTCACTTCCTTAGCAGCGGTCACATCGGTGATGGCTGATGAAATGGCATTGTATGAAACCTTGATGTTGTCGAAAATCACACGGTTTGCGCCCTTGTTCACCTTGTGAGGAGCGTCGGTAGCGATTGGGAATTCAGTGGTTGTGTAGTCGGTGGTTTTCACTTTAGGAATCAGCGACAGGAACACCACTTGAGTTTCGGCAGTTGCGCCCTTGATGGTGAGTTCGTTCTTAGTGCCTTCAAAGCCCCATGCTTGGAGTGTGTCGCCAGTAATAAAGCAATCGCTTGGAATTTCCACCACAGCAGCATCCACTACAAGGGCCTTGCCTTCAGCATCAAAATAATTTACCTTAGTGGTTTTAGCAGCACCTTCAATTTTGCCAGCGCCGAGCACTGTCACACCATAGTATTGGTAATCGTGTGTGCCACCTGACTTGTAAGTGCCATCTGCATTAAAATTAAACACAGAGGAGTAGCCGATACCCTGCCAAGAGAGTTTCACATCGGTGGCTTCGGTGAGCGATGCGAACTTAGGAGACACGAGGTCGCCACCATTGCTGGTCTTTGAAATGCGAACGAAACCTTGGCAAGCATACAAGTAGGAAGTGCGAGAACTCCAACCATTGAGGTCAGCCACATTACCATCGGTTTGAATGGTGTTGTAGTTTGGTTGGTATTCCACACCTTCCACGTCCTTACCAGTCCATGGGTTCTTGCCATACTTGTGAACACCTGCTTCCATTGCAGTTTCAAGTTTGTCGAAATTTTCTTGAAGAACCACTACTTCTTCGGCTTGTGCACCGAAAAATGAACTTGCTGCAACAAATGCAGACACTAAAACTTTAGAGTAAATCTTTTTCATATATTACGTTTTTTAAATAGGTTAAAATATGATGAAGCAAAGTTACACATCTTTTCTGAATATTGTTCACAAAAAAGCAAATATTCATATTTTTGTAATAAAAGACGACGAGTCAACGAGTCAACGAGTCAACAGGTCAACGAGTCAACGAGTTGAGATCCGATGGGTCGGAAGGGTCGGAAAAAGGAAAACACCCATTAAATCCGCTAATTGGATTTAATGGGTGTATTATTTTTTCAGAGCCCAGCGGAAGAATCTGTGGGATTTAACGCCCACAACAGAAATTCTGCGAGATCCGTGGGATCTGTGTGAGGCAGAGTTACTTCACTTCTGCGCCCATCAAGTTGTACTTCTTGTCGCCAGAGATAATGAGCACTTGACCGTTTTCAATCACCTTGCGAACCTTCACTTCCTTAGCCACGTTGATGTCGTTCACGCCAGAAGGATCAGCAACCACAACCTTGATGTTGTCGAAAATCACGCGGTTCACCTTCTTGTTCACACCGTGAGGAGCGTCTGCGTCAACAGGCATGTCAGCTGTGGTGTAATCGTTGGTGGCGTCAGCTTTATCTGTTGAGAAATTAGGAATTGTTGACATAAACACTACTTGAGTTTCAGCGGTAGCACCCTTGATAGTGAGTTCGTTCTTAGTGCCTTCGAAAGTCCATGCTTGGAGAGTGTCCATAGTCACGAAGCAGTCGGTAGGAATCTTTACAAGAGCAGCATTCACTTCAATGTCGTTCATGTTCTCATCCTTGTAAGCCACCTTGCTCATCTTGGCTGCACCTTCAATTTCGCCTGCGCCGAGCACAGCCACGTAGTAGTATTGATGGTCGTGCACACCGCCTGACTTGTATTCGCCGGCTTCGTCATATTTAATCAGTGAGGTGTAACCAATACCTTGCCAAGAGAGTTTCACGTCGGTTGGTTTAGAGAGGGAAGCAAACTTAGGAGAAACGAGGTCGCCACCAAATTTGGTCTTAGAGATACGAATGAAACCTTGGCAAGCATACATGTAAGTGGTGCGAGAACTCCAACCATTGAGGTCAGCCACATTGCCATCGGTTTGAATGGTGTTGTAGTTTGGTTGGTATTCCACACCTTCCACGTCCTTACCAGTCCATGGGTTCTTGCCATACTTGTGAACACCTGCTCCCATTGCAGTTTCAAGCTTGTCGAAATTTTCTTGAAGAACCACTTGCTCTTCAGCTTGAGCACCACACACAGCAGCAAATGCAAGGGCTGCTGTCATCAAAAATTTTGAGTAATTTTTTTTCATAAATAAAAGTTTATTATTTGGTTAAAAAGTAATATCTCCACAAAGTTAAAGATAATTTTAATATGTAGGTTCACCAAAAATAATTTTTTTTCAACTTTTTTTCAGCAAAAGCACGAAAGTGTTATTTTCCAGCGTTTTTCCACTACTTTTCCCCTCATTTTTAATAAATTTGTAACATCACTCACCCACCAACTTTCATTCCACGCCTGCATTTTTCACACACCAGTCGAGCATGATGTCGGCTATCTGATGGCTGTTGGTGTCTTCCATCAACATGTGTGAATTGCCACGAATGCCCATATCGGGCAAATGAATCATTGTGGCGTTGCCTCCAGCATTATTCACTCGCTTCACAAACCTGAGCCAGCCTTCATAACAATTCTGCCAAACATGTCCACGCATACCTGTGTCGTTCTTCAAATTGTCGCCAAACACAATAAGGATAGGAATATTGGTGAGTTGGCTTATCTGTGCAGTGGTGTAGCTGTCGCCTGTGCCACCAGGCTCAAGCATCACTATCGCCCTGATGCCCTTACTGTTGCGCAAGGCCGTGGCTATAGGAAACGCACCCGACTGAGAATGGCTGACCAGCACCACATCGCCCACCTTTTGCGCAAGTTCTGAAAGGCAAAGATAATTGGCATCGGGTTTGGGGAGAGATGTGATATGCGGCACATTTTGCTTGGCAAACTCAGCCAAATAGTCAATCGGAAACTTAACCTCATCTACAGGTTTGTCGTCTTTTGTGCCAAAGCGGAAATTGGTCCACAAGTTCTCGTCGGTCTTTCGGCTGAAAGCGCTCTGCTCTGTGGCTGAAGCCTTACCGTATTTAGCGGCATTGTGCGCCTTTTGGTTAAAGCCAGAACGGCCAATTCCCACTTGGTCGACCACATACACAGGGAAGCCCTTACGCACCAAATATTCGTCCCAGCCCATACGTCCATCGGGGGTGGTTTCCCAACATTTGCCGGTAAGATGCATACCATGTATCAGCACAAACGAGGAGTGCCCTTCGGCTGACTGTGGCACCATATATCTGACATACATTTGGTTGACCGTCACATGCCCATCAGGGCAAATGCCACCAAGTTCCTCACGCGTCTGCTGTTCGCTTTCTCCGCCCACATAGAAGCTACCTTGCGATTGCAGTACCAACGGAGATGACTGGTATTGAATCTCCGCAAAGATTTGCGCCAGCACACAGCACGATGTGAGCAGCACCAAAACAATAATCACACGTTTTCTCATATTGCAAAAAATTTAATTGTTGAAAAACTTTTGTTCTGTATCTACTGCGCGCCGCCACCTAATGCCCGATAGAGCTGGATAAGACTTTGCGCCTCGTTGTAAGCGTTGGAAAGGCTGCTCATTCTCACATCAAACAGCGATCGTTGGGCGCTGAGCACTTCCAAATATGAAGTGGATGTGCCGTAGCTCATCATTAATCGGGTGGCCCTGACGGCTTGCTCCTGCTTCTGCTCCCGATTTGATATTACATTGCGCTTCTCCACAGCACTGTGGTAGGCGGAAAGGGCATTGCTGACCTCCGCCCCAGCATCAAGCAACGACTGCACAAATTGCAACCGTGCCTGCTCTTGTCTCGACTGGGCTATTTTCAAGTCGCGTTGCAACAGCCCTCTTGAGAACAAGGGTTGCGTAAGCGAGCCTATGGCAGAAGCCAAGAACTGTGCAGGGTGAGTTATCGCCGCTCCTGCGCCTGTTGTCCAGCCACCAGTGGCGGAGAGTCGGAGCGAGGGATAAAAAGCGGCTTTGGCAGAGTTAGTGGCGTAGAACGCCTCTCTCAGCACGGCTTCAGCCCTGCGCACATCTGGCCGATTCGAAAGCATGTCGGCAGGCACTCCTGTGCTCAACGATGGCATGTTGAAGTCGTGTCCATCTTCCCAATCCACATCGATATCGCCAGATGTGCGACCGAGCAGTGCCGAAAGACTGTTCTCCAACTCTGTGATGCTTCCACGAATATCGTATTGCGACACCTCCACAGCTAAAAGGTCGGCTTCGGCTTGCGAAACAGCGGCATCGTTTGCCACACCAGCGCGCATCATGGCTTGCAGCACACGCACATTCTCCTGCCAGTTTAGCTTGGTGCTGTCGGCAAGGTCGAGTTGGCGATGGAGCATCACCAGTGTGTAGTAGTTGGTGGCTATGGTGGCCACCAATCTGGTTTGCACCGCCTGACGATAGTCCTCGCTCTGCTCAAGCCGTGCCCGCTCCTGCTGCTCGGCATTGCTTATTTTTCCAAATAAATCCACTTCCCAATCGGCTGACAGGAGCGCACCGTATGCACCCTTCACCTTATCAGTTCCCGTCTTGCCGGCTCCGCCAGTCGCTTCAAGCGAAAATCCCGGCAGGAATGCCAACTTTGCGGCTTGCAAAGAAGCCACACTCTCCTGGGTGCGGAGTTCGGCAATCTTCAAGTCGGTGTTGCTGTCCAATCCCTGTTCGATGAGCCTCTGCAAAAAAGGGTCGGTGAACACTTCCTTCCAAGGCAATTCTGCCATGCTGTGTGTGGTGTCGGTGGCTTGCAAATCGCTTCTGAATGTCACGTTGTTCTCTATGCCTTCGGGACGCTGATAATGATAGGTGGCATATTTCCCACAGCCAGTCAATGATGATGCTGCCAACACCACACACGCAACCACCGCTGTGGCTTTAGGCAAATTCTTGACCATGTGGCGAGCCACTTTCTCTTGCAACCATTGGAAAACGACGAATAGCGACGGCACGAGAAACAGCAACGCCAACATGCCCACCAACAATCCGCCCACCACGCCTGTTCCGAGCGAGCGGTTGCCATTGGCTCCCACGCCGGTGGAAAACATCATAGGCAGCAAGCCCACTATCATGGTGAGGGCAGTCATCAGAATTGGGCGTAGGCGCTCTTTGGCAGCCGTTATTGCCGCACCAGCGAGCGACATGCCCTCTTTGCGCCTTTCGGCTGCAAACTCGGTGAGCAATATGGCGGTCTTTGCAAGCAAGCCAATAAGCATCACAAGCCCCATCTGCAAATAGATGTTGTTCTCCAGTCCGAACAGACGAACCAACAGGAAACTACCCACCATACCCGATGGAACACTCAGCAGCACGGCAAAGGGGATAAACCAGCTCTCGTAAAGCATACTAAGCACAATATACACAAACACAATGGAGATGGCAAGAATCACGCCCATGCTTCCTGTGTTTTCCCTCTCTGTGCGCGACAGTCCTCCAAAATCGTAGCCATAGCCTTGAGGCAAATATTCGCTTGCCGTTTCCTCTATCGCCCGAAGAGCGTCGCCCGAACTATAGCCCTCGGCAGCGCTTCCTGTAACAGTGATGCTGCTGTAGAGATTGAAGCGGTACAGGTTTTCTGCATCGTAGATTCTGCGCAATTTGGCAAACTGGCTAACAGGAGCCATCTTGTCGGCCACACGCACAAACATGTTGTCGAGCGAATGTTGGTCAAGGCGGTCGTTTGGCGATGCCTGGATGATGACACGGTATGGCTTGTTGAAACGATTGAAATTGGAAGCGTAAACACTACCAATATATCCTTGCATCACTCGGAGCACTTCAAGAGGCGACACACCTGCCATCTTTGCCTTGGCAGCATCAATGCTCACCTCATATTGTGGATAATTGGGAGAAAACGACGTGTAGGCTGTGCCTATCTCTGGTCGCTCATTCAGCTTGGCAAGAAACGCTTGAGTGGTGGCGAAAAGTTGTTGCGTGGTGTGTCCGGAATGATCGAGCACATAGAGTTCAAAACCACCAGTGCTGCCATATCCAGGAAGTGTGGGTGGAGTGAAAGCACGAACATCTGCCTCGGTGATGGTCTGCAACCGCTGGTTGATTTCTGCCGCCACTTCTTCAGCCGTTCGCTCTCTTTCGTTCCAAGGTTTGAGCGAAATCACCGCATTGCCACCGGCAGGGCCCTGACCAGCCGTCATATTATAGCCCGATACCTGGGTCATGCTGTTGATTTCCTCTATGTCGCTCAGCAAGTCCCTAACCTTATAGAGCACCTTGTCGGTGGCTGCGCGCGAACTTCCTTGTGGTAGCATGATATTCAACCGAACAATGCCCAAATCCTCCGACGGAATCAAACCTGTGCGTGTGTTGGTCATAAAGAATGCAAACAGCACAACCGACACCGACACCAACGCCCCTGAAATCCATCGCCTACGGATAAAGAAAAACGCCCAAGAGCGGTATTTTCCCATAATGCTACGAAATGCCACATCGTAAGCCTTGCGCACACGTCCACCAAGCCCCTTGTCTTCGCCGGCAGGACGCATGATAATAGCACACAGCGCTGGGCAAAGCGTCAAGGCGTTCACGGCAGAGAGTCCCACAGCCACAGCCATCGTCACTCCAAACTGGGTGTAGAACTTCCCGGCTATGCCTCCAGAGAAAGCCACAGGAATAAACACTATCATAAACACCAGCGAGCAGGTGAAAATTGCCCCTGTGATGCCTTTCATGCCATCGTGAGTGGCAAGGTAGGGCGAAGTGTAACCCTCGTCGAATTTGGTCTGAACCGCCTCCACCACCACGATGGAGTCGTCAACCACCGTGCCGATAACAAGCACCATGGCAAACAGTGTGAGCAAATTGAGCGAAAAGCCCACAAGGGCAAGGAATGCGAATGTGCCCACCAGCGACACGAGTATCGACACTGTTGGTATGAGCGTGGAGCGCAGGTTTTGCAAAAACACATACACCACGAGCACCACAAGCAAAATAGCCTCTATCAGCGTTTCCACAACATTGCCGATTGATGCCGACAAAAATTTATTGGCATCGTCCACTTGCTGAATATGCAGTTCGCTTGGCAGTTCTTTCTCCACCTGCTGGATGTAAGCCTTCACCTGATTCACCACCTCGGTAGCATTGGATCCAGGCTGCTGAAACACCTGGCAATATACGCTCGTCTTGCCGTCGGTCAGGCAGGTGAAGCGGTCGCTCAGGCTTCCCAATTCCACCTTAGCCACATCTTTCACCCTAAGTACCTCGCCTTGCGGAAGCGCCTTGACAACGATGTTGGAAAATTGTTCAGGAGTCTGCAATCTGCCTGTGTAGCGGAGCGTGTACTGGAAGGCGTTGTTCGAGTCTTCGCCAAGCGAGCCAGTGGCAGCCTCAATGTTTTGCTCGGCAAGCGCGTCGGATATGTCTTGTGGCACAAGTCCATACTGCGCCATCTTGTCGGGTTTGAGCCAAAGGCGCATACTGTATTCCTGCCCCATGGCATTCACATTACCCACGCCCGGAATGCGTTGCAATGCTGGCTCCACATTCAGTTTCAGCCAGTTGGCGAGAAACACCCGGTCGTATTTCGTGTCGTCGTCGGAATATAAAGCAAATTCCGCCACAAGCGTGTTTTCTTGCTTCGTGGTGGTGATGCCCGATTGCACCACCTCGGCAGGCAAAACGCTGGTTGCCGCATTCACACGGTTCTACACATTCACGGCTGCCATGTCGGCATCTGTCCCCGGTCGGAAATACACTGTGATGGTGACACGTCCGCCAGCCGCAGCGGTGGAGGTGATGTAGGTCATGTTCTCCACACCATTGATGGCCTCTTCGAGTGGGGCTATCACACTGCGCTGCACGGTTTGGGCATTGGCACCTGTATAATTGGCAGAAACCACCACTGTGGGCGGAGCCATATTTGGATATTTTTCAACTGGCAAACGCAATAGCGAAATCACGCCAAGCAGCACGATAATGATGGAAATGCCTGCCGCCAACACAGGTCGGCGGATAAATAAGTCCACATTCATAAGCGTGCCTCCTTTCTTCCTTGATTTTGATGAGTGGTGCTTATCTCCATACCGTCTTTGATGTTGGAAATTCCTCCACTCACAATAATGTCGCCAAACTTCAATCCGCCTGTCACGATAAACTCCTTTCCATTATCGTTTTCAACCACAGTGATAGGCGTGGCCACGGCTTTTCCGCCCACCACCTTATACACAAAGTGCTTGTCTTGCATCTCGTAGGTGGCGGATTGCGGCACTACAATGCAATTCTTGTGAACCGACGGCATGCACACATTGCCGGTGAAACCACTATACAGAAGTCCCTTCGGATTGCGAAACACTGCTTTCAGTGTCACGCTTCCCGTGGCAGCATCTACCAATCCACTGATATTGGTGATTCTGCCCGGCACTGGGTATTTTGTGCCATTGCTCAACTGAAGCGTCGCATTGGGCATAGCGGCAAGGGCTTTTTCCTTGCTGCCATATTGCTGGATAAGGGTGAGCAACTGCGACTCATTCATGGTGAAGAATGCCCACACCTCAGCATTGTCTGACACTTTTGCGAGAGGCTGTGTCATAGATGCCGACACCAGGCTCCCAGCCCGAAAGGGCAATGTGCCCACAACACCATCTGATGGGCTGGTCACCTTAGTGTAGGCAAGATTGACTCGTGCGCCCTGCAACTCCGCCTTTCGTTGCTCCAGCACCGCTTGTGCCTGTGCCAGCATGCTTTTTACAGTTTCCAACTCCACGCGTCCGATTACTTTTTCCTCATACAATTCTTTTTTGGCGTGATAGTTGGTTTGGGCAGAGGCAAGTTGTGCCTTTGCTTCGTTCACATTGGCTTGCGCAGTGTTGTAGGCAGATTGGTATGGCGCCGAATCTATCAAAAATAGCGTCTGTCCTTTTCTCACTCGTTGTCCTTCGGTTACGCACACTTTCACAATTTTCCCATCGATTTGTGCATACACATCCACATCTTGCTGTCCTTGAATGGTGGTGGGGTAAGTCTGCTCCAAAGTCCTGCTTTCGGGAACCACCACACTCGTTTCATACACCGCTTGCTGCGGTTTGCCATTGTCGGCTTGTTTACAACTTGAAACCGCAAGTATCAGCACTAACACACAGCATGATACAAGAAGCGGCACTCGACATTTTTGCTTGCTAACCTTTTTCATACCTATTTGAAATTACAAATAATAGTTTTGATTTTTGTTGCAAAATTATGGTGTGCCATACTTTCAGATATTACATAAATTGCACCTTAACTTTCACAGATTTCCGTATTTTCTTCTTTCGCCGAAAAATTTAAAAGGCGAAAAGTAAAATATAAAAGTGAAGTATGCGTTATTTATAATATCTTTGTAGCAAATTAATACAGAGAATTTATGAAAGAGCCAACCCACAGCAGCATACTGCTATTCAACACTGTAGATGACCAGAAGTTGCCATCCGACTTTCTTCGACGTTACCATATCCATATCCTGTGCCGAGCAGGAAAAGCACAGTTCTCTTTCATGGACAAAACCTACACTATGGAACAAGGAGATTGGACGATTTGGCAAATGTCGTCGGAGATAAGCGACGCCTTGTACTCTTCCGACTTCAACGCCGACTTTCTGCTCGTCGACAGCGATTTTTTGTTGGAGTACAATCCCGAAAAGGTTTGGGCATCAAAGGCTTTTGTGTTCATTAAGCAGAATCCCATTTTTCACCTGAGCGAAAGGGGCATGGCAATGGTGGAATATAATTTTATCCAATTCAGGCGACGCCTTGCCGAGCCACACTTGTTCCAAACCGACATTCTCGGCAAACAGTTGCAAATCTTCCTTCTCGACCTGTGGGAAATTTACAGAAGTGCCATCGAGAATGTTCATAACGCCGACAACAGCACTTCCTTGCTTTTCACACGATTCATGAATATGCTGCCCTCCTATTCGAAAACGGAGCGCGAAGTGGCGTTCTATGCCGATAAACTTTGCGTGTCGGCAAAGCACCTGTCGGAAATGGTGAAAAAGAGCAGCGGTCACCCTGCATCGTACTGGATAAATGGCTATTCCTTGCAGGAAATCTACACTTTTTTGAAGCGTCCCGACCTCACTCTCGCAGAGATTGCCAATCTTATGAATTTCTACAATCCTGCCCATTTCACCCGATTTGTAAAAAAACAAACGGGGAAATCACCTTCTGAATTAAGACAAAAATTGGATTCAATCAAGTCATAACTATTATGAAACTATCTTTTGTTATTTCTGCTTTTTTGTGCTGCTGGGCAGTGGCTGGGGCAAAGACCTACCAACTTGCTTCGCCCAACGGCAAATTGAAAGTGAGCATCGAAAATGATGCGAAGTCAACCGCTTTCGCCATCACCCATGGCGAAACGCCTGTCCTGAACCGTTCAGCCCTCGGCATGAGCATCGAGGGTGGCAAAACGCTGGGTGCGGAAAAGTGCAAATCGTCGAAAACCTTGAAGGGCGAGAAGTGCAATGCGCTCACGCTCAACTACGGCAAGTATGCGGTGGAATTTCGTGCCTACGATCAGGGCGTGGCTTACCGTTTCGTGACACGTTTCGCCGACTCACTCACCATAGCCAACGAGCAGGTGGAATTTTGCTTGCCAGCCGACTGTATGGCTTACGAAGCACCTGCCAACTCGCACCATAAGACTAACGACCTGCGCGACCAGGCGTATTGCTCGTTTGAGAATACCTATCAATACGCCAAACTCTCCAACCTCAACCGTCAGCACCTCGGTCTGTCGCCCATGCTCATCGAACTTGCCAGCGGCAAAAAACTGCTGATTGGCGACTACAATGTGCGCAGTTATCCCGGCATGTTTCTCCTGCCGAGCAATGGGAATGTGGTGAAGGGTTTCTTCCCTCCCTATCCCAAGCACGAATATCAAGGCGACCACAACAATCTGCAAATGATAGTTGACGAGTGGGAAAACTATATCGCCAAGACCGCTGGCGCACACACATTCCCATGGAAGATGATGCTGGTGGCTGAACACGATGCCGACTTGCTCACAACCGAGGTGCCACGACTGCTTGCCGATGCGCCCGTGGTGAATGCCGACTGGGTGAAGCCGGGAAAGGTGGCTTGGGACTGGTGGAACGACTGGAACTTGAAAGGCGTGGATTTTGCCACTGGCGTGAACAATCGCACCTATCAATATTATATCGACTTCGCCGCCAAACACGGCATTGAATATGTGATTCTCGATGAGGGTTGGGCGGTGAACAAGAAAGCCGACCTGATGCAGGTGGTGCCTGAAATCGACCTGCCTATGCTTGTGAAATATGCTGCCGACCGTGGCGTGGATATCGTGCTTTGGGCTGGCTACAAGGCTTTTGAGCGCGATATGGAGAATGTGTGCCGCCACTATAGCGAAATGGGCGTGAAGGGTTTCAAAATCGACTTCATGGACCGCTGCGACCAAAAGATGATGGCATTTCTTGAAAAGGCTGCCGCCACTTGCGCCAAATACCGCCTGTTCTGCGACTTCCACGGTGCGCCAGTGCCAAACGGCATGACCTACACCTATCCGAATGTGCTCAACTTCGAGGCGGTGGCTGGTCAGGAGCAAGTGAAGTGGAGCAAACTGAAGAAGTTCGACCAAGTGCGCCACGAAACGCTCTTGCCGTTCATTCGCCAAGTGGTGGGTCCGATGGACTACACGCAAGGCGCGATGCGCAACGCCACAAAAAAGAGTTATTACCCCTGCAATTCGCAACCGATGAGCCAAGGCACACGATGCCGCCAACTCGCCCTCTATCTGATTTTCGACTCGCCATTCAATATGCTATGCGACACGCCCACCAACTACGAGGCGGAGCCTGAATGTCTCGACTTTATCAGCAAAGTGCCAGTGGTGTGGGACGAACGCCGTGTGCTGTCGGCAAAAGTCGGCGAATATGTGATAGAGGCTTGCCGCAAGGGCGACACATGGTATGTGGGCGGCATTACCAACTGGGAAGCACGTACCGTGAGCCTCGACCTCAGTTTCATTGAAGGCAAACAAATGGAACTGTTTGTGGATGGCATCAACGCCCACCGCCACGCCGAAGACTACAAAAAGACGGTTGGCACCGTGCCAGCCACCCTCACCGTCCACTTAGCCCCAGGCGGCGGCTTCGCCCTAAAAACGAAGTAAGAAATTAGAGGTTAGAAATTAGAAATTAGATTTTCTGAGTGCTCCGAGAGATTGTGCTGTGGGGTTAGATGAGCAGGATGGCGCAGAGCAGGATTGTGAAGATGAGCATGTTGCGGGCGGTGGCACCGAGCAGTGGGTTCAGTGCCGCGCCTGTGGTGTGCGTGAGTTTGTGCCATGTGGCGATGTGGAGCAGCAAATATGCCAGCATGGGTAGCACGAACCACCACGCTGAAGCGAAATAGAGCCTAATCCACACCACGCCGAGCACCGACATGGCAAGCAGTCCGTTGACCAGATATGCCAGTGCCGCCAACTTGCGCCCGAACACCACCACCGATGTGCGTTTGCCTGCCTCGCGGTCGTCGTCCACATCACGGTAGTTGTTCACCAAAAGCACGTTCACGCCCATAAATCCGATGGCAATGCCTGCAATCACGGCAAACGGATGAAACACGCCGCCGCTCACCACATAATAGGTGAATATCACTGGCACCAGTCCATAAAATCCCATTACAGCCACCTCGCCCAATGCATGGTAACTCAATGGATAAGGCCCTGCGCTGTAGGCAAATGCGAATATGGCAATCAATATGCCTGCGCCTATCAGCATCAGCCAATTCCGATAGTCCTCGCCTGGCTCCACCACCAGCAGCATACTCAGCCCCACAAGGCAAGCCACCACCAGTGTGCCTATCATGGCGCACTTCATGGCTGATGGGGTGATGTCGCCCTCGGTCACGCCACGCCGAGGCCCCACACGCCCTTTTTTATCGGTGCCGGCTTTGAAGTCGAAATACTCGTTTGCCAAGTTCGACACTATTTGCGCCAGCACAGCAAACACCACGCACATCAGCGAGGGCAAAAGGCGGAACTGGCCGTTGAATTTCGCCAGACCGACAGCAATCAGCACGCCGCTCACCGACACCGGCAACGTGCGGAGGCGAATCGCCTCAATCCATATCTTAATTTGCTTCATCTTTTTCTGAGGGAAAAAATTTATATACAAAATTACAAAAAACCACGGATTTTCCCTACATTTGTAGTTAAACTACACATCAAAGTCAAATGAATACATTCACTCGCTTTTTCACGATATTGATACTTTGCGCGGCCTGCTTCAGTTGTGGCTCAGGCAAGGGCGATTCCGACATACAAGACTCGTTTATAGGCTCGGTGCAATTCGGGCAGCAGAAGCAAGCCGTGTTAGACGCGCTCTATGCCCAGCAGTTTGTAGATGCTGCATCGGGGCAAGCCGACAGCCATTTCGACACCATTCCGCTCGACAATGGCGACTACAGCGAACTGAAAATCCTTGCCAAGACCGATACCACCGACTTCACCTTCCTCGGACGGCAATGGCTCAATCTGCAAATCCAGTTCGACGGCAACGGCCTCTACTGCCTCACCTTCAGAGCGAAATCCACCGCCAAGAATGTGGCTAACCAGCACTTTGCCGACATTCTGCAATCGCTCCAAAAGTCATACGACATGAAGCGAATGGTGATTGGCCACTCATCTGCCGAGGGAGAAGCCACCGACATCATCGGCTACCGCTACGAGTCGGGCAACAGAATGGTGCAACTCTACATCAACGAAAACCCCGACGGCACCGCCGCACCAATCCTCTCCTATATAGAGAATTAGAGGATTACCAATAAATCATGGAAATGATATACAAGTTGTCCCTGTGATAATTTAGTAATTATTGAAAAAATCCCGTAGGGATTTGATGTGCGTAGGCAGGTATGCAGCGAAGGTT
>OQVZ01000065.1_pt1 | contig 32859 bp, 30 predicted proteins | sample 1691571 | NCBI WGS metagenome assembly OQVZ01 (sample SAMN03418261, study PRJEB22391) | human gut metagenome | biome: human-gut; feature: organic feature; material: feces | host: Homo sapiens | place: Tanzania | collected 2013-01
AGCCCCATATCTTTGCTGATGGTGACGGCGGCAGGGGCCGGAACAAATTCCCAATGGCCGATGCGCTGAATATCATTGATTTCAGCCGAATGGATACCATTGGACTTCTGAATATAATCGTAGAGGATATTGCGTATGTCATCATGACGTGCCACGATACGGTCATCCATATTGTCCGTGTCAATGCCGGCGCCCTTGGACAGGATATAACCGCCTCCGGCAGCACGATAAGACGTCATTGCAACATTGTACCAGGCATCCGTTGAGAACGGAGTTCCGTCAGCCAAGGTGGTGATGCTGACACGGCTTCCATAAGGCCTGGTTACATCTACGGTATAGACAAGTCCGCCAGCCGAGTCGAAATTATACGGTCTGTTGACAAAATGCCAGTTCTTCTGTCCGGTGCGCTGGTCTTCACCATCGGCAATCTTCAAGACATGACCGCCCAGAACATAAGTCTGAATCCACGAATCATAGGAATACTCCAGACATTTGCGGATTTCATCACCGGTAAGCCTGACCACAAACAACTGGTTCTCATACGGATAGATACTGAACAGATCATTGTAGATGAGTTTCCCGGCATTGATGTCCTTGTTGAAGGTCAATGGTGCCGCGAAGGAGACCTGAGCCGACTTTGCCGAAAGGCTCAGCGTATGGATGAGATTCATATACGGACACATGCCGGCATAAGAATCGCGGGTTCTAAGGTCAATGTCAAGGTCTCCCACTTCCCTGAGTGTAAACCTCTTGACAGCCTCGTAATCTGAATGGAAGGCGGCCTCCATCTTTGGATCAACCCTGTCGGCATTGACCTTTATGAGATCGGCGTTCACGGATTTTGCCAAAACTTTACCGTCTTTCAATGTCAGACGGATTCGGCCATGCCCTATGTTCTGCGCACGGCTGCCGGAATTGATAAGGCAGATGCTGTCCTGCTCTACGACCAAGGCTGAATGGTCATGTGAGCAGACCAGAAAATCGACTCCCCTGAGAGATTTCAGGAGGTCCAGTCCCTGGCTTTCATATATGGTTCCGTCACCCTTTCCTGTTCCTGAATGGACCGCCACGATGACGACCTGCGGTTTCTCTTTTGCAGCCAGTTTGTCCACTTCGTTCTGTACCAATGGAATAAGGGATTCGAACTGCATTCCCGTCCACAGTTTCTCGTCCAGCCAGGCCTTGATGTTCGGATTGGTAAAACCAAGTACGGCAATCTTCACTCCGTGACGTTTCAGGATACGGACCTCGTCGAAATATGACTTCCCGTCAGGTCTGATGGCATTGCCGGCAAGGAACGGGATACCGTTGGCCTTCAGGTCCTCAGCAACACGGTCATAGACAGCGTGTCCGGTCTCCACATCATGGTTTCCCACACAGATTGCGTCATATTTCATGTAAGAGGCAAGGCGCGGAAAAAGGTGAGCCGAGGCAGTATCGACATAGTTATAATAGTAAGGCGCATTGTCGCCCTGCAGGCAGTCGCCAGCATCGACAAGTATCACATTGTCAATGCCAAGAGAGTCCCTGAATGCATTGACATAAGTATTTACGGCCATGAGCGACGTGCGCCTGGGGCCATCCACATAAGTCGAGTCGAACCACGCGCCATGCACGTCATTAGTAGTAAGCAGGTCGAACTGGAATTCACCTGTCGGCCTGTTGCCGCACGATGCAGCCGAAAGGATTGCGGCCAATGTGGCAGCAAGTATTTTCGATATATTGTTCATGTCAAATGATAGGATAAACTTCTCACGTTTCGAACCTACAAAACACAACTTGTACCGAAGTGTGCCTTTAGCTCATGGATAACATCTGCTCGACCTATATAAGGAAGCCGTTTCTTGTTTACTCTTCTATTCATCAGGTAAAGCCAATGCTGATTGAACTTTTCCCGTGCAAAGTTAATACAATTCCATCAAACCAGATAATCGCACGGACATTCTGGCAATATTGCCACCTATTCTTTGTATAGACATACAAACAACTGATATCATTTGCTGTACGTTAAAAGTCAGGACTTCTCGCGCATGGTACAGAAGGTGACGCATTGGTTAGGCGACAATACAAGACAACAAAGGCAAGACAAAACGCACCCTTAATGGGCTGCGAATTTGCCTTGCCGTTTGTCTTTTCGCCTTACTTCGCGGATTCCTACGGAGGAAAAGGAGACACCCCATAAATCTCTCTTGAAAGATGTTTGCTATAAACTGATAAATTTTTTATATTTGTATTGCGTAAATATTCGCAATACACTGCGTAAAATGTAAAACAATGTATAAAAGAGCTGAATACCAGATAATTAAGAATCGTCTTGAAGAACCAAGAAAATTCATTCAAGTCGTGATGGGTGCCCGTCAGATAGGGAAATCAACTGTCGTGAAGCAGGTCCTGAAAGATCTGGACTTGCCATATCTGTTTTATTCGGCAGACAATGTTCCGGCATCAAACACTGCTTGGGTTTCAGACTGCTGGGAAGCTGTCCGAAGCCTTAAACGGAGCAACAACTGGGAAAGCGCAATCCTTGTAATCGACGAGATTCAGAAAGTTTCGAACTGGAGCGAGGTCGTAAAGAAGGAATGGGACGACGACTCTTTCAATGACAGGAACATTAAGGTGTTGCTTCTTGGAAGCAGCCGTGTGCGGCTTGAGAAAGGTCTTTCCGAATCATTGGCAGGACGCTTTGAGGAGATAAGGATGGGCCATTGGAGCTATGTCGAGATGAGGGACTGTTTCGGATGGTCTCTTGACCAGTACATATTTTATGGAGGGTATCCTGGTGCAGCACCTCTGGTTGGTGATGAAGACCGTTTCCAGCAGTATATTCAATCATCCATAATAGACGCAACTATAAACAAGGACATTCTGATGGACACGCCCATCGGGAAACCTGCTCTTCTTCGTCAGACATTTGAACTTGGGGCGGCCTATTCCGGAGAACTTCTGTCTTTGAACAAGATGCTCGGCTCACTCCAGGATGCCGGAAACACATCGACTCTTTCCGGATATCTGAATCTTCTGGCTGAAAGCGGTCTTCTGTGCGGTCTTCAGAAATACAGCATCGACATGGCTAGACGGAGAGCCAGCATTCCTAAACTTCAGGTGTATAACAATGCATTGAAGACGGTGTACAGCCCGATGCCATTCAATCAAGCTGTCCTCGACAGAAAAGCGTGGGGACGCATATTTGAGTCTGGGGTCGGAGCCTATCTTGTCAGTCAGGCGTTTGTACACCGATTCGACGTGTTCTATTGGCGCGAGCGCAATGACGAAGTGGATTTCATACTTCGCAAGAAGAATTCATTGGTGGCAATTGAGGTCAAGGGCAATGCGGAGAAACGTACTGAAGGTTTGGATAAGTTCCGCGAGCTTTTCAAGCCGACATCGTCATTCATTGTCGGTGACGGCGGCATCAAGGCCGAAGAATTCATGTCGGTGGACTTGATGAAGTTATTTTGAGCCGATTGTGTTCTCGAATTTGTCAAATACAATATTGGAATCACAAAAGATGCTTGTTATTAGGCATTGGCATAATCTGTGTGATAATACCATACTCTTCAACATCTTTATTGTCATTTATATTATACATATCTATAACCGTATCACCATATTTTATCCATTCCTCTTCTGAGATATTGAAATAGCCTAATGCTTTTCGAAGGGTATCTGGATAATCTTTCATAAGAGGGTCTTTACACCACTCATTTAAGATCATTTTACGAATGAAATCTTGATTTTTCTTAGTGTAATCAGAATGTTCACGTGACAAGTATTTAATAACACCTACATAGAACAAGTGCTTACCAATCTTCTTCCAGCGTTCTGCTGAAAGTCCAAGTAAATTCAATGATTTTTCAAAAGATTCGTCCACATCAAGCAGTTCTTTAATATGCTCTTTTTCTGAATAATATTCAAATCTATACAACTGTTCGTTCCTATATGCAAGTGCCTCTCTGGCTAGACGAATTTCCTTTTTGCTTGCAGGCTCTGCAATATCATGTGCTATACCTGCTATTGTGCTTGCGGCAGAATGAGCAACTTGTCCTATAGCTTCGCCATATTTTTCTCTTGTTGTTTCCTTTTTTGAATCCTGTGCAAAAAGATAAATAACAAAGAATACTATAGCTACAATTACAATAACTGTTTCCATAATCTACTTGAATAAATCTTCCGTTCTTTTCTTTTGTATACTCTTTGAAATGTATTCTTGATACCCCCTATCTATTGCCGATATTAAAAAGGGAATATCTTTTGGTGATAGATACCAGACATTGTAATTAGGCGTGCGATCATAGAAATAATGCCAAATTCTTATTTCACAACATGGTTCGTAATTTCGTATGACAAAATAAGGTTTTACTATTACCTTTGTTGCATTTCCTGCATAGGCATCGCAATCAAAGGTGGAATAACTAATTTCACAAGGCATTTCTTTTTCCACCTCTTGTACTTTGTTTGATTTAGCTATAGCTATCCATTGCTCGTATTTTGTTTGCAAGTTCCTTAATTCTGACTTAATAATTGTCATATTATTTCCCAATGATGAAAAATGGATACCACTTTCACCTAACTTTCTGTACCAATCACAAATACGGACAACATTTATCCCATTTTCTGTGTAATAACTAAGTTCGAATCTGTTACCTCCCTCGGTATTTACTACTACATTTCCCATAAGACCATTACTTATGGTCTGGGCATTTAGCCATGTACAGATAAATGTCGCCACTAATGTTAATACTATTCTACTCACAATTATAATAGTTTTGATTTTTCTTTTACTTCTATCAATTCTCCATATGTAAGGTTTTCTTTCACAAGAGTCGCATAGAGCTCATTTGCTAATGAAACTCTCTCTGCATTGTAAGGATTGATAAATCTCTTTGGATTTACCTTTTCTTTTAAATCTTCCAACTCTGCTTTATCAATAAAGTCAATCCCAAGTTCCGATGAGGCCTGTATTTGGATTTCTATTAAAGAATCATTATTATCTGGCGTTGTTTCAAGCAATCTTTTATAGATTATATTGGCTTTTTCAACTTTCTCCTTGTCATAATTATCCATAAAATTCATTGGATTACATAATCTGACAAGGCGTTGATATAATGTTTCAGACTTTTTCTTGTTCACCTTACTCTCCTTAATAGTCAGTGGAATTATTAGTGACATGAATAAGACTGTTAGACTTATTCCCCACCATAGAAAAAGTTGATTTCGGTTTTTATTTACGGCCCAATCTTTTTCTGCAATCATATAATGCCTTTCTTGTGTTGCTGCAATAAAAACTCTGTAATAACCATTGTGCATCCAGCCATTTTCGTATGGCATTGTTCGTTGTGTTTCTTTATAGTTCTTCCCCTCTAGATGACCTATTGGAGTCCCCATAGTCCAAATATTAGAATTTTTATTCTCGGAAATATAAAAATATTCATTGCTGCTATCATTGATCTTAGACCAAAGACGATTATAGGAACCTTTACTGAAATGTTCGGAATAACTAGATTTAGGATCGGTAGTATAAAACTCGAAAGCTTCATTAACTGCCTGCTCAACTGTATAATAGTTTACCCATTCATTATTTTTAAGCCCTACTTTATATGGGAAAATAATATTGGTTTGAATAAAATCATCGTCATATCCTGAACAATATATTCTAATGATATTCCAACCATCATCTTCTTGATTCGGATACTTGTCACCCCAGTTGAGTTCATACAATGATGACAGGTCACCATAACTTTGTTTCCAGTCAACTATTTTCTCATCGATACTTGGATCAATGGCTGCAAGTCCGCCTTTAGACGGCTTAGGGGGTATGGCGACTTTCTTATAGTGTCGAACAGGGCTACCACTATAAGCGACATCGAAGAATCCATCATTATTTGAGACAAACATATCTCCACTTGATTGACCTTCAAAAATAGATTCGATATTCTCTCTGATTTCAGAACGCAATTTGATACGCTTGTTGTTGATATAGTAGTAAACGCCGAACACCATACCAATCATAATAACAACCCACAGAATCCAGAGAATTATAATGATATTTTTTCTTTTCATAACTGCCGTTTTTTTTGGTCACAAAAACTTATCACCATTTAAATAAATATATTCTACCTCTTTCTTTGGATAGGTGTAAGTTCCTTTAAGTCAATTCTTTGTGTAATGCAGAGTCTTCCGAATGTAGAGCTCTGCATATAGATCACTCTTTCCATGTACTAAGGTAATTATTCTTCTTTTCACTTCCAATTATTTCATTTGGATTAGGCCGCGACCGCGGCGTATACCTCACGGGGTGTCTGGTGCACAAGTCCCTGATGGCAGCGCCGGTTATTGTAGTAATCCATATACTTCGTAATTCCACGGTGTAACTCACCCACGGTCGCCTCTGGATTCAAGTATACATATTCGCGCTTTATCGTGCGACAGAAGCGCTCGATCCAAACATTGTCAAGTCACCTGGCTCGGTAGTCCAAGCTTATCCGTATTCCATACTTGTCACATGAGCGATGCCAATCTTCACAGGTGTACTGCACGTCCTGGTCCGAGTTGATTATCTCTGGTGCGCCATATCGTGCGACGACCTTGTCGAGAACTTCTATCGCATTCGACGCATCCAGTGTGTTGTACATACCCCAGCCAACCATATAACGGCTATAGACATCAATGATGGTATACAGATACATGAATCCGTTCTCCATAGGGATGTATGAGATGTCGTTGCTCTATACCTGATTACGTCTCGTTATATGCAAACCACGAAGCAGATATGTCATACGCTACTTGTTCCTACCTCCCTTGCTTAGGCTTTTGAGCGGATATACGGTCCTCAGCCCCATCAGAGCCATCAGACTTCTCGCAAGTTTCTTCCCGACATGGTATCCTTCGCCTTTGAGATAATCAGCCATCTGGCGCACTCCCATAGCTGCGCACCTATTATATTGATTATCCATGAGGTCCATCATCTTCAGATTTCTCTGGCTTTCGCCTTCCTTGCGCTTGTAGTAGGATGTGCTTCTGGCTATCCCAAGCAGTTTGCTCTGGCGGGCTCTGCTCGGATACCGGTGATGCTTTCCGTCCTTGCCGACAGTCTCTTTCGTTGGAGATATCAGTGCCTTTCGGGTATAGGCATCCCCAACTGTTTGTATACCCACTTGCAAAAATCCACCTTCATCTCCAACTCGCCGATTTTTCTATGGAGGGCATCGCGCTCTTTGTCGAAATCAGCTGTCCCAGACTTCGCTCCGAATGCCGCACTGGCATTTTCCACGAGTTCTTTTTCCATCTTGAGATCATCTCTGGGAGATTTCGTACTTCTTCGCCAAAATCACCCTTCGTTTACGATTCTTTAAGAGCCTCCAAGGCAACCTTGGCCTTGAACTCTGGGATGAACTTCCTTCGTGTTGTCTTTCCCATTTCGCTGTGAAGTTATAGTCATTTTTTGACTTAACACCCTGTCCGAAATTTGGAGGACATTATACTCCAAAGGACGTTACCAATCTACAGTTATCTATAACTGAAATAACGGACGACTGTAAGTCACTAGATACAAACTATTTTCCATTTCGTCAAATGCCAATTTAGCGAAATGCCTTGCATAAACAGAACGGCGGAAGTGTAACTAACTTTCCGCCGTTCTGAACTTTTTTTTATTTTTGCACTTGTCCTGCGTTCTGCAGATTGCGGCACTTTAAATGTTCCGTCCATATCACTTTCAAATGTACCGGACGTATCAGAATGAAATGTACCCCCTATTCCATCTCCCTGTTTTGTTCCTCATGCTGCTGCAGGAAGATCTGTTTCTGTTTCTCAACCTCCGCCCGAAGTTGCTCCTCCGTCGGAAGAAACAGCTGATACTTGCTCGCGAGTATGGTTTTGTTGTCCTCCGGCAGGGCGAGACGCACCGCCGTGTCGTTCTTCTCCGTGCAGAGCAGTATGCCAATGGTAGGATTCTCGTCAGGCTGCTTCTCGTAGCGGTCGTAGTAGTTGACATAGAGCTGAAGCTGCCCAAGGTCCTGATGCGTCAGCTTGTGATTTTTTATCTCTATCACCACGAACGAACGTAACAGGCGGTTGTAGAACACAAGGTCGGCGAAATACTCGTCATCCTCCACTAGAAGCCTCTTCTGTCTGGCGACAAAGGAGAATCCTTTCCCCATCTCCAGAAGGAAATCGGCGATATGCGAGATGACGGAGCTTTCGAGATCCTTCTCATAGTACGCGGACTTGCGTTCCAGTCCAAGAAACTCGAGTACCATAGGATCCTTTATGATCTCTTGCGGACATTCTGGCACTCGCTCATTGCGGGCGACAGCGAGGACCGCCTCCTTGTCGTTGCTAAGTAGAAGGCGCTCGTAGAGCATGGAGTTGATCTGACGCTCAAGTTGGCGTCCGGTCCAACCCTCATTGACAGCCTCCAATTCGTAATACTCTCGTTTCTCTGGGTCAGGAATGGTTATAAGCAGTTTATACTGCGACCAGCTCAATTGCGTCCGCAGTGTGGACGCAATTGGATACATCCTATAGAATTGTCTGCTGCGCTCCAGTTGTCTCACTCCAAATCCACTGCCATACAAAGGCTCTATTTCTTTCGACAGATTACGGATGATGTACTTGCCGTAGTCCGCGCGTTCCTTGCCCTGCTGCTCCTTTTCCGAGATGCGCTTGCCGATAGCCCAGTACATCTGCACCCTGCAGAAGTCAACGCTTCGCAAAGCTTTTGAGCGCGAGTCGTCAATTATCTGTTTTATCTCCTCTATAAAAGTTTCTATACCCTTATCCATCATGTGTTGTTTCGTATTAAAATGTCACTTCCACTCTTTGTTTCATTGACAAGCGCTGTCAACCACGCAATCTCATCGAGACGAGTATTTTAGGAGCTTTGCCCTCATCTGATAGACATTTCAAGTTACTCTGTCTCAATTTTGGTAATCTCGCCGTTCTTGTCAACCTTATACCAGTCCTCTCCTTTCTTGATTTTTCCAAATCCGTCATTGAAGAAATTAGCATCATCGTACCATTCTGGAAGAAGCAGACTCCCGGACGTCAAGTTAATGTAATTATAGGAGCCGTTGTTCTTAACCAGACAAAAACCCTCAGACGGTGAAAAATATGCGTCATACCATTCTTTCCCAATCACTCGACCACCTATCTCTATTATATTCTCTTTATTTTCCTTACTCACAATTGCATGCTGACTATAGTAACTGAATCTGTCATACCATTCAGGACAGAATGGTTTGCCGTATTTATCCAAACAGTTTGTTTTACCGTCCTTCGTAACTATGGTGTGGCCATCGTCATACGTTGCCATAATGCTATCATACCATGTGGTAAAACGAGTATGCTCTTGAGTATTTATTAGATTCTCTTTACCGTTTAATCTGACGTTCATATAGCCATCTTTCCAATAAATGGAGCTGAGGTAATCATACCACTGGCGGAATTGTATGTTACCCTTAGTTGAAAGCAAGTTGTATTTTCCATCTTTACGCTGGACAACCGCGAATCCATATTCGTTGAAATTCGACACGCTACTGAAAAAGTCATTTGAAAGCCATTTGCCGTCAATGCCAATAAAATTCCATTCTCCGAAATATTTCATAGGGGTATATCCACATGACCATACAACGTCACTGTCCCCAGTTATAGGTAGCCTAAGCCTGTCTTTATATTCAACTCCCCACTGGACCTGATATGTGGTTCCGAAGTCTTTATCAAGAAGAATGAAGTTGTATGTATTTTCCGTTGGATACAACTCAAATCGCCCTGCAGGTGGAACCGGATCAAGAACCAATGGTTTATCGCAGAGAGATGTTTCTAGACGATTATCTTCACTTGTGCTATACTGAACCAACCAGGTCCTTCCGTTTCCAGTGTCCAATTTGATGAATATCCACATGTTCTTAGTCGGTATCAGTTTGAATCTTGATACGGTTGTTTCTTGAGCGAATAATTGAGTGCCGAATAGCACTACCAATAACAGAAATATCTTTTTCATGTCGTAACCTTTTAGAATTGTCTATGCGTATTGTTATTGGAATCAGATTCCGAAGAGCGGGCCGTTATATCCGGAAGTGCCGCGTTTGCGGTCGCGCTTGGAAATGTTCCTCCTGACGGCGCGTCCGGAGTTTCCTGAAGGGTTCAGCAGTTTGTCCAGACTGAATATCAATGAGAGTTTCTGCTGCATTCCGGCATACTTGAACCCGTCAGGGAAATGTGAGACAATCGAGAGCCTGAGGTCCATGAAATCAGCGATATGCGGCTGCCAATACACTTCCAGCCTGTCATAAAGATGCCACTCACTGTCATTGACAGGAACCACTCTGTAGAAAGGCGAGCCGGCATAGAGGCTGTTTCCGTATTTGAAGCCTCCGTCGTCCACATAGTTGTAGAAAGGCATCAGATCCTTTCCGCAGTAAAGCCTGTTTTCGATGCCGACATTCCAGTTTCTCAATGACACTGTAAACTCCCCTCCTCCAGGATTACTCTGACCATCCTTCTGACGTCTGTCCTGCTGCAATGACTGGTACCAGGCCAATGTTGCTGAAAGGTCCTGCCAGCCGCAGAATTTCTCGAATCCGAACCGCACAAACGGCTGGACCATAGCGTCATCCACCACGCTGCCATACTCGGCGGCATTGGCATAATGATGATATTTGAACGCCAGTCCGGCGGACACGAAGTCATTGAAAATATACTTTCCGTACCCGAAGGCATTGAACTGCTCCCTGCGATAGGAACCGTACTGGCCGTCCCAGTCAAAGGCAAGTTCAAGGTAAGTCTTTGGACCATAAGCCTTTATCAATGCACCTTCGAGATTGTTGTCATAGAATTTCAGGGAATCCGAGAAGAAGGCCTGCGAGTAATCGCCCTCCGCAAGATGACGCGGAAAAATACCTGCATAGCCCCTCACGTTCCACGCCCCGAGTTTCGCGTCAATGCCATAGTACATGGTAATTTCCCGGAAGAGGCGCGTGTTCTCCAGCCCCCTGTCGCACTCCGGGCTGGCCGCTACCGCAGAAGGATGGCGTCCGAAATCTTTCATCACGTCAATGCCGGCCATCAGCTTATGTCTGACATTGGCGTTCTGCCTGACCTGAAGGCCCACGGAAGGAGTAAGCCTGGCACCGTAAAGTGTCATTGACTCAGTGAATTGCTCTTTTCCGCTGTCGAATTCGCGGTTGTCGAACTTATAGTCGAAATAGGCGTCGTAAATGAACTTCACTCCCTTTTCTTTGGGCTGGGGCTCAGGCATTCCGAACCACCAGGAGAAGAAATCCTGCGCACTGGCATTGACACAAAAAAGTATGGTCGCCGCCGCAAAAATTTTCAATTTCATGATATGTCTTGTCCAATTTCACAAAGTTAACTAATCCCGACTTGTAGGTCAATGATAATTTGAGTAATTTTGTTTGTTTTTAGCCTGAGGATACTTGCCCTGCGGCGTTTCCAAGCAGTGCGTAGTGATGTCCTGGCTGAACGGCAGCAAGGGCGGACAGAAGGCGGCGGCTCTCGCCGAGGTTGCATGGTCCGCTCCGGAGAGTCTTTCCGGATATCAGGATTTCCTCAGCCATCTGACAGGCGCGATGATTCCCCTCTATACTTCTGCGGGATGGCCTTTCGCAAAGTATTATGAGGAAGATTTGAAATAAGAGATTTTTTATATGATCAGGTTACAAACTCCGGTGGAGATTCCGGAAAACAGTTTCAAGATAGGTTTCAGCGACGGGATTATTCTTATGGGAAGCTGTTTCTCGGACAACATCGGCTCCATTATGAAGGACATGGGGTTCAACGTCATGGTGAATCCTTTCGGGACGCTGTACAACCCGGTTTCCGTCTGCAATTCGATACGACGTCTGGATTCGGCCGTCCCTTTCAGCGAGGACGAGTGCGTCCAGATGGGCGCCGGCTCGCAGCTTTTCTGTTCCTTCAGCCACCATACTGCAGCGGCGAGGAGCACGAAGAAGGAGTTTGTCAATGATGCAAATGCTTCGCTGTCAGAGGCTTCGGAGTTTTTCAGGAAGGCGTCCACCGTCATCATCACATTGGGCACCGCCTGGACTTTCCGTGTCAATGCTACCGGGGAGATTGTGTCGAACTGCCTGAAGCGTGATGCCAAGGAGTTTACCAGGGAGTGCCTTTCAATGAAGATGTGCGAGGTTCTTCTCAATTCCCTTGTAGAGAAGTATCCGTCCAAGCGTTTCATCTTCACGGTCAGCCCGATACGTCACATGAAGGATGGTGCGCATGGCAACCAGCTGAGCAAGAGCACTTTGCTTCTGGCCGAAGATTCAGTCATCAGGAAGCATCCTGAACAATGTTGCTATTTTCCGGCTTATGAGATTATGATGGATGAACTGCGTTCCTACAGGTTCTATGCTGAGGATATGGTTCATCCTGCTGCCCAGGCCGTCAATTATATCTGGGAAAGATTTTGTGAATTTGCATTGGCAAAGGAGGATTTTCCTCAGCTTGAGAGGAACCGCAAGTCTTTTCTCCAGTCCCGCCACAGGCCTATTACGGATAAGTAACCTTCAAGTTTGATAACGTTCAGAATCAGATAATAATTAATTGGAATATGTTTACTGTCATAAGTTTCATGTTGGGCGGTGTCGTCATCGGTGCGCTTCTGAGAAAGCGTGACTGTTCGTGGACATCCAAGGCCATAACAGTATTGATTTGGCTGCTTTTGTTCCTGCTCGGCGTAGAGGTAGGCGGCAACAAGAAGATTATCGCGGCTCTTCCTGTCCTCGGACTGGATGCCCTGGCAATCTCTGTGGCAAGCATTCTTGGCAGCTGCGTCTGCGCATGGCTGTTGTGGAGGTATATCCAGAAGAGGAGAAAGGCCTGACATGTTTCCTGACCGGTTCCGGTCAGACGTTTTTGACGATAAATTTTTTCGAAATGAAAGGTAGTTTGATTATAGTCGGATTCTTTATTCTGGGTATCGCGGCAGGTCTTTCGGGCATGGTTCCGGAGAGTATCATTGACGGTAACCTTACTTTTTATGCGCTTTGCGCTCTGCTGCTCTGCGTCGGCATAGGCATCGGAAGTGACAGGAACATTGTGACGAAGTTCAAGTCGCTGGACGTGAGGATGGCGCTTCTTCCGCTCGGGACAGCGCTCGGCACGTTCGCGGGATCGCTGGCGGTTTCGCTGATTCTTTCGGGCAGGTCGCCGATGGATTGTCTCGCGGTAGGTTCCGGCTTCGGTTATTATTCTCTTTCCAGCATTTTCATTACCGAGTACAAGGGCGCGGAGCTTGGCACTATCGCATTGCTGGCCAACATCATACGAGAGATGGTCACCCTGCTTTTGTCTCCTGTCCTTGCCAAGGCTTTCGGTCCTCTGGCTCCGATTTCATCAGGCGGCGTCACGTCCATGGATACGACTTTGCCGATTATCATGGCGTCTTCAGGTGAGCAGTATTCTGCCGTTTCGATTTTCCACGGTTTCATCCTGGACTTTTCGATTCCGTTCCTGGTAACGTTCTGGTGCACTCAGTAGGGCGATTTTTTGGCAAGTCCGGAAAAACGCGTAACTTTATGTAACATGAACCTAAGCTGAGGAGGTCGGGATGGTTTTGCGGTCTCCGAGGTATAAAACACAATAATTATGATACCGGATTGGGCAAAGGAACTGAATTGTTCCATTACAGTTTGTGACAAGGACGGAATTATCGTCTATATGAATGACAGGGCTATCGAGCAGTACAAGAAACGCGGAAATCTCATCGGCAAGAATTTGTTCGACTGCCACAATGAGCACGCGATGGGCATCATCAGAAAGCTGCTCGAGACTGGCGGAACGAACTCGTACACTATCGAGAAGAATGGTGTGCACAAGATGATTTTCCAAAGCGCGTGGAAGGAGAACGGCGTAGTGGCCGGCCTCTGCGAGATATCAATGATCATTCCCGAGGATTTGCCACACTACGTGAGGTCATAATCGACGCGGCGAGTCAGGCGGACGCGGCGGGACGGCGGATTGGAGGACATGGCGGGACGTCCATCGGACATCCGTTATTCTGGACATCACCAAAAGAGAGGTCAAAAGTACCCACGGACGCGGCGGGACTGTGGAAAGGATGGCGGCGGGACGATGCCACGGAGCGACAACTTAAAGTGGTGATATTCAAGGAGATATAAAATTCTGTGTGGATTTTCGACAATTTTTTAGGCAAAAATCCACACTGATTATTTTTAATATCTGATTATCAATGAGTTACAAGCAGAGCCGTGGCGCCGTCCCGACATGAACCCCGTAACTCCGGAGACGCTTACCTAAAAACCACAAGACTGTACCCCTGACTGTCCCGACCACCTCTGACGAGATGCTCAGCAGATTATCCTGGTCAGACTGTAGCCAAGCAGGACAGCGATTATGCCGATGACAACGCTCAGTGATATGTAGAGGGTAAACATCAGATAATCACTTGATTGCAGCATTGACAGGCTTTCATTGGCAAACGTGGAGAAGGTGGTGAATCCGCCACACAGGCCGGTTGTAAGCAATAGGCAATAATGGCTCGACGTGGTGGAATATTTCGAGAAAAGGCCATAGAGGAGACCTATCAACAGGCATCCGATGACATTGACAACAAATGTGGATATCGGGAACCGGCCGACAGGATGCAGGACTGTTGACACGAAATAGCGGAGTGCGCCGCCGATGAAACTTCCGGCACCGACCAATAGCATTGACCTCAACATAATTTCTGGCATTGATTTGAACGCGCAAAGATAATCAGTGTCAATGACAGTTCAAAATGGACGGTGTCGGGAAGGCGGATGGGAGGACGCGGCGGGACGTCCATCGGACATCCGTTATTCTGGACATCACCAAAAGAGAGGTCCAAGGTAACCCCAGACGCGGCGGGACGGTGAAATGGATGGCGGCGGGACGATGCCACGGAGGGATAACTTAAAGTGGTGATATTCAAAGAGATATAAAATTCAGTGTGGATTTTCGATGATTTTTTAGGCGAAAATCCACACTGATTATTTTTGATATTTGATTATCAATGAGTTACGAGCAGGGCCGTGGCGCCGTCCCGACCAAAAGTACGTAACCGATGAAAGCACGTCAATACGTAACTCCGGAGACGCTTACAATCATACCGACATGTCCGAATACTGGACCGGCATTCCGAGGGCAGAATCAGGACAGGAGACTGAAATGGTCGTCCCGACCTAAAAACAACAAGACTGTACCCCTGGCCGTCCCGACCTAAAAGCCCCAAGACCGTACCTCAGACCTGCTCGACCTGGCCAGGCTTAGCGTCTGCGGAGCTTGGAGGCAAGAGAGCCGTCCATGGCGCCCTTCATAAGCTTGCGGGTACCCTCGAACTGCTTGATGAGGCGGTTGACATCCTGGATAGTGGTACCGCTGCCGTCCGCAATACGCTTGCGTCGGCTGCCATTGATAACCTCCACGTGGTCACGCTCGTACGGTGTCATTGACAAGATGATCGCCTCGACACTCTTGAAGGCGCTGTTGTCAATGTCAACATCCTTGATTGCCTTTCCGACTCCCGGAATCATGGACGCGAGATCCTTGATGTTACCCATCTTCTTGATCTGCTGGATCTGATTGTAGAAGTCCATGAGGGAGAACTGGTTCTTGGCGAGTTTCTTCTTGAGTTCACGTGCCTGCTTCTCGTCATACTGCTCCTGGGCCTTCTCCACGAGGGTAACGACGTCACCCATGCCGAGGATTCGGTCAGCGATACGGGATGGATGGAAGACGTCGAGGGCATCGATCTTCTCACCAGAAGAAATGAACTTGATAGGCTTGCCTACGACAGCCTTGATGGAAAGGGCGGCACCGCCACGGGTATCACCATCCATCTTGGTGAGGACAACTCCGTCGAAATCAAGAACATCGTTGAAAGCCTTGGCGGTCTCGACAGCGTCCTGACCTGTCATGGCATCGACAACGAACAATGTCTCGGTAGGATTGACAGCCTTCTTGATGGCTGCAATCTCGTCCATCATCTCCTGATCGACTGCAAGACGACCTGCGGTATCGACGATAACGACGGAAATGCCTTCAGCCTTGGCCTTGGCAACGGCATTCTTGGCAATCTGTACCGGATCCTTCACTCCTTCCTCGGTGTAAACGGGCACTCCGGCCATCTCACCCATGACTTTCAACTGGTCAATGGCAGCAGGACGGTAAACGTCGCAGGCAGCCAGAAGGACCTTCATGCCTTTCTTGGACTTGCAGAGATTGGCGAGCTTGGATGTGAATGTGGTCTTACCTGAACCCTGGAGACCGGCGATAAGGATGATGCCGGGATTTCCTTTGACATTGATCTCCTGCGCGCCGCTTCCCATGAATTCGGTCAGCTCATCGTGTACGATCTTGACCATCATCTGCTGAGGCTTGACAGCGGTAAGCACGTTCTGGCCCATCGCCTTGACTTTCACGCGGTCGCAGAATTCCTTGGCAACCTTGTAGCTGACGTCGGCATCGAGGAGAGCCTTGCGGATGTCCTTGACAGTCTCCGCGACATTTATCTCGGTTATTTTTCCTTCACCTTTGAGAATCTTGAATGATCTCTCCAGTCTTTCTGACAGATTTTCAAACATATTCTATACTATTGTTATTCAAATTTAGTTGTTGGCATATAATGGCGACGGGACAGGTACGAGATCATCAGAGAAAACCGCGGGGGCTATGTCCCTGAGGTTATATCTGCTACTCATGACGCTGCCGTATGCGCCGGCACTGCTGATCGCCAACAGGTCACCACGGTGGCTTTCAGGAAGTCGGCGGTCAGTTCCCCAGACATCGTCGGATTCACAGACCGGCCCTGTGACGTCATAGGAAGTATAAGCCTCAGGACTTTCCGCCGGTGCGGTCTTTTCCTGCGTGACGGCTCCGGCCCCAGTCTTATGACTGCTGCTGTTATTAAGTTCCTCGACAGTGAGGTTCTCGATATGGTGGTAGGATCCGTAGAGGGCAGGGCGGATCAGGTCGTTCATTCCGGCGTCCAGAATCAGGAACGACTTATGTTCACCATGTTTTACGAACACTACGCGCGAAATCAACGAACCGCATTGGGCCACTATGGACCTTCCCGGTTCTACGATTACCTTCTGGTCGGGCCTGCGCTTCAAATTATCATTGATGGTAGAAAACCATGTTCCGAAATCAGGTATCGGTTCACTTTCCGGGTCCTTGTAATTCACTCCCAAACCACCGCCGAGGTCTATATTCTTGACCACAAGTCCGCGGCTCTCGAAATAATCCACTATCTCAGAAGCCCTTCTGCACTCTTCGCTGTACACTTCCCGAACATCCAGAATCTGAGACCCTACATGAAAATGCAAGCCCCTGAAATCCACTGACTTGCATCTCTTCAAAAGTTCTATGACGCTATCGAACTCATGTCTGGATATCCCGAACTTGTTCTCCTCCAGGCCGGTGGTCACATACTTATGTGTGTGTGCATCGATATTGGGATTGATACGCACGGCAACATTGACCCGAACCCCTTTCGCGGAAGCGATGGTATCGATCACTTCGAGTTCCATCAGTGACTCGACGTTGAAACATCCGATTCCCAGATCGATCGCGCGGGAGATTTCACGGTCGGTCTTGCCCACACCGGCGAAAACGACAGTTTCCGGATGGAATCCGTGCTCCACCGCGTAGATGACCTCGTTTCCGCTGACGCAATCCGCGCCGAAGCCTTTACTGCTGATTATCTGTAAAATGCGAGGTTCAACGTTTGCTTTCAATGCATAATTGACGCCGATTCCGTACTTCAGGGAATACTTGGCCACTTCATCCGCGGTCCGGCGGAGAAGGTCCAGGTCATAGTACCAAAACGGTGTCTGAAGTTCTTCGAATTTTTCAAATTCCTTCAACTCGAGCATATCCAGTCAAATAAATCCATCAAATATTTTACACAAATTGCAAAATTACGTAAAAAAACCTAACTTCGCACAATAATTCGGAGGACCGGATTCACTTTTCGGACACCACGATGTAAAATAACTGTAAATTAAAGTTGGAAATGGAAAAAGGACCAATTTCAAATTTCATCACTCACAACTACCGTCACTTCAACTCGGCAAGCCTTGTTGATGCTGCAAAAGCTTATGAAGAGCTTCTTGCAAAGGGTGGCAAGATGATGTTGGCCATGGCCGGCGCCATGAGTACAGCCGAGCTCGGTCTCTCTCTCGCAGAGATGATCCGTCAGGATAAATTCTCTATTGTCTGCTGTTCAGCAAACAACCTCGAAGAGGATATCATGAATCTCGTAGCACACTCCCACTACTATAGAGTGCCTGGCTACAGAAACCTTACCGCAGAGCAGGAGCAGGAACTCCTGAACAACCATTACAACCGTGTTACCGACACATGTATCCCTGAGGAGGAGGCTTTCCGCCGTCTCGAGGGTGCTCTTGTAGATGTTTGGAACAAGGCTAAGGCAGAAGGAAAGAGATACCTTCCATACGAATATATGTACCAGATCCTCAGAAGCGGCGTTCTCGAAAAATATTATGAGATCGACCCTAAGGACAGCTGGGTACTTGCAGCTTGCGAGAAGAACATTCCTATCATCTGCCCTGCATGGGAAGATTGCACTACAGGTAACATCTTCGCAGCTCATTGCATCAAGGGCGAATTCACTCCGGATCTCGTGAAGAACGGTATCGAGACTATGCTCTTCCTCGTTGACTGGTACAAGAAGAATGCTGTCGGCGCAGGCGTAGGTTTCTTCCAGATCGGTGGAGGTACCGCAGGTGACTTCCCTATCTGTGTGGTTCCTATGATGGAGCAGGATCTCCAGTGGCACGGTACTCCGCTCTGGTCATATTTCTGCCAGATTTCAGACAGTACCACATCTTACGGATCTTACTCAGGAGCAGTTCCTAACGAGAAGATCACTTGGGGCAAGCTCGCACCAGAGACTCCTAAGTTCATCGTAGAGTCAGACGCTACTATCGTAGCACCTCTTATCTTCGCTTACGTTCTCGGTTGGTAATCCATTCTGAGACAAGATATTACAAGGCCGGAAGGTTCCGTTATCGGAGCGGTTCCGGCCTTTTTATCACCTAAAACACATCTAACTTGAATACTAGAAGACACCTGAAACGGTTGCTGTTCAGCATACCTATATCGAGCAGTTGGAAACTATTTTTATTCGGCGTTACCGAGAACGGGGTCAGAAAAAATACGCAGCCTAAGAAAAAGCGTGAAGTCAATGATGAGAAGGGCATAGAAATGGACAGGATAGACGATGCGCTTCATGACTGGATTGCCGACGGGAACAACCTTTCTTCCGATTTCTGCATGGAGAGCCTGGCCAAGTCATTGGGCTTCAGCAGGAAAGCCATTTCGGCTTATTTCGAGACCTATATCGCAACTGATTTCCGCACATGGAGGACGACCATGAGAATCGAGAAGGCCAAGGAGTTGCTTCTTGCAGACAGCGAGTGCGAGATTTCGGACATAGCCAAAGCCGTGGGGCTGACCGACAAGTCCAATTTCCACAGGCAGTTCAAGCAAATCACAGGCTGCACCCCCTCGAAGTGGCGTGAGACTGGCGGCCATCCTGGAATCCTGGATTAGCAGATAGCACGGAGCGCCGTGAGAGGCGTTTCATGATTACCCGACAAAAAGACAATAGGGTGAGGTTTTCAGTGCCTCACCCTATTATTGTTTGGTACCACTTGAAACGTTTTCGCGGAACAAAACGCAGGTCGAAAACCATTTCGTACCACTCAAAACGTTTAAACGGTACCGAATGCCAAAATAAACTAATTCCGTACCACGTAAAACGTTTTCGCGGAACAAAATCCCAGAATTTCCCAGACTGCCCCGGCTGCCCCGTCTATCCCAGACCATCCAGACTACCTCGTCTGTCCACCCCGACTATCCCTGATGCGCAGGCCTGAGCAAATCCAGGACCACCTTCACAGGATTGAACGTATCCAGAGGGACCTCGACGAAACACGTGTTCCAGTCACTCATCGAACCGTTCCACAGGCCAGGAAGCTCGAGAGCCTTGAGGTCACGCCCCTGGTAACTCTTGGAACTCATGAAACCGGCATCCTCATCCACGAAATCCAGAAGATTGAACTTGTCCCCCTTGTAATTCCTGATACAGCAGACAAGATCCACAGGATTGAAATGAGTGGCACGGGACAGGATATCACGGGAACGCTCATCCTCCATATTGATCTGGACACTCTCCAGAATCTGAAGATTGGACGAACCGTCCTTGCCGGCGATAATGAACGGACCGCCGCCTGGCTCACCCTGATTGCGGACCATACCGCAGACACGGATAGGACGGTCAAGCTTTGACCTCAGCAGGGCAACCCTCTCGGCAGGAGTACGCATGAGAGGAAGCTGGATGCAAAGCTCACTGTCAAGGAACGACTCGATCTCGTCACAAAGACATTGACACTCATCAGAAGCGACATCCGCGACAGCGTCGAGCTTGCGGAGATAGCCGAAAATGATGTCCCTCAGCTCCAAGCACCTTCCCATGAGGACCTTCTTGTAACGCGCAGTCACACCCAGGAACCTGTCATTGGAGACATTGTCAATGTTCTTGATGGAAACCAGCTCATCCTGGAGATTGTTCAGGTTATAAATCAATGCACCATGACCGGCAGGCCTGAACAGGAGACTTCCGTCCTCCTTTCTGAAAGGCCTGTTCTCCATATCGACAGCCACAGTATCGGTAGCCTTGTCCTGGAACGTGAACGAGATATTGTACTTCACGCCATACTTCTTCTCATAAGCGGCTTTGACCTCATCCAGAGCGGCCTCGAACAGAGGCTTGAACTCAGGAGAAATAGTGAACACGACATTGGCAGAACCGTCCGCATTTCTCATATAGTCCTGAGCCTCAACAAGATGCTCAGCAAAAGCAGTCCTGCACTCCCCGTCCGGATATCTGTGGAAACGGATCACGCCCTTCGGCTTCGAGCCATAGCCAAGCCCACTGTCATTGAGGACCTTGTCGGCAACATCCTTGCGGTAATCCGCATTGTCCTCAGGTTGGCCGAACATCTCCTCAGTATAGAACGCGAAATCCCTGATACGCGCAGCAAGCTTGCCCACAGGAGAATCAGCGCCGGGATCAGTGCCGTTTTCCAGAGCGGAAAGCCCTGCGAAAATGTCCTTGAACATACGGGAAGCAGCTCCGGAAGCAGGCACGAACTTGCACTTTCCGGCCACAAAAGCATTGTCACAATAAGCGACAGCCTTATCAGCCTCCTCCTCGCTCATCACCTTGATTCCACGCTCAGGAGTCGCAGGTCCCACGATATCCATCCACGGAAATCCTTTCTTGAAACGCTCAACTTGAGCCTCAACGGTCTTTACTGAAGAGCCACGCTCCCCAATAGCTTTAATGTCATCCTTACTAAACATATCTAGTCTATATAAACTTCTCTCCTGTAATTGTATTCACTCCTGAGCCTGTCGAAGTTCTCAGGATTCAGCCTCAGCATGAAATCGTCGGTAAAAATCGGATAATTGTACTGGAGCACCGACGCGATCTCTCCCTGGTTCAAGCCCTTGAGATCCAGCTTTACAGCCTCATTCTCAGGCAGATCCGTCTTCGGGAAGAACTCATAGAGTTCCGTAATACCGAAATAATGAGCTACCGCCCTGACCGCTGCCGCAGTACCATTCTGCTTGCCCTGATACGAATATCCCGCAATATGAGGAGTCGCAATCGCAACCTTGTCCATAAGGTCCAGGTCAATGTCAGGCTCATGATTCCATGTGTCAATGATAACCGGGCCCAGCTTCGGAATCGCTGCCTTGAGCGCATCATCGCACACGACCTCACCCCTTGCAGCATTGATAAAGAACGCACCCGGCTGCATCAGCGAGAAGAACTCGCTGTTCGCCATTCCCCTTGTCGTCTCGTCGAGCGGCACGTGGAGCGTGACGATCTGCGAATTCTGCAGCAGATAATCCAGGTCACAGAAGCCGAAAGACCCTTCTGCCTCCGCACGCGGCGGATCGCACTTGAGAATCTTGAAGCCCAATGCGCGTCCCATCCTCTCGATCAGGCTGCCCACATGACCCACACCGATGATACCGATGGTATCTCCCTGCAGGCTGATGGACCTCCTGGAAGCAAGACCGTAAAGAGCCGAGAAAACATACTCCATGACACCTCCGGCATTGCACCCGGGAGCATTGCGGACCACAATTCCCTTGGAATCGCAATATGGAAAGTCAATGTGGTCAGTTCCGATTGTAGCCGTAGCTATGAACTTCACCTTCGAGCCCTCAAGAAGATCGGCATTGCACTTCGTTCTGGTCCTGACCATCAGGACATCGGCATCCCTGACATCCTCCGGACCGATTTTATCACCGGGAAGATAAGTCATATCCGCATACGGGTCGAAGACTCCCTCCAAAAAAGGAATTGCCTTATCGGCAACTATTTTCAATCTCTTGTTACACATATCACCTTAAAACCAATGATTTTACAGGAGCGGTGCATCCGGTATTGCTGTAAAGCGGATCCGAAGTAACTACCCTGTTTATCTCCTCAATTATAGCATCCCTGTTGAAAAACAACTGGTTACGCACAACAGAGGATGATATCCCGCAAATGAGGACACCATCCTTCAGAAATTTCGACAAAGTATATGGGGCGGCGCCCGTGACCTTGTCCCATGCGGAAAGCACGAGATGGACATCCATACCCGCGGACAGCCTCATCGCCTTCAGGAACAGAGGCATGATATTGTCCATCTGCATCGGCTCCTTGCGCTCCATGGAAATGCTCTTTCCCTTATATCTGCCCATTTTCCACCCTCCTGAAATTACCGCCTTCTGTCTCGAAATAAGCCCTGTCAGATGTAATGCTGTCCACAATGCCGGCAAGACGGACCTTGTTGCTGTCAGTAATGAAAATCTGACCGAATTCATTGCCGGCCACCATAGCCAGCAGATTGGCGGTCCTGCTCATGTCAAGCTTGTCGAACACGTCATCCAGCAGAAGCATCGGCGGAACACCGAAACTCTCCTTCATGAGCTCATACTGGGCGAACTTTAGAGAAACCAGAAAAGACTTCTGCTGTCCCTGGGAACCGCAGCGGCGGATGGGATGCCCGTTCATACCGAAAGTCAGGTCATCACGCTGAGGACCGGCGGAAGTATAGCCCAGAACCAGATCCTTGTTCCTCGCTGCCGCCAGAAGTTCTGTCAATGCCCCTGCCTCAAGGTCTGACTTGTAACCCACCACGACCTTTTCCCGGCCGCCAGAAAGGTCATGATAGAACTTCTCCACAACAGGCGAAAGACGCTCGGCAAAAGACTTGCGCTTCTCATATATGCGCGAGGCATAGACCGACATCCTCTCCTCCATGATTTCCAGAAGGGCCATGTCTGGCCGGTAATTCTTCAGAGCCGAGTTGCGCTGGTCAAGAAGCTTATTATATTGCTGGACATCAGAGAGATACTCATTATCCATCTGAGAAAGGACCATATTCATGAACCTCCTCCTGTCCTCCCCGGAATCACTCACCAGAGACACGTCGTCAGGAGACACCATCACCACGGGCAGTTCGCCGATATGCTCTGAAATACGCTGGTAAGGCTTGTCATCCCTGCGGAGCTTCTTCTCCCCCTTGTGCATCACCTTGATAGAGAATCTGGAACGCAATGCACTCTGCATCAGATAGTTTCCCGAGATGGAAAAAGAATCGGCCCCATACCGGAAGTTATCCCGGTCCGATGACCTGAAAGCGCTCTTTGTCATTGAAAGATACCATACGGCATCGAGAAGATTGGTCTTTCCCTCCCCGTTCCCGCCGGAGATGCAGTTGATATTGGCAGAGAACTCGAGCTCCGCCAGTGCAATGTTTCTATAGTCCTGAACTACAAGTTTTTCCAGAATCGCCATTCCGCACAGATTAATGTCCTAGCAAAGATAACTCATTTCCATGACTTTTCCGAGCAGTTCACGAAATACAGGCCTCCGCAAACGCAAACCGGCAGCCCTTCGCAAGGCCGCCAGTCTGACAAATCTAAAAACACTAAATTATCGTGGTTCCTGAGCACCGCATCCCGGAACGGCACCGAACACGTCGATAGCCTTCTGCCAAGGATAACGGTTGAAGTACATTGACACCGAAGAAGTCATAGTACCGGTCATGTTCATACCCATTGCCGAACGGAAAGTGTTGGCAGCGGAATTAGGGTCATACGAAGTAGTCTCCTTATATGAAACACTCAAGAATCCATTCAGGTAAGCCTCGTCGAGCCTGCCCTTGAAGAGGGCCGGATCAGTAAGAGACTCGTTGCCGCCCGTCTCGGCGATGGCATCCACATCGTCGAAATCATCAACATTCACTCTGGTAAGCATTCCGCCTCCAGGGATGGTAAGGTCGGTGATGCGGTTCAGGAAGAAGATATTGTTCTTCACCACATCGTGACGCTTGGCCTCGCGGTTCGCATCGCTGTCAATGTGAGTCCTGTCAAGACCCGCGAAAATGGTCAGGCCGATGATATTGTTCTCCAGAGTACAGCTTGTACCAGGCTGGAACCTGAAACCGAAACCCTGAGACTGGAGATCCTTGGTATAAGACCATACGAAAAGGACGGTATTGTTGCGGAAATCAATCTTGGTAATGGCGTTAGGATCCGGACCGCGGACATCCATCGTGGTGACACGGTTATTGATGAACGCGCAGTTGTCCACTGTCAATGAGCCTTTCAGAAGGCCGCAGATGGTGGTATTCGGACCATTCACGAATGTGCAGTTGCGGATCAGGACATTGAGATTGTTTACCTTTCCGGCCACTCCGTCGAAATAGATGAAGTAAGTCTCCTGGGTATAGACCTCCTTGTTTTCAAGATTCGGACCGCCCTGTCCCTTGGAACCCTCACGCATCATGAACGAGGTCTCCACGCCCTCCGGCCAGCCTTCGCCGCGGAGATTGTAGCCGATGGCATTGCCCTTGTTGAACAGGAACCCGTCGATGACGAGAGAAGAGGAAGGCTTTTCAATGCTGCGGATCTGGATAGTTCCGCGCCCCTGCGAAGAACCGTTGGAATTCGCGTCAGGAGCAATCGTCGTAAGATGCTTGAGCACATCACGCTCAGAGAAATCCTCACTGTAGCCGCCCAAAATGACGAGAGGCTTGTCAATGATAATGTTGCCTCTGTTCATGAGACCGAAATAATTGCCTTCGGCAACTCTGATTTCGGAACCGTCAGTAGCCAGGTCAATGGCTTTCTGAATGTTTTTCAATGCTGTTGAAGGACTGAGTCCGTCATTCTTGTTGGAGCCGCTGCGGGACACATAATATGTCGGGCCCGAAGCTCGCGGAACAGCCGCACCTACGGATGCGGAACCTGCTTTTTCGACTGCCGTATTCATTTTTTCAGTGGTATTGTTCGCCGCATCCTTGAGTTTCTTCAAGAAACCCTGACCACTGGAAGGTGTCGTCAGAGCCAGAAGAGACACAAGCAGGGCGACATTTCTAAAAATACTTTTCATAACCTTCTCTTATTAGAAATAATAGTTGAGAGAGAGACAGAAACCGATGTTCTCGGTACCATAGAGGACAGCGTGACTGCCCGGGCTCACGAGGTCATTGTACTGCTCCACCTTACCTGTCTTGGAAGAGAATCCCTCGAACTTGGTCCAGGTCTGAGGCTGGAAGGTAAACATCACCGGAGTGAATGTCATCGCGCCGGTAAGGGAGAGACGGCCTGTCATGAACCACTCCACACCCATATCGGCACTGACGCCGACACCATGGATATAGCCGACATTGTAACGCTCGGTAGGACGTGCATATGCGATTCCGAGATCCGCCTGGAAATCATTGAGAGTAGGATCTTTTCCGACAGCCGGACGCGCCATCGGCATCGTCGAAGGGACACGGTTCTCAGGAGTCATGGTGTTTCCGTAATTGAAGCCGAGACTGCCGCCTGCGATAGAGTACGACACATTGAATCCCGCCATGAAACGGAGAGGGCCGGTGCCTGCAAGATACTGGAATCCCAATGCGAGACTTCCGCTGTTGAGGTTGGACACCACGGCATCCGCCACCTGGTTCCTGGAATCGGGATTGACAGCCTTGGCGAGGTCGTCATCCACATATTCACGATAGTCGATGTGGCTTCCGTTAAGACCGACGGTCGCGCGGAACGCCCACTTGTCACTCAGAAAATATCTGAATCTGAATGCTGCCAGAGGGTCCTGGGAAAGGATGAACATCTGTTTCTTGGACCCGGCCATTCCTTCAATGAACTCGCCGGCGAAGTCGCCGTTGTCAGGCTGCATCTTCAGGCGGTATGAAAGAGTTGCAGGGTTGAACGTGACACCGATGGACCAGTCGCCCCTCTTCGGTGAGAAACGGGGAGCCTTCCGGATGGTGCCCGCATAGGCCATCATTTCACCGGACTCGCTGCCGTTTCCCTGCGCCTTCGCGCCCATCGACATTAAAGTCAATGCCGCAAGGCTCATTATCAAGTATTTTTTCATCATATAGTCGATTTAAAGTTAGCTGCCGACTCCGGTGCCGCAAGCCAATGACTTGCGGACTGGAGGTGCAGAGATGTCATCACTACTGGACCAGGCCGGACTCACCATAATATGCGACAGGCTTCATATCCAGCTTGAAGTAAGCCGCCGTGCCGCAAGACAATGTCTTGGCGATATCAGCGTGGAAATAAGCACTGGTCTCTACAGAGCCGCCTTTGTCCTTGCTGGTCTTGGCAGTACCGGTTCCCCTGCATTCAACTCTCACCTCAAGAGTCTGTCCTACAGGGCATCCGAGAGTTGTCTCGAAATAACCGTCCTGACGGACCTTGACAGTTTTGAGGGCATATTCCACATTTCCCTTGTCATCTTTCTGTCCGTAGAAGATATTCACAGGCAATCCCACCTCTGCAGGAGAAGGGTCCGATCCTGTAGGAGCATATCTGACATGGCCGCACACTATGCTCTTCACCGGGATATTCTCCTCGGTAAGGTCAGTCGGGTCAACGTGCTCGCAGGACACGCATGCGGTTCCTGCCAATGAAGCGATAACCAGAAGTCCTGCAAGACCTTTCATCTTGGCGATGGATATTTTCCTGAATTCCTTGAGCATCGGTTCCAATGCGAGGGAAGCTTTGCGGGCGCGCAATCCTGCTGCCTTGTTTCCTTTCTTCTCCTGTGCTGTAGCGTCGCGAAGCATCGACTCCGCCGCCTTCTTGATTTGTTTCAAAAGTTCTTCCATAATAAAGTGTGTATTAATTATTTATAACTGTCAAACTTTAATAATCCTTAAATATCGAATATCCCAAGTAATTTGAATATGAATCATATCTACAATCCGGATACCTTGCCCAATCTGTTAGCTTTCCATAATAAAAAGGATTCTTATTGGCACCGTCACACCATATTGTATGCCCCCTGTAATGCAAATCAAAATAATCATCAACTGCGTACAAATCACAGCCGACGGACCCATCGAGCCTGAACACATATCCATCATTCAAATTGACAGCTGAATCATCCGGTATAAATTTACCTAAAGGATAATAGTAGTGCTTTTCTTCTGAATATCTATCATACCAGTACGAACCTTTTATAGCACGAGACTGAACCTTGACATATAACCCAGGCTGATCTTTTCCTTTCGCAAACTTAAATAATGTACCTTCTTGTGCTGGAGTATATCGCCATTCCGCACCAGACTTGTTATCACCTTCTGTCCATCCGGATGAAGGATGCTTATAATACAGTTTTATGTTCTTATCTTTGAACACTGTACGCTCCCTGAACAAGAAGTACTTTTCCAAAACAGCTCCATAACCATCTTCAGCCTTCACATATACCCCCAGAGGATATCCCGTCATGGAATTGTAATTCCTCAGGAGAATAACTTTATACTTATCATAATAATACAGGAGTTCTGCCGTAAGTTTGGGGTCCGTCTGCCATGCACCCTTGTACGGACGGCTCTTTATGGTCCACATGCTGGACGGATAGGTATAATTGACGCCACTTCTGCCCTTAGATACCTTAAGCATCACATTGGCTTGATTTATAATATCAACTCCATCCTCCAGAGACCTAGAGCCTTTATAATAACTATCATACCAGAGTTCCGGGTGATTCTGTTCAGGAGTTACAGCACTGTAACATATTTCACTATCATCTTCGAAATGGAATTCTCCGGAAGATACTTTGGTTTTCTTAACATTACCATTCTCATCCGTAGCTGTGACTTCTACTGAACCCCTCCGCTTTCCGGTAAGTATGAAGTAGTCAATCTGACATTTATAGTAAATCGAAGACGATGGATCCCTCGGTCCTCTTCTTTGAACATCACAAATATCTTCGAGGTTAGTGATGTCAAATGAAACCCATCCCGATACGCTACGCACCGTGTTCGAAGAGCTGACAATACCAAACGAAGCAGTATGGCCGAAATCCACTCTACTCTTTCTGTCATCTTCCACCCTCAGTTCATCCCCGGATGCAAAGACTCTAGGAGGCAGAACCTTCACATCACATGTCAACTTGTTTCCGGCATCATCCTCCACTATAACCTGATCAACATACTCCCGGACATATGACCCTGATCTGGCTTGGTAACTTGATCTGGAGCCGGTAGCCTGAGACACAGATCCACAATAGCCGTATGCAACATTTCCTATTTTGGACTTCCATTTTGCCTGAGGAAAAGAAACCGGCCTCTTTGTGTCTTTATTTATAAGTATCAAAGGTATCTGATACCTGTTGTCATATGTGGCACGAATTGATAATGAATTGGGCGCCACCTCATATACAGGTTTTGCTCTAGTTCCTCCTACAATGCCCAGAACTGTTCCTGCTGGAAAAGTTGCCGGCTTGACAGACACCTTGAAACTTAATGAGTTCTTGCCGGTCAGATCGGTTGCAGTGATGATTGTTTCACCATACTCCGCAGTCGTCTTTATAGTTGCCTTGCCACCGACAGAACTTGTACCATAACCATCCGAAGTAATTTCCACAGTAGCTATCTTTTCATTACTGCTAGTCCACTTGGCACTGGTCTCCGGCCTGAGTTCCACATTCAGTTCTGCTGATCTGGACATAGGTTCCTCAGATTTCACAATCTTTTCCTCACCGACCTTGTAAATCGCGGTTTCAGATGTAAACGGTGTAACATCCCGTGAAACGGTGAATGTCTTCTTGTATTCCGTTCCCGAATCAGGATCCTTATACTTGACGGTAATATCCGATGTGCCCGACTCGACCCCTTCGGTCAACGCAATCACAGATTTCTTCATGAAGTATGGCACAACACAACACTCGATAGCCTTCGGATTCGAAGATGACACGAAAATGTCCTTATCAGTCAGTTTGCTCAAGCCATATGGCTGCGGTATAACGATTATGTTACGCACACCGCTGAGAGCAATATCATTTAAGGCAAACGAATCTCCATCCTTCACATCGCATATAGTAGGATTCCCCTGGCTGTCCGCAGCAGACAAAGACTCCCTCTGCATTATAAAGACAGACTCTGAAGCATATACTTCAATTTCTTTTGTTCCGGATATGTTTTCAGAAGAAACGGTTATCTTAGTCTTACCTATTGAATTGGCTTTCACATAAGCTATACCTTTTTCGACAAACACTTCCGCAATGTCCTTATCGGCGACCTTCCAGTCGAGTGATGCGGCATTGGCATTTTCAGGCTCAACCGTAATATTGATAGGAGACGGCGCATCCATGTAAGCAAAAACCGTCTTCGGTACACCAAAACTGGTCACAGGCACTGCCGTAACTGTAACCTTGACACTGGCACTTACGCTCTCATATTTGGCATGTACGGTGGTTGTGCCGGGAGCATGGGCTTTCACGCGCCCGTTCTTAACGGTCGCAACGTTCTCGTCATCAGATGTCCACTCCAGAGCCACTTCGTATTCTGCTTCAGCAGGCACCGTAGAGTATCTGATAAGCTGAGTCTCACCCTGCGTGATGGTCATCGTGCCGTTTTCAGGATTCGTGATGACAATCTCACGCAATTCGGAACTCCCGCCCTTTTCTTTCTTGCAGGAGATCGGAGATAACGATATCAGCACCATGGCAAGTGCCATGAGATATCGCATTGACTTGATTTTGAAATTTGCTATCATGGTCGATCAGTTTTATTTCGGGTTAATAATATAGTCTTGTTCCGCACCGTTGCAGGTCCCGGAAGAGAAACGTTTTTGCAGCAAAGACGGGATAAAAACGTTTTTGCAAAATTAAGCCTCCAAAGTACCTGAAACAATACGTAATTATACGTATTTTTACTACGTAGGTATGCCTACAGCACTATAAAAAGCAGTTTTCGATTATCAGCAAAAAACGGCCTCCGACGCACTCTGACGGCATAAAACAAGCAAAAAACCACAAGGAAATGCCTTGTTTCCTCCCAAAAATCACTATATTTGTATCGGACCACACCGACCGGAATATGAAAAAAGCAATTACAATAATATTTTTGACCGTTCTTTCCGTGCTTAACCTGTCCGCAGCAGAGATAGATTCGCTCTTCAGCAGATGGGAGGAAGCGACGGGGATGCACCGTATCCGACTCGGAAATGAACTTCTCTCCTTAGGATACGACGAGGGTCTTGTTTCCGAGAAAAAATCTTACGGCAGAAATCAGTCCATCGAATCAGAGGCACGCATATACGACATGATGTCATATTATTTCTACATAAATGACAAGTTCGACGATGCGCTGTCCACTGCCCTCATAGCACTTCCGCTCTGCGAGAAAAGCGGCGATGAACAGTTGCTGGGAGACTGCATAAACAACATCGGCATCTTCTATCAGAGGAAGGGGCTTTTCGGTCAGGCCATCACCTATATGGAGAGGGTATATAAACTGGACCTGAAGGCGAAGGACAAGAGCGGAATGAGTTCCACGATGAACAATCTCGCCACTCTATATCTCGCTACAGGACAGCCGGAAACGGCATTGAGCTACGTCCTTCCGGCAATAGAGATGGAGCGGGAACGCGGTGACAGGGAGAGACTTGCAATCCGTCTTGGACTTGCATCTGACATCTGGCTTGAAATGGGGCAAATCGAAAAGGCACTCTCATGCGTGGACGAGGCATACAAACTGGATCACGAAGACAAGCGCGAAGGAAAGGCTGCGATACGGCTTTCACAGAAAGCGGCGGTACTGATTGCGCTCGGCGAGGACATCGAAGCGGAGAAGTGTCTTATCGAGGCGATTCCGATTCTGGAGAAAAAGAACAACATCACTTCCATGGCCATCTGTTACAACCAACTCGGGCAGCTCTATTATAAGGAGGAGCTTTACAAAATCGCGGAAAGGACTTACAGACAGGCTTATGAATATGCAAGCAAAGCCGGAAGTGACTACGTGAAGAAAAAGTCGCTGAGCGGTCTTTGGCTGTGCCAGAAGTACCTGGGCAAGCTGGAGGACGCGCTCCACACCTTGGAAGAATATACCCAGCTTACTGAAAAGATTGCGGATGACCGAGCAGATTCGGCAGTGGAGGATTTCCGCGTGAGGTATGAGACCAAGGAGAAAGAGGACAAGCTGATACACGAGCAGGAAATGTCGAAGGTCAGACTTGTCGTAGTCATCTGCCTGTCAGTATTTTCACTGTTGCTGTGCATCCTTCTGGCATTGAGCTACCGTATGCTCAGGATCAGACGCCGCCAGGCGAAGATCCTCACCAAGAACCAGGAAGTGAAGAACAAGCTGCTTTCTCTCGTTCCCGCGATTTCGGACAATACCGAGTCGGAAAAACTGAAGGAAATCGTCGATAACATCGAGACGATGGAAGATGTTCCGAAGATGACGAGCAGGGAACTTGAAGTAGTGAAACTCTGCTGCGAGGGTCTGACATCGAAAGAGATAGCCGGAAAGCTGAATGTCTCCGTGCGTACCATAGACACTCACAAGAGCAACATATTCAAGAAACTCAGCATATCCAGCACTCTGGAGCTTGTCAAGTATGCTGTCAAGGCCGGAATCTATACTCCTCAGAATTAAAAGTTTCTGATTTTACAGGGTCGGGCGCAAAAAATCTTTGCTATGTTTACGTAATTTTTATAAATTTGCAATCTTGTAAAAACCGAAAGAATATAAAAACATAAAAAATATGGCAAACGAAACTCTTAAAGATCAGGAGAGACTGCAGCAGGAGCAGGTTGCAGAAAAGGTTTCTTCTGTAGAGAAATTCTTCAACGAAAACAAAAAAATCATCTGGGGATGTCTCGGAGCTATCATCGTTATCGGTGTGGCTGTTCTCTGCTATCACAAGTTCTACGCCCAGCCTAAGAAGGCAGAGGCTGCTGAGCAGATGTTCCCTGCAGAGGCTAATTTCCGTTCACAGAACTATGAGCTCGCACTTAACGGTGACGGCAACGTGCTCGGTTTCAGCCAGGTAATCGACGAATACGGTTCTTACGCAGGTGACGCCGCTTTCTTCTATGCAGGTGTCTGCGAGCTCCAGCTCGGAAAGTACGAGGAGGCTATCTCCTACCTGAACAAATACAACGGAAAGGATGAGATTCTCAAGGCCAGGGCCATCGCCTGCAAGGGTGATGCTTTCGCCGGACTCGAGAAATATAAAGATGCCGTTTCTTGCTACGAGAAAGCTGCAAAGGTTGCTGACAACATGTTCGCTGCCGCTTATCTTCTCAAGGCAGGTGTAGCTTGCGAAGAGCTCGGCGACAATGCCAAGGCACTTTCTTTCTACAAGACCATCAAGGATCAGTATCCGCAGTCAATGGAAGGATACGATATCGACAAATATATCAGCAGAATCGAGAACAAATAAGATTATGGGAAGAGCTTTTGAGTTCAGAAAAGAGAGAAAGATGAAGCGTTGGGG
>OQVZ01000067.1_pt1 | contig 32408 bp, 30 predicted proteins | sample 1691571 | NCBI WGS metagenome assembly OQVZ01 (sample SAMN03418261, study PRJEB22391) | human gut metagenome | biome: human-gut; feature: organic feature; material: feces | host: Homo sapiens | place: Tanzania | collected 2013-01
AGCAATAGCTTGAAAAGCAAAAATAAGGTGTACCGTATTGGTGCACCTTATTTTTCTGTTGTGTGTACATGTTTTGTAAAACTTTTGAATAGCTAATTGAAAAAGATGAATTAGCTTTAACCTTTCTTAAAATAACTTGCAAAAAATATTTTTTTCGGATTTAATATAGATACTCACATCCTCGTAGAGTACGTGCAAATTCATTACTTGCGCAAAAATAAAAGGAAAGGTAAATTCAATTATGGCAAATATTAAATCTGCTAAAAAAAGAGTACTAATCGCAGAAGCTAACAGACAAAAGAACGTAGCTTTCAAAACATCTATCAAAACTGCAGTTAAAAAAGCATTAAGCTTGGCTAACAGTGAAGATAAAGAAGCTTTGAACGCAGCTATTTCTAAAGTTTACCAACTTTGTGATAAAGCAGTTGTTAAAGGTATTTTACACAAAAACACTGCAGCAAGAAAAAAATCAAGATTAGTTCTTGCTATTAAAAAAGTTAGTGCTTAATTGAAAACTCTAAAAAAGTGAAAGAGGTTCTGTATTTCAGAGCCTCTTTTTTATTTGATAATTTTAAATTACCATTTTTTGAAGATGAAAAATACCGCTAGAATTATAAAGCAAAATCCTACAAGGTAATTCCATTTAAATTGCTCTTTCAAATAAAATACAGAGAAAAAGCTAAAAACAATCAAAGTAATAACTTCTTGTATGGTTTTTAACTGCGCGGCATTGTAGACGCCATAGCCGATTCTGTTTGCTGGGACTTGGAAACAGTATTCAAACAATGCAATTCCCCAACTTACAAGTATTACAATCCAAAGTGGTGAAGTTTTGAACTTTAGGTGTCCATACCATGCAAAAGTCATAAAAATGTTTGAAATTAATAATAAAACGATTGGTGAAATTGCTCTAATCATGCTGTTAAAATCCTTATATATGTGAGTTTTAAACAAAATTATTATAAAACAAATAAAAGTGCTTGACACTAAATATTTTTTTGCGTATAATAAACACACAAGCACTTGCCGGTATAGCTCAATTGGCAGAGCAACGGTTTTGTAAACCGTAGGTTGTAGGTTCGAGTCCCATTACCGGCTTTTTTACTGAAATAACGAGCTTATGCAAGTCTTTCAATTGAAAGTAGGGCGGACTTATCAGAAGAAAGCTTAAACCTAATCAGGTACTTGCCACTGACTCTCAGTAATAAACTCAAGCCCTTGTGGCTCAGAGGTAGAGCACTCCCTTGGTAAGGGAGAGGTCACGAGTTCAAGTCTCGTCAAGGGCATATTTAATGCCTAAGGCAAGCAAATGACAATAGAATATGGGTAGGTGGCCGAGTGGCTAAAGGCGACAGACTGTAAATCTGTTCTCGCGAGAGTACGGTGGTTCGAATCCACCCCTGCCCAAACTTTTAAAAGACCTCGAAAGAGGTCTTTTTTATTGTGCAAAAAGGCTGGGTAGGATGAGAACAGGATTATGAGGTTTGGCGAGGAGTGAGCTGAGTGCGGAGGAGCTTTCTTTTAGCATTGCAAAAGCTATGTTGATAGTAAAAAGCAGAGCTGATAAAATTAGTGACGTGTTGAAGAATATTTATCTAAAATAGGTGGTTAATGAATTCAAATAATGATTCTTATACAAAAGATGTTTACGGTTTTTGGGATGCAATAAAAAATGGTAATTATGTAGACCCAGATTGTGGGGAAAACAGAAGTAAATGTTTGCAAAAACACTTATGTTTATTATATGGTTATAAACCACTAAAAGGTTTAATTTGCGATATAGAATCTTCTGATGATTATAATTATTTATACCTAAATAATGAAGGAATGAGGTTTGGGTGTGATTCTATAGCAAACGTTATGACGCCTCACAATGAACCTATAAGCAGGTATTTATCTTCAACTGAGTTGAAACGATATTATACAATAATGAATTCAATTGGAGGAAAAATAATATTTCCAAAACATAAGAAATCTATAAATCAATATAGAGGTGCGCAGTGGCAGAAATATATTGGCGATAGATTTGATTATACTTTGGAAAGTATAAGACGATATTTCAATGAGCCACCTGAAAAATACGGATGGTATCCCTTGAAAGATGAAATAGAGAATGATAGAAAATTTTTTAATAAATTCAATTCATTTAGTGAATATATTGAATTCTTTTTCCTCGAGGATTTAGTTGATAAAAATGAAAATATAAAATTTTTTCTTGAAGAAAAAAATGATATTGATTTCAATATTCATCAAGCAATTCCTTCTGATATTGATAAATGGAGATTGTTATATGATAAAACAATTGAGTTTGCAGAAACAAGAACTCTGAGAATAAAGAATAGTAAAAGATATAAATCATTACAACAATATTTATAAAATTTATTACAATATTATTTGTTAATCACAAAATTTATACACTTTTCTTCTGGGGTATTTTCAAATAGAGTTTTTAAAATTTTCTTTTCGTCTATTCTTTTTGAGTAGTCTTCAGATAGTTCTTCAAGTGCTTTTTTTAAGTTGAATCCTGTATCTGCTTCTCCAATTTTTGTTGCATTCTTGATTGGAATATCTGTTTCGCAGATATATTCAATAGGTTCTTTTCTTCGTGTGTAATGTTTTTGGTTGGTTGCGAAATCTCCATTTGTGATGTGGATATTGTTTTCAGAAATTTGACTTCTGCATTTTAATTTACTCATGTTAAGAGTTTTTGTTGGAATTTTTAAGGCAACAATATTTGAGCCATCTTTTGATGCTTGCATAATAAGACATTTAGCAAATGTTAGTAACTGCTCACCGCAATCAATTCCTGTTGTCATCCATCGTTTTGTGAAATTTCTTAAATCAAGCATAAAAATTCCACTCAAATTAGTGCGGATATCCTCATCGTGATAACCTTTAATGTATCCATCTTTGAGCATTTGTTGGTAATTGTTTTTTGTTGTCAAATGGTATAAATACCTTGGCACATTTCTTTTTCCCAGTTGAGTTCCAACGAATTGACAATTATCCAAGCTATTTGAAATTTTATTAATACTTACCATAAGTCTACCTTACATTATATATGAACAAATAAAAAAAATAAAAATTGCGTAGTAAGAATATAAATAGAGTAATGAGGTTAAGCGATATGCAAAACCTCATTATATTTAATCAAATTTAATTTTGGGAATTTCTTTTATAGCCGCATTTTTGACAAATTCCGTCTTTAGTTAGTGCAATTCCGCATAGTGGGCAACGTTCAATTGTTTTGTGTTCTTTGAATTCTTCAGTAGCAGCATTACCACCACTTGTAAAAGTTATTTTTGAAATGTTTAATTTATCTTTCAATAGTTCGTGAACGATTTTAATCATTCCTTCAACAGTCATTGATTCTTTTGTTACGACAACTCGACATTCAGGGTAAGCTGTTGCCAAGTCGGTTTTAAAAGCTGGTCCGATATTTGTATTTTGTGGAGCTCCATTTTTTATACCTTGTTTTTCATAAACTTCGAAAATTGGCGGTAGTAGAGGGTCGTCTTCTCTTAGAATTAGTGCGTGATCAAAGTTTTGCAGAATTTCCCATGCTACTTTTTTTATCTCATTACATGGAAAAACCATGTTTACTCCTGCATTGATGGAATCTTCAACTTCAATAGTCAGTGTTCCTGTGTGTCCATGCAAATATTGAGCCTCTCCTTTAAAATTCAAGAAACGATGTGCATATTGTAAATCAAAAGTAGTCGTAGATTTCATTATTTCTCCTTTCTATTGTGTTTATCTTAAATTACTGGCTCGAAATTTAAATTGCAGATTTGGGTAATATTAAATTGGACATATTTTCAAAATAATATTTTTAGCTGATTTAATATTTTTCCAAATTTTTTAAAATTAGTTAGTTTACAAAGAGAGGTTGCTTATGGCACAGTATAAATTTATCGAAACGGCTTCAGAAGAACTTATGAATTTACATGCACAGGCTAGAAATTTAACCAGAGAATATGCTTTGCTAGATTATCGAGATAATGTTAAAAAACGCGAAATTATAGAAAAATTATTTGGTTCAGTCGGTAAAAATGTCTACGTAGATATGAAAATACACTGTGATTTTGGTAAAAATATTTTTATAGGAAATGATGTTATTATCGGTGCAAATTGTACCTTTATTGACAATGCAAAAATTACAATTGGCAACACTGTAATGATTGCGCCGAATTTACAAATATATACCGCATATCATCCGATTTTGCCGGAAGATAGGTATATTTTTGATAGAGAGTCGGATGATCCTCTGTATTTTAACACTTGCGCTGACCCTGTAGAAATTAAAGATGGTGTGTGGATTGGCGGTGGAGTTATTATTCTGCCTGGAGTTACGATAGGAGAAAATAGTATAATAGGAGCAGGAAGTGTTGTATCTCGCTCAATTCCTGATAATTGTGTTGCTGTTGGAAACCCTTGTAAACCGATTAAATTTTTCGAAGATATAAGAAAAATTGTGTAGTTAATGATAAACTTGTAAATTTTGTGTATTTAAAAATTTCGTTTAATTACTTTTTCCAGCGCGGTAGCCACAAGATATATATACTAATGGTAATAGTAGGCTAACATTAAGTTTGTCAACCAATGGTATTTTAGCTAGTGCTAATGCACCAATTCCGTCATCTATATTTGCTAAAGCATCTTTTACTGATAGTTTCCTATCCGGATATTTATCTTTAGGGTCGGTAATAATGTTTGATAATGCAGCTGAACCTTGCATTCCAACCATGAGCCCACCTATAACAGATAATATTTTAAATGTTTTTGTGTTAAATTTTTTGCTATTTTCGCAAAGGCTTATAGCTCCTCCTACAACCCAAGTTGGTATAGCTGCGTTCAAAAATTGGAATAGTCCTTCTTTTAGTCTATTTTTCTGAATGTCTTTTTCTTCACCTATTAAACCTACACCAACTCCACCAATAATTGCACCGGTTGCGGTGGCTACCATATCCCACATTCCATATTTTAATTTTAATGGATTTTTGATGTTTTGTTTTTTCATCATTAGCATAAGTGGAATTGCCGTACCAACTGTTGAGCCTATCAGTGCTTTTGTTTTGTCTGAATTAGATATCTCGCGGTTATAGGCTCTCGTTCTGTACTTAGCAGCTGTATTGTAATAGTAAGATGGTTTATATGATGTGAATATGTTGTATTGTTGATTATTATTACTAATTGTCATTATCTAAATTTCCAGAATTTTATCTTTTAATATAAAACAATTTATCTATTTAAAGCAAGTGAATAATTATTTTTGCTAATAGAAAATTTTACTATTAAGTTATATTTAGTGTTTATGTTTTATCTATAAGGCAAAAAATATTTTTACATACGTTTAGTTAGTATGCGCATTTTACCTGTTCAATACCAATATGCAAATACTCAACAATATTGTTATAAAAGTACGACAAAGCCTAATCAAATTTTGTCTACCAAAAAACAAATATATTCTCAAAATATAAGTTTTGGTGGTCTGTTTGATATTTTTAAGAAAAAAGAAAAAGTCTTTTATAATGAGAAAGAGGCAGCTAGAGTTTTAGAAGATTGTGATATCTCTAAATATTGGCAGCAAAGAGTCCTTTTGCGTCTTGCTCAAAAAGGTTATTTTGATGATGGGCAGTATTACAAATCAATTGTTGATACATTTCCAAAATTAAAGCAAGATGGTTTTGAACTTGATAAGATATTTCAAGATAATTGCTCCAGATCTTTTACTCCTGAAAGTTTTGAGGAATATACTAAAAAACTTTATATGGTGAAAGACTTGGGCTATCCTTATAAATTCATGGATTGTGTAATTAAATCTAATTTACCTGTAAAAGATTTAAAAAATCTTATAGATGTAAGAAATGAAGGTTATAAGCAACGCGAACTTTTGGATTATGCTTCTTATTCGTTCTCTGATGATGAAATTGATGAGTTATTTTTTGAAAATCCAAATAGAACTGTAAATACGATGAAAATTTTGGGTAAAAAGGATTTTATTCATACTTTTGCTCAAAAATACGACAATGTGGAAAATAATATCGACTGTATCGGAGGTATAAATACAAAACATCCATTGTATGAAAGTTTGCTTGAATTGACAAATCCGACTGAATCTGCAAAATATCTCAAAAATCAGGCTAAGATAAAGGAGTTGAAAAGTAAGTTTAATGAAGTTGAGGATAAAAATGAACTTATTCAAAAAATAAATGAGTTGACTGATAAAAATAAAAACTTGGTGTCTCAATCAATTAAAGATCCTGTTGATAAAGTGAAATTGGCACATATTTTTGCGGCTTTGAAATATGATAAGTCACCAAAGTTGAGATATATTTTGAAAAATTGTAACTTAAAAACTAGAGATGGGCAAAATAAGTTTAACAAATTGATAAATAATCCAATTAGGCAGGATGAAAATGGAAGAATTTGCTATCAATTGAATTTTAAAAACAGTAAATATTTATTGAATTTATATATGGCAGATTCAGATTTTATGGCTAACTATAAAGTCCTACTCTCTAATATAAATAAATATGCCCAAAATCGTACTATAGCTCAAATGTTTGATAGTATGCCTATGAACGAGAATACAAAATCTCAATTTAAAAAATTGGGACTTAATTATAATGTGTGGGCGCATTTTAATCCAAATTCAAAAATCCAAAAAGAAGTAATTTTGAAAAATGAAAATTTAGCTCAATCAGTAATAGATAATATTGAACAAGATTTGACCTCGGATTATTTTAATGATTCTATTCCAGCACAAATGACGGTTTTGAAAAATATTATGGCAGAAAATGGATTTGAATTACGAAAACAAAATATTGCCAATTATGATGAAGTTGGCGAATTTGATGGAACAAAAACCGTTGTAAAATTATTTAAAAATGGTGAGCATATAAAATTTGAAGATTTATCCTTGTTAATTAAAATTATATCTGAGGTGATAAATACTGAAAAATCGTGGACAGCAAAAGATTCTGAGTCCGTAGAAACTGCCAAAAATACATTAAGAAATCACCTTGCAAGTCGTAAAAATGAGATGCGCTCTATAGCAAAAGATATTGATGATAAACCAATGCAAATGACTGTTCGCAAAGTTGATATGAATAATGTTGAATATGCTTTGTTTTTGGGTAATTATGCAAGTTGTTGTACTGCAGTCGGTACAGGTGTAAATCAATGGACTGCGCCGATTTATGTAAGCTGTAAAATGATTTCAGCAATTGAAGTTCTAGATGGTGATGTTCCTATTGGTAACACAATGTGTTTTATTGCAAAAATTGATGGCAAACCTGCATTAGTTCTTGATAATATTGAACTTAAAGCTCGTTATCAATACAACGATGAAATACGAGATTCCATTATCGATTATGCTCAAAAACTTACAAAAGAATTAGGTCAACCAAATATGGCTATTTATGCCGGAGCAAATAGACACAAGGTTAATTTTGAGAACTTCCCGTTAGATGTGGAAACTTTCAAAATTGTTGGTTCAAGTGGAAATGCTCAAATGTACTTTGACTTTGATACTGATGCTTATGATATAAACGGCAAAGATGTTTTTGAATCCGAATTGTACAAAATTAGGTAGATTATCTATTAAAATACTAGTGTAACTTGTTTATTTTAAGTTTTATTGCTGAAAAATTTGCATAATCTCATGTTTAGTTTATGATGTTAATGGTTAGACTGTCTGATAGGCTTGCCCTAGTCCGTTTCGGATGAGACTTTTTAGCCCGTAGTACAATACATTAAACATAAGGAGAAAACCGATGCCAACAGCATCTATGATTGAACTTTTAGAAGCAGGTGTACACTTCGGACACCAAACACAAAGATGGAACCCAAAAATGAAACCGTATATCTACGGTGCAAGAAACGGTATCTATGTAATTGATTTAAGAAAAACAACTGATTTATTAGATCAAGCTTATAATCTTGTTAGAGATTATGCTGCAAAAGGTAAAAATGTACTTTTTGTAGGTACTAAAAAACAAGCAGCAGAAGTTGTTGCTGAAGAAGCTCAACGTTCAGGAGCATACTTTATTAACAGAAGATGGTTAGGCGGTATGTTGACTAACTTTGAAACAATCAGAGGCAGAGTTAATAAATTAAAAGAAATGGAAGAATTCATCAACAACGGTTATGTTGACAAACTTCCTAAAAAAGAAGTTGCTCAAATGAACAGACAATTAGCTAAATTATCAAAGACTTTGGGCGGTATCAAAGAAATGAGAGGTTTACCTGATTTGATTTTCATCGTAGACCAAGCAAAAGAAGAAATCGCTATCAAAGAAGCTAACAAATTAGGTATTCCTGTTATTTGTTTGGCTGATACAAATGCTAACCCAGATGGTATTGATTACATCATTCCTGGTAATGATGATGCTATCAGATCTATCAAATTGATTACATCAAAACTTGCAGATGCTGTTTTGGAAGGTAAACAATTAAGAGAAAACAAAGCAAATGAAGCTAAGAAAATTGAAAAAATCTCAGCTGCAGATGCCGGAGTTGCTGAAGAAGCAAAAGCATAATTTATAGTAAGACACTAAGGCACTAAGCAGTAAGTATTTTTTGTTAAATATTTATAGCGCTTAGTGCCTTAGTCTTAATAACTTTGTTAGTAGAAGGAGAAAGTATAAATGAATATTACAGCTCAAATGGTTAAAGAACTTCGTGATAAAACTGGTGCAGGCATGATGGATGCTAAAAAAGCATTGGTTGAAGTAGATGGCGATATGGAAAAAGCCGCTGAAATTTTGCGCCAAAAAGGTATTGCATCTGCTGAAAAGAAAATGGGCAGAATTGCTGCTGAAGGTAGAGTAGAATCTTACGTTGATGACAAATGTGGTGCATTGGTAGAAATCAACTGCGAAACAGATTTCGTTGCTAAAAACGATGAATTTAAAACTTTAGCTTCAAATATGGCAAAACATGTTGCTGAAATGAATCCGTCTTCAGTTGAAGAATTTATGGGTTCAACTTGCCCATCTTGTGGTAAAACTATTGAAGATGCATTGAAAGCAAAAATTGCATCAATCGGTGAAAAAATTACTGTAAGAAGATTTGTTAGATATGAAGGCAATGTTGCAACTTATATCCATAACGGAAAAATTGGTGTATTGTTGAACACTGATAAAAACGATGCAGAATTAATGAACGATATTTGTTTACATATCGCATCTTGTGCTCCTAAATTCGTTTCAAGAGCAGAAATTCCTCAAGAAGTAATTGATGAAGAAACAAGAATTGAAATGGGTAAAGAAGATTTGTTGAAAAAGCCTGAAAATATCAGAGCTAAAATCGTAGAAGGTCGTGTAAACAAAATCATGGCTGAAAGATGCTTGTTAGAACAACCATTTGTAAAAGACCCTAACCAAACAATCGCTCAATTGATTGAAGGTAAATTAGAAATAAAAGCTTTCACAAGATATGAATTAGGTGAAGGTTTAGAAAAACGTCAAGATAACTTTGCAGAAGAAGTTATGGCTCAAGTAAAAGGCTAATTGGCGGATAGAATTTATTTTTATAAGTTGGCGCGAGATGAAACTCATCTCGCGCCACTTGTTATTATTATATTATTAACAATTGTTAATTTATTCTCAAATTTGCGCAATTTATTTTGTATTCAGACTTAAATAGTTATAAGTGTACAAGTAGAAAGGATTTAAAATGGCAGTAGACGGTATTAATGGAGTGAATCCAAATCATAACGCAGTAGTAATTGGAGCAGGTGCAGGTGCTGGAGCTTTAGTTGGTGCAGGGCTTGGTGCAACTTATGGTGTTATGAGCAAACCTTATTTGAATGGAGTTTTACCAACTGATAAATTTATGAGTCAAACTCTTGAAAATCTAACTAAAAGCTCTGATGAGGAGGTTAAAGGTGTTGCAACTTTTGTAAAAGATGCTGTTGAAACTTTGAAAAACGCTAAAACTGGTTCAGATTTAGCTCCACTTTTGGATAAGCCTATTGATAAATTATTAAATGCAATGTCAGGTGAAAACTTCAAAGCTGCAATTGATCAATGTAAAAAAATGGCAGAGGGTGCAGGTGAGGCTATTCCAAAAGAATTACAAACTGTTTTAGATAACCTTACTAAAGATGGTGATATTGTTCAAGTTTTAAAAAATACTGTTGAACAATTGGGCGATAAAGTTCCTGCAGAATTAAAAACTGTTTTGGAAAGTATTAACACCAAAGAAGAGCTTTCAAAAATCTTGAAAACTTTAGGCGAAATGCAACTTGTAGAACTAGATGTTCCAAATTTAAAAACAGCATTAAAAAATGGTGTGAAAATGTTAGGTACAAGCGCTATGGCTGCTGCTCAATTGGCAAAAGCAGATGGGGCTGAGTTAAAATCTGGGGAATCTGCTGTTGTAGATGCTATTACTTCTGCAGCTCGTTCAATCACTAAATCTACAGCATTGAAATTTGGTGCTATTGGTGCCGGTGTTGTGGGTGCTACTGGTGGTGCTATTGCTTGGGCTTTGAATAGACAACCGGAAGTGGCTCAAGCTGACGTTGTACCTGCTGATGAAACTCCATCAGAAAATGCATAAATATATTTATAATATTTTAAAAAGACAGGGGGATTTCCCTGTCTTTTTTATGTGTGAATATGTCATTACAAGGAAAGTTTACTATCAATTGTTGTATTAATTTAGAGATTCCGAAACAAGTTCGGAATGACTAAAATATTTTCCTTAATATTTAGTAATCAAAAATCTGAATTTTAGCAATTATTTGAAGCTTTTTTTGTTAATATAATAGGTGTAGAAGTTAGAAAGGTTTTATTATGTCTGTAGATGGTGTTAATCAAAATTCAAGCAATAACAAGGTAAATCTTTATGCAACTGGAGCCGCAACTGTTTTGGGTGGTGGAATTGGGGCTGGAACCGGATATTTCTCAAAGCCGTTTTTGAATAAAGATAAGGCATCTGATGCTTTTATAAAGAAAATGATTGATATTGCAGATAATAATGCTCCTGAAAAAATGAATGTTCTAAAAAATGATTTCAAGTCAATTATTGACACCTCTGATAGTTTGTCGGAATTGAAAACTCGTTGTTTTGATTTTTATTCCGCACACGCAAAAGATAAAGCGAGTGTGAAAAAGTTTGATAGAACTTTCGAAAATTTAACTAACGGTATGAATTTAAAAGATGCTAAAGAATCTGTTCAAAACTGTTTTGACCATTTTGTAGGTATTCAGCAAAGAAAAAATGCTAGTGAAATTTTTGCCAAAATTTGGGATAGTGAGAAGAAATGTTTCAAAAAGGATTTAATAAAAAATAATCCTGTATATGAAGCGGTTTATAAGGCTGCAAAGAGTATGAAACGTCAAGCGGTCTTGATTAATGGTGCAATCAGTGCAGCAATTCTTGGTATTGCAACATTTATTGCAGCAAATTCCGCATTAAAAAATCAGCAAGTTGCGCAAACTGACGCTCCGCAAAAGTAGCATGATTGTTAAGAATGACAATAAATAAAATCATGTCAATTTGTTCGCATAACAAAAAACGAACCATATTATAGAGGTTCGTTTTTGTCTTCTTGTGCTTTTGTTATTTTTATAGTGTTATTTTCGACTTGAATTTTCAGCATATCAGATTCAGGGTCAACATCAATCAGTTCTAATAGTGTCTTTGGCATAAACAGTGCCCAGCCACTCCCTGAGCGTGATAATTTTTTCTTCATTATTATATCTCCATGTGTTTATCTATACATTTACTTTACAAAATTAGAGAAATATAATATACTTTGATAAAGTAGTTATAATGTCATGACAATATAAGGATATAAATATGGGAAAGATTTTAGGAGCGGCAATGTTTAAAGAAAATGGTTTTACTTTAGCTGAGGTATTAATCACTCTTGGTATTATTGGTGTAGTTGCAGCTATGACTATTCCAACCCTTATGACGCATTTAAATCATATAAAATTGCAATCTCAATTCAAAGAAGGTTATTCGTTACTGGCGCAGGCTGTCAAAATGTATAACGAGGATGAAGAGGCAAATCATTCAAGCTTTATCAAGGCGAAAGAATTTAGTAAATATTTTAAAGGTGCGACTATTTGCACTAGTCAAGATAAAAATGATACTCATTGTATTGGTCGTACAGAACAAGATGACGAAGGGCATGTTGCAGTTACAAACAAAGATTATAAATATACCAATTATGCAAAAAATACTGATTATGTTAGAACAGAGATGTTTGATGATTCTCAATTTTATCTGAATAATGGAATGTTAATTGTTATGGACATGAATCCTTGGGGTAAAGGTAAAAATCAGCTAATTACTATTGATATCAATGGAAAAAGTTCTAAACCAAATGCTGCAGGGCATGATTTGTTCACTTTTGAGTTTCGTCCAACTGAAAAATCCGGAGGTCTTGAACTCGTTCCAATGGGAGAGCAAGACACTGAATTTGATAACAAGGATTATTTTTGTTCTAAGAATAGTGATAGTCCATATAATGGTATAGCTTGTGCTTATTGGGCAATGCAGGATGAAACTTATTTTAAAAATTTACCTTAAACTTTCTTGTTGTAGGTAAGTAGAATATCTGGTGGAAAACTTGCAAAGCTTTCAAATTCCAAATTTGTACAGTCTGAAATATTTTGAACAGCCTTTCCGTAAAAACATGATTTCCCGTTATTATCGCCTAAGATTTTTGGAGCGATAAAATGGTAAAGTTTATCCGCATAAGGTAAAAAACTTTCATTTAGAGCTCCGCCAGATTCAACAAGTACGCTCATAACTCCTAATTCGTATAATTTTTTTAGGATATGCCCAATGTCAAGTTTTTTATTTGTGCAAGGGGTTGGGATAAAAGTAATACGGCTATTTGTATTCTTTTTTTCAGGGCTACACGCGTGGAACACGTAAATTTTTCCTTGTTTGTATATTTCTCCGCTTAAATCAGTTTTTAATTCTCTATCCAAAATAACTTTACATTTATGTGCCATTGTCGGATTGTCTGCGATTATTGTTGAAGATGATGTCAGTATCGCATCATATTTTTTGCGGATATTTCGCACTTCATTTCTTGCATAGTCTGATGTTATCCATTTTGAATTGTTTGAAAATGTGGCAATTTTTCCATCAATGGTCGTTGCCGTTTTTATTGCGACAAAGGTTCGATTTTGTGTTTTGTTTGCGATAAAAATTTCATTTAACCTTTTACATTTATCTTCAAGTACAGGGCCAATGACTTCAATTCCAGCATCTATTAGTTTTTTTAAACCGTTTCCTGCAACAATCGGATTAACATCTTTCATTCCATAAACTACTTTTTTTATTCCCTTTTCTATAATCAAATCTGCACATGGTGGCGTTTTTCCATAATGTGAACAAGGTTCTAAATTTACAACTAAAGTACAATCTTTGGCATCTTCAAGCTTTAGCAGAGCATCTCGTTCAGCGTGGTTTTCACCGTATTTTTTGTGATAACCTGTTGAAATGATTTCGCCTTGAGGATTTAGTATGACACATCCAACAAGCGGATTAGGTGATGTGTCACCTTGGGCTTGTTTCGCCAATTCTATACATTTATCCATAAGTGTAATGTATTGTTGCATATTTGTATTTTATATTAAAACGTGGTAAATTCAAATAGTTAAAAAAGTTTGAAAAAGAAAAGGGGAGAGATTTATGGTTGATTTAAAGTACATCGGACACAGTGCATTTCAAATTACAAATGGTGACAAAGCTGTTTTGATTGACCCATTAGTTTCAATAAATGAAAAATATGATTGGCATAAAGAGCCAATTACTGATATTTTATTAACACATGCTCATGGTGACCATGTTGGACAAGCTCTTGAAATCGCAAAAGAAAAAGATATCGAAATTACTGCAGTTGCAGAGCTTGCAGGTTATTGCAAGCAAGAAGGTGCAAAATCAAAATCAATCGGCTTAGGTGCTTGGATTAATTTTTCTTGGGGTAAAGCTGTATTTTTACCGGCATTTCATTCTAGCTCACTACCTGATGGCAGATATGGCGGATGTGCGGCAAGCATTTTGTTAGATGTTGATGGCGTAAGAATTTACCATGCAGGTGATACTTGTCTAACTGGAGAAATGAAAACAATTAAAGAATTGTATGCTCCACAAATAGCGTTATTACCAATTGGTGGTAATTATACAATGGATGTTGAGCATGCTGCAATGGCTGCAAAATGGCTAGGTGCAAGGACAGTTATCCCTATGCATTATGGAACATTCCCAGAAATTCAAGCAGATTTGGAAAGATTTGCAAAGCTTATTGCTTATAGCAACACTGCATGCCAAATCTTGAATCCTGCAGAAATTAAGTAATAATTTAGATAAGAGGTATTATGAACGATATTTTATTTGTTATAGACAGATTAGAGTTGAAGTATTTTGAGTTTAATAAACTTGTTACTAATTTTTGGATGATTAAAAGCTTGTTAGACCGAGGTCAGAATGTTTATATTACAACGATTGACAAGCTCAAACTCAAATTGTCTATAGCTTATACCTCTTGTTACAAATCTTTTGTCAAAGATAATGATATTTTTTATGATAAAAATAATTTGCAAGAAATGAAAATCAATGACTTTGATATGGTGATGTTTCGTCCTGATCCTCCTGTAGATTTGGATTATATCAATGCAACTTATATTTTTGATTTTGTAGACAGAGAAAAAACTCTTGTCATGAACGATACTACAGCAGTGCGAAATTTCAATGAAAAATTGCATGCTGTTATGTTTAACGATTTGATGCCAAAAAACATCGTAACTTCATCAAAACAAGATATTGTTGAATTTTTGAAAGAAAATACTGAAATTATCCTAAAACCGCTAAATCAGTGTTTTGGCGGTGGTGTTATGTATTTGAAATATGGTGATAAAAATACAGCGGTAATAATTAATTCCATGACAAGGAATGGAAAACAATTGATTATGGTGCAAAAGTATATCCAAAAAGCTGTTTATGGAGATAAAAGGGTCTTGATGTTAGGTGAAGATATTTTACCATATTGTGTCCAAAAAACTCCAAGCAATGACGATTTTAAATTCTGTGAACATAATGATGAGCATGTTAAAAAAGCTGTCTTAACAGATGATGAAAGAGAAAAATTTAAACCTGTAGCTAAAAAACTAAACTCAATTGGAATTGGCATGGTTGGTTTAGATGTAATTGATGGCAAGATTATTGAAGTTAATGTCACAAGCCCATGTTATTTTATTAAAGAAATTGATAATCACTTTGGTGTGCATGTTGAAGATACTATTGCGGATTACTTGTTGAAAGCTTTGGATTGTCATAGAAATAAGACATTTAGATCATGCAGTGTATAATTTAACATTAAACAATGTGAGTTAAATAAAAGAGAGATAGTCGTCTGACTACCTCTCTTTTTAATTATTTATAAACTTCGTCTATCTTAAATAGATAAACAAATCATTAAACGCTGTAGAAAATTTGTCGCCTGGCATGTAGTTTGCAACTTCTCCAAAAGCGTCTTCTTCATTTGTGATAGCTTTGTTTGCCATTTCATGGATATCTTCGCAACCATAGTCTTTTTTAGCGCGTTCAAGTAATCCGTTTAAGGCTTGAATGTCTTGTGATTCTGCTTTTTCTCCATTTTTAGCGACTGTATCTGCGAAACTTAAATATGTTTTAGCAAGTTTCATATCTGATTCATCGGTTTGGGCAAACAATTGTCTTAAACTTCTGCAGTTGTTTTCATTTAAAACTTCAGTTAAGCCGCGTTTAAATGCAGATAATTCTTCTTTACTAAATTCAGTAAGGTGATTTCTTAATTTTGAAGCTATAAAATTCAAATCTTCGGTAGGTAAACCTGTTAATCTTCCGCTAAATGCAACTTGTGAACGTCCGCACATTTCTTTAGGACCACCCAATTGTTCAGGTGCAGGTTCTTGAGGTTGAGGGTTTTCAACAGGAGGTTCAGTTGCCTTGTGTTGAGGTTTAGCAAATGCGACATTACTCATATTTTGAGTTGAGATAGATAAATTTTCCATTGAATGTACTCCTTTTAACTACACTGATTACACTAAGTATTGAAAATAATAATACATGTAATTACAGAAAATTGCGCGGATAACGCCCGATAATTTCTATAATAATCGTTGCATTTAGTGATATTAGTGTATTGTAGCTGTTTGTAACGAAATATTACAAATATAAAATCCAACGCTTGATTTTTATTTTTGTTAGGGATAACATAATAAATGTGCAGTGAATGCATTGCACCTCAGAAAATTTTATAAAACCAGATACTTAGAAAGTTATTTATCTAAAAACGAAAGTTTTATCAAGATTGAAAGAAGTTAAAATTTATCCCTTGACTTTAAAAGTTTAGGTGATAAGATAAGGAAACCGACAAGGTTCGGTGAAGGAAATAGTCAATAGCGAAGGGATGTATAATCAATAGCGTTGATTGAAAAATATTCTTCGAACATTGAAAACAGAATAGCTGAAACGAAAGTTGTGACAAACAACAAACTTGTTAATTCAAAGCAAATGATTCAGAACAAATAAACGCAAAGCGAAAGCTAGCGAACAATAAAAGAAGTCGAGCAGATTATTTAGTTAGCCCTAAATAATCGATGGACATAAACTTTCTGACAATGGAGAGTTTGATCCTGGCTCAGGACGAACGCTGGCGGCGTGCTTCATACATGCAAGTCGAACGAGAAGCTCACTTCGGTGAGTGGAAAGTGGCGGACGGGTGAGTAAAATGTAGAGAATCTGCCCTAGAGAGGGGGATAGCAGTTGGAAACGACTATTAATACCCCATATGAGCGTACTTGAAATAGTATTCTTGAAAACTCCGGTGCTCTAGGATGAGTCTGCATCTGATTAGCTAGTTGGCGGTGTAATGGACCACCAAGGCGACGATCAGTAGCTGGTTTGAGAGGATGATCAGCCACAATGGGACTGAGACACGGCCCATACTCCTACGGGAGGCAGCAGTAGGGAATTTTGCGCAATGGGGGAAACCCTGACGCAGCAACGCCGCGTGAACGAGACGCCCTTCGGGGTGTAAAGTTCTGTCAGTAGGGACGAAAAAATGACGGTACCTACAGAGGAAGCACCGGCTAACTCCGTGCCAGCAGCCGCGGTAATACGGAGGGTGCAAGCGTTGTCCGGAATCATTGGGCGTAAAGAGTTCGTAGGCGGTATGTAAAGTCAGGTGTTAAAGGCAGGGGCTCAACTTCTGTACGGCACTTGATACTTGCAAACTAGAATGCGGTAGAGGTAAAGGGAATTCCTGGTGTAGCGGTGAAATGCTTAGATATCAGGAGGAACATCGGTGGCGTAAGCGCTTTACTGGGCCGTAATTGACGCTGAGGAACGAAAGCCAGGGTAGCAAATGGGATTAGATACCCCAGTAGTCCTGGCCGTAAACGATGGATACTAGGTGTTGCGGGTATCGACCCCTGCAGTGCCGAAGCAAACGCGATAAGTATCCCGCCTGGGGAGTACGCACGCAAGTGTGAAACTCAAAGGAATTGACGGGGACCCGCACAAGCGGTGGAACATGTGGTTTAATTCGAAGCAACGCGAAAAACCTTACCAGGGCTTGACATCTGACGAACCTCGATGAAAGTTGAGGGTGCTCTTCGGAGAGCGTCAAGACAGGTGGTGCACGGTTGTCGTCAGCTCGTGTCGTGAGATGTTGGGTTAAGTCCCGCAACGAGCGCAACCCTCGTCGTCAGTTGGTGTTATTGGTATACTGATAATAATCTCTCTGGCGAGACTGCCGGTGATAAACCGGAGGAAGGTGGGGACGACGTCAAATCATCATGCCCCTTATGCTCTGGGCTACACACGTGTTACAATGGGTAGGACAGCGAGCAGCGAACCTGCGAAGGCAAGCAAATCTCTAAAACCTATCCTCAGTTCGGATTGCACTCTGCAACTCGAGTGCATGAAGTCGGAATCGCTAGTAAACGCAGATCAGCACGCTGCGTTGAATACGTTCCCGGGTCTTGTACACACCGCCCGTCACACCATGGAAGTCGACCACGCCCGAAGTACGTGAGCTAACCGTAAGGGAGCAGCGTCCTAAGGCAGGGTTGGTGACTGGGGTGAAGTCGTAACAAGGTAGCCGTACCGGAAGGTGTGGCTGGATCACCTCCTTTCTAGGGAGATAAATGGACATAAGAGCCATTCATCCCAAGGTCGAAATCGACGAAGTTATTAAGTGAGAATCAAACTTAATAATGGAGATTTAAGGGTTGACAAGTTAGTATTTTCAGACTATTCTGTCTTCAGTGTTTAGCACTGAACAGCACATTGAAAATTGCATAAGATTATAAGCGTATATTGAATAGAAATATTTGATAAACTGTTATTAAATATGAAATGATATAGACGTAATCATCAATGAAACTAACGTATGTTGGAATCGAATGAGGACAATATACAATAGGTAAAGCTACAAAGAGCTAATGGGGGATGCCTTGGTACTGACAGCCGACGAAGGACGTGTAAAGCTACGAAAAGCCACGGGGAACTGCTAAAAAGTCTTGATCCGTGGGAATCCGAATGGGGAAACCCTTCAGAGTTAAAACTCTGAAATCGACTGATGAATCAATAGTCAGCCAGAAGGAAAGCCTGTGAACTGAAACATCTTAGTAACAGGACGAAGAGAAAATAAAAATGATTCCGAGAGTAGCGGCGAGCGAAATTGGAAGAGCCTAAACCTTTAATACGTGATAGCCTGTAAGCGTTGTATTAGAGGGGTTGAGGGACTTACCGATAAGTTACAGCTTATTAAATCAGTTACAAAGTTATTTGATAGATGAATACAACTGGGAAGTTGAGCCATAGAGTGTGATAGCCACTTAATCGAAATTAAATAGCCTGATGTAAGTATCCCGAGTAAGGCGGGGCACGTGAAACCCTGTCTGAATCCACCGGGACCATCCGGTAAGGCTAAATACTAGTCAGTGACCGATAGTGAACGAGTACAGTGATGGAAAGGCGAAAAGAACAGTGAGAAGCTGAGTGAAATAGACCCTAAAACCGTTAGCTTACAATCAGTTAGAGCCCTATTGATAGGGTGATAGCGTGCCTGTTGAAGAATGAGCCGGCGAGTTAATTTATGTTGCGAGGTTAAGGAGTTGATATCCGGAGCCACAGCGAAAGCGAGTTTGAAAAGAGCGTTAAGTAACATGAATTAGACCCGAACCTTGGCGATCTAACCTTGACCAGGATGAAGCGTAGGTAACACTACGTGGAGGTCCGAACCAACCGATGTTGAAAAATCGGTGGATGAGTTGAGGTTAGGGGTGAAATGCCAATCGAGCCAAGAGCTAGCTGGTTCTCCCCGAAATGCGTTTAGGCACAGCGTTGGACTTATCTTACCGGAGGTAGAGCACTAGTCTGGTGCGGGCGGCGAAATGCCGTACCAAATCATGTTAAACTCCGAATACCGGTAAAGTTACTATCCAGCAGTGAGGCTGCGAGTGCTAAGATCCGTGGCCAAGAGGGAAACAGCCCAGAACGCCAGTTAAGGTCCCAAATATATGCTAAGTGGTTAAGGAGGTAGAGTTGCTGAGACAACTAGGAGGTTGGCTTAGAAGCAGCCATTCCTTGAAAGAGTGCGTAATAGCTCACTAGTCAAGCGACTCCGCGCCGAAAATACACCGGGACTAAAGCATATAACCGAAACTGCGTCATATAGTTTACTATATGGGTAGGGGAGCGTTCTGTAGTAGGACGAAGTAAGATCGAAAGGACTTATGGACGAGGCAGAAGTGAGAATGTCGGCATAAGTAGCGAAAACATTGGTGAGAATCCAATGCACCGAAAACCTAAGGTTTCCCACGGCAGGCTCGTCCGCGTGGGGTTAGTCGGATCCTAAGGTAAGGCCGAAGGGCGTAGCCGATGGACATCAGGTTGATATTCCTGAACTGACGAATAATCGTTTGATAGGCGGAGGGACGCAGGAGGATAGACACGCAAGCGACTGGAAGAGCTTGTTAGAACGTGTAGGTAGATTAAGTAGGAAAATCCGCTTAGTCGTTATAAACTGAGGCGTTGTATGAAGTCTTAGCACCAATCACAGTAATCTGATCACCAACTGCGAGGCCGATGGTAGCGAGGAAGTTCTTTGCTGCATCGCCAGAAGCACCCCAACCTGGGTGAGTACCATAGAGGTAGAGAGTGCTGCCATCTGCGCCCTTGATGTTCATGTTGCCATAGACAGCGTTCTTGATTTCATCAACAGTACCAGTAACCATGTAGTAAACATTGCTGTTGTCTTCCTTAGCGAGGAAGTCGGCAATAGATACTTCAGTTACCGACTTGATGTCTTCAACCACGCCGTTAGCCACTTGAGCCACGCCCTTGTATTCAGCGCGCTTGCCAACCACGGTGATGATGTCGCCCACCTTGCCGGTGAAACCTTCAGGACGGTAAACGAGCACTGGTTCCATATCGCTGTAGTCGCGAATGTATGGGTTGCCCTTAGCGTCGAGTTTGGTAACCACACCTGTGAGGCGATATTGGCTGTCGCCCACTTCAGCAGCCTTAAATTGAGCCACAGAAGCAGCGATGATAGCACCCTTTTGGCTCAAAGTAGCCACTGCGGTGTATTCAGCACCCTTAGCGTCGTAAGTCTTGAAAGTGATTTCAGTGCTACGGTCGCCACCTGCGTTAGGAGCAGCCTTGAACACTACTTCAGGAGTAGCGCCGCCAGAGATGCGAACGATAGAGAGCCATTCCTTAGCATTTTCAGGAATTTCTACGCTCACGCCATTGCCCTTGCATTCGAGGTTGAATTTCACTTCACCACCTTCGAGTGGAGCGGTAGCATCAGCTGGGTCGGTTTCAACCACCTTGATGAGTGATTTCACAATCTTCACAACGGTCACGTCAACGAGTTCGATAGTAGAACCGAAAGTCTTCTTAGGACCTTCCACAGTCACGATATCACCCACTTCAATGCCGAGGCTTGCGAAGTTCTGTGCTTTACCCTTCTTGTCGAGAGTACCGTAGATAGTGATAGTGCCAGTTTCGTCGGTAAGGTACCAGTTACCGTATTTGGTGTTGTAGATACCTGTACAAGTACCGGTCACGCGGTAAGTCTTGCTGTCAGGACCGGCAATCACTTGAGCACAAGTAGCGTTTTCCACTTCCTTGAGACCTTGAATCACATTGATGTGCTGAGCCTTGCCAGCGCAGTTGATCACGAGTTCGCAATCGCGACCACCATTGTAGGCTTCTGCCTTGAAGGTGATTTTGCCATTGCCAGCTTCGCCAGAACGTGGAGAAACTTCGAGCCATTCAGGAATCTTAGCGTCGTCGATCGACCAGCTGTCGGTAGCTGCGATGTCGATAGAAACTTCACCACCATTCTTGTCAATAGCTACGTATGATTGAGATACGCGAATCTCATTCAAGAAGGTAGCATCGTCGTCGCTACAGCTCACAAACATCATGCTCATGAGGGCAACAACTGCTGTAAATAAAAATTTATAGTTCATAGTTGTAATTGACTGTTGAATTAGTTGAAGATATACTTAACGGTGATACCCATGTTCCAGCACTGACCAAGAGCGTGGAGTGGAGTGAACAACTTAGTATCGGCATTGATTGCCGCAGGAGTTGAGAATGTAGCAATACCTTGAGCATCTACGCCTTCATACTTGAGGACACGAGCATCTGAACCGATTGCGCTGTTGAGCGTCTTGCTCACACCCCAGCTTGAGTTGAAGAGGTTGAGAAGGTTCTTGATATCGATACCCAATTGGAGGGTGTGCTTGGTTGAGCCAATGTTGAGTTTGAAGTCGTGCTTGTAGCTGAAGTCAACACGGTGAACCCATGGGTTGTAAACGCTGTAGCCTTCTGCATACTTGCCTTGGTATTTGCTCAAGCTCTTGTTGTTGTGCAAGAAGCCCATGAAGCGGTCTTGGTCGTCTTGAGAAACGAAACGGAATGCACCGCTTTCCACTTCAGCATCGGTAGGAACATAAATAGCGTCGTAGTTGTAACCGTCGCCGTTCATGTCGTTAACAGTCATGTAAGAATAGTTGTAACCACCGCGCCAGGTTTCGTAGATGAATGAGTAGTGGTTGTTGCACTTGTCGTTGATCTGCATTGAAGCCACGAAACGGTCTGGAGTCAAGTATTGAGAGTTGTGGAGCTTGATGTGGTTAGGACCTTCTGAAGTAGGGACGTAGGTGAATGCTGATTCAGCAGCAGAACCTGGCATACCAGTGATTTCCTTACGCACTTGGTGAGTGTAAGAAGCCATCAAGTTGATCCATTCAGCTGGACGCGCAGTAACCATCAAGTTAGCGCTCCAGTAGTAACCCTTGTGAGTGTTTTCGAGCACGAAAGCAGCGAGGTTGGTACGGAAACCAGCAGGATAGATAGGACGGTTGTCAGCACCGTTGAAGCGAGCGAAGCCACCAGCTGATGGAATTGACCAGTCGCTGATGCAAGCAGCGTTCACGTTCTTGTCGAAGATACCTTCCACAGTCACTTGCAGTGGGAATGAAACTGGGAGCTTGTAGTCAACAGCCAAAGTGGTTTTCCACACTTGTGGCATCTTGAAGTCGGGGCTCACAGCAGAAATGGTTGCAGGAAGTGTACCCTTGTCTGGGCTGATGTTTTCAGGATAACCCATAGAGATGAGTTTAGAGCGGAGAGCGTCGATAGTAGGACGGCCTTCGCTGTTCACAACGAGACCACCTGCGAATTGGCTCATGTCAACTTTCTTCTTTGCGCTGAGTTGAGCTTGGTATTGAACCATACCACTGTTGGTAGGCATGTTGGTGAAGAACACCAGTGGAGAGCGGCCCATGAACAAACCTGAACCACCACGGAGCTTGAGGGTCTTGTCGCCAAGCACGTCCCAAGTGAAACCAACACGTGGAGAAACGGTGATACCAGTACCTGGCCACTTGCCAGTGTCGATGTGGCGTTCGTTGCCCTTGCTGTCATAGTAAGCGATGTCGTAGATGGCTTGGTTGGTCATCAAGTCGGCATTGTTGAAGAACATACCGTCGAAGCGGATACCCATAGTGAGTTTGAGACGTTCGCTTGGGTTGAATTCGTCGCTGATAAGGAAGCCTGGCTTGTGGAAACGTACACGAGCAGCAGGATTTGTTTCACCACCGTAACCGTAGGTCAAACATACGATTTCAGGAGCAGCACCATTGATGAAGTCGTCAACGCTGTTGTAGCGGTAGTAACCAGTACCGTTACGCATGTATGAGTTGTCGGCCATTTGGTGTTCGTAGAATACACCGGCAGTGAGCTTGTGGTTGCCAAGGAAGTAAGTGAAATCGTTCTTAACTTGCCATACGGTGTTGTGAACGCCGTTGTTCCAAGTAAAGAGTTCATAGCCGAGAGCCATGTAGTTGTTGTTTTCGCCAGAGCCATCGAGAATGTCGATGAATGGGAATTCAGCAGATTCAGAAGAGCGGATATCGTCCTTCTTGTCGAAGGTGATACGGAAGTTGTTGAACATCTTGTCGTTCAAGCGGCTGTTGAGTTCAGCAGCTAATGAGTGAACGATGTTGTCCATGCCATACATTGAGTTGGCAAACGACATTGAGTATTGAGATACACGACCATAAGCAGAGCGTGTGCCACCGTCCATAGAAGAAGCGTTAGGAGTGTTCCAGAAGCGGTTCTTCACATAAGTGTAACGGAGGCTCAAGTGGTGCTTGTCGGTGATGTTCCAGTCAATCTTGGCGAGCAACTTGTAGTTGGTTTCGTCGGCTGGCCAGTTGGTCCATGAACCAGTGTTGTAGCCATACTTGTTCAATACAAATTCACTCACGCGTTGCAAGTCGGCGTTAGTGGTGCGAGAGGTGTAAGTGTCGGCATTGCCCACACCGTCGTCAGAAGCACGCCAGCGGTTTACGATAGTAGGAATCTTCTGCATTTCACCAGACACGAAGAAGAACAATTTGTCCTTCACGATTGGGCCGCCGAGGGTTGCACCCCAAGTAGTGGTTTGGTCTTTGTCGCGCGCGCTTGGAATTTGCACACGGTCAACTGCATCACCACGCATGTTTTCGTTGCGGTGATACATGTAAACACTACCCTTCACAGTGTTGGTACCACTCTTGGTAATGGCGTTCACACCACCACCGATGAAGTTAGACTGACGAACGTCGAATGGAGAAACCACAACTTGCATTTCTTCGATAGCTTCGAGAGAGATAGGGTTACCACCACCAGGAAGTTTGTCGGTCAAACCGAAGTCGTTGTTGAAGTTCGAACCGTCAACAGTGAAGTTAGCCATACGGCCGTCGCTACCAGCGATGCTCATGCCATTGCCACCGTAAGGTGAAAGGCGGGTGAGTTCGGTGATGCTGTGGCTCACTGAAGGAAGGCTTGAAATCTGTGCACTGCTGATGTTGGTTGAAGCACCGGTCTTTTCAGCGGTGAACTTTGTACCAATAGCAGTAACCACCACTTCGCTCAGTTGAGTAGCGTCGTTGGTCATGCGCACAGGCACGTTGGTGGTTTCACCAAGTGCGAGTGTAATGCCTTCAATAGTCTTGGTCTTGTAGCCTACGTATGACACTTCCACACGGTAAGGGCCACCAGTACGCATACCCTGGATGGAGAAACGACCATCCACGTTAGACACAGCATTGTACTTAGTACCAGATGGTGTGTGAACGGCGGTAACCGTAGCACCAATCATGGTCTCATTGTTCTCGTCGGTAACAAGACCCGACATAGCCGAGGTAGTTACCTGTGCATTCATCGCAAATGCTGCAAACAGCATTACAACGAGTGACAAAAACTTGATTTTTTTAAGCATAAAACTTAGGTAAATTTATTAATAAAAAAATGAAATAGTTCTGGATATATAAAAGCCTATAATAATAAACAACACACGCCACCTCATCTGTAGAGGCAGCGCATCATTTTTCCTTTTGCACAACTTGCACCATATATATACGACTTATGAGCACCAAGGTAATTATAATAACCTCGGATGTCGATAAATCGGATATTTTTATTCATTCGCATTATGGGCGAAAACACCTAATTCTATAAATACTCCACAAAATTACTGCTTTTATTCTATTTTAACAAACACCTATAAAAATTTAACATACAATCGTTAAAATCCTTAATTTTCCACACCCAATAAAAGACACCCACAGTAGGGACGTGATACTTCACGTCCGCCCAATCAACACACAATAAATTGATAATTAATATTTTACATCAAGCACAAAATATCACCACACATCGTTTGATGTTAAATCATGGGTTAATTAATAGGCTTTTCACCGTCACAGCGAGTGCTTTCTTGGTTTTGTTATCGGTCACCACACATTATATTAAGGTGATAAATGAGAAAAATTGAGTAACTTTGTAACCGTTATGATTATCTACAACACCACTTTTCACGTTAGCGATGAGGTTGAGAGAATGTTTCTCGACTACATTCGCCTGCAATATGTGCCTATGGCCACAGCCGACGGCATTATGAACAACCCTATCCTCACCCGTGTGATGGGAAGCGCACACGATGGCGGCATGAGTTATGCGCTGCAAATGCAAGCCGAATCGGTGAAAGAACTCCAAAAATGGTGTCTTGGCACTGGTAAAACGCTCTCGGCACGCATCTCCACCCACTTCGGCAACAGCGTGGTGGGATTCACCACTATGATGGACGTAATCGACATCAAATAATGGAAGAACTCGAACACGATAAAATTATCATCGGCATCGACCCCGGCACGAACGTGATGGGTTACGGCATTCTTGGCATCAAGGGCAAAACGCCGTCGCTCATTGCCATGGGTGTGCTGAAACTCAATGCCATGGAGGACCACTACATGCGCTTGCACCACATTTTCGAGCGTGTGACAAGTCTTATCGCGCAATATCTGCCCGATGAGATGGCTATCGAAGCACCGTTTTTCGGTAAAAATGTGCAGTCGATGCTGAAATTAGGGCGCGCACAGGGCGTGGCAATGGCTGCCGCCCTCAACCGCCAAATCCCTATCACGGAATATGAACCACGAAAAATAAAGCAAGCCATCACGGGCAACGGAGCCGCCAGCAAGGAGCAGGTCTGCACCATGCTTCAGCGCACACTCAACATCGCCCAAGAGGACATGCCTAAATTCCTCGACGCTACCGATGCCCTCGCAGCGGCGCTTTGCCACTACTACGAGAGCCAAAAACCGGTGTTTGCACGCGGTCCAAAGTCGTGGAAATCATTCATCGCCCAAAACCCCGACCGCGTGAAAAAATAATCCGTTTGCTTGCTTTTATCCTATTCGGGTAAGCACTTCAGGGAGTGCCGCGATAATGTCGGGGCGCACGGTGTCGTCTTCCTTGTCGGTCCAGCCACGAGCCTTAACCCAAAGCGTTTTACAACCCAAACTTTCAGCAGGGAGAATGTCTTTCGTAAGGCTGTCGCCAATCACCATAACATTTTCGGCAGGCAATTCAAGTGCGTCAACACCGAGGCGGAAAAGCGTTGGGTTGGGTTTTCTCACACCCACCACAGCACTCTCAATCACGCCCTTGAAATAGCGGCGCACATCAAAATCACGGAGCACACTGTCCACATTGCCATAGAAATTGCTCACCAGCATCATCGGATATTTTGCGCTCAACGCCTCCAGCACTGGTCGGGCTTCCTCGATACATTCACGCGCCTGGTCGTAGCAGTATTGCGCCACCGCTCTCGCCTTTTCGGGAGCCTCAGCGGCATCCACCAGCCCTTGCTCCACAAGATAGCCAAACTCAATGTCCATCTTCTTCACGAGCAAGTCGTGGAAATTGTCGTTAGGCAGAATGTGGCGCACCTTGGCGAGTTCACGCTCAGCCATCACATACGCCTCGCGGAACTGCTCCAGCGACACATTCACACCTGCTTTCTGGTAACCGTCCCAGATTACCCAGCTCCAATGCACACCGCGGCTGTCAATCGTGCCGCCATAATCAAAAATCACACCTTCAATCATTGCGCTTATTCTTTGTCTCCCCCCTGCCTCTGGGCTCACACGAATCTCGTTTTTGGGCCTCACACAGATCTCACAGATCCCACAGGTTTTTCTTTGTGGATGGGAAATCTCACGGAGGCTTGTGGGCTTATTTGACTCCGGGCCTCACACAGATCTCACAGATCTCACGGGTTTTTCTTTGTGGGTGGGAAATCTCACGGAGGCTTGTGGGCTTATTTGGCTCCGAGCCTCACACAGATTCCACAGATCTCACAGGTTTTTCTTTGTGGGTGGGAAATCTCACGGAGGCTTGTGGGCTTAATCGGCTCCGAGCCTCACACGGATCCCACAGATCTCACAGGTTTTCTTTGTGGGTGGGAAATCTCACGGAGACTTGTGGGTTCCTTTGTGAGGGGAAATCTCACGGATTTCTGTGAGTGTGGATGGGGGGATGCTTTTTTACTTTTTACTTTATAATTTTTACTTTATAATTTATTATTTATCTTTAGTAGCCGTTCACTATTCTGTGATAGCCGTTTTTGAAATCTTTTTCGTTGAAATTAATCAGGTAGCCGATTCTTAGTCCTGATAATTTCAAGTATGATAGTAATTGTTTGTAGTGAACTGGTTCGAGTTGCGCCACCGATTTCAATTCCAGAATTATTTTTTCTTCAACCAGAATATCCACCCGATAACTCTTTTCCAAATCCACTCCTTTATATACCAATGGTAGTGCCACTTGACTTTCCGCCTTTAATCCTGCATTCACGAGTTCATACATAAGAGCCCTTTCATAGACCTCCTCAAGCAATCCAGGCCCAAGGTGATTATACACCTCCATAGCACAATGAATAATCTTATATGTCAACTCATTATCAGTCATAAAAAATCCAAAAATCAAAAAAACATTCCACTCTCCCACCAAACAATTCTGTGAGATTTACTACCCCAAAAAAAATCAGTGGGATCCGTGGGATCTGTGTGAGCCCAAAAACCACCCCTACTCCCCACCTAACAATTCTGTGAGATTTACCACCCACATAAAAAATCAGTGAGATCCGTGGGATCTGTGTGAACCAAACCACAAACAGCGAGATCTGTGTGAGCCCAAAAACAACAAACACACCTACACCTGAGCGATGAGGGATTTGCAGCGGTGCTCGTGGGAGATGATCATGTATGCCATCATGGCGTTGAGCACCACGAGTTCAAACGCGAAATACAGCCATGGCATTTGGATAATCACCGAGATAAACATGGCGATGATGCGGGTGTTGAACGACAGCATATTGGTGTATTTCATCAATGGGAGCGACTTGGCACGGAAAGCGTCGCGGAACGCCTGAGGAATCTCGTCCTCGCCGTAACGCTCCTTCAATGCCTTGCGAAGGCGTTGCATGTTGGGCGTGAGCACTTCCTGGTTGGCGGTATAGTTGCGATACACCATCATAGTGAGTTTCTTCATGAAATTGCCACTCCAAGTGAGTTGGGCGTTTTCCTTGTCGAGAGCGTCGGTGCTGTCGAGTTCGCTGCCTTCCTTACCCTTCAAGAAATAAAGGTGGAACTGGCGGTAATAGTCAGCCATGGCGGCTTGCTTAGCGTGGCAAGCGCCAGCAGTCACGGCAAGCACCCAAATCACCCACTGATGATTGGCGAAGAAGTCGGCACCCAGCAGTTTGTCGCCGAAGTTTATTTCACGGAACACGAGGGCGAAATAGATGGCAATGAACCAAAAGTCGCCACTCACACCATCGAGAATACGACCGATGCGCGAATACTGCTTGGTGAGACGCGCCAACTGTCCGTCGGCGCTGTCGTAGGTATTCGCCCAAATAATGAGGAAAATGCCCACATAGTTGAGCCACAGGTTGGCAGGCTCGGCAAAATAGAGTAAAATGCCACCACCCACGCCTAAAAATATAGAGGCAATGGTCACCACATTAGGCGTAACGCCCAACTTGGCAAACAGCCACGCCCAAGCGAATCCCAGCGGACGGTAGAAGAAGAGGTCGATATGCTCTTCGGTGTCCATCGACTTGAGCGACTGGCGATATAGAGACTTGATTTCTTTAAATTCCATTTCTTACGATAATTTACTTTTTTTCTTGAGCCGATTTCACAATGGCTAATACGCGTTTTGCGATATATGGTGCGGCCTCGGTGCGGCATGGCGCAAAACTTGGCCAGTCGTTGAAGTCGATAATACGGATTTGTCCATCAGGAGCCACGATGCAGTCGCCACCGTAGATTTCCACATTCAGTTCGGTGGCAGCCTGTTGGCAGATGGCTTTGAAGTTCTTCTCGTCGAACTTGATGCCCTGGCTTTTGCCGTTCACCTCTTCCCAGCCGTATTTGCTGTGACCTGCGTCGAAAGGATAGAACCAGTAGAAGAATGGGGTGCCATTCACACCGTAGAACTTCACCAGGTCGCCCTCAAGGTGCACATTAATCACTGCACGCTTGATGCCACGGAGGAAATACTCCTGAAGCACTTCCTGCGCTTCTTCGGGGTGACGCACAAACGACACGTCCTCCTTGTGCATAGCGTGGAAATCGCCACGCTTGATCCAGCAACTCTGAAAACCGCTCTTTTTCAGCATGGGTTTGATTGCCTCGTCGGTGTTCACAATCAAACTTTCGGGATAAGGGATGCCATTGCCCAGCAAAATGCGCGTCATGCGCTCACGGGTGCAGTTTTCGATGCCGAAGCCCGAATTGATAACGATTTTGCCAGCGTCTTCCGCCTTCTGCAAATTCTCAATCGACTTTTGCTCGCGGCACATGTTGAGAATCACATTCTCCTCCACGCCCTGAGTGTTGAACTGTTCTTCACTATAAATGTTGACCAAACAACCGCGCTTGCGCAATTGCTCGGCAGCTGCGTTAAGAATGGCGGCGTCGTTACCTATGTGATTAGGAGAATACGCACCAGCACGCATAATTGCAGCTATTTTAATTTCAGCCATAATCGCTAATTTATGTTTTTATTCATTTATGAATTTCTGGGCCACGGCTATATCGCTTGCGTGATCCACATCTATAATCTTGTCGATGCTGTAGGCTTGAAGGTTGAAACCCTCGTCAACGAGCGCGCGCTGGAAATTGCGCATTCTCGAAATGCCCTGCTCAATGCACTTGTCGAGCACAGGGAAAGCCTTGTCGGTGATGGCGTAGATACCGCCCGACACATATTTCGCACCATCGTAAGCGGCGTCGCGGAAAGCCTTGATGTGCATACTCGGCTCGTCCACTTCCACATACAGTGGCTTTTCGTCTTCAATAAATGGAGTCACCGCCCACATGCCATCGTGCTCCGTGTCGGCCTCGAAGGCGTCGATATAGCGAGCGAAGTCCTGCTCACGGAAAATGGTATCTACAGTGGTGAGGCAGAATTTGCCCTTCTGCATCACTTTGCTCAATTCCCAAAAACTGTGCATCGAACTTGGAGTGGTCTTCACCACCACATTGAGCGGCACAGGAAGTTGGAGCGTGCTCAGAAACTCGCGCACCTCGGTCATGTGCTCATTCACGATGATGCTGATGCTCTCAGCCTTGCATCGGCAGAAAATATTAATCAACCGCTGAACCATTGGTTCGCCATTGAGTTCAACGAGTGGTTTTGGTTTTGCCACGCCCTCTTGAGCCAGGCGTGAGCCTTCGCCAGCGGCGATAATTCCGTAATTCATATCTATTTTAAATCTAACCGTCAAAGAGCCACAAAGCCGAAGAAAGGTGTCGTCTTAACTTCTCTAACTTCTTAACTCCTTAACTTCCAAAAAATCTAATTTCTAACCTCTAATTTCTAAAAAATCAATCTTTAGTAAGGTCGAGCACCACATTGTCTTTACTGTGGTCGAAGTATTGCTTGCGCAGTGGGTTGCGGTAAGCCTCGTCGTAGCGGCGACGGTTGCGCACGATGTCGATGGCGGCATACACAGCCTGGCGCATCGAGTTTTCGTTTGCCACGCCCTTACCGGCGATGTCGTAGCCTGTGCCGTGGTCGGGGCTGGTGCGCACGATAGGCAGACCTGCGGTGAAGTTCACACCCTCGCTCATCGCCAAAGTCTTGAACGGAGCCAAACCCTGGTCGTGATACATGGCCAACACACCATCGAAGTGGCGATACTGCTCATTGCCAAAGAAGCCGTCGGCTGCATAAGGACCGAAACAGAGAATCTTCTCATCGTAGGCTTCCTGAATGGCTGGCGCAATCACCTCTTTCTCCTCCTTGCCGAGAAGACCGTTTTCGCCAGCATGTGGATTGAGCGAGAGCACGGCGATGCGTGGACCCTGAATGTTGAAATCACGCTTGAGCGACTTGTTGAAGATTCTCAACTTCTCCAAGATGCGCTCCTTGGTGATGGCGGCTGGCACCTCAGCCAATGGCTTGTGAATGGTGACGAGAGCCACACGCACCTTGTCGCAGAAAAGCACCATCAGCGCCTTTTCACCATCGCCAACGCTGGCTTCGAGATACTCGGTGTGGCCGGGGAAACTAAATTCCGAACTTTGGATATTTTCCTTACTGATAGGTGCTGTCACTATCGCGTCGATATTACCGTTCTTCAGGTCGGCGACAGCAGCCTCAAGAGCCAAAAATGCGGCACGACCGGCTTGTTTGTCGGCTTTACCCATTTCCACTTTAATGTCTTCTTCAATCACTTCCACCAGATTTGGCAGATGATCCTTCAGTTGTGTGGCAGATTTAGTGATATTGATTTGATATGCCTGCATATCGATAGCCTTGCGGTGATAGGTGAGAATTTTGCTCGACCCATAAATCACCGGAGTGCAAAGTTCCTGCATTGCAGAGTTTGCGAAAGTTTTCAAAATCACTTCGCAGCCAATTCCATTGGTGTCCCCTTGGGTAATGCCAATGCGTATTTTCTTTTCGTTTGCCATTAAAAGTTCGTTATTTCACTGGTTATGAGAGAAATGCCACAGGCACACTCCACACCATATTAATAATCTACAAATTTACACAAAAATCCCCACAACTGCAACCACAAACCGCCCAATCCACCTCCCCCACCCCAAAATCCGTAAGTAGCGCCCAATACACCTGAAACACCATTTTGAGAAATTAGAAGTTAGAATAATCCCAACCAAGCCCCCGACTTCCACCACGCCAGTTTTTTCAAAGCACCAGAAGCACCTGAAACACCCGAAACACCCGAAACACCAAGCACAGGCATCGGAGATGCCGTATCATGCGAAACACCATGCAAGCGAATGAAGCTCCGCAGGAGCGAACGAGCGCAGCTTGGTGACAATGCCCCACCCATGTGTCGAGCCTCGGAGAGGGTCGCTTATGATTCCGACGCAGCAAATTCCGAACGCATAAAGGTAACAATAGAGAGCAATGATTCCTACACCAAAACGGAGCATAATTACCAACAAGCCGTAGGGACATCAATCATTGTATCTTCGCAAAGGTACTCGTCGGGGAAG
>OQVZ01000068.1_pt1 | contig 32302 bp, 24 predicted proteins | sample 1691571 | NCBI WGS metagenome assembly OQVZ01 (sample SAMN03418261, study PRJEB22391) | human gut metagenome | biome: human-gut; feature: organic feature; material: feces | host: Homo sapiens | place: Tanzania | collected 2013-01
AAAGGCCAATGCCGGTGCAGTTCCTGTAAAACTTAGATTTTCATCAGCACCGAGAGTCGTCTCCTCAGCAATCATCCAGCCATCTTTAATCACATAGTTGATAGGGTCTTTGGTGAAATCATGATTGCTGCCGGCTGTCTTCTCACAAACCATGTCCTGATGACTCTGGAGAGCAATGGCCGGGACATTTTCCTTACCCGGAGTTGCTTCTTTTGTGATTACGACATTACCGGTCGCATCTGTCTTGCAGGCAAGATTATGCTCTGCGGCAAATTTCTGGAGAAACTCGATCATTTTCTCCTCATGACCAGATTCACGCGGAATACGGGTGATTTCGCGGAAAATGTCAAGTACTGATTCTGAATTCATAATATCCTGTGTTTTAATTATTTCGCAGGCGTCAGCATTTTTTCAATATCAGTCACGTACTGCTTGAACATTTTGTCAGTTTGCATAAGATCCGTAACAGTATTGCATGCATGAAGCACTGTCGCATGGTCTTTCCCTCCAAGTTCCGCGCCAATCGATGACAAAGAACAACCTACCAGAGTCCTGCTCATATACATGGCTATCTGACGAGCCTGCACAATCTGCCTTTTTCTGGACTTGGAAATAAGGATTTCCTTCGGTATGTTGAAATATTCGCACACGGTTTTCTGTACGCGGGCAATTGTAATTTCCGACTTGTCCTCTCCTACTATCTTGCCTGTGATTTTCTCGGCAAGGTCCACTGTCATCTCCTTATGGATAAGTGTAGCATGAGCTATAAGAGAGATCAATGCTCCTTCGAGTTCACGGAAATTCGATTTGATTCTTGTTGCCAGATATACCAGCACCTCCTCGCTCACTGTAACGCCCTCACGGAAGCTCCTTGCCTTGAGCATTTCGAGCCTCGTGGCATAAGAAGGCCTCTGAAGTTCCACGGAGAGTCCCCACTTCAGTCTGGAAAGAAGTCTTTCCTCGAAGTTGTGAAGGTCAGCCGGAGCACGGTCTGATGTGAAAATCAGCTGCTTTCCGTTTTCGTGAAGATGGTTGAAGATATTGAAGAACGCGTTCTGCGAACCCGGACCGATAAGATCCTGAATATCATCGACGATCAGCACATCTATCTTCATATAGAACGCCAGGAAGTCAGTAAGCTTGTTCTTCACGTTGGTGGCATTCATATATTGTGTCTTGAACTCGCTTCCGGTAACATAGAGTACAACCTGGTCAGGATATTTCTCCTTGATGGCCAGACCGATAGCCTGTGAGATATGCGTCTTGCCAAGTCCCGGAGGGCCGAAGAGGAACAAAGGGTTGAAAGGTGTGCGTCCCGGCGCGGAAGAAATGCTTTCTCCGGCAGTAATACCCATCTTGTTGCATTCTCCTGAGACGAGGTTTCCGAAACAATATACAGGATTCAGCCTAGGATTGATGTTGATTTTCCTGAGTCCGGGGAAGACCATCGCACCCGGATTTCCGCCGTTAGGATATGTATTGATGGAAACGGGTTTGTTTACGGGAGGAGCGACGTTGGCTGCAGGATAAGTCATAGGCGGCTGCACGCTCACTGGCTTTACACTGTAATACAACTTCGCATTCGACCCGATAACGCGTATCAGAGTCTTCCTGACCACATCCAGAAATTTGTCTTCTATGTATTTGATATAGAACTGCGAAGGAGCTTCAAGCTTCAGCTCCGAGTTCACCAGTGAAATCGGCTTGATAGGCTTGAACCAGGTATTGAATTGCTGAGTACCGATAACACTTTCAATGATACCGCAACACTCCTTCCAAACTATATTTAAATTAGCTTCCCCCATTTCTTCCTTGCTACGTTTCGCACGGATCCCGTCCGTGATTTATAATCTATGCTTTTACAGTTGAAAAAGCATCAGAACAAAGGGATGTCCCCTTCTTCTGACGCTTTACAAAATTACCTGAAAAATAATTAATAAAAAACTGTCGCCGCTATTGGATTTGAAATTTATTTTACACCAGTAAAACTTATCAACAGACCATTGTTTATAAATTATATTTCATTGATTATAAACAAGTTACACATTAATATCAGCATTTCAGATGCATCAACCGTACGTATCTATTTATAACTATTCAAATTTAAAAATCACGCTTTCAACATCTCTCAACCGCTCAATACCAGCCCGATACATCGTTTAAGGGCCTCCTCCGTTTTTATAGCAACCTGATACGTATATATTTTTTAGGGTTTTCCTCTATTTTTTTCACAAGACTGTCAATGCTGCCCAAGACTTCCTCAAGCGACTCATACAGGGAACTGTCTTTTGTCAGTTTTCCCAAAGTGCCGTCAGGAGAATTGAGATTATCCGTAAGGGCCTTCAGAGAATTTACGAGTCCGGCAATCTCGGCCTCCCCTATCTGGTCCGCGGCAGCCTTCACCCCTGTCATTGCCGTATCAGCCTTTTCCATTACGGAATTGAGGCGTTCAGATATGGATTTAAGGTTCACAACCAGTTCATCCAAGTCCCCGGACTTGTCTGCCAGCGCTCCGGTAAGCCGCTCGGTATTTGCCAATGTTCTCTCGACATGTCCCATAGCTGACTTCACGGTATGCTCATCGACTCCTCCAAGGACCCTGTCAATGGCACCGCTTGCAGCGCTCAAGCTGTCCAATGCCGCAGAAGCCTTGACAATGAGCGGTCCGATAAGGTTGGTAAGCGAACTTACCATATCCGGGGCATAGGAAGGAGCCAGTTCAGTACCGTTTCCGGCAATCTCTGAGGATGTACCCAAATCCAATCTGATTCCCTTTCCGCCCATGAGGTCCACACTGTAGATTGTCATCTTGGTATCTACAGGGATAGCTATCTTCTTGGTCACGGAGCATGTGACATCGAACATTTCCGTCTCCGGATTATACTTGACTACGGTCACTGTTCCCGCTTTATATCCCTTCACATAGACAGGGTTGGAAGGAACCAGCCCCTCGATATTGGCATAATGCGAACATATTTCTATCTCCCTGCCGAAAATATCCTCCCCCCTAAGATAGTTTATCGCAAAAAATGCTGCCGTGAGGACTGAGATTACAAATATTCCGATTCGTGTTTCTCTACTGATTGTCATACTGATTTCACTTCAAGATTGTTACTGTTTCATCCTTTCCCGCCACAAAAAACGAGCCAGGGTAAAGTTTCCTGATTTTGGAGAACTGTGTTCTGGCCCCGTCCGGGGTATCGGACACACATATTATATATTTATATATATTACCTGACTTGACTCTGGTAACCTTATAGCCTTTGAAAAAAGGAGCATTGTCTTTCATGAGCTTTCCGGAAGCAAGGACCTGAGTCCCGTAAACGGCTTTCGCCTGTCTTGCATTGACAACAGCCTGAGTGCTTTGCCCGGCATTTTCGGCGGCAGCGGGCTTGGCGGCAGCAGGGGCCGCGCCAGCTTTGACATTGACACTGCTGTCATACCTTTTTTTGAATACGCTGAACGCGACATAGATGTCCTGGGCGATTTTCTCGCGTCCGCTTTCGGTCCGCATGGATGCGAGGTCAGTCGTATTGGACATGAAGCCGATTTCGATCAATGCTGCAGGCATGGCTGTCTTCCAGAGGACAAAAAACGGGTCCTGCCATATTCCGCGGCTGGTCCGCATCGGTCCAGCAGACATGGCTTTCTCTACATCTTCAGCGAAACGCAGGCTCTGTTCCAGATGGGCATTTTGCATAAGATTGAAGAAAATGAATGACTCCGGGTCAGACGGATCGAAGCCCTGGTATTTGGTCGTATAGTCATCCTCCATCATGATTACGGAGTTCTCACGCTTGCAAACGTCCATATTATAGGCAAACAAATCCCTGTTCTTGTTGGATGACTGGCCTAGGACATGGATTGAATAACCATTTGCTGCAGAAGAAGATGCGGTGTTCACATGAATGGAAATGAACAAATCCGCATTGTTCTTGTTGGCCACATCGGCTCGTCCCGCAAGAGTGATGAACGTGTCAGTGGAGCGTGTCATGACCACCTTCACATCCGGGAAGCCTGCCTTAATCTTATCGGAAAGACGTTTTGCGACATCCAGCGCAATTTTGCTCTCGTAAGTTTTCTTGTCCTTGCTGACGCAACCGGGATCAGTACCGCCATGGCCGGCATCAATGCAGACTGTCCTGAGCCCCAGGCGCCCGTCTTGGGCCGCATTGAGGGAAATATTCCCTGCCAATGACAGCATTAATGCGGCTACAGCCATCAGCAGGATCTTATGTGTTTGCTTATTTTTCAAAATGGTCTTATATTTGTATTTTGCAAAAATAAGAAAATTTGTCGAAAAACGGATTCTTATACCCTTAGTTCGGCTATTTGGAATATAATTGGAGACTCTTAGACATAGAATATATACGTTGATACCTTCGGATAACAGTCGTAAACATATACGCAGCAAGGTCTGGCTCTGGGCCGGACTCATTGCCTTGTTCATTTCAGCGACCTTACCTGGCGTCTCGCAAGACGGCAAGGGACGTCGCCGTCCACCTAAAATGACATTCAGCCAGGCAGTCGCCTACAATAAAGACAGCGTACCACCGATAACCGACTCAATGAGAGCGGTGCTGGATTCGATTCACATAGCAGATTCCCTTTTCAGCATAGATTCAGCAGCGATGATGAAGAAGAGTTCGCTGGAAAGACCGGCTTTCTCCACGGCGAAGGACTCCGTAGTGGAAGTATTCTCAGATGGCCAGAGGAAGATATTTTACTATGGGGACGTGACCGTGAAGTACGGCAACATGGAACTTTCCGCAGACTACATGGAATATGACATGAAGACTGGAACCGTCTATGCCAGAGGAACCCTTGACACATTGACGGGGGAAGTCAAAGGCCAGCCCAAGATGAAAGAAGGCGGCTCCGAGTACTCCATGGAAGAGGTGCGATACAATTTCAATTCCCGCAAGGCCAGGATTACCAACATGATAACCCAGCAGGAAGACGGATTGCTGCACGGAAAGAACATAAAGATGCTGCCGGACAGGTCCATCAACATTACAAAAGGCCAATATACTGTCTGCGACCTCGAGCATCCCCACTATTACCTGCATCTTACTGCTGCCAAGGTCATTACGAAGCCGTCACAGAAAACGGTGTTCGGGCCTGCATACCCTGTCATTGAGGATGTCCCCCTGCCTATCGGACTGCCATTCGGATTCATTCCTAAGCGTCCGGACCGCGCGACTGGACTTCTCATGCCGACCTTCGGAGAGGAGAACTCACGAGGTTTCTATCTGAGAGATCTGGGAATGTACTTCGTCTTCGGAAAGTATCTGGACCTGTCAATAACAGGAGACATCTATACTCTCGGTTCATGGGCCATCGACGTAAATTCCAGATATAAAGTCAATTACAAGTTCAACGGAAACTTCTCCCTGAACATATCCAATGACCAGACAGGAGAAAGGGGAAGCACCGATTTCTTCCAGACAAGAAACTTCGGTCTCAAATGGTCACATACACAGGACTCCAAAGCTCATCCCGGAACCACATTCAGTGCGTCGGTGAACTTTTCCAGCCCTTCCAACAACAGATACAACTCCACATCCATAACGGAGGCCCTGCAGAACCAGGCATCATCATCCATTTCATACTCGAAGAACTGGAACGGCAAGTTCAACCTTTCCGTCAATGCCCTGCATAACCAGAATTCACGAGACAGTTCATATACATTCACATTGCCGAACCTGACATTCTCCGTAACCCGATTCTACCCCTTCAAGAGGAAGAACAGAATCGGAAAAGAGAGATTCTACGAGAAGTTCTCCCTCGGTTACAATACCACGTTGCAGAACAAAATCAGCTTCAAGTCCTCGGAATTCATGAAAGACGGCTTCATGGACAAGTTCCAGAATGGTATGACACACAACTTCCAGATCGGTCTCCCGAACTTTACATTGGCAAAGTACCTGAACTTCACGCCGAGCGTAAGCTACGGACAGAACTGGTTCTTCCGCAAGACCGACTACGAATTCAATCCTGAAACCAACAGAGTGGAAGCCCACGACGCAGGACAGTTCAGCGCATTCGGAATCAGCCAGAACTACTCAGGAAGTTTGTCGATGAGTACCAGACTGTACGGTATGTTCAATTTCGGCAAGGCGCACAAGATACAGGCTATCAGACACGTGGTGTCACCGTCATTGTCCTTCTCGTTCTCCCCGGAGAAGGGAACCTATGCAAACGGTTACAGGACAATGGTCTATAAGGATACCCTCGGTGTAGAAAAGACATACGACTACAACATCTACAGCGGCCAGCTCTACTCCCCTCCAGGAAAGGGCAAGTCAGCAACGATGAGTCTATCTATCGGAAACAATTTGGAAGCCAAAGTCCGTGACCTGCGCGATACGACAGGAGCCGGAGTCAAGAAAGTCAAGCTCATTGACCAGCTGAACCTCAGCACCGGATACAACTTCCTCGCCGATTCATTGAAAATGAACAACATCGGCATCACGATGTCAACCTCCGTCTTCGAAAAGGTCGGCATCAGCGCCAATGTCAATTTCGATCCTTACGCCATAGACGAACGCGGTCGCAGAATAAATAAGTTCAATGTCCAGACGCAGGGATGGAACAAGCCACTGAGACTTACCAATGCCAGTGCGTCATTGTCTTATTCGTTGTCAGGAAAAGGCGCCATAAACGGCAACGACGGCTCAAAATCAGGCAACAATATGGGAGGAGGCGGAGGAGAGAACATTTCCAGCGCAGACTATTACAGAAGGATATACTATCATCCTATCACCGGCGAATATATCCCTGGCGGTTGGCTGTACTACACGAATCCTAATGTCCCGTGGTCAGTAAACATAAACTACTCTTTCTCGTACAGCAAGTCATATCAATATACGAATGGGCAGCTGATTACGAACAACAGGTTTACCCAGACGCTGGGACTGTCAGGAAATGTCAAGCTTACCCCTAAGATGTCTCTCAATGCCACCACAGGTTTCGACCTTATGGCCATGAAGATGACTACCACGCAGTTGAGTGCGACCTACGATCTCCACTGCTTCAACATCTCCGTTTCTTGGGTGCCTACAGGAACATGGCAGTCCTGGAGTTTCAGAATCGCCGCCAATGCCGCTGCACTTGCTGACCTCCTCAAATTCAAGAAGAGCACAAGTTACTGGGACAGATATTGACAACTCGAAATATTCTATAAAGAAGCCCGGCTCCATCAATCTGGAACCGGGCTCTTTATGTAATATCTAATGAATTTTAGTAATCGTAACTCTTGGCATCCTTAGGTGAAACCTTGTTCATGTTGTCAAGAAGTTCATCATTCGTCTGGTACTGGTCCATAATCTGAATCATGAAATTCATGGCCTCGGTAGGATTCATCTCGGCAAGGAGTTTACGCAAAATCCATATGCGCTGTGCCTGTTCAGGGCTGTAGAGAAGGTCATCCCTACGGGTGCTTGAAAGAATGACATTGACAGCAGGGAAAATTCTTCTGTTCGCAAGTGTCCTGTCAAGCTGAAGTTCCATATTGCCGGTACCCTTGAATTCCTCGAAGATGACATCATCCATCTTGGAACCGGTATCGGTCAATGCAGTTGCGAGAATTGTCAATGATCCTCCTCCCTCAATATTGCGGGCCGCTCCGAAGAATCTCTTAGGCTTCTGGAGGGCATTGGCATCAACACCTCCGGTAAGAACCTTTCCTGATGCAGGCTGGACAGTATTGTACGCCCTTGCAAGACGTGTGATGGAGTCAAGAAGAATGACGACATCATGACCGCACTCTACAAGTCTGCGTGCCTTCTCAAGTACCATATTGGCAACCTTGACATGTCTTTCGGCTGGCTCGTCAAAGGTGGAAGCAACCACTTCAGCCTTCACGCTTCTGCTCATGTCGGTAACCTCCTCAGGACGCTCATCTATCAGGAGAACAATTTCATATACCTCCGGATGGTTGTCCGCAATAGCATTGGCAATAGACTTCAGCAGGACTGTCTTACCGGTCTTAGGCTGAGCCACGATAAGTCCTCGCTGGCCCTTTCCGATAGGGGTAAACATATCCACAATCCTGCAGGAGAGGTCATGCTCGTGACCGTGTCCGAGAAGATTGAATTTCTCATCCGGGAAAAGCGGAGTAAGAAAATCAAACGGAATACGGTCTCTGATGAACTCAGGAGTACGTCCGTTGATGAAGTCAATCTTGACGAGAGGGAAATACTTGTCTCCCTCCTTTGGAGGACGGATTTCTCCGGTTACTGTATCGCCATTCTTGAGGGCGTTGTTCTTTATCTGGTTCTGTGATACATAGATATCATCAGGAGAGTTCAGATAATTGTAGTCAGATGAACGCAGGAAGCCATATCCGTCAGGCATGATTTCCAATACGCCTGTCGCGCGTACAGTTCCTTCGAACTCAATCTTCGGCTTAGGAGCAGGTCTCTGCTGCTGAGGCTGAGGGTTCTGCGGATTGGCATTGACCTGTGCCTGAGCATTTGCCGGCCTGTTTCCGGCTGCCTGATTATTGCTCTGAGCGTTATTCTGATTGTTGTTCTGCTGACCGCCGTAATTGTTGTTCCCCTGCTTGTTCTTCTTGATTTTCGGAGGAAGAGGAGGCAGGACAATAGTGTGTCTGTCAGCATACTTGATTTCCTCTTTCGGCTGCTGAGGCTGAGGCGCAGACGACTGCTGCCCAACATTCTGCGGCTGGGACTGCTTCACGACAGGTTTCTGTGCATTATCTTCCTGCTGAGACTTCGCGTTATCCGCCTTTGGAGTCTCAACACCCTTATTTACCTCAGGCGCTGACTGTTCAGGCTGAACCGGCTGTTTAGGTTTACGGCCACGTTTCTTAGGTGCAGTCTTGTCCTGCTGTGCAAGAACAGATTTTTCCTTCCGGTCTGAAGTCTGTTTATCTTCTTTGCGGGACAAGTCAGGCTGATTATTTGCCTCATCAGATTTAGGAGAGGCCTTCTTGTCATTGACTTTCAACGGCTTCTCAGCTGTCTTTGTGTTTTTGGCCGGTTTTTTCGGCTCTGCGGCATCGTCAGACTGGACCGCATCATTCTTGCGGGGACGTCCCCTCTTTCTTTTCGGCGGTTCAGGATCCGGAATCTTGGAAGCAATCTTGGCTTCTTCATCCAGGATGGACATGCTCAAATCACTGAGGTCCATATCCTTTGCTTTCTTGATGTGGAGTTCTTCGCCCAATGACCTGAGTTGTTCTTCTGACATCTTAGTCAACTCTAATAGAGTGTGTGTCATATATGTATAAATGTGTTTTTGTACTGTGCGAGTACAGTGATAACTAATCTGGTTTATATCCTACCACCAAATGCCATGATGCAATTGACAAAACTGTATATGATAGGGTGACTTGAAATAAAACAGGAAACGGATGTTTCCGCTGTTGATTATGCAAATATAAACAGAATAGTTAAAAAAACAATGATTTGATGGCTAGAATCAAGAATTTAACACGTATATTTACATTATAAAACTCATAACTGATTATTAATGGAGTCCACATATAAAATATTGATGATGATTTCAGCAGTTGTCCTGATACTGCTGTCAGTCATTTTAGCCACCAACAAACTTCCCAAAACTCCAAGATTCAGAAAAGTCAGAGTGACTCAGGCACTCTTGATCATCGCATTTTCGTCACTTGGCATCATGAACATATTATGTTTCATAAAAGGCTATCATCCTGAGATTGAATCTTTCATAACATTGATAATATCATTCTACCAGGCCTTTTTACTTTCAGCTACAATGACAGTCCTGATTCGTCCGGACTACATCAAATGGAAATATCTGCTCACTAATCTTGCTGTAATCACGTCAATAGTAGCCTTAATGGTCATTTTATACTTTTTCTTTCCAAAGTATTACCAATGGGCATTTTGGGTATTCGCAGCGATATATTTCGAGCAGATGGTAATATATTCGACAACTTTTCTTTTTGCCTATCATGCTACAGTACGTGATGCCGATTCATATTATGCTGACAATAATGATATGAGACTGAGGAGGATACGAATTTGTTTCGACCTGCTGCTGATTGTCGGCATCTCAGCTTTCATAACCATATTCACGGATATCATAGGGTATTTGATATTTGTGCCATGCTATATCGTCTGCTATTCGACCGTAACAGGTCTTTTCGTGCATTATATCAGGAAGACAGCCTATATCCTGCCTGCTATTGAGGAGATAAAGATTACAAAAGAGCAAGAAACCGTGAATCCACCGCAACCATCATATTCTCTTCCGTCATCTGGCAGTATTGAGTTCCTCCGTCACGAGATTTCAGTTTGGACGGAAAACAAGCTGTATCTCCGCAAGGATATTCCATATAGCACTATCATTCAGGAACTTAAGACAGACATCCCGACTATGAGATGGTTCATAAAAAAGGAGTTTGGCATGAATTTCAGGTCATGGAGAAACCAATTGAGGCTTAAAGAAGCCTGCAATATATTGGAGAAACATCCGGAAATGAGCATCGACGAGGTCAGAGAAATAGTAGGCTACAATGACACCAGCAATTTTTCCAAAGATTTCAAGAAACTGACCGGTCTGAGAATATCGGAGTACAAAAAAGCAGCCGCCAAGGAGTAACTTGAGGTCGTCTCCATGACAGCTGCAATAAATCATATGCCTGAAAGGCATCAGTATTCTCTCGGACCGAATATGTCAGAGCCTATTCTGACCATTGTAGCGCCACATTCTATCGCAATCTTGTAATCCTCGGACATCCCGATGGAAAGTTCCCTGAATTCCGACAGTTCCGGATGCAGGGAATTGATTTTATTTTTCAATGCTGCGATACGCATAAAGTCGGCTCTCACTATAGCCTCATCATCAGTATTGGTAGCCATTCCCATCAGACCGCAGAATGAAACGTGGGGATACATTGACACTGAATCCAATATTGACAAAATCTCGTCTTCAGAAAGTCCATGTTTCGTCTCCTCTGCTCCGAGATGAAGCTCAAGCAGAACCCGGACCGTCTTCCCGGCAGACGCACACCACTTTTCGATATCTTCCAGCAAATGAAGGGAGTCCACTGACTGGACCATATGGGCATATGGAAGAACCAGCTTCAGCTTGTTTGTCTGCAGATGCCCAATGAAGTGCCATTCGATATCATTCGGGAGCACCTTGCATTTGGCTGCGAACTCCTGTGGCCTGTTCTCGCCGAACAAACGCTGACCGGCATTGTATGCCTCCATAATACATTCGGCAGGATGGAATTTGGAAACTGCCACAAGTCTTACTCCCTGTGGCAGTTCACTATTGATTTCTTTTATCTTTGTTGCTATCGACATGACAACTGATTTTATCGTCTTGCCTTCTTTTCCTGTTCCTTCATCATCTGACGCTGCATCTTCTGTGCTTCTTCCAGACGCTGCTGCCATTTGCTCTTCGGCATTGCCTTTCCTTCTGAAGCCTTGAGTTTTGCAAGCACATCTTCAGGACGGACAAAGAACTTCTTGATTATCCAGGTCTCAAGCATAGTGATAAGGTTCGAGAGGAGGTAATAATAAGTAAGTCCGGCTGACAGACTGTTACAGATGAAGAACATCATGATAGGCATCATCCATACGCTCATGAAGCGCATAGAGGCCATATTAGGGTCGTTTCCTGACATCTGGCTCTGTGTGGTGATCTTCGAGTAGAAGAACATTGACACTGCCATAAGGAGAGCGAACAGTGAAATATGGTCACCGAGGAGTGGTATCCTGGTACCGAAGTCGAGCAGAGGAATCGTATCGTATGCACTGAGGTCGTCAGCCCAAAGGAATGACTGCTGTCTCAACTCGATGGATGCCGGGAAGAATCGGAACATTGCCCAGAGAATAGGAAGCTGGAGCAACATCGGGAGACATCCTCCCATCGGATTTACACCGGCACGTTTGTACAGCTCCATTGTAGCCTGCTGTTTCTTCAATGCGTCTTCCTGTTTAGGAAATTTGGCATTGATCTTATCCATTTCAGGTTTGAGGGCCTGCATCTTGGCGGATGAAGAATAAGACTTGTATGCGAACGGAAGGACTACTATCTTGATGAACAATGTCATAAGAAGGATGATAATTCCGAAGTTCGAGATGAACTTGTGGAGGAAGTCAAAGAGCGGGATGATTACCCATTTGGTGAACCAACCGACCATCCAGCCTCCCAGAGGAATGATCTTTTCGTATTTTCTGCCGTATGACTTGAGTGTCTTGTAATGGTTAGGGCCAAAATAGAACTCATTGCCTATCACTACATTATCAGCGATGCGGAAATCTCCGCGCATCTTAGCGGAACATGTCATCAGGTTATGTGAAGCGTCATCTTCCTGAACGAAATTGATGGCAAGTTCTCCGGACGCGAACTGATTTACCGGTCTCATGATGGCAGAGAAGAACTGCTGCTGGAATGCGAACCACTCCATCCTGTTCTCAATCCTCTTGTCGGCATTTCTGCCACGGCCTATTTCTTCAGGTTTCTTGTCGCCGCCGAAGTAATAGTCGACTTTGGAATACTGGACTTCGTTCTTATAGCCTTTCTCCATACGAGGGATAGTCACGTCCCAGTCGAAATCATAGTATGAGACATTTCTCGGAATCACTCCGCCCATGCCTACGAATGACATCTCGTTGCTGACGACGAATGTTCCTTCCTTCAAAGTATATTTCTGCTGGATGTAGCCACCTTTCGCAAATGGAAGACGCATAACGATAGACGAGTCGGTCTTCTCAGCCAACCGGAAATTGAAATCCTTGGTATTGATGATTTCACCCGCATAGATTTCAACGCCCATTTCACTGTCTCCCGGACGGAAAAGATAGAGATCAGTAGAATCGTAATTCCTGTAATTCTTTACCTTTACGGAATATGGCTGAGCACCTCTGGTCGTGAATTCCACTGCAATCTTGTCATTCTCGAGCTTATAGAAGGAAGCCTCCTCAGAGTGTGATTTTTCGAGAAGAGAATCTTTGTAGATAGGAGCCGGACTATAATCATCTACAGGCTTGACCCCGTTTGCCAATGTATCAGCCACCGGCAATCTTCCGGCGATGCTGTCCGCCCTGTATTGGGCCAGACGCTCCGCCCTTGCAATTGAATCAACCTGAGCCTGATACTCGGCCTGCTTTTCATACTCCTTTGACTGATACCATGTGAATCCGAAAAAAATCACACCTATCAGAACAAAGCCGATAATCGTATTTTTGTTCATCTGTCTTTTTCATTAGTTTGCCATACCCTCCGACATTCGGGGGATATGGCAAGTACATAAATGTCGTTATGAGTTATTTATTTTCTGTTTCTTCAAGTGAATGAATCTGAGACTCGAGGTCCTTGAGTTCTTTCTTCACGTCCGCGATTCTGGCCTGCATCTGCTCGATGAGCGGCTGGGAGTTCTTCGACATCGCGAAGAATCCGATGTTGTTCTCGTATGTATCGAGGTCCTGCTGAAGTTTGTTGTACTTCTGAATCAGGCGATCCTTCTCGGACTTGCCGGAATTCTGACGTCCGCCACCCTTTCCGGAGCGAAGTACATCATGAAATTTGGCAGACATCGCATCATTGTATGCCTTTGTAATCTTGTCCTTTTCCTTGAAAGGCACAAAACCGATTTCCTGCCATCTTGCAGCAAATTTCTCACGTGCTTCCGCAAGAGAGGTCTCTCCGTCAGGAACAAAAGCATTGATTTCCTCTATGAGAGCCTTCTTCGCCCTGAGGTTTGCGCCATAGTTGTTCTCTGATGTCGCATGCTTGTCTCTTTCTGTAAAGAACTCGTCACATGCTGCACGGAATCTCTTCCAAAGCTGCTCTGATTTCTTTCTCGGAACTGCACCGATTTCTTTCCATCTGTTCTGGAGACTGATGAACTGGTCTGTAGCCTTCTTCCATTCAGTACTGGTCTTAAGGGCCTCTGCCTCAAGGATAATGGCCATCTTCTTGTCAAGATTCTCGTTCATGTTGTCCTTAAACTGGACATAGAAGTCGCGCTTTCTGCCGAAGAATTTGTCACATGCCGCTCTGAATCTGTCATAAATCTTCTGATTCTCCTTCTTGGATGCAAAACCTATGGTCTTCCACTCCTTCTGGATTTCCTCGATCTCCTTGGAAAGTGCATTCCACTCGTTGGAAGATTTGATGTCCTCCTTGTCAGCTATAGCCTCTACTTTCTCGCAAAGAGCCGTCTTGGCTACAAGGTTCTCGGCCTGTTTGGTCTTCTGCTCCTCGAAATATGCCTGATATTTCTTATTGATGACGGCGGTCGCTGCCTTGAATCTGTCCCATATCTGCTCTCTGAACTCCTTTGCAACAGGGCCGAACTCTTTCCACTGCTCGTGAAGTTTCTGAAGTTCTTTGAACGCATCCACAACATTCTCATTTTCGGAAAGTTTCTCAGCCGCCTGACAGAATTCCTCCTTAGCCTCAAGATTCTTCTTGAAGTCAAGATCTCTCAAATCTCTGTTTATCTGGACTTTATCATAGAACTGCTCGACATAGAACTGATATGTGTCATTCAAATTCCTGAAGTTCTGTGCCGGAACAGGTCCGATGGCGCGCCATCTTGCCTGAAGATCCCTGAAGGCAGGGAATGCGGTACCCAGGTCATCCTGCTTCTCGACAAGCGCCTTGAGTTCATCAATGACAGCCTGTTTCTTGGCAAGGTTATCCTCTCTTTCCGCCTCTACCTTCTTATTGTATTCTGCACGCTCTTTCTTATATTTCATATATATGGCCTTGAACCCGTTTTCAAGTGCAGCGAAAGGATTCAATGTCTCTTTTTCATTCTCAGATTCAGACTCCGGCTTGACATTCTCTTCTGTTGCATCTTCAGAAGCGTTTTCTTCAGAAACCTCCAGACCGGCAGATGCCTTTTCCTTAGAGAGTTTCTTGTAAAAAGCAGCCTTGATTGCCTCTGCTTCCTTAGATTTAGCCATGCGGTCATCACTTCCTGCCAATTTCTCGAAAAGCTGGGAAAGTTCTGCCAAAGTCATGTCAGAATAGTCCGAAACCTGCTCATTTTCAACTTCCTGCTCAGCCGCAACATTCTCGACCTTGTTTTCCGTAGCCTCGGTCATGGCATTTTCAAGTACATCTGGTGTCGTTTCTGCACCAGGTTTCAATTCTTCACTCATAACTGATAAGTGTTACTGTTAAAACAAAAAATATAAGAAGATTCCGGTAGCATTTACTGCACTGGCATCCTCAAAGAACCATTTGAGTTTTCAAAAAGGTTCGATTGGCAAATATATGAATTTTAATCCATAATTAGCGAACAATCACCCAGAAATCTCATGTCAAGGGCATGCAAAATAATGCTCTTTGTGAGTTAATGACAATGAAAAGTGACAAAGAGGACAGCAGGCAAAGGGAGCCGGCTTATAAAAGGTAAGCCCGGCAATCACTGCCGGGCTTATCTCTGTCATCTGTAGAGTGTTATTTTTCTAAAATAGCCGGTCAAAATACTAAAAAACAAACTTACCGACTAACTTGGTCTAATTATTGCTGGTTATAGCCGTTTGGCTAACGATTTAAAAAAATCTCCTTTAACGTTTTATTAAAACACTGCAAATTTACATCTAATTATTAAATCCGCAAACGTTTTAGATACTTTTTAGTGCAAAATAGCACCTATTTACCATTTTTTTCATCCAAAAGATAAGGCCTGAGTTTTTTAGTCCGCTCCAGAGCCTGCTGCATCTGCCAATCCTGAATCATACGCGGATTGCCGCTCAGAAGGACATCCGGCACTTTCCAGCCATTGAACTCAGCCGGACGGGTATAAACCGGAGGTGATACAAGACCATCCTGAAAACTGTCACTCAAGGCTGAAGTCTCATCAGTAAGAACTCCCGGGATAAGACGGACAATGGAATCCGCAAGAAGTGCCGCAGGAATCTCGCCACCGCTCACCACATAGTCACCGACCGAGATTTCCCTTGTGATGAGATGTTCCCGGATACGTTCGTCAATGCCTTTGTAATGACCGCAAAGAATCATGATATTCCCCTTGAGCGACAACTCATTGGAAATTCCCTGGGTCAGCTGCTCTCCGTCCGGAGACATATATATTATCTCATCATAGTCCCGCTCCGCCTTCAGTTCATTGATCATATTGAAAACAGGCTCCACCATCATGACCATTCCGGCATCCCCGCCGTAGCAGTAGTCATCCACAGTATTTCTGGAACCGATTCCGTATTTTCTGATATTATGGACATTGATCTCCACAAGTCCCTTCTTTATCGCGCGCCCCACAATCGAGTGTCCCAGAGGACTCTCCAGCAGTTCCGGCACCACAGTAAGAATATCTATTCGCATTGACATTGAATTACATTATTTAAATCATGCAAATTTAATCATTTCTCACGACATTCCTGCTCTGGCATTGACAGAAAGAAGCAGGCGTCACCTGCGCAATTCGGGCGACGCCTGTCTCATATTCAGATTCAATGAATTCAGAGGGAGGTCTAGAATTTGACGGAAGCCTCGGTAGATCCGACCTTTATTACGGCATCAGCAGAGAATACGAATGCCTTGCCGAAAGAAACGTCGCCAAAGTCAGGGTCCTCGGTCGCCTTATAATAGTTGACGGTCTCCCCTATTTTCACGCCAACCCAGAAAGGAGTTCCGTAATCACTTGTAACATTGATATAAAGCGCAGTACCGGCAGGGACGTCGAATCCATCTGAGGTAATCCTCTGGTAATAAGGATTTGTCTGGGAGAAGACGCTATACTCATCAGCATCATAAATCGCTGATATATGAGCAGTTGTCTCAGGATTAGCGTCCGCATAGGCAGCCGTCAATGACACATCGCAGGCAGGCATGACAAATGAGCCGTTGGTATTGTCGAGCGTGCACTGGACATCCCTGCCGTCTGAACCGGTAGCCTTGACTCCAGATAAAGTCTTTCCGGAAGGGACATATACCTGGAAAGTTACAGTCTCACCTTCAGCATAGTTCCGGCCTCCGTCCAACACGAATGAGGCCCCGTCAGCCAAGACTGAATAGCACTTTACGGTTTCAGCAGTAATCTCGAACGGGCCGTCGTTTTCCGGGAGAAGGACCGCCGCATAGTATTGGTATCTGTCGAGTCCTCCTCCATAAATCACGAATTCATAACCTGTATCAGAACCTGAAACATAGGCTTTTGAAGGTTTGAAACCGTTCTCGGCATTGACAAAAAGATAGACAGCCTCGCCCGGAATGCCATCGGAAGTCGGCACGCCATAGTAAATATCCTTCGCGTCATATATTTCGGCAGAGGAAATATGGCTTCCGCCTTTGTAAGAAACTTCAGGTTTCTTCTTGAAGTTCAGCGAAATCTCGACATCGGAAGCCGGCATCGTGAAAAGTACCGCACTGCGCGCAATACATTGGAGTTCAAGCCCGTCAATGTTAGAGTCCACACTATCCAGATAATACCCGTCTATCGTATAGAACTGAGCTCCGACCTGCTCTCCATCAATTGATTCCTCAGGGAGCACATTCGGCTGCCAGCCTTCAGGAATATCGGTCTTGATATACTCGGTATTGAGCCATTTGATACCGTAACGGGCATGCTGGCTACCCTTCACCCGAAGAGTCACATCTCCGGTAACATTTTGATAATCAGGACGTATAGACACATTATACACCCAGTCGAGAGATTCTGTCCTTTCGAAGCTGCAACCATTGACTGCATTCACATCCTGCCATTCGCCTTCGCCAACCTTGAATTCCACCTTTTCTATAGTATATGCATCAGGAGTGCGCAGGTAGCAGTCGAAATATTTGTATTTCTGCTCCGGACTGACGCCATACAGGACAATGCCGTCGTTGTTTTCTTCCAGACGCATTGTATATCCGTCAGGAGTAAGCTGCTGCTGGACAGCATAAGCCACTACAACTCCGAAAGACTTGGCAGGAACGGCCACTTTCATTGACAATGACCGGACATATTCTTCCGAAGTTTCAGGAAACTCCGGCATATATACGGTATCACCGACATGAACATGGATATGTTCCATGAGACCGGCATAAAAGCCTGACATAAGAGTCTCACCAGGAGTAAGTTCCAACGTCAGAGAGTCACCTGTCTCATAGGACTGTCCGGATTCTGCACCTTTCACGGAGCCGATGAAATCCGGAGTAAGATTCAATACTTCATTGATCTGAACCTTTTCAGGTTCAACTGTTCCGGGCACGTTACTTTTTTCGCATGCCAGAAGCGAGGCTAGAATAATAATGCCCGCAAGAAATAGATTGCGTTTCATAGTACAAAATTATATCTGTTTATAATACCGCTACGTTTCCGCCTTAAGCAGTTCGCTCTGTGACAAATATAATCTTATGCGCATTTGGCAGGATTGCAAATCCCGAAAATATAGTTTTCAATATCGTAAAATACTTATACTCAAGATATTACGGCTATGCATTTTTATCATGCAGACTGCGATATTCTGATGGAGTCATGCTGAATTTCTTCTGGAATGCCCTCCAGAAAGATGAATATGACCCGAATCCGGAATCGCGCGCGACATCGTCAAGCGACACCGGCTCTCCATTTCCGGACTCGTCTGAAAGAAGTTCCAGAGAGCAATTCAGTCTGATATCCGTAATATAGTTCGACACGGTCGTTCCCGCTCCTTCTCTTACTGCATCAGCCACATATTTTTCATTGGTTCCCATCATCTTTGCCAATGCCGTGCGGTTGAAAGTCGCGTCCCTATACGGTTTTTCTTCCTCCATAAGACAGGCTATCTTCCTGTACAGCTGCATCTCCCGGCTCAGTTCGTCTTCCGGCGTCATCTGAAGCACCTTGGCTGAGGAACCCACATTGCGCAAATTGGAATTGATCTGCTCATACAGAGACTGGTTCTTCCTGCGGAGCCTGTTGTAATAGACAATATAGACGATGACAATGGACAGGAGCAGGGCGCAGCACAGGACTGAGAACAGAAGCACAACTTGCTGGCGTTTCTTCTGGGCGGACATCTTGTCCACCTCATAAATAGTCTGCAGTTCGCCCAGTTCACTCGCAAACCTCGACGAATCCAACGAATCCTTCGCCTCCTCGACCAATGCCTGGTTCTCATAAGCCTCCCGCCACCTTCCCATATCCGCGAGAATCTTTTTTTTCAATGTCAATGCCTCTATATAGTAAGGTGCCAGATGAGAGTCTCTAAAAGCATTGACGGACAGGTCCGCATAATCCAAAGCCCTGCCAAAGTCCCCGATCCTGTCATAGTACATTGCAGAAGTCTCATTGAAGATTTCACGGTCCAGTCCGATAGCAGGATACATACAATCAGATGCCGCATCAAGATGTTTGCTGGCCAATGCCAATTCGTTCATCGCCAGATAGTTCCGAACAGTATAGCACTCGATGTGCAGCCTCATGCTCATACAATTGATTCCCATCTGGAAATCAGGGTCCTCAGATGCTATGAACTTGTCAAGCCGGTCTGCTGCCGCCTTGCATGTTTTCAATGATTCCGCATATCTTCCTACCGAATACTGCGTGCTCAGGAGTTCCAGTTGGGCCTTGATATAGTCCAGCGGCGGGAAGTCTTTCAATGCAGCATCCATTATTGCAACGCTTTTCTCCAGCGCATCAGTCGCTTCGCCGTATCTTTCAACTGCCTGATAGATAAGCCCTATTGAATAATATGCATATGCCTGTCTGTATTTGTCATTCGCCGCGGTAGCAGATGAGAGCATATCTCTGGCAGTCACAAGCGCCGTCTGGGTATGTCCCTCATCCACATGGCGCTTGATTACGAGATATTCCACATTGGACAGCCGGCGGTCTTTCATTGACCCCAGACGTCCCTTTACGAATTCTGCATAGTCACTGAATCTTGACATTGCCCCATAGGCCGAGTAGAATTCCAGCCGCAGCAGCATAATTGTCACTCCGGGTTCCGGGGCCCGGGTTTTTGAAGCGGCCTCTTCAGCCAGGTCCAGATACGTCAATTCGCGATGATTGTCCCTGAAAATGCGGGCCAATTTGAGATAGGTCAATGCTGCTTCTTCCGGATTGGAAACGCTGTCAATTGAGGACAAAAGTTCCTTCTCCCTGCTCCACACTTCCGGCCCGAATGCGGAATCAGGCTTTTCCGCCACTGCATCCACGGCATGCATCATCCCCATTATCAGCACAATGCAAGTGAATATGTATCTTCTGAACCGCATTGTCAATGTTCTTGTCACGACAAAGATAGCAATTTTCCATGACTAGCATTGACCGGGGCTCCGAACTTTGGGAAACTTTAGTTATCTTTGCAGTTTTGAAAAACAGACGATTATGGCAGACAGTAATTTCATAGACTATGTAAAGATATATTGTGCTTCAGGACATGGAGGACCTGGTTCAGTACACCTTCACAGGGCCAAGTATGTGCCGAAGGGCGGACCTGACGGAGGAGACGGAGGACGCGGAGGCCATATTATACTCAGGGCAAACCCTCAGTTCTGGACACTTATCCACTTGAAATACAAGAAGTTCATCAAGGCTGAAAACGGAGAGCACGGCGGAGCCGCATTCTGCAAGGGAAAACAGGGAAAAGACATCACTTTGGATGTTCCTGTAGGAACTGTCGTAAAAGACGGAGAGACAGGCGAAGTGCTTTTCGACATGATGGAACCGGGAGAGGAGAAAATCCTCTGCAAAGGCGGCCGCGGCGGACTTGGAAACAACAACTTCAAGTCAGCCACACAGCAGACTCCGAGATATGCCCAGCCTGGAGAAGACGGACAGGAGGGATGGTTCATCCTGGAATTGAAAGTGCTTGCGGATGTGGGACTTGTAGGCTTCCCTAACGCAGGAAAATCCACGCTTTTGGCAGCTATCACTTCAGCCAAGCCCAAGATTGCAAACTACGCTTTCACCACGCTCGAACCAAACCTCGGCATTGTCAGGTACAGAGACGACAAATCCTTCGTGATGGCTGACATTCCTGGAATCATAGAAGGCGCACACGAAGGAAAAGGCATCGGTCTGAGATTCCTCAGGCACATCGAACGCAACTCCGTGCTGCTCTTCATGGTATCGGCAGAAGAGGAAAACATTCAGAAGGGGTATGAAATCCTGCTGAACGAACTCGAAATGTTCAATCCTGAACTGCTGGACAAGGAACGGGTTCTAGCCGTCACCAAATGTGACCTCATCGACGCGAAAGCCGAGAAGAAAATCAAGAAGACACTTCCGGCCGACATCCCGACCGTATTCATTTCATCAGTAAGCGGAGAGAATCTCAACGAGCTCAAAGACGAACTCTGGAAAGCACTCAATGCAGAAGTATAAACAGAGAAGACGTTAACCTATGCATTTTTGGGACATACTTCACAGATGGGACCAGGTCCTGACCTTGTTCGTAAACAGTTTCCACATTCCGGCAACTGACCAGTTCATGATGTTCATGTCGGACAGGGTCGTATGGTTTCCACTGTACCTGCTCATAGCCTTCTTCCTAGTCAAAAGACTAGGCTGGAAAAAGGGACTGATCTCAATCCTGTGCATGGCCCTTACACTTCTTGTCTGTGACCAGACTTCCAATCTGCTTAAATACTCCGTGGCCAGACTCAGGCCTTGCTACAGCGGACCGATGCTGCTCGGAGGATTGCACGTCCTGGAATATAGGGGCAACTTCTTCGGGTTCTTCTCTGCCCACGCTGCAAATGCATTCGGATTCGCAGTATGCTCTTCAATCCTGTTCAGATACGATACGAAACATACCTACAAAGCATTCATAATCTGGATTTTCACCTGGGCGACGTTGCTCTCGCTGAGCCGCATTTTCGTAGGAAAACACTATATGGGAGACATCATAGTAGGGGCAATGATAGGCAGCGGTTATGGGGCCATGATTGCCATGGCCGCGAGATGGGTGTTCGCCAGATTCATCGACAAAGAAAAAATCCCGTCACCTGAACGGCAACGGGACTCAAGTAACAAATAGCCAGGCCTTACAGCACCTGAACTGTTTTTTCCATTCGCATCGAGTGTGAACCTTTAATCAGAATCGAATAGCCGCTCAACTGGTTTTCAGACAGATAAGCCGCTAGGGCATCAGACGAAGCAAACCAGAATATCCTGTCGTCCCCACTCTTCCCTGCCTGTGCCAATGCCTTTTCGAATTCTTTTCCCACAAGGTAAATCTTGTCAATGCTGCTGTCAGTCAAGAGTTTGAGCATCTTCTCATGTTCCTCGGCAGAACTGTCGCCAAGTTCACCCATATCACCGATCATGACTGCCTTTGCCGGCGCAGACATATTGAAGAAATTCTCCAATGAAGCCGTCATGCTGGAAGGATTGGCATTGTAGGCATCCACAATCAGGACATTGCGTTCCGTCCTTACCATCTGGGAACGGCTGTTTGAAGGGACATAGGAAGCGACCTGTGCCACTGCAGCATCCTCATCAACGCCGAAGAACTTTCCGATGCATATTGCCGCCAACACATTGGCAGCATTGTATGCACCCACGAGATGAGTCGCAACAACCTTATTGTCAGAGAGTTCTATCCTAAGATAAGGATTCTCCAGAGTGGTTTCCAGAAGATGGCAGCCGTCCGTTTCCAATCCGTAAGGAATGATTGACAAACCGTCACGCGACTCACACATTGACCTCAGGACGTCGTCATCGGCATTGACAAAAACAGCCTTTCCGTTGGCATTGACATAATCATACAGCTGCCCCTTTGCACGCTGTACGCCCTCGAAACTTCCGAAACCCTGAAGATGAGCGCGACCGACATTGGTAATTATGCCGTAGTCAGGTTCGCAAACCTTCACGAGTTTTGCAATGTCATCCGGATGGCTTGCACCCATTTCAATGACAGCAAGCTGTGTCTCGGGAGTTATCTTGAGCACAGACAGGGGCACGCCTATATCATTGTTCAGATTGCCCTCAGTCGCTGTGACATTGAAACCGGCAGAAAGGACGGTGCGGATAAGTTCCTTGGTCGTGGTCTTCCCGTTTGTACCGGTTATTCCGATGACTGTCAGATGTTTATCATCTCCGAGAACATGCTCACGATGCCAACGGGCCAAGTCCTGAAGCGTCACCAGAGTATCATTGACGCTTATCAGCCGGCTGCCGCCGTTTCCATCCGGAAAGTCATTGGCCCTGGCGCAGACAGATGCATCAGCATTGACGACAGCATATGCTGCACCGGCCTCAAGAGCCTTGTCCGCAAACTCGTTGCCGTCGAAATTTTCACCTTTCAATGCGAAGAAAAGCTCGCCACCGCTGATTTTGCGGCTGTCAGTCAGAACCGAGCCGCATTTTTTGAAAATATCGTATAAGTCTTTGATTTCCATTATTGTACTCCTGTACTACCAAATCCGCCCTCTCCCCTTTCCGTCTCGTCGAGGACTTCAACTTCTTCCCATTCCACATGTTCGTGCTTTGCCACTACAAGCTGGGCGATACGCTCACCTGGCTCAATCACGAAAGGCGTATCAGACAGATTGACCAGCAATGTCTTAAGTTCTCCGCGATAGTCTGCGTCGATGGTTCCCGGCGAATTCAGGACCGTTATTCCATGTTTCACGGCAAGTCCGCTTCTCGGGCGAGCCTGGCACTCATATCCTTCAGGCAAGGCGATGTAAAGGCCTGTCGGAACGAGCACTCTCTGAAGAGGGGCCAATGTTATAGGTTCCTCAATGTTCGCCCTGACATCCATCCCCGCAGAAAGCGGAGTCGCATAACTCGGACAGGGATTGGAAGATTTATTGATAATCTTGACTTTCATTGTATAAGTAATTATTTTTCAAGTATTTCAGGCTCAGTCTTGTCATGAGGCAGAACCAGGTTAAGAACAACGCCGACGATAGAGGCGAGACCGATTCCGGCCAATGAGAATGAACCGAAGTCAATGACGGCACCACCGATTCCGATGGTAAGAATCAATGACGAAATGATGAGGTTGCGAGTCGAACCCATATTGATGCGGGACTCTATCATGTTGCTGATGCCGACTGATGCAATAGAACCGAAGAGGAGCAGCATGATACCGCCCAGAACGGCCTGAGGTATTGTCTGAATCACAGCGCCGACCTTTCCGATGAGGGCGAGAACCACTGCTGACACGCCTGCAATGCGCAAAACCGAAGGATCAGTCACTTTTGTCAATGATACTGCACCGGTCACTTCAGAGTAAGTCGTAATAGGAGCACCGCCGAGGAAAGCCGCCAGACAGCAGGAAAGACCATCTCCCAACAATGTCCTGTGCAGTCCCGGATCTTTCACAAAGTCCTTGCCGGCAATGGAACTGATGGCGTACATATCTCCGACATGTTCAATGATAGGAGCTATCGCAACAGGAGCCATGAACAAGATGGCCTGCCAAGAGAATGACATAGGGGCCAACTTAGGGATAGCGAACCATGAAGCTTCTGCAACCGGCGTGAAATCCATCGCGTCACGGAAGAAAAGCACAGCCACCACATAACCTGCAAGCGCACCGAATACTACCGGAATCAATTTTACGATTCCTTTGCCCCAGATGGAAGCCACAACCGCAACAGAGAGTGAGACCAATGCCAGTATCCAGTTCGTCTTGGCCATATTCACTCCGGAACCTGCCAATGACAGACCGATAAGGATGATGACCGGGCCGATGACGATAGGCGGGAACAACTTCTTTATAAATCCTATTCCGAAGGCCTTGACCAGAAGGCTCATGAGCATATAGACAACGCCTACAGCCACAAGTCCGCAAAACATTCCCGGAAGCCCGTACAATTCGGTAGCCTTGATGATAGGGGCAATGAATGCAAAGCTGCTTCCCAGGTAAATAGGAACTTTTCCGCCTGTTACGGCATGGAAAAGCAAGGTTCCGAGACCAGCTGCAAGAAGTGCTATTGCAGGGTCAAGATGACATAGAATAGGCACAAGAACTGTTGAGCCGAATGCCACGAACATGAACTGCACACCGACAATGGTGCGCTTGAATGGTGATAAAGTGTGTTCCGCCATATGATATATAGGTTATGATTATTTCGGGGCTATCTTATAGAGGACGCCGGCAATTATTGCGAATATCATATTAGGAAGCCAGATTGCAAGCCACGGAGGCATTACGCCCGTATAGACGAACATCTGACTGAAACGCATGAACAGAATGTAGGAGAAACTGAGCGCGATACCGATGGCAAGATTCCATCCGATTCCGCCCCTCTTCTTTCTTGATGACAATGCCACACCCATGATTGTCAGGATGAATGCGGAAAAAGGAAGAGAGAACCTCTGCTGCTTCTCTATCAATGAATATTTCACGTTAGGATCGCCCCTCATCTTCTGGACATCGACAAGTTCATTGAGCTGGTCATACGGAAGATCCTCCACAGTATTTCTCTTTCTGAAGAAGTCATTGATTGTCAAACTGATGACAGTGTCAAGCTGCTCTCCGCACCTGACCTTGTCCTCCAGGCCCTGTTCATTGTATTCACGTATGAAATACTTCTTGAGTTTCCATCCCGAGAAAGTGGTATCCCAGACTGCACGCTCAGCAGAAACCTTTGAAACGAGCTGGTTGTCTTTTATGGACTCCAAGGTGAACTTGTATGCGGTATTGTTATACTTGCTGAACTGCTCGACATAGACAAACTCGCCGGGAGCTATCTGATAATGGATGTTCCTTTCGGACGCCACTGCCTTTTTCTTGGTGTATTTCGCCTCAAATTCATGCCGTTCGGCATTGGACCGGGGTATGACGAACAGGTTCAGGCCCAGTGAGAACAATGCGATTACGGTGGCGGAGAAGATATATGGCACCATCATCCTGTGGAAACTGATTCCGCAGGACAGGATGGCGATAATCTCTGAATTGGCCGCCAGTCTGGATGTAAAGAAAATTACCGTAATGAACACGAACAGAGGACTGAACATATTCATGAAGTACGGGATGAAATTCACATAGTAATCGAAGATGATCGAATGAAGCGGAGCCTGCTTGGAAACGAAGTCATCGATTTTCTCACTGATATCGAAGATTATGACGATTCCGATTATCAGCAAAAGTGCGATAAAGAAAGTCGCCATGAACTTCTTGATTATATAGACATCCAGTTTTTTGGGAAACATAGTATGCTAAAGTCTTGTCATTATCTTCTTAACAGTCACATCCTTCCAGGCCTTGAAATCACCTGCGATGATATGCTTGCGGGCTTCGGTCACGAGGTCCAGATAGAATGCGAGATTGTGCTCACTTGCAATCATTGCCGCAAACATCTCTCCGGCAACGAAAAGATGTCTCAAATATGCCTTGGTGTATGTCCTGTCGACAAATGAAGCACCGTTTTCATCAATGAGAGAGAAATCGTTCTCCCATTTCTTGTTTCGCATGTTCATGATTCCGTTCCATGTAAACAACATTCCGTTTCTTCCGTTTCTGGTCGGCATCACGCAGTCGAACATGTCCACACCTCTGGCAATGCCCTCAAGAAGGTTTGCCGGTGTTCCTACTCCCATAAGGTATCTCGGCCTGTCATCAGGCAGAAGCGGACATACGAGTTCGAGCATCTCGTACATCTTCTCAGTAGGCTCACCGACGGCAAGTCCTCCGATGGCATAGCCCTCCCTGTTGAAAGATACCGCATGCTCCACGGCCATCTTTCTCAGTTCCGGATAGACACATCCCTGGATAATCGGGAAAACCGTCTGGCTGTATCCGTATAGAGGCTCAGTCTCATCAAAGCGCTTGAGATATCTTTCCAGCCAGTTCTGCGTCATTTTCAATGACTTTTTGGCATAGTTGTAATCGGCGTCACCCGGGCAGCACTCATCCAGAGCCATCATGATGTCAGCACCGATAATACGCTGTGTATCAACGTTGTTCTCAGGCGTAAAAGTATGTCTAGAGCCGTCAATATGTGATGAGAACGTGCATCCGTCCGGCGTGAGTTTCCTTATTCCGGTCAATGAAAACACCTGGAATCCGCCGCTGTCCGTCAGAATCGGCCTGTCCCAAGATATGAATTTATGGAGTCCGCCTGCAGCCTTCAACGTATCAAGTCCCGGACGCAGATAAAGGTGGTATGTATTTCCAAGTATGATCTGAGCTTTTATGTCTTCTTTCAAGTCTCTGTGATATACTCCCTTGACTGAACCGACCGTACCGACCGGCATGAAAATAGGAGTTTCTATCGTTCCATGGTCAGTCGTTATCACTCCACATCTCGCAGACGACTGAGGATCATTCGCTATTTTGACAAATTTCATTACAGAAACAGTTTTTTAGTTTCAACTTTCAAAGATAGCAAAATTACGATAAAAACTTGTATATTTGTGTGATTTCGCTTGAAACCACGGACAATCATAAATTAACAAACTAATACGAAATGAAGAATAACGGAATCAGCACTAGGCTGATAATCATGAACTTCCTCCAGTATGCCATCTGGGGAGCCTACCTTACTTCTATGGGAAGCTACCTCGTGAACATCGGCCTCGGAGCGAAAATCGGTATCTTTTACGCAATGCAGGGAATCGTTTCCATATTCATGCCTGCAATAATAGGAATCATCGCTGACAAATACATTCAAGCACAGAAAGTCCTCAGCATTTCCCACGGACTCGCAGGCCTGTTCATGATAGCTGCCGGATTCTACGGAATGACAGCAGGAAGCAACGTATCGTTCGGCATGCTGTTCACACTTTACAGTTTGAGTGTAGCATTCTACATGCCTACAATCGCGCTTTCAAACTCTGTAGCATACTCAGGACTCGAGAAATTCGGCATGGATACCGTCAAGGCATTCCCTCCTATCCGCGTATTCGGCACAGTCGGCTTCATCTGCAGCATGCTCTTCGTCAATTTCATGAAAGCGGACGGCGTTCAGTTCCAGCACTCATATAACCAGTTCTTCACCTCCGGTGTCCTCGGACTGGTGCTCTGCCTCTATTCATTGACACTCCCTGCATGCCCGGTATCAAAGTCAAACGCAAGCACATCATTCGTCGATGTTTTCGGACTCAGAGCCTTCTCTCTATTCAAGAAGAAGGATATGGCCATCTTCTTTGTATTTTCAATGCTGCTGGGCGTATCGCTCCAGATTACCAACGGATTTGCCAATCCTTTCATCACCAGCTTCAAGGAGATTCCTGAATATGCCAACACCTGGGGCGCACAGAATGCCAATGCCCTCATATCACTTTCCCAGCTTTCCGAAACCCTCTGCATCCTTCTGATTCCTATTGCAATGAAATTCGGAATCAAGAGAGTAATGCTTCTGGCCATGTTCGCATGGGTATTCAGATTCGGACTGTTCGGAGCCGGCAACCCGGGTTCAAGTGTCTGGATGTTCATCCTCTCATGTATCGTATATGGTGTCGCTTTCGACTTCTTCAACATCTCAGGTTCACTCTATGTCAACTTGAAGACTGATGAAAAAATCCGTTCAAGCGCCCAGGGAATGTTCATGCTCATGACCAACGGTGTCGGAGCCACAATCGGAACCCTGAGTGCACAGGCCATCGTAAACCATTTCGTTTACAACTCCGCAAATCCTTCATGGAGTTCAGCATGGTACATATTTGCAGGATATGCACTGGTGGTTGCAGTTCTGTTCATGTTCCTGTTCAAGGATCCAGGCAAAGAAAAGACTGCTTAGGACATCTAATCACATATGAACTTTATGAAACTTGGGCTCTATACGAGTCCAAGTTTTTTCATTAGTGCCTCAGGCTTAGGGTCATGACCTCTGAAACTGCGGTACAGCACGGCAGGATCTTCCGTATCACCTTTCGAGAGGATCTCCGCACGAAACGCCCCGGCAGTAGCCCTGTCAAAAATGCCGTTCTCCTCAAATGCAGCAAACGCGTCAGCCTCAAGCACTTCGGCCCATTTGTAAGAGTAATAGCCTGCTGAGTATCCGCCAGAGAAGATATGGTTGAACGATGTCGAGACAGAAGTCCCCTTAACATAAGGAAGAACGCGATATGGCTCCAGAACCATCTCCTCATATTCCATGACGGTATTCTCCTGCATTGACCTCAACGTGTGCCATGCCATGTCAAGTTCTCCGAAGTCAAGTTGTCTGACCTGATAATATCCTGACAGATAATTCTTTACCGCAGTTATCCTCTGCACGAGTTCCTGCGGGATTACTTCACCGGTCCTGTAATCCCTCGCAAATGAATTCAGGAACTCAGGTTCAAACGCCCAGTTTTCCATTATCTGGGACGGCAGTTCCACGAAATCCCGTGCGACATTGGTCCCGCAAAGCGACGTATATCTTCCCTCTGCAAACATTCCATGCAATGAATGACCGAATTCATGCAGAAGTGTCACAAGCTCATCATGAGTGATAAGTGAAGGTATCCCGGCAGATGGTTTGGTAAAATTGGTGACTATGCTGACAAGCGGCCTCTCCTCAACACCATTTCTGATGCTCTGACCGCGGAACTCCGTCATCCACGCGCCTCCTCTCTTGGATGCACGTGGAAAGAAGTCCGCATAGAACAGGGCAAGATGCCTCCCGTCACTGTCCTTGACATCGAAGACTTTCACATCCTTATGATACACAGGTATATCGGTCCTTTCCTCAAATGAGATTCCATAGAGCCTGCCGGCCAGACCGAACACGGCGTCAATGCAGTTCTCCAGCCTGAAATATGGCTTAAGCTGCTCATCCTCAAGCTCGTACTTTTCCGCCTTATATTTCTCCGCCCAGAAACTGAAGTCCCATGGCATAAGCCTTTCCGCAGGAAGTCCGAACTTGGAAGCAGACTCCTCAAATCCGTGAGACTTCGCATAATCATACAGCACAGAGACTTCTTTTCGTGCAAAAGGAAGCGACGGAACCATCAGTTCTTCCAGAAATGACTGGACCGTATCCGTATTCTTGGCCATATTCTCCTCAAGCACATAGTCTGCCCAGATCTCATAACCCAGCAGATTGGCCACGCGGAGGCGCAGTTCCGCTATCCTGCGGACAATCTCCGAGTTGCTCCCTACGGCCCTGGTATTATAAGCCATATACATCTGTCTCCTCAACTCGGGATTGGCACAATACTGCATGAAAGGGCCATAGCTTGGACGGTCCAGCGTATATGTCCAACCATCCTGTCCTCTTTCCTCAGCAGCCTTCCTGCCGGCATCTTTCACATACTCAGGCATTCCCGCAAGATTATCCGGATCAATGATATTCAGCTCATATGCATTGGTGGCATCAAGCACATTCTTGCCGAACCGCAGCGTCAACAAAGACAATTCCTCCATGCATTTGCTGTAGTCCTCTTTCTCGGCACCTTTCAGGAATGCGCCCTGCCTGGCGAAAGACTTGTACGTATTTTCAAGAAGTCTTTTCTGATCTGGAGCCAAGTCCTGACCCGGATTGTCATAAACGGTTTTCACACGCATGAACAGATCCTCATTGAGGGCCACATACATGGAATAGTCATTCATCATCGGCGAAATCTTCTCTGCAATCTCCTGCAGTTCATCGTCAGAATCCGCCTCCAATATATTGTAGAATATTTCTGATATACGCGAGAGCCTCTTGCCGCTGAATTCCAATGCCTCTATAGTATTATGGAAGTCAGGCGCCTCCGGATTGGAGACAATGCCGTCAATCTCGGCTTTAGCCTCATTGACAGACGTCTCAAAGGCAGGAAGATAGTGCTTGTTTTCAATTTTATCGAACTGAGGTGCACCGTAAGGATACGGAGACTCCACAAGTAAAGGATTATTCATGTCAATTCCAGTTTATCAAAAATGAATACAAAGATAGTCTAAGTACCTGAAGAATGCCAACCGATTTTATGGATATTGCAGACTCTGGTCTCAGTGCGCCTGAAAGAGATATCGTAACACGTACATTGTTCATGAGTACGTGTACGTATTACTGATGTGAGATAACCGGGCGTATATCCCATCATATACAACTCTCCCCTGTCGATGGCCAGCACATTATTTGCCAACAGGTCTGACAGGATACGATAGTTCTTTTCCAATATCGTATGTGTCCTCAGTTTCACGTTCCTGACTTCCTGATGCTCCCTGTTATGATACTTGTTCCTGCAGGTATCACAACAGAACTTCTTGTTCGGCGGACCGTAGAACACCACCCCGCATTCGAGACAGGTTTCAGTCTTCGCGGCTTCACCTATGATACTATATTTTCCCATAACTTCTTTTTCATTGATTTGCGCGCAAATGCAGGAACCGGTTCCGGAGGCTGAATATGGGAAACATTTCTGGCATTAAAGCCTGAAAGTGGCTCAAGACGGCATAATAACGCGAAATTTTTATATTTCTTAAACAAATCATCGTTTTTCTTAAATAAATCAATGCCAGACCGCTCGTGGCCTGAAACGACAGAAAGGAGGAAGAAAAAGTTTAAGAAAAAACATTTTGGAGTTGCTTTTCGCGCAAAAAGTTTAAAAATCATAAAAACAACCGCGATGTTTTTTAAGTTTCCTTTTCCACGACATTTTTCCGCCTTTACTTTGCCGCTGTTCAAAACGAAGCGCGCAATCGCAAGAACGCTAAAACTAAATGAATTATGGAACAGATCAACAAAATCGAATTACGTGGAAATGTCGGGAATGTCCGGCTAAGACACGTCGGAGACAATGATGTAGTCAACTTCTCCCTTGCCACCAATTATGTATTCAAGGGAAAAGACGGGAATCCCAATATAGAAACCACTTGGCACAACATTACAGCCTGGGGCGGAAAGGGAATGCCGGATTTCAGCAAGATAACAAAGGGTTCCTTCGTTCAGGTGTCAGGAAGACTGAGGACCCAGGAGTTTGACGGAGCTGACGGAAACAAGAAAACCATATGGGAAGTCCTGGCAAACAGGATTGCCATCATTGACACAGACGAGCCGGCCCAGCCGACAATGGGAAAATAACATTTGACATGAAAAAACTGACCTTGTTTGTAACTCTGGCCATACTGACGGCAGGCTGCAGCATGCACCGTAAAATCAGCAGCCTTAGAGAGAGTTCCATATCTGCAGACATATCTTTGCCATCGGACCAGTTCATCCCTTCGATGAGTAAAGGGCTTGAGTCTGAAAAAGATACGATCGAGCCAGAACACCCGGTAGAAGTTCTCATAATGAATGCAGTGAAAGACGAGAATGGAGAGATGGTGGAACTGGGTAAATGGCATCGCCGGTATCTTAAACATCTTCTGTATGACAGGATGGTGGGGAATCTACCACTCAAAAGACAAAAACAAACAGGATATGTTATGGCCTGATATGACTATATGGTTTATCGTAGCATACGATCTTTGGAACTTTACTTACACATATAATAACCTTCCAACACATACATGGTATTGTGGTCTTGCTCTTCTGCTTG
>OQVZ01000071.1_pt1 | contig 31879 bp, 22 predicted proteins | sample 1691571 | NCBI WGS metagenome assembly OQVZ01 (sample SAMN03418261, study PRJEB22391) | human gut metagenome | biome: human-gut; feature: organic feature; material: feces | host: Homo sapiens | place: Tanzania | collected 2013-01
TGAGTCCGAGCACTACGCCCTCGTATTGCGAAGCGCTGAGGTTGCCTCTCAGAATGTCGGCAGCCTTCCATATTTTCTCTTCAAAACCAATGCTGATGGTATCTTGTTTCTTTGCCATTTTTATCTTTGTCTATAGGATTTTACACATTATATTTAAATACGCACCAGATTCTTCTTTAAGCACGAATCTCCACTTCTTGTTTTCGAGAAGGACAGACTGGTCCTTACTGGTTATCTGAAACGTCTGGCCGTTGATGGTTATCTGATCATTCTTGATGGTATAAAGATAGCTTCCACGGGGAGAAAGCTTGATGTAAGATTGCAGGATTTTACCCTCTCCATCAATCTCAGTAACCTTTTCTTCCTCGCTGAAAAATACGCTATCGGCGGTGAACTGGCAATGGGCAGAACCCTCATTTACAAGAATACTGAGGTCTCCCACCCGCTTGATAGCCTCTGAAACTACCCATTTATGGGCTGAAAATTGGCTTTTATAGTCAATCTTTTGCTCATTTTCCGTATTTTCGTCGCTAGAACAGGCGGAAAGTGAAAACACAAAAAGGACGAATACCAGCGCCTGAATCCACGCTGCTATTCGTCCTTTTGTAAGCACACAATGATTTGAGGTTAATTTTGATGAGCCAAAATTACCCCCCCCCCTAAAACGTTGAGTATCAATTTGTTATGCATATCTACCAACTATTAAACAGTTTATAATTTGTTTATGTTTCTGCGAAGGGGGCTTACCTCTAAGCATTTGCAAAAGCAAAGATATAAAAAGTTAGGCAAACCACCAAATTTTATCACGTTATTTAACGGAAAAATCAGATTTCCCTGCAACATATCTGTTTGATTTCTTCCGCAAACTCTTTTACTTTAGCTTGAAGGATTTCACTTCCCTCAAAATCACCCTCATCCAAAACTTCTCCCATCGCCTGGAGCATGCGAATATAAAAGTTTTTGTCACCGGTAAGATGCAGCCAAAATTCGTCCCCACACCATACTGGATATTGTGCTTCCAGCACCATATAGGACGTAGACATAGACAAATCTTCATACTTGCCAAACAAAACTCCTACTGCGATATCATCAAACTGCACTTCCAGATTTGGCTGACTCATAACGATCTTAAACTGGCTGAGAGGTGTGATAATTAAGTTCATGTCTTCCGAGGTGTTTGGTCCAGCCATACACCGACAGTATTTATGGCGACCATCAATAGCATCAATAAATTCAAAATCAATACCCTCAAAGCGTGACGCTCCTAATGATAAAATATTTTCTTGGTAAAAAACCGCATCAAATTTCCAAAACGATTTTGTATGGTAGGGACGTGATATTTCACGTCCGCTTCAAATGATTGATATTCAATATAGTATCACAATTATGGGCGGACGTGAAGTATCACGTCCCTACCGGGTTTGGTTTTTTGCCGAAGGCGAGCTGTTTTTTATGTTTTTGTTTCAGTGCCCCCAGTATTTTTCCACTGAACCTATTTACTGTTAAAATATGGAAATAAAAAATCGCTCCCTTTGTGGTGGGGGAGCGATTTGTATGGTTGATGATTTGAAGTGTCGGGTTATTCGGCTTTGAAGCGTGCTGCTTGCGATGCAATGAGTTCGGCATCGTTGAAGTAGTCGATGCGCATAGCGTGGCGCACTTCGTCCATTGTCTGGGCAGCCACTTCGCGTGCCTGTTCGGTACCCTTCTTCAAAATGTTGTAGATTTCAGGAATGTCTTTCTCAAATTCGTGGCGGCGCACACGCATAGGCTCAAGTTCTTTGTTCAACACTTGGTTGAGGAACTTCTTGCACTTCATGTCGCCCAAACCGCCCTTGGTGTAATGCTCCTTGAGTTCGTCGAGGCAGGCATATTCAGGCCAGAACTCGGCGAAATCGTCGTTGCAGCAGAATGCGTCGAGATAGGTGAACACGCAGTTGCCTTCGAGGTGACCAGGGTCGTCAACACGCAAGTGTGTTGGGTCGGTGTACATGCCGCGCACCTTTTGCCATACATCTTCGGCAGAGTCGCTCAGATATACACAGTTGCCGAGGCTCTTGCTCATCTTTGCATTGCCGTCGGTGCCTGGCAAACGTAAGCAAGCCTGGTTGTCGGGGAGCATGATTTCTGGTTCCACGAGCACTTCGCCGTAGGTGTTGTTGAAACTGTGCACCAATTCGCGGGTTTGCTCAATCATTGGGCGTTGGTCTTCACCGGCAGGCACGATGTTGGCCTTGAAGAGGGTGATGTCGGCAGCCTGGCTCACAGGGTAGCAGAAGAAGCCCACAGGAATGCCTTTGCGCTGTCCGGCTGCTTCGGCAGCCTCCTCGTCTTGCTGGCAGAAGCCACGCATTTTGATTTCCGACTTAACGGTAGGGTTGCGCTGAAGGCGCGACACGCTTACCAAGTTCATCAAGTAGGTGGTGAGTTCGCACAATTCAGGGATTTGGCTTTGAATGAAAAGCGTGCACTTTTCTGGGTCAAGTCCGGCGGCGAGGTAGTCGAGCGCCACTTCTATAATGTTTTGACGGATTTTCTCAGGGTTGTCGGCATTGTCGGTGAGTGCCTGAACATCGGCCATAAACACAAACATGCGGTCGTAATCGCCCTCATTTTGCAGTTGTACGCGGCGACGGAGCGAACCCACATAATGGCCGATATGGAGTTTGCCTGTTGGACGGTCGCCAGTAAGAATTACTTTTCCCATTTTAAGGTATATTATTTTGTTATTATTTTCGTATTAATTTACAAAGATACACAAAAACGAAATCTCTCACAAATCACACCGCTATTTCCGCATTGCCTAAATATTGAGAAAGATTTTTAAGTATGCCCCAAAACGTCAGGATTTGCCATAAAAGCATCGGCATAGTCACATGTTAATCAATATATCCATAAATCCTCACGGCCCATATAATTTCAACGAGTTTTTACCAAAATGGTGAGTTTTCTTGTGATTTGGTAAAAACAGATGCGAGTTTTTACCAAAATGGTGTATTTTTTATATGTTTTGGTAGGAACTCATTTTGTTTTACAATTATAAAACATTATCTTTGCAATGTGAATCTTTAGAAAGAATAAGACGATGAAACGACTAATTGGACGCGAAAAAGAGATTGAAAATCAAGTTTCGTTTATCCAAAATCGGTCATTAGGACTTGAGGTATTAAATACCGCAAGAAGTAATCAGAAAAATCATTACACGGTCTAATGACCGATTTGGGTTTATACGCTTGTAAGCATAAAAGCCATGTACATGGGAATGGTGAAAATATTCTCCTTTCGCCCTATATTGTAATCGCCCAGTTTGATACAATAGTTTACGTGGTATTTCTCAGGGTGTTTTAATACCGTGCGTAACGATTTCGAATTGCCAGTGGTGGCTTTACACTCTACAGGCACGCATTCACCACAGTAGCGTATTACGAAATCCAGTTCGATGCCTCCGTCTTTGTGGTAATAATACAACCTTCTTCCCATCTTTCCTAAAATGTCGGCTACAAGATTTTCGAAAATAGCCCCTTTGTAGCCCAACAAATTGCCTTGCAAAATGCTTGCCTGTGTGCCGTCTTCAAGCATACTTGTAAGGAGGCCAATGTCGGCCATATAGATTTTAAACTCATTAGAGATTCGGTTTCCGTCAAGAGGCAGTTCTGTTGCCTGTATGTTGTAGCAGCGTTGAATGATACCTGCATCTTCTATCCATTGAATACTTCCTGCAAATTCTTTTCCTCGAGCATTTGGTCTGATTTTTGAGAATTGAAATTTTTTATACTCCTTTGCTAATTGTGAAGGAATGGATTCAAAACACTCACGGATTTTTGATTTATCGGCAGGAAGGGCGTATTTGATCATGTCGGACTTGTATTCGTCAACAATTCTTCGCTGAACTTGAAGCAATGTGCCTATTTGATTGGTGGCTAAAAAAGTGGATACAGCTTCAGGCATACCACCCACAATAGCATATAGGTGAAGCAATTCTCTCATTCTTTGATGTATTGCTTCGTCAACTGGCAATTCTTCATCAAAGCATTTGCGAAGGTACGTTAGGTGGATAGGCTTAATGTTGTTTGCCCAAAGCCATTCTTCAAAGTCCATCGGGTACATGTTTTCTATTTGCTCAAATCCTACGGGGATAGAAGCCTCGCTTTCATCTTGGAGTTCCTCTTTTGTTTTATAACCATTTACACCAAGCAATGAGCCAGTACACATCACATCATAGTTCCCGTCGAGATAGAAATATTTAATGGCTCCACGAGCGCGAGGGCAGTCCTGTATTTCGTCGAAAACAAAACATGTTTCCTTTGCCTCAATTTCCACATCGGGCATTGTGGCGGATATGCGTAAAATGATTGAGGGGATGTCAAGATTGGGAATAAAGAAATTGCGATACTCAGGGTGTTCTCTGAAATCCAAATACACCACATGCCTATAATTCTTTTTTGCGAAATCCATCACACTGCTTGTCTTGCCACACTGGCGTACACCTTTTATCACAATAGGCTTGTGGTTTGGAGTTTTCTTCCAATTTTTGAGCACCTCTTCAATTTTTCGCTTGTACATAATAATGGTTTTTATGATTCACAAATAAGGGAGATTACGTTTTTACCCCGAGATTTTTACTGTTTTGTCACGTTTTCACCCCGAGTTTTTGATTGTTTGTTCACGTTTTCACCCCGAGTTTTGCTATTATGCTATTGCAAAAGTAGGTATTTATTATCTAATATTCAAATCTTTATGTTGCTTTTTTTGATTGTGATATTTACATCACAGAAATAACTGTGTCTTTTTCTTGTGAAATAGATTGTTTTTTTGGGGTAGCGGAGGGGATATGCAAATAGGGCTGTGGTCGCTTGGAGTGCGAGCACAGCCCTATGGTATGGGAGTGGGGGATATGTTTGTTACTTTTGTGCTTCCATCAGGCGGAGCCACTTGCGGTAGCCGAGCACAGCCATGATGGTGTAGAAGCCGTAGAGTGTGGCTGAGAATGGTATGCCTTTGTGAATGTAGAGCACGGTGCATACCAAATCCACCGCCAGCCACAGCAGCCATTGCTCTGCCCATTTGTTGGCCAAAGCCCAGTAAGCGATGATGCTCAGGGCAGTGGTGAACGCGTCGAGCACAGGCACGGTGCTGTCGGTGTAGGTGCTGAGAAACCAGAAGATGCCTCCCCAGATAGCCCCGAATGCCACAACGGCAATGATTGCCATGCGAATGGGGAAGTGGGTGATGGGCACATCTTTCTTGTCGGCACCTTTACCCATGCGCCATTTCAAGAAACCGTACACAGCCACAATCACATAGAAAAATTCCATGCCGAAGTCGGCGTAAAGTCCAGCCTTGTAATAAGTGACGCTGTGCACTATGGGCATGATGATGCCCACAGGCCAGAGCCAGATGCTTGCCTTAAACTCCAAAAACAGGTAGAGCAAGCCCAGCACGAAACTGATGGCATCGAACAAATGCTTTGGGTCGGATAGCCATTGTGTGGCGGTAGTCCAATCGATAGCAGCAAACATACGAATCAGTGTCTTAGAATGAGAATGTCAAGTGAGCCAATACGTTGGTGCCAGCCATTGGGTAGAAGCGTGGGTCGCTGCTGAGCTTGTAAGAGCCGTCGGCTGATACGAGGGCGCAAGTTTGGCTGTAACCGTTGTTTTCATACTTCTCGTTGAAGATGTTGTAAACGGTGCAACCTACGGTGATAGCTTTCACATGTGGCAACTTGAAGGTGTAAGCCAAGTTGAGGTGGCTCACGAAATATGGGTCGAGGCTGTCTTCCTTGTTCTCGAAGTTGTCGAGGTACTGACGGCTCACATATTGAGAGGTGAACTGTGCAGAGAAGCCCTTGAGGTTGAACTCAATCACGCTGTTGCCGATAAATGAAGGCGACATGGCGATGGTGGTGTTGCCCTTTTCCACTGCGGTTTGAGTGTAGAGGTCGTTCCAGGTCGATGCTTCATAGTTGCTCACATAGCCCACATAGTCTTTGATGCGGTTGCGGCTGAATGTGCCGTTCAAGTCCCAACGCAGCCATTCGGTGATCTTCACGCCTGCTTGGAGTTCAACGCCCATGCGGTAGCTGTCGGGCACATTTTCTGCCATAGCTTCACCGATTTCGTTGAGCTTGCCGTTGAGCACGAGTTGGTCTTTATACTTCATGTAGTAGAAGTTCACGCCGGCGGTGAAGCGGTCGTTGCTGAAAGTGTAGCCTGCTTCCCAGTCGAAGAGTTTTTCAGCCTTTGGATGCACGGTGAACAAACCATCGGTGTAGTTGTTACGAGTAGGTTCTTTTTGAGCCACAGAGAATGAAGCGTAAGCGGTGTTGTGCTTGTTGAAGTCGTAGATCAAGCCCACCTTAGGATTGAAGAAATCAAATTTCTCATCCACGTTCAGCACTTGGAGATGTTCAGGAGAGGCAGTCCAGTCCCACTTGTCGTTGTCGCCGTTGATTTTGAAGCCAATGTGGCGGTATTGCACGTCGGCATAGAGGCGGAGCGATTGCCACAAAGTGTTTGAAGCCTTCCAGTAGATGGTGAAGTCGTTCTTTTTACCCTTGTTGCGGTAGTATTCGTGGCTTGGGTCGAGAGGCAAGAGGTAGTTTTCCACCCAAATCACATTACCGTAGTGGTCGTTTGCATAACTGTTGAAACTTCCGCCGAATGTGGTGTTGAGCGAACCCTTAGCGAAGTTGAGCGAGAATACTGCGCCGCCAAAACCGCTGTCCACGTTTTTCTTACGCACGAGGCTTGATTTCTTCACCTTGTTGTCGCCCACCATGAATGGTTCAAGACCGTATTCCTTCAGTGTGCGAGCGTTTTTATACTCTTGGTAGTAGCCAAAGCCATCGGTGTAGTGCAAGCCCAGGTTCCAGTGCCAGTTTGCGCCAATGCCTTGGTCCCAAATCAGTTGGTAGTGGGTTTGGCGATAGTTGTCGGTTTGGTCGTCGTAGAAGCCGATCACCTTGCCGTCGCGCTTGATTTCACCGTTAGGGTTGTATTTGCGGTTGTCGGTCAAGTCAGATTTGCTGATACCGTCCCATGCGTGGTAGGTGCATTCCTTACCACCGAAAGTGATGAAGCGAACCGAAGTTTGACCACCGAAATAGCCGGCTTGTGCGAAATAAGAGTGGAGTTTGCTGCTTGCGCGGTCGCGGTAGCCATCGCTGGCAATGTGCGAGAAGCGAGCGTCGAAGTTCCAGTGTCCGCCAATCAAGCCCGAACCCACTTTAAAGGTTTCCTTATTGGTGTTGAAAGAGCCGTAGGTGCCACTCATTTCTGCGTAAGGATTCATTGAGAAGCGTTGTGTGCGCATGTTCACGCTTGCACCGAAAGCACCTGCACCGTTGGTAGAGGTACCCACGCCACGCTGAATCTGAATGTCTTCGAGCGAAGATGCGAAGTCGGGAGTGTTCACCCAGAAGATAGAGTGGCTTTCTGCGTCGTTCATAGGAATGTCGTTGGCGGTGACATTGATACGTGTTGCGTCTGTGCCGCGCACACGCATAGCAGAGTAGCCGATTCCAGCACCGGCGTCACTGGTGGTGAGCACCGATGGGGTGGACGAAATCAGGAAAGGAATGTCCTTACCGTGATTGAGTTCCGCAATTTGTTGCTTACTAACGTTAGTGAATGCCACAGGAGTAGATTTGGTGGCACGAGTTGCAGTCACCTCCACATTTTGAAGGCGCACAACCTTGGCAGTGTCGGCTTTAGGCGCAGTAGCTGCAAGAGCCGCACAGCTGGCGCTCACGAGAGCGGCAGTCGTCAAGAATGTTTTTTTCATAATTGTGAATAATAAGTTTTTTGTTCTCTACGCCGGAATTACCCGGATCAGATTCAGTGGGTATGATCTCAGCCCCAAGTGAGGGCACCCCAAACTCATCGAATCAGGCTACAAAGTTAGAAATAACTTCCGAATTACGCAAATTCACCCCCAAATCGGTTCAGTGGAAAAATACTGGGGGACTGAAACAAAAACATAACAAACAGCCTTTCGCTAAAACGTGATTTATAGGGGGGTAATGGATTTGGATATGTGTTTATTTTGCCAAATCGTCTACACGCGGATACCGATTTAATATGTGTAGTTGGTGTGGTTGACTTTTACACCGATTAAATCCATTTACACCCAATTTACACCTATTTTTTTATTTTTGTTCAAATTGTTAATGGATTTTCAATGGCTTGAATAGGTGTTTTTGTTTTTTCGACTCCATCGGGCGTTTTTACAGTAAAAACTTTTTCCACTGAACCGAATTTTAATAGGTGTTTTTTTCTTAATTTTGTGGGATAAATTGGAATTAATGATGAAGATACGGTATTTTCTTTGTGCCTTGTTGGTGATTGTGCTCGCTTCTTGCGGGGGCGGTGAGGCCAAAAAGGTGGAGTCTGCTGAAAAGAAGCAGGCGCAGTTGCTCACTATGGAGCAGTGTGATGGATATGTGAAAGCCATTATCCAAGACCCTTGGAACGATGGCAAAGTGCTTCACACCTACATTCTTGTGCCTCGCGATTCGGCTATGCCGAAGCAGCTCCCAGAGGGCACGGTGGTGCGCACGCCTATCCAAAATGCGCTGGTGTATAGTGAGGTGCACGCAAGTTTGATGCGTGAACTTGGCGGTTTTGGTGCGGTGAAGGGCGTTTGCGATGCCAACTACTATACCGATGCTCAGGTGCTCAGTGGCGTGAAGGCTGGCACGATTGCCGACTGTGGCAATTCCATGTCGCCCACGATTGAAAAGGTGATTGCTATGAAGCCCGATGCCATTCTGCTTTCGCCGTATCAAGATGCCTCGTATGGACAAATCGAGAAAATGAACATTCCTATTATTGAATGTGCCGACTATCTTGAATACACTCCGCTGGGACGTGCCGAATGGGTGAAATTCTACGGCGCGCTGCTTGGCAAATCGGCTCAAGCCGACAGTCTGTATGAAGCCGTGGCTGGGCGTTACCGTGCCATTGCCGAAAAAGCAGCTACGGCTAAAAGTAAGCCGTCGGTTATCACCGAAATGGTGATTAGCGGCGTGTGGGCTGTGCCTGGTGGCAATAGTTACATGGCGAAAATCATTGCCGATGCCGGTGGCGACTATCCTTGGGCTGCTGACAAGAGCACTGGATCGCTCTCGCTCGACTTCAACCAAGTGCTGGCAAAGGCGCAAAAGGCTGATTTCTGGTTCGTAAAGTGGACCGGAATCAATTCGCTTGCCGACTTGCAAAGCCAATACGACCTGAACAAGAGTTTTGAGGCGTTCAAGCAAAAGAAAGTGTGGGCGTGCGACACCGAAAAATCGCACTTCTTTGTGCGTGTGCCATTCCACCCCGATTTGCTGTTGAGCGAATTTGCGGCAGTGCTTCACCCCGAACTTTTCCCCGACGTTAAAACCGAATTTTATTACAATCTGAAATAATGGGTCATTCTTCATCACGCAGGTTTTCGCTCACGGTGATACTGCTGCTGGCGCTGCTGGCGCTGCTGGTGGTGGCTTGCCTTGTGTTTGGATCCGTCGATATCGACGCGTCGGCGGTGATGAGCATCGTGATGGGTAACGAGAGCGACAACGAGGCTTGGAACATCATCGTGCTTCAAACTCGCATTCCCATGATTCTCACCGCAGCGCTTGCCGGTGCTGCGCTTGCAATTTCGGGACTTCTGCTCCAAACCACCTTCAACAATCCGCTGGCTGGACCGTCGATTCTGGGCGTGAGCACCGGTGCCGGACTTGGTGTGGCGGTGGTGATGCTTGCCATGGGCGGCACTATCGGCAAGATGATGGGTGATGTGGCTATAGGCGGCTACATTGCCACGCTGATAGGCGCATTCATTGGCGCAGGCGCGGTGATGCTGGTGCTGATTGTGTTTTCGTCGATTGTGAAAAGCAGCACGATGCTGCTCATCATCGGTATGCTTGTGAGTTACTTGGCTTCGAGTGTGGTGCAACTGCTCAATTCCGTTGCCACCGAAGAGGGCGTGCACAGTTATGTGGCGTGGGGATTCGGTAATTTCTCAGGCGTGACAGGTGCGCAGATGCCGCTCTTTGCGTCGCTTATCATATTGGGGCTTATTGGCTCGGTGATGATGGTGAAGCCGCTCAATGCCCTTCTGCTGGGTACTCGCTACGCCGAAAACTTAGGCGTGAACACCTACCGCACACGCATCGCCTTGCTCACGGTGACAGGTCTGCTCACAGCCGTGGTTACAGCCTATTGCGGCCCGATTGGTTTCCTCGGACTGGTGGTGCCACACATTGCCCGACTGATGCTCTCTACCAGCAACCACAGCCGTCTCATTCCGGTCACTATCCTTGCAGGTGCCGACATCGCCTTGTTTTGCACGCTTTTGAGTGTGGGCGGCGACCATGGGGTGATACCAATCAACGCCATCACACCCATCATTGGCGTGCCCATCATTCTCTATATTATTTTGAATCGTAGAAAAATACAATATTTCAACTGACACTATCATGGCAATATTTGAAACTCAAAATCTCGCAGTGGGATATACCCACGGAAAGCAAACCACCACCTTGCTCAGCGGTTTGAACCTTTCGCTTGATAGTGGGCAGTTGGTGGCACTGCTTGGGCAAAACGGCGCAGGCAAGTCCACACTCATTCGTGCGCTCACGTTCGCTACTAAGCCCATCGAAGGCAAAATTCTGCTTCATGGCGTGGATTTCAACACCATCACCAAATCGGAGCGCGCGCGCCTCTTGGGGCTGGTGTCCACCGAGCGTATTCAGGCGGGGGCATTCACCGTAAGCGAACTGGTGGGGCTTGGCCGTCAGCCTTACACCGGCTTTTTGGGGCGATTGAGCGACGACGACCGCGCTATCGTGGCGGAGGCTATCTGCAGCGTGGGCATGAGCCACAAGGCGGAGAGTTTTGTGGCAAATCTCAGCGATGGCGAACGCCAAAAGGTGATGATTGCACGAGCCTTGGCGCAGCACACGCCCATCATCGTGCTCGACGAACCTACCGCCTTCCTTGATGCAGCAAGTCGAATCGAGACCATGCAACTCCTTGCCGCCCTCGCTCACGAGCAGGGAAAAGCCATCTTGCTATCCACCCACGACATTTCACGCTCGCTCATGCTCACCGACCAACTGTGGGTCATCACACGCGACCGCCAAGTGCTCACCGGTGCCACCCCCGAAATGGTGCGCAGCCAAGCCATGAACCAAGTGTTCGCCAACCCCTCCATCACCTTCAACCCCACCCACTGCGACTACGAATCCACCCCTCCCGAATAACAAATCACGCTATAGCGAATGGTATCCCTAAAAAGGCATATCCTTGCGGAGTAATTTAGGGTTATTATTTGGATAGTTGGCTGTTGACTTATTGTAGAATTTTGCTTATCTTTGCGTTGAGAAAAACCGACAAAAATGGATGAGCAAGAAAAACTTTTGCAGAAAAATATTGCAATAACTACTATAAGTGAAAACAAGACCACTATAGATGAATACTTGGTTTGTGTGGCGACATACCTTCTTTATGATTTTGAAAAATGTAAAGATTTAAAATTTGAAGTCTATAAAGAAGTGAAAGAGTGCCTGAGTGGATTATTCAAAAACAAAAATAATAGAAACAGGTTTAAATTATACTCAAAGGAGTCGTTAAGCGCGGCTTTGACCGCAGAATGGTTGGGTGGCCTGACATTGGACAAAAAGAAATTGCTCATTGCTAAACACAAGTTGATAGAGAAAGTTAATGATGATGGGTCATTACGGCTTTCTCAAAAATTGGTGAATGCATACAGTAAAGTTGGCAACATTGCTCCAGTGCAGTATGGAGATGGTGAATATGTGCTGAAATCAAAAAAAGAGACTAAAAGAAGTTCAATTAATGCGGAATCGTCAGGTCTAAATAATGCGTCTGAAGCTGAGAAATCTTTGAAAGAATATTGGAATGAGTTATTTTCAGGAAATCGTAGTTTTAAATTTCCATACTTGTGGGAAAATAAAATGAGCGAATCCGAATATTCGAAATTGTGGGAGCTATTGAAAAATGCTTGTCCAAAAAGCAATCAACCGAGATTCATACAAAAACATTGCAAAGAAATAGCCCTCTTTGTGTCGGAATGGTTTAAACGTAAGTACTGCGGTAGAGATAGAGATACTGATGCAGATGCCTTCTCTGTGATTGGTTTAGATTCGGATACTACAGCCCAAAGAATATGGGACACGGACTTTTTCGAGAAGTATAAAGATGAATTTGTATATAAAACGGGAGGTGAAAAAGAAACATACCGATGGAAATTCTCGCTATATGTTTTAGGTGGATTTCCGATATTTTATGCGAAAAAAAAAGACACTTGGAGAAGATTGTGCAGGAAGATTTGGGAGCAATTTAGATGTGAGGATGTGCAGCAGAATCAAATGAATGAAGATATTGATTTTGTCAACAACATTGTCATTAGACAGTCGTTGTCAAATGATTCTGGAAGCCTGGCAAAATACTTGGAAAGGTTTGTCGAAGATAAAACTTTACCTATTGCAGATGAAGATAGAGAATTGCAAGAGTTTAATCTATTCGAAGAATCGTTGAAATTAGGACAAACGGCAGATAAAATTTTCAATACAGAATGGTTTATTTCCTATTCTCCATCGAAAGAATTTCCATGTATGGATAGAAGGATGGAATTAACTCTAAAGGGAGATTTGTACTTCATACGGAATCAGAATAGTTGGTGGAGTCATCTGTCAGAAGAATATTTAGTCAAAAAAGGATTAAAAAACAGTGAGGAGGTATTAAGTTTTTCTCTTTGTGTTAGATTTAATGGCGATAATAGTGATTTGCGGGAACTTTTCACTTTTAGCAAAGACGTTGTAACAAACTCATATTTGTGCTATGGATGCTCGAATAAGAAACTGGTAAAAGATTTTCCTGAGTGTGACATTAAGAACATCGAGGTAGTTGTGAAAACTTCAAAAACCTCTCAGGCTGGCGATTGCCAGATAATCTCGCTTGAAGCAATTGAAATTCCAGACTATATTCAATTGTATAAAGTTGACAAGGGACTTTATCATTGGAGTAGTAAGAAAAAATATGATGTTAAAACCGCTCTTCTTTTTAACAACAGTAAATACGATTTAGATACGAAAGTCGACAATGTGGCATCAAAAAGATTCGTTGGCGAAGATACTGTGTATTCGTGGGTGGATATTGAAGGAAAGGTCACAATCATTGATGCTACTAAGAAAAGAAAGTCGTTTTACAATAGAGATAACGGCATGGAATTGATTTTCAAGTCGTGCCCAAGCATTCAGTACATAGAGGGTGAAAACCACAAAGTGAAAATGGTCAAAAACGATGAAGAAAGCATCATCACATTATTTGGCGGCAAAGAATGGCTTAATGTATTATGGTACACCAGTAAAAATGACATGAAAAATGGTGTGGAGTCTACAGATGTCACAAACGACGCAGAATTAAAATTTTATACGAAAGGGGAGTGGAAATGTTGGGATTGTGACGAAAATGTGCCACAGGGTGAGATGAGAATCAAAGTGGTTTACAAGGAGCGAGAGGTGGAGGAAGAAGTGTATTATCTACCGAGTTTCTCTTCATCAGAAATCATCCATCGAAATATAACAAGCAACGGACCCTTGGATCCCAAAAAGATTTATTTTAACCCAAAAGTTGAAAATATAGCAACTCCTAAAGCAAATGTGAAGAATAACGACAATGCGTTTCTTTGGAATAAAACAGATAATTTAATCTTTAAAATTGGAACGAACAGCAGATATGTGACAATTGAGGTTTTTCCACCACTAAACAAGCAAGAGGTGATCTTTAATGGTCATAAATTGGACGATGATTTCAACAAGATACCTTATGGATTAAGAAGCGATTTTATCATTAAAGATGTTTCTGCGAAAGGTGTAAAGGTGATGTGCTTAGGCAACAAGGAATTTGATATGTCAAAGTCCTTGTATATGCAACTTGATAACGACGTGGAAGAACGACCAACAAAAGCAATTACAGGTGTTAACTGTGATTTTTATTTTTATTTGTGGGATAATCGAATTTATGCACGAAATGATAATAATAGGTTTTATGTAAGAAACAAGGAACTGCAGAAAGATTTTAAATTTTACTTTTGCTCTCTCCATGATTTTAAAGTAGAACAAATTGATGTCACATTCAATAGTGATGGCAGGATGAGTTTGCCAGATTTAAATGGTAAAAAAGGTTTTGTGTTTCAATCATTAAAGGATTGTAAACCATGTTATTTTGCTGAACTTTTTAAGGTAGAAGGTGGAGGAAAATGGACATTTAATGACCCTGAACTTAAAAATAATCCGTATGGTTTCTTTAAAGTGGCGAAAGAGCACCACATCACATTTCGATTATTTGACCCTCTGTATGAGACGTTAAAGTATGATGAGAAATTGACTGATTTATTCTTTAAATGTGCCAGTGATAATGTCAACGAGAATGACATCGAAACTTTTAGTGCACTGGAGCGTTTTTCTAAAGAGTTTTACTTTGATTGGCGGCTGTTGAGTCCCCAGAAGTGGTTGGACGCTTGCAGGGGTGGCAATGAGCAAGAAAAGAAGAAACTCGTAGAACTGTTTTTTGCGTATTTAGATGGAAATTCTGAAAGATTGTTTGAAAAACAATTGTATTGGAATGCGGCATCTGATGGTTGGCGACCTTCCAAATGGAAAATGACAGGTGGAGTACGCAGAACAAATAACTTCGATAGATGCTACGAACGCTACAGTGCTTGGCAAAACGAATACGATAAAACAGAAGCAATAATTAATGCAATAAACAAAGATAAACAATAAACGTTATGAAATTTAAAGACCTTTATGAGAATAGCAAGAAAGCTGTTACCGACACATTAGATGCGTTGTGGTGCTCTGAGGTGATAAACGACTCCACAGAGAGCGGTAATGAGAGTTTTTCGAGTCAGCTAAAAGCACAAGCTGAAGAGATAAATAAGAAAGTGGAGGAAATGATTTCGCCACGAGAAGCAATGCCAGTGGTTCAGTATGCTGAAAAGTATTTAAACGCTGATGGCTTAAATGGCAGGGCCAAAGCTGATGTCGCAAAGCAATTGGTTAATGATGCACATGGACAAAGTTTGTGGGATAAAAAGGACTTTTATTTTGATGATAATAGTAAGTATTATGCTCAAGATGGTTGGAATACGGACACATTTACAGCAAGTCACCATACTGGCTTTCCTACGAATCCTTACTTGCCTTATCAGCACCAATACGAGTGTTGGAAAACCCTGTCGGAAGAAGTGGAACTTCCAAATGGCAATATGGCAAAAAAATCAATGGTGGTAACCACCGGCACAGGCTCTGGTAAAACGGAGTGTTTTATGCTTCCCTTGGTTTCCGACCTTCTTCGTGGAGGAGAAACGGGCAAACTTCAAGCTATATTTTTATACCCACTAAATGCGCTAATGGAAGACCAAAAACAGCGTCTTCAGGAGTTGCTTAGCGGTACTGATTTACACTTCTGCGTATATAATGGGAATTTGCCGGAAACTGTTGACGAAAAGAATCAAAAAGAAATTATTGAAGAAATAAAAAGATACCCAAACATTTGTCCTACTCGTAATGCGCTGAGAGGTAAAGAAGAAAAGGTACTGCTTTCTAATGGTAGGGATACAGGAAGAACCTTCCCTTGGAAACAAGCTGACATTATCCTCACCAACCCTTCTATGCTTGAGTATATGCTTCTAAGGTGGGCTGACCAAGAAATGATTGGAAACTCTAATCTGAAATGGATGGTGATAGATGAAACCCATACCTATACAGGGGCTGGCGCCACCGAACTTGCAATGCTGATTCGTAGAGTGTTGCTGGCTTGTGGAACGACTTCTGAAAATGTGAGATTTGCCACATCTTCTGCCACAATTGGAAATGCGCAAGATGTGAATACCGCTGCCAGTAATAGCCGAAAATTGAAGCAATTTATTATGGGGATTACAGGGCAAACGGAAGAGCAAATCACCATAGTAAATGGGACAAAGAAAACGCTTGCCGACGACGAGGACTTAAGGAAGGCGATTGGGAATAACGAAGAATTAAGACGAATTCATACTTTATTGAGTGAAAAAGAATTTGTTTCGCTTGAAGAGTTGGATGAAGTGTATGACACACGTCCAGAGAAGAATATAGAATCACGTCTTGAGAAACTCGACACATTGTGTGAGGGGGAGAATGGGATTCCTTTAAAGACCCATTTCTTCTATAGGGCTCTTACGCAAGGGTTGAGAGTTCGTCTTGATCAGTTTAATAGCAAAAAAGGTTACTTTGAGATATATTCTAATGAACCTGTGGGTAGTAAAATTCCATATTTGGAGCTTCGAAAGTGTAGTTGCTGTGGTGGTTATGTGGCAGTAGGAGAGATGAGCACTGATGGCGACCAAGCAGACACTTATAGGAGAACTACGCTCAAAGATGGGGATGTGTTTGATTTCGACGACATAAAGGAAAGCAAGAAACCTTTACTTTTTGGCATATTGAACAATAAAAGAGCCAAGTATGAGCAGACGAGAGTGGTGAATGTGCATGAAAATAAAATATCACCGAGAGAATGGCCTGCTGATGGAGAGTATGCGATTGTGGAAAGCCAGGGATTGCTATGCCCATATTGCGGGACAAATTTTGGAGAAAACAAAAAGAAAAAAGACGAGAACTCTGAAAACCAAGAAGAATTATTTGATAAAAAACTAACATCTTTTAGATTGTCGTCTGACTTTGTCGCGCGTTTGATGGCTCCTGCACTCCTAAACCAAATGAGTGAAGAAGAAGGTGATCATCCGCATAAAGGACAGCAATATTTGAGTTTTGTTGATAGTCGTCAGGCTGCTGCACGTGCCACACTTCGCCAAATGAAAGAAGTGGAAAGCCAATGGGTATATAGCAAGATTTTCCATAGGTTGTGCGAAATGAAAAGAAATAATGAAGCAAAGAATTATCTTGAATGGAATGAAATTCTTAAGTTGCTTAGGGAAGATAGTAACGCTGAACGCTTATGCCTGCAATCCACAAATCGTGCAGATGAATTAGATGGGGATAAGCCAAAATCTCGGACTTTAACTCAATATATTTTGAGTTTGATGTTTGACGCTCTTGCTAAACGTCCTCTTAATAAAACTTCACCTGAAAATATGGGGTTGTTTACTTCGTATTATAAAAAACTGGATGAGGTTACAGAATCGCCTTGTGAAGAGTTTAGTCTTCAAGAGTGGAAAAATCTGTTAAAAGCATATTTGGACCGATATGTGCGTGCAAATTTTAGTGTATATTTACAATATGAAGAGGGTCGAGATAGATTTGATGTTGAAAGTTGTAAACGATTTGCCTCCCAGAAATATACAACCGGACCAGCAAGAAAAAGTGATGGTGGTATTATTGATAAATTAATTGTTGCGTCATTATTAAAATTAGATGGAGATGTTTCAAAGCAGCAGATTTCTGATTTTATTAAAAACAAAAACAGCAATGAACAGTTAAAGAGAGTCCATGAACAGTTGTGGCAATCTATAGTTGATTGTGGGTTAATCTCGAAAGGATCATATCTTCTAAGGCAGAATGATCCAAATACAAAGCTGTGTTATGATAGAGAGTGTGAAGATGCAGAAGGAAACCTTATTGTTGGAAGACTGAATTTGGTGGACTTGTCGTTTAAATTATTCGATGACTTATTCTATTGTAATGTATCTAAATCTAATAGGAGTACAATTCTTCGTCCGTACGATACTTTGGTATATGGATATTCACCATTCGCCGTGGGCGGCGGTGTCGTGAAACTGAATCAGGATAGGTACCATGAAAGATGGGAATGTTTTCCAGAAAATGTCACAACGGAAGAAGGTGTCTTAGAATGGGCTCGTAAAAATCGCTCTAAAATGTTTGAATTCAAACTTTGGGGCGAACATGGGTGCTTCTCAAACCGCTTGACACAGATTTATAAAGGTTATTCTCCATTTATTCAAGCTGAGCATACAGCCCAAGTTGACAAGGATGTGGCTAAACTAAGTCAGAAAATGTTTAGAGAGCATGATATCAATATTTTAGCTTGCTCTACCACTATGGAAATGGGTGTGAATTTGGGCGGCCTGGAATTGGTGATGATGAACTCTGTGCCACCTCATCCTGCCAACTATAAGCAGAGAGCAGGTAGAAGTGGTCGTGGAGGGCAAAAAAGAAGTGCATGTGTCACTCTTTGTGGGTCTGACAGTATAGGTTTTCGCACGCTTCGTAACCCTCTTAAAGAAATCATACACAGAAAAACATCTGTGCCATTTGTTGATTTCCATAGCAAACCAGTGATACTTCGACATATCAATGCGTACTTATTAAGAAAGTTTTATGTTGAATCGGATATCATAAAAAGGAATAATTTGGTGACAAAGGATGTTATTCATTTCTTCTGTGATTGCGAAGACAACTACAAAGTTGATAAGAATCCATTTGATTCAAAGACGTATAAGGTGTTTATAAAGAATGCGGATGGTTGCCTGATTAAAAACCCAACAGATCAATTTTGCAATCCGAAGAGGAATGATATCTATACGATGTTTATAAATCAATTGGACGATTATCGAGCGGATGTGATTCCTGCTGCATTGGTGCGCGATACCGATTTGGATACCGCTAATGACAAACAAATGGCAATACATAATACAAATAAAAGAATCAAAGAAATTCATAATGAGTTGGCAAAGTTGTTTGGTCAACTGAGCATGGAATACGAAAATGCAATAAAGCAGAAGAATAAAAATAAACAAATACAGATAGACTTAACTTGGGTAAAGGTTCATGGTCAAAACCTGATGGAGTTTTTTGCTAAAAAAAGGTTTACACCAAATGCCAATATGCCCATAAATATCGTAGAACTGGATATTAATAACAGATATGTTAAAACTAATCCGTCGTATCAGTTGCGAGAATCGCTCTCTCAGTATGCCCCTGGCAATTGTGTTGTGCTTTCTAATCAAGTGAAAGTGGTGAGTGGTGTTCAGTGGACAACAGACTATAGAGATTTTGGTGGAAGAAAATTTCTTTTCCATCAGGGGGATAAAGTAGCGAGTTCTCCAAATTTAAAGGCTACCCCATTTGATGGGAATGAGCAAAAATGGAATATAAATGGACAAAAAGCTTTGACTTATTTGCCTCCGTGCAAGTTTTCTGTGGAGAAAGAAGAAGAAGGTAAAGAAGAATATACCCGTGTGGAGGAACGGAATCGCTATACCCAAGTTAATGCTCAATTGATAGACGTGACTGACTGGCAGAATAATGCGGGTGAGCATCTGTATTGTGTCAGAACTAACGCTGATGAAGGAAATGGGCGAATCTTCTATTATAACCAGGGTGATGGATATGGTTATTGCATTTGTCCAACTTGTGGAAAAGCTGTGTTGGAAACTGAGCCAGAAAATTTCCCAAAACAGGGAGTCCCTTGTGAGAAAAATGTGCCGTCAGGTTTTTACGAAAAAGAAAAAATAATTTTATCTACAGGTCCGCAATCATATCATAAACACGTCAGGGGATATGGTAAAGATTTTGATAATCATAAGATAAAAAATGTTTGTCTTGAAACAAATGTTTGGCGAAATGTAGTCATTGGTGATTGCATTCAAACTGATTTTGCGGAAATTAAAATTCGTAAGACTTCCCACTGGATTGCTAATAATTCAGACGACGATTCAGACGGCAATGCAAAATTGTTAACTACATTAGGTATCGTTTTCACTCGTGTGCTTACAGAGTATCTTGGTAAGGAATCGCGTGATGTGGATTTTTTGGTCATGCACAATGGACACTTATGTATATTTGATACAAACCCTGGCGGTTCGGGCTATTCAAATCAGTTGGGTGGAGCTAATTCTATAATGGACATCATCATTGACAGGTCGGAAGAATTGTTGAGCTCTATTCAGTCGAAAGATGAAATACTTGATAAGTTCTCTTTAAGATACTTAGATAAGGTCGATGTGGAAAAGGCTCTTAAGTGGATTCGTGACGAGCAGCGCTTTCGCCCAAATCTTCCAAAAGAGGTAGAGGATGTATATCCGAAGGCTTATAAAGCAAGGTTTAAAGAATTGAAAGACGACTTGAAAGCTGACAATGATTCGCAATTATTTGTGAATGATAAGTTTGCGGAGTGGAATTATAAGGATGATGCTAATGAGGATGAAGTTAATTGGAGAAGCAGACTACTTGAAGTGAGGAATACTGGACATATTTATCGTCTGAATGTGGTTACGAAAAAGGAAAACAATTATTCAGTGATAGCTTATAGGGTATTTGACCGAATTCAGGACTGGTGTCGCTTATATCGTGTGGTATCTCCATTAGATTCATATTTCTATCCAATAGCAATAGCAAACAATTGGTTGTATTTCACTACCAAAAAAGAATTCACTTGTATGAATGAAGATTGGGCAAATGAGTCGCTTCTTTATAAAATGCCAGTGGATGGGCAAATGAATTTTGACACTTATCCTTTAAACACCACTCGCCCTGACACTCTTAAAAAGTTTATATTAAGAAATGTTGATGGTAGAAAGAATAAGGTTTGTAGTAAGCAATTAGCTGAGTTTGTGTGCAATTATGATGAATGTGCGAGAACAATGGTTGATGGTTTCTTCACTTTTTGCGAAGAACACCCTGGCCATATTTTAAATGTCACTTATCAAGATGAGCACATGAAATCTCCAATGGGAGTTGTCACAGGTGTGCAGTTTTTAAACTGGTTTATTGAGAGAATCAATCCAGAGGAAGTCAATGTGAAATTTTTGCTGGAGAAATATTATAGTACTGGTAATCCTTTAGAGGATGCAGAGGAAGATATGCGTGAAATTGGCAGAAATATGACAAATGAGGCTCGCAATGAATTTTTAGACAGAATTCTGGATTCTTGGTATGAAAGCAAAACAAATATTAAGGATTGTTATAAAGAAGAAGGGTCGCCTAAAAAACTTCCTCATTGGCGTGTGATGCAGCTTGAATATGCAGGGGCTTTATTGGAGGTTTATCCAAATGGAGGCATTATTAATGGTTGGAACTTAGATGAATATAATATGCCGCCAGAAGACTTTTCTGAAGAATGGGAAACGCAGATTCCATTATATATGAAGGATAACGAAATCATGTATGATATTAAGGTAGAGCTCCCTGAATAATAGAATTCTCAATTAAGGAGGTTTCTGTGCAGTTGTGATAGCACAGAAACCTCTTTTTTTTGTTTTGTGATAGGGGGAATTAGAAGCGGTAGCCTATGTTGAATTGGGCGTCGGCTTCTTGGTTGTTGATGTGGAGGTTTTTGGAGTTGCTGAAGCCGTAGTAGCGGTAGTTGACGAGGAGGGAGAGCACGTAGCGGCCGAGGCTGTAGTTGGCGGCGAAGCGTGCGAAGGCGTTGACGCGGAAATCGGGGCGGCCGTTGTCGGAAGGGTCGTAGAATTTTGGGTCGTCGCCATACATGGCTTCGTATTGCTTGCGGTCGGCCTCGGAATTGAATTTGGCGCGGTGCATCAGGTTGGAATAAAGCGAGAACATGGGCACCGCCGAGAGGTGGAAGAGCAGTTTTCCACCATACAGCGAGTAGTTGTAGCCGTAGCCAAAGCCCACCGACACTTGCTGGGTGCGGTAAACGTCGAAGTCGGAAATCAGTATGTCTTTCACGGCGTAGCGGCTCTGATAGTAGTTGGCATACACCATCATACTTCCCGCGCTGCGCTTCTGCACCATGTCGGCAAACAATCCAGCCGAGAGCGAAAATTTGCGATGATTGAACACATAATAGCCTTCACCAAAGAATATGTTGATGTGGTGCTTGCCCGATTCTATGCGCTCGTCTTTCACGAAGTCGATTACCTTTGAGATTTCCTCTGCCTCATCGGGGTGGTCGTGCACATACTGCTGAAGCACGTCCTGCATACCAAAACGCTTACTACCAGCCACCGAGTTGATGCTCTTGTAGCGCAAGCGGAATCCCCACACCGAGCCGTTTTTCGCCAGTCCGTAACTGGCGCTGTAATTGTTGCGGATAGGAATGGGTATTTCCAAAACGAAGCCTTTCCAGTCGATGCCCAACTCCATTTCCGCTTGCTGCGTATGGGCATTGATTTTATAGTAGGCGCCATCGCGCAAGCCTGGGATTCGCTTGTTGATAGACTCCGGGAAATAGAACGGAATGAGGTTGCTGTAGTTTTGCCAATATCCGTATGCGCCCAAATACACTTGGCGGTTGAGTTTCGGAATGGTTTGATAGGTGGTGTCGATGCCCGACAGCTGTCCTTCTTCAAGAAATCGGTCGATTTTCACGAGGAATTTGCCGAAGCCGTGGTCCCAGTATGAGCGTTTCTTTGGCGATGCTTCCACCACTGCTTTCTTGGCAGGAAATACGGCATTAGAAACCGAGAATGCAGAATCCACCGCCATGCTATCCACCATCGCTTCCTGCGCGGCGCAAGGCAGCACAGCGAGGGCGAGAATGATGATAGCGTAGAGTGATTTCAGCATTTTTATTTATATTCTGAATAAGAAAAGCGCAACCTGTGACTGAAAAACCAGCCAAGGGTGCGCTTGTGAAGAGTTTTGTCTATATATCAAAAAGCATTATTGCGGTTTAGAGCTTAGAGAATTGCTCAAACACTTTTTCTGCAATGGCAGCCATCTGCTCGGCTGGCACTTCCTTCTTGTTTTTGAAGTTCATGTCGCCTTCAGTGTTGATAGGCACGAGATGGATATGGCAGTGTGGCACTTCCAGTCCAAGCACAGCCACGCCAATGCGCTCGCAAGGCACAGCGGCTTTCAACGCCTTTGCCACCTTTTTTGCGAATTGCCACAGTCCGGCATATTCCTCGTTTTCGAGGTCGAAGATATAGTTCACTTCGTGCTTAGGAATGACGAGCGTGTGACCTTCGTTCACAGGATTGATGTCGAGAAACGCATAGTAGTTCTCGTCTTCGGCACACTTGTAGCTTGGTATTTCGCCAGCCACGATTTTGCTAAAAATTGATGCCATCGCTTTATATAGTTTTAAAATTTTATACTCCGATTTCCACGATTTGGAACTGCATTTTGCCTACAGGGGCTTGCACTTCCACAATATCGCCCACCTTGTGTCCAAGAAGTCCCTTGGCAATAGGAGTGGTGATAGAAATTTTGCCTTCCTTCAGATTCGCTTCAGTTTCACTTACGATAGTGTATGTCATTGAAGCACTGTTCTTAAGGTTCTTAATAGTCACTTTATTCATAAGAGCGACTTCCTCGGTCTGAAGTTTTGACTGGTCGATGATGCGTGCTGTGGCCACGAGAGTTTTAAGCTCAGCGATTTTAGCCTCAAGCATACCTTGACGCTCCTTAGCGGCATCGTATTCGGCATTCTCAGAGAGATCGCCTTTTTCACGTGCCTCTTGGATAGCACGCACGACATCGGGGCGCTCTACACTTTCGAGGTGCTTGAGCTCCTGCATCTTTTTGTCGTACCCTTCTTGGGTCATGTAGCTGATAGCCATGGTAAAAAATGTGTTATAAAATAGTTAGTAAAAGAAACGAAAGAATCTCATACCTAAGATGAGATTCCTCGTCACATATTCGTTCATTATTAATTACTATGCAAAGGTAACAACTATTTTCCACAGTATCAAATTAAACTGACTTATTTTCTACTTTATTAACCTTTTATCGTGTCCATTGGCGCTTTATCAGCACTGCGCTCACAAGCGTCACCACCACGGTTACAGCCACCGCCACCGCGGTCAGATTATACTGCATAGCCATCATCACAGCCGAAGCGCCGCAAAGGGCGAAAATGGTGGTGAGCAGGCTCGACGGAGTGAGTTGCAAACCATAGTGCCAGCGATACACCACATATATCATAGCGGTGTAGATGATATACCACACCATGAATGAGATGCCAAGTCCTGTGAGTCCCCACAACTGGTAGAACCACACATTCAGCCCGAAGCCGATGACATCGCTCACAGCCTCGGTGATGAGGAACACCTTGCCGTCGCCCTTTGCCAGAATCACAAATGCCATGCACCACGACAGCGTGCGCCACACAATGCCAATCATACCCCATGAGATAAGCGAGTAAATCACATCGAAACCGGGTGCATACAGAATCCACACAATAGTGCCACGCAGGAGAATGAACAGTGCCACAATGGGAGCCATCACCAGCATCGACACCTTGAGTTCCTGCGACACAAAGGCGGTGAGGCGAATTCGGCTCGTAGCCACTCGCGCTAAGCGTGGATAATACTCCATACCGAGGGCGGTGAGCACCAGTCCGGTGTATTTGTTCACAAGCGTGTAGCCAGCCTGATAATAGCCTACCTCAGCCGTGCCAGCCACATTGTTGAGCCACGCATTAAACACATAGCCCATGAGCGTGGTGATGAACAATCCGGCGGTCATGTAGATGCCCAGTTTCACGAAGTCTTTTCCTATGGCGAAAGTCTGCCGGTGGGTGAGTGGGGCAGCGGCGTGGTCTTTGTCACGGAAAATCCATGCGAAAATCAGACAGCCGGCGGCGTAGGCGATAATCGATGGCACCACGCTGTCTTCGCCAAGATAATAGAACATAGGCACACTCAGCACTAAACCGAAAATGGTGCCCCACATGGTGGCGTGGGCAAGACGCTTGAGTTTTGCCAAACCTTGCAGCACGGCATGTTCGCCATTTGTCAGCGCCACAAACAGCAATGCTACCGACAGCGCCACGAAGCCCCAAATGTGGTCGGAATTGCCAAAGGTCCATTCGCTCAACAGCGGCGACATGGCGATGGTAAAAACCACCCCTGCCATGCCCAGCCACAGCGACCATCGCCGCACTGCAGTGATCACGCGCGAAATGTGCCCTTGCTCGGCGGCGTTTTCGTGGGCTTGCGAAATGTCGCGCACGCTGCTTTGGCGAATACCCAGGTTGGTGGCAGTGTTGAGCATGTCGAGGGCCTGGTTAAATAGGCCGAAAAGTCCCATGCCCACCGGACCAATCCACATTGCCACGAGTTTGGTGCGCACGATAGAGCAGATAATGCCTATCATCTGAACACCTCCGAAGATGCCCATCGCCTTCATTGCCATGCGAGAGATAGAATTACGCTCTGCCATACATTCCTATGCTTGAAAAAATGGAGTTTACAGTTTGATTTGATATGAATTGTACACGATGCCCCTGCCGCCCAAACGCGACTTCTGCTGCACCAGTCCCTCGTTGAGCCACAGACCGTGGTCCTCGTTTGAGATGCCAAAATCGAAATAGGCGTATCCCGAATCTTTCGACTGGTCGATCAGATGGCGGAACAGCAATGCCAACGCCTTGCGCTCGCGCCCTTCAGCCGACGAGGCGATATACTGGCTGTGCGCCACGGTGTGGGTGAAAAACATCACCACGCCAGCCACAATCCGCCCATCGCAGGTGGCGGTGTAGAGTTTGATATTTTTGGGAAAACGGCTGTGGAGCAACTTGATTTCCTCCACCGAGTGCACGGGCTTGGTCTCGTGGCGTGAGGCAAGCACCTCTTCCAGCACATGCCAATAGCCTTCCCAGTCGGTGCTTTCGCCCACTTCCACTCCAGCCCTTCTGGCGGAGTTCACGGCGCGCTTGTTGCCACGGTCGAAATCGAAAGGATTGGAGAGCAGCACAGAAGTGGAGATATTGCACTCGGTGAGCACCGCTCCTGTACGGAAAAGCGCATACAGGTCTTCCTCGGCAGGGTAGCGGTGGTAGATGTGCGGCACAGGCTTGTAAACCACCGTCTTGAAGCCCTCGTTTTTCAGCCATTCAGCCGCACTTTGCATCACATCCATCATCACCGTGGCATCGAAGTGCTTGACCTGGTGAAGCCAACCGCCGTAGGTGAGTCCTTGGTGGCTAAAGAGCGTTTTGCCCACCACATTGGCAGGCAGCACCGCCACCAGTCGCTCATCGCTGTACGCCATTAGCGAATGGTCGGTAAAGCGGTCGCTGTGGTAGTCCATATACGCACGCTGGTGTAAGAACGTGGCGTTGCAGCACGAAGCCACAAACTCGTCCCACACGGCTTGTTGCTCAGGGGTGTATGTTTTTATCTCAATCATTCTTCAGAAAATATACCCAAAAGACTACTGCCCGAAACCCTTGTGTAGTTGGAAGGGATCTTGGCATCGATGGTCACACGTTCGTTCCAAGTGAAGCCGCTGTAATCGAGTGCAAGCGACATGGGCGATTTTCCGATTTTGGTCGCCATGTTCACTTTAGTGGCAATGTAGCCGGCGAGCGAGGTTTTCACGCCAGAGTAATCCACCGAATAGGTGGCAACTTTCTCCGACTTCACCACAGGCGCCACTTCGAGCGACTTGATGTGGTAATTCTTGTCGAACTTGAAATCATATTCAAATCCTTTGTATTGCTCTTTGGGGCGAACCATGTAGGTGCCGTCGATATTAGCGAGGGTCACCAGGCTTGCCATGCCGCTGTTGAGCGTGCCGTTGCCAAGAATGAACGCACGGCCCAAGAAAATGTCTTGCAATGTGCTCACATCAATGGGAATGCCCGAAGTGAGCAGTTTGGCTGATTCCAAAATGTAGCGTTTGTGCAGTTTGTCGATTACCAAAAGCGTGTCGCCCACAATCACCAATCGCGCCACCTCCATAATGCCCATTGGACGAACGGAAATGTAGATGCTCTTGCCACGCTCCATGCGAATCTGCATCGACGATGAAAGTGGTTTTGAACCGCCAATCGACACGCTGCCGCCTGCTTTCAGCGTGGTCCACGCGCCGAATGAGTTGGCAATTTTTGCCACATGGCTCACTTGTGCTGTGGTGGGGGCTGCTGTGGTTGTAGTCGTTGTGGTAGTTGTTGTTTTGGTGGTTGTAGTCATCGTTGTGGTGGTCACTTTTTGAGTTTCAGGTACCGCCACTTTTTGTGAGCCGCACGAAGTCGTAATGGCTGCGAGGGCTATTATCGGAAGAATATGTTTTGCTATTTTCATATTGCGATGTTGTTATTTGTCGTCTGTGTTTTCTTTCGTTTCGGCGGGCTGGAGTTCCAAAGCCAACTTTTCCACCTTTTCGAGCAATTCCTTGTTGCCGGCATCGAGCTCGAGGGCTTTTTTCCACTGCTTGAGTGCCTCCTGCTTGTTGCCTACTGCCAAAAGAATGTCGCCGTAATGGTCGTAGATGTCCGACGAAGGGCGTCGCTCGTTTTTAATCGCCATTTCAATATAGAGTTGCGCCATGGTGTATTCCTTGCGCTTGTAGAACACCCATGCGTAGGTGTCGAGGAAGGTGGCATTTTGTGGCTCCGCCTGAACGGTTTTCGCGCTCATTCGCTCCGCCTTGTCGAGGTCGCGATTGCAGAGCGTGAGGAAGTAGGCGTAATTGTTCAGAATGCTCACATTGTTGGGGTCAATTTCTATGGCTTGGTCGTAAAGCGCAAAAGCCCCGATGGTGTCGCCCATCGAGAATTTGGCATCGCCCATGCCGCCCAAAAACATAGAGCGGTGCTCCGTGTCGGTGCTGTCCACCGCCGCAAGAGCCTTTTTATATACCTCTATGGCTTTGTCGTATTGCTTGATGTTGTAGTAGGCTGGGGCGATGTAGCCGTAAAGTTCAATGTCGTTGGGGTTCAACTCTATGGCACGGTCGCCGGCTGCGATGGCTGCTTCGTAGTTTTCTGAAATGATGTTGAGCACCAGTAGCCTGTTCCACGCTTGCGCGTCGGTAGGGTCGAGGTTCACGGCGTAGTCCATCTGCTCGGCGGCGCCCTTCATATCGTCTTTAGCGGCAAGATAATCGCTGAAAAGCATACGGATTTGGGGCTCGTTGGGGTGTTGCTCAATCAGCACCTTGAACAGATTTTCGGTGCGTGCCGACGAATCCTTTGCCACCAGCAAATGGCGTGCGTAGTCGGCAAGCACTTCCACCTTGCTCGCCACATCGAGGTCTTTCGACACCAGTGCCTGATAGGTCTGCTGGTCGTAGTTCACCGAGTCGCCGATGGCGTTGTAGAATTGCGCCTTGGCGAGATAGGTGGCGCCGTTTTCTGGCTCGTATTGCTGTGCCTTGTCGTAATAGGTGAGCGCGCTGTCGCGTTCGCCAAACATCAGCATCATATTGCCCATAGCCAAATTATAGTCCACATTGCGTGGCGCGGTAGCCAAGAGCGAACGCATTTCGCCGATAGCCCCTACGGTGTCGTTGAGTGCCTGGTAGGCACGCACTTTCCTTGCCGAGAGTTGCACCGACTGCCCTTGCCACTGCTGCACGCTGTCGTAAGCGGCAATGGCATTGCGGTAGTCCTCCAGTCGGGCGTAGGCATCGGCAATGCTCAGTTGCACCTCCACGCTGTGAGGATTGCGCTCGGCTTGAATTTTCAGCACACGAAGCCCCTCCTGCACCTGATTGGCAATCATATTGCCGTTGGCGTAGAGCATTGCCTCGTATTTGTCTTCGGGGTGCGCGTCCACATGCTTGCGCATCATGCGCAGCGATGACGAAAACAGGCTGTCGGACACGCTCAAATTCGATTTCATCAATCGGCTGTAGCCCAAATAATATGCTATCGCTGAATTTTCGGGGTCGAGCGAATGGGCATACTGGAGTAAGTGGTGAAACGCATCATCACGCCCCATATTGCGTTGCTTTTCCGCCTCCAAAAATATGTATTCCGCCTTCACACGGTCGTCTTCCGATATGGCTTTACGGTCGGAAGCCATCAGTTTATCGGCAAAAGGCAACACCGTGAGCAGTAGCAGAATGGCGGCGCAAAGCGATTGTGTGTATCGTAGGTTCATCGTTTTTGATTATTTTGTGCCAGTGTGGCCAAAGCCACCTGCTCCACGTTCAGTTTCGTCAAGAGCCTCCACGGCTTGCCAAACCACCGTCTCGTGGCGTGCAATCACCATTTGGCAGATGCGCTCGCCATGCTCAATCGTTTGTGGCTCGTTGCTCAGATTCACCATAATCACGCCAATGTCGCCACGATAGTCGGCGTCGATGGTGCCGGGAGTGTTGAGCAAAGTGAGTCCACGCTTCAGCGCCAAACCGCTGCGAGGGCGCAACTGGCACTCAAATCCTTCAGGCAGCGCAATCGACACGCCAGTGGGAATCAGTCGGCGTTCGAGCGGCTGGAGCGTAACAGGTTCATCGAGCCAAGCACGGAGGTCCATACCAGCACTCAGTGGCGTGCCATAGGCAGGCAACTGATTCGGGCTCTTATTCACTATCTTCACATTAATTGTTTCCATATCCAAACGTATTATTTAAAATCATACATTAATATTAACGGACACCACGCCCATTAAATTGCGAATTTACAAATTTTCCCTTAAACACACATTTATTTTCACACACATTAAGATGCAAAGAGGGCATCGATGGTCACTTCTGCTTGGCAAACCGACGACCCACTGCCAGTGCCCACGCCGTAGGTGGTGATAAATGTGCCTATCAAACCATAGCGGGTGTGCGAAGCCTCACGGAAAGCAGCCATTCTCTGACGCACACGCTCGGCATAATCAGGCGTGATGTTATATTTGTCGGTAGAGAATTTTATTTCACACACATTGATTAAGCGGTCGGCACGCTTTATAAGCAAGTCGATTTGAGCGTCGGGCACATTCCAAGTGCTAATTTCGGTGGCAATTCCATCGATGTGTAGTGCTTGCTTAATTTGGTCGGTGTGCGATAGGCATACAGTCTCGAATGTCAGCCCTTGCCACGAGTTGAGTTTGGGCAACCCTATGGAGTGTGTCCAATATTGTTTGTCTTTCGACTTGTCGGATTCAATGAATTTCAAATAGAACAATGTGTAATGGTCCACCAATCGGTACACGCTTTTGCTTGCAGCACGGTTGAATTGGGCAAACGAGGCGATAAATCCACATTTTTCCAAATTTGTAAGCACTGTAGTAAGTCCGCCCCCCTGTATGGCTGTGGCTTTGATGATTTCATTTCGTGTCATACCGCCTTTGTGGGCAAAAAGGGCTTTCACCACTTCTAAATAACGGTCGGCGTTTTTGAAAAGCGCACTGTAAAGTTCCTGAAACTCGTTTCTCAAACGTGCACCACCAGCAAAAAACAGACGGTCGATATTTGCAGGCAGTCCATATTCTGGTTGCAAAAGACTTAGATAAAAAGGCACGCCACCCAGTATCATATAGGTTTGCACAATCGCATAGCGGTCCCAACTAAAGCCTCTTGACTGCAAATACAGTTCCGTTTCTCTCAATGTGAACGAATTGATATAGAGCATTCGGGTGATACGGTTGTGGAGTCCTCCCTGATTGGCTTCAAGATTATCCGACATCCACGAAGTGGCGGAACCTGTGGCTATGAACACGATGTCGGAGCGTCTTACAGCACAACCATTCCAAAAATTTTCCAGTGCATTCACAAATTTCGATTTCGGGGTGTCAATCCAGGGCATTTCGTCAAAGAAAACCACCTTTCGCGATTCCGGTGAGTTTTCAAGCAGTAGTTCAAGTGCGTGGAAAGCCTCAAACCACGACGACAATTTGGGAGCATAGGCAGATCCGCTATATTTTTGAAGTGCCCATGCAAAGTTTTGCAACTGTTCCGAATTGGTCAGTTTATGACCGCCAACATAACTGAAAGCATATTTGCCTTCAAAATATTGTTCCACAAGAAAAGTTTTGCCAACACGCCTACGACCGCATATCGTCACAAATTCCGATTGCCCCGAAGTCATACAGCGATCCAATTCTTGTATTTCTTTCTCTCTACCAATTAATTGTGCCATATCATTCACATCATTAAATATACACAAAGATACCTTTTTTCTTGGGTTTTGGCAAACAATTTTGGAAATAACTTGCCAAAACTCCATATTTTCCTTGATTTTGGCAGATAATTTTGAAAATACCTTGCCAAAACTAGGTATTTCTTTAAGTCTTGGCAGATAATTTTGAAAATACCTTGCCAAAACTGGGGGGTGAATAAAATAACAGCCGTTTTTGGGGAACGGCTGTTAATTGGGTATTTTGGGTTTTAAAGGAGGGTGTCAAATTTAGCGATTCATCATAACGTAGGGACATGCCTTCGGCATGTTTCGATGCAATCCACAATGTATCAACGCCTTGTTAACATGCCAAAGGCATGTCCCTACGCTATGGCGCTGTCATTTTTGGTGATTTGACACATCCTCTTGATTCCTTGGGGGATTAGAAGTAGAATTCTTCTTTTAGTTTGTCGTAGAAGAGCATTCCTTCAGCTACTTGGCGGGCTACATCTTTGCCCTTGCTTTCTTGCACGATGGCGAAACCGAATGCGCTGGCAGCCGCGGGACCGTTGCCTGTGACGATGTTGCCGTCGATTGCCACTGGTGTGTAGCCCACGATGGTTCCTGTCATGCCACGCTCCATGCCTGGGTAGCAAACTGCATGTTTGCCTTCAAGCAGTCCGAGGGGACCGAAAATCACTGATGGCGAAGCGCAGATGGCTGCAATTTTTCCGCCTTTAGAATTTTGCGCGATAAGAGCGTTGGTGAGAGGTTTGCACGCGGCAAGGTTGCTTGCGCCAGGCATTCCGCCGGGGCAAATCAGCCACTCAGCATTGTTCAGATTCACTTCACTAATCAGCGCGTCGGCTTTCACGGTCACGCCATGGGCTCCTTCTGCCTCAAGTGTGTCGTTGATACTCACTGTCACCACATCCATGCCTGCTCTGCGCATGATGTCGATTGTGGTTAAGGCTTCCACTTCTTCGAAGCCATTGGCTAAAAATACAAATGATGTGTTCATGTGGTTATGTTTTTAATTATTTTGCAATAAAATTAGTGCATTTTTTTGTTTTTACCAAACTAAATAAGCAAAATGCGCAGTTATTAACACGGCTCTTTCATTTAAAAACTCCGAAATTATTGCCGAAAAATGCCTATTTTAT